>Ga0210391_10002094_pt1 | contig 17476 bp, 20 predicted proteins | sample IncBWC12OmetaG_FD_160573 | JGI IMG/M metagenome (GOLD analysis project Ga0210391, IMG submission 160573) | Forest soil microbial communities from Barre Woods Harvard Forest LTER site, Petersham, Massachusetts, United States - Inc-BW-C-12-O ... | reverse complement strand
ACCTGAGCACCGCACCCAACCGCGAGCGGATAGTTTAAAACGACGATGCACGTCGCATCCTTCGCCGGCTATGCTGCGTCGCACCTTCAAAAGGAGAACCACGTCAATGTGCGCCGCCAGCCGTCAGATGCATCTTGGGGTTTTTGTGCTCGGCACCGGCAACCATTCGGCCGGCTGGCGCTATGACGGTGCGGCGACGAGCAATCTTGATCTCGCGGTTACCCAGGAAATTGCGCGCATCGCCGAACGCGGCAAATTCGACCTGCTGTTCATCTCCGACGGGCTGACCATGGACCCGGGCGACCATCCGTCGTTTTTGTGCCGGTTCGAGCCGACGACATTGATTTCGGTGCTGGCCGCGACGACCCGGTATATCGGGCTCGGCGCCACGGTCTCGACCAGTTTTGGCGAGCCCTACCACGTCGCCCGCACCTTTGCGTCGATCGACCATATCAGCAACGGCCGAGCCGCGTGGAACGTCGTCACCAGCACCGCCGCCAAGGCGGCGCTCAATTTCAGCCGCGAGCGCCACATGGAGCACGATCTGCGCTACGAGGTCGCGAACGAATTTGTCGATGTCGTCAAAGGGCTGTGGGATTGCTGGGACGACGACGCGATCGTCGCCGACAAGGCGACCGGCGACTATATCGATCCGGCGCGGGTCCGCGCGCTTGACCACGAGGGGCGGTTTTTTCAGGTCAAGGGGCCGATCAACATCGCCCGTGCGCCGCAGGGCCACCCGGTCATCATCCAGGCGGGCGGATCTCCGGCGGGGCTCGAACTCGCGGCGCGCACGTCCGATGTCGTCTTTTCGGTCGTGCAGGAATTGGCCAGCGCCAAGACCGCCTATGCCGACCTCAAGGGCCGGCTCGCCAAATATGGCCGCAGCCCGGATCAGCTCGCGGTCTTGCCGGGCGTCATGCCGGTCATCGGCGCGACCGATGCCGAGGCCAAGGACAAATTGTCCCTGTTGCAAAGCTGGCTGACCCCGACCAATGCCGCGATCCTGGTGTCGGGGCGGATCGGCTATGACGTGTCCGGCCATCCGCTTGACGGGCCGGTGCCCGCGCCGCCGCCGGATGGCAGCAGCCGGACCTTTTCGCGGGTGCTGTTCGAAGCGGCACGGCGCCAGAACATGACCCTGCGCGACCTCTACAACCTGACCGCGGCGGCGCGCGGCCACTGGGTGATTTGCGGCACTCCGACGCATATCGCCGACATTCTCGAGGAATGGTTCGTCGCGGGTGCGGCCGACGGGTTCAACATCCTGCCGCCCTATTTCCCCGGCGCGTTCGCCGATTTTGTCGATCTGGTCGTGCCGGAATTGCAGCGCCGAGGCCTCTACCGCCGCGACTACGACGGGACGACCTTGCGCGACCATTTCGGCCTCGCACGCGTGCCGACGCCGGGGCGGCCACGTCGCGCCGTCGGCGCGGACTGACGCGCGAGACGTGCTTGATCGACAACGTTTGGGAGGAACGCGATGAATGACGCCCTCGAAGGCGGCTGTGCTTGCAGCACGCTGCGCTACCGGCTCGGCTCCGCGCCGATGTTCGTGCATTGTTGCCACTGCCGCGATTGTCAGCGGCAAACCGGCAGCGCCTTTGTCCTCAACGCGCTGATTGAGACGAACCGCGTCACGGTCTTGTCGGGCGCCCCGAATCCGGTGGCGGTGCCGACCGACAGCGGCCGGCCGCACCGCATTTTTCGCTGCCCCGATTGTCAGACGGCGGTGTGGAGCGAGTATGGCGGGCTCTCGCAACTCCGGTTTGTGCGCGTCGGCACATTGGACGAGCCCGCCTCGCTGCCGCCCGACATCCACATCTATACCCGCTCGAAGCTGCCATGGGTCAGCCTGCCGGCCGGCATTCCCGCCGTTGACGCTTATTACGACTCGCGCCAGCTGTGGCCCGCCGCCAGCCTCGAGCGTCGACGGGCGATCTTGGGCTGACGAGGCTTGCAACGCCGTCAACGATCGTAGAGCCGTTGGAGACCAGAGATGACCTTGCCCGCAGCGAGCCGCTTCCAATTCACCCCCGACCTTTCGGTATGCCGCGTTCTGAATGGGATGTGGCAGGTCTCGGGCGCGCATGGCCGGATCGACCGGGCGCGCGCGCTCGACGAGATGTTCGTCTATCACGATGCCGGCTTTACGAGTTGGGACCTCGCCGATCATTACGGCCCGGCCGAGGACTTCGTCGGCGAATTCCGCCGCCGCTTCGCCGTCCGCTATGGCGAGGGGCGGCTCGACGAGATTCAGGCCTTCACCAAATGGGTGCCGCATCCCGGCCGGATGACCCGCGCCGTTGTCGAAGGGGCGGTTGGCGTCTCGTTGTCGCGGATCGGCGTCGATCGGCTTGATCTGTTGCAATTCCACTGGTGGGATTACGCCGACCCCGGCTATCTCGACGCGCTGAAATATCTCGCCGATCTGCGCGACGACGGAAAAATCCGTCATCTCGGATTGACCAATTTCGACACCGAGCGTCTGCGCGTCATCGCCGAGCACGGCATTCGCGTAGTCTCGAACCAGGTGCAGTATTCGCTGGTCGACCGGCGACCGGCGGCTCGGATGGCCGCTTTTTGCCAGGAGCAGGGGATCGCGTTGCTCGCCTACGGCACCGTCCTCGGCGGATTGCTGGCGGAAAAATATGTCGGCCGTCCCGAGCCGCAGCGCGCCGAACTCGGCACCGCGTCATTGCAAAAATACAAGAACATGATCGACGCCTGGGGTGGGTGGGCCTTGTTCCAGGAACTGCTGGCGGTGCTCAAGCCGATCGCCGACAGATATCGCGTCGGCATCGCCAATCTCGGCATGCGCTATGTCCTCGACCAGCCCGCGGCGGCGGCGGTCATCGTCGGCGCGCGTCTCGGATCGGCTCAGCACATCGCCGACAATGCCCGCGTCTTTGGCTTTACGCTCGATCCCGCAGACTGTGCCGCGATCGACGCGGTGCTCGCGAAATCGCGCGACCTGATGCAGGTCATCGGCGACTGCGGCGACGAATATCGCTAGCGCCGGGCGGACGGTCGGGCATCGTCATGTATCGCATCGGGGTCGATGTCGGAGGCACCTTTACCGATCTCGTCGCGGTCGACGACGCCGGTCGCGCGGTTTTGGAAAAGGTGCCCTCCACCCCGGATGACCCATCGCAAGGAGTGCTCGACGGGCTCACCCGGCTGGCGCAAACGCTCGGCATCGACCGCGCGGCATTGCTGGCCGCGACCCAACGCATCGTCCACGGCACCACGGTTGCGACCAACGCCTTGTTGGAGCGCAAGGGGGCGCGGGTCGGGCTGCTGACGACCGAAGGCCATCGCGATGTGATCGAGATGCGCGAGGGGCTGAAGGACGACCGCTACAATTTGCGCATGCCGCCGCCGGAGCAGCTGGTGCCGCGCAGATTGCGGCTCGGCGTGCGCGAGCGAACGCGCGCCGACGGCAGGATCGAAACGCCGCTCGACCGTGCCTCACTCGACGCGGCGATCGCCGCGCTCAAACGCGAGCGGGTCGAGGCTGTGGCGGTGTGCTATCTGCACGCCTGGCGCGACCCCGGCCACGAACGGGCCAGCCGTGCCGCGGTCGAACGCGAACTCCCCGACGCCTATGTCTCGCTGTCGGCCGATGTCTTGGCGCAGATCAAGGAATTCGAACGGGTCTCGACGACCATCGTCAACGCCTATGTCGGCCCGGCATTGTCGCGCTATCTCGAACGGCTCGACGAGCGCCTCGCCGAGTCCGGCTATCGCGGGCCGACCTTGATCATCCAGTCGCATGGCGGGGTGTCGCCGATCGGCGACGCCGGGCGGCTCGCGGCGGGTGCGGTGTTGTCGGGGCCGGCGGGCGGCGTCGCCGGCAGCGTTCATGCGGCACGGCTTGTCGACGCAGCCAATCTGATCCCGTTCGACATGGGCGGAACCAGCACCGACATCTCGCTGATTGTCGACGGCAAGCCGAGCCTGGCGAACCATCGCCGCGTCGCCGGCCACACGATCGCATTGAACAGCCTCGACATCGCCAGCATCGGCGCCGGCGGCGGCTCGATCGCCCGGGTCGACGCCGGCGGCATCCTGCATGTCGGGCCGCGCAGCGCTGGTGCCGCACCCGGTCCCGCCTGCTATGGCGGCGGCGGGCACGAGGCGACGGTTACCGACGCCAATCTGGTGCTGGGCTATCTCGATCCCGCGAGTTTTCTCGGCGGCCGGCGACGGCTCGACCGTGCCGCCGCCGAAATGGCAATCGACGATATCGCCGCCGCGCTGGGCACCAGCCGGCTCGCCGCCGCTCAGGGCATCCACCGCGTCGTCAACACGACGATGGCCGAGGGTGTCAGGCTGGTTTCGGTGCGTCGCGGCGTCGATCCGCGGCATTTCGCGCTCTTTGCGTTTGGCGGCGCCTCGGGACTTCACGCCACCCAAATCGCCCGCCAGCTCGACCTCGCGCGGGTGATCGTGCCGCGCGTGGCGCCGGTGTTGTCGGCGTGGGGGATGCTGGCGACCAATCTGCGCTTTGAGGTGTCGCGGACCCATATCGGCGACACCCGCTCGCTCGACGGCGCCGCGGTGCGCCGGCTGTTCGACGAGATCGAGGCCGAGGGCATCGCACGGCTGAGCGCCTCGTTCGACGGCCCGGCGCAGGTCGCGCGTTCGGCCGACATGCGTTATGGCGAGCAGGTCTTCGAGATCACGGTGGCGTTGGACGGCGTCGATTGGGCCGCGGCCGACCCGTTGCCCGCCATCGTCGAACGCTTTCATCGCCGCCACGAGGAGCTCTACACCTACGCGCTGCGCGACCAGGAAACCGTTCTCGTCAACGCCCGAGTCGCGGTTTCCGGCATTCTTTCCGCGTTGCCGCAGGAGCCTCGCCTGCCCGAGGCTGCGCCGTCGGTAGCGTGCGCCGAGCGCAAGATCTGGCTCGGCGATTGGGTCACGGCACCGGTCTGGGATTTCGAGGCGCTGTCCCCCGCTCAGGTGATTGCCGGGCCGGCGATCGTCGAGTCGGCGATGACGACTATCCTGCTACACCCGGACGAGCGAGCGGTGGTCACGCCGCTCGGCTGGCTCGACATCGCCGTGCCATAGCCGGGCTGGCCATCAGGGCCGCGCGGGCGGCTGGTATCCCAAAGCTCTTGCTCCCATTTCCGTGAAAAGAATCCAGGAAGTGTGATCTGGTTCACATTGGCCAAGCTGGGTGGACCCCAGCTTGGCCTCGAGCGGCGGACGAATTTTTGACGCTCCGCCCGAGCGATCTCCGGAGAGCAAGATGTTTAATGTTTCAAATGCCGCCTTGAGGGCGAGCTTGGTGCTGCTGTTGCTCCAGGGCGCGACCGGGCCTCCGGCCTATGCCGGCGAGCGCCACGTCCTATTGACCAACAATACCCACGAGCCGATCGTCGAAATCTACGTCTCGGATCTCGGCGCCGGGAATTGGCAAGCCGATCTGTTGGGCGCGGACTTCCTACCCCCAGGCGAATCCGTGCTCGTCGATATCGATGTTCGTAACGATCGGTGCCGCGTCGACGTCAAAACCGTTCTCGACGATGGGTCCGATCTCGTCGCTCGCGGCGTCAATGTCTGCCGCAATGATGGCGACGCAGTGTCGCTGCGCTGACTTGCGCGGTCTGCCCTATGGAGCAGAGCGGGTACGGGAGCGGGGAACGCGGCGCTGCGCTTCGTGGCGCAAGAGGTAGACGCCGGTCAGGGTCACGATCACCGCACCGCAGGCGACCGCGGCTGTGGGCACCTCGCCCCATACCAGAAAGCCGAGGACCGAGCCCCAAATCAGCGCCATGTAATTGAACGGCGAGACCGCCGCCGCCGGTGCGTAGTAGAGGGCCTGGGTCGTCCAGTATTGCGAAATCCCGCCGATCAAACCGATCGAGCAGAACAGCGCGAGGTCGAGCGGGCCGGGTGTGACCCAATAAAACGGCAATACCGGCAGCGCGCCGAGGGTCATGAACAGCGCCGTGTAGAAGACGATCGACGCCGTCGATTCGGTCCGCGTCAGCCCGCGCACCGCCAAGGTGCCAAAGGCGTTGCAGGCGGCGCATAAGAGGGCGCAAACCACGCCGGCCCAATTGCCGGCTTCGCTCGGCCGCGCCATAACGAGCACCCCGGCAAACCCGACCGAAACCGCGATCCAGCGCTCGCGACTGACCCGCTCCTTGAGAAGCGGCCAGGACAACGCGGTCAGAAACAGCGGTGCGGCAAACGTCAATGCGATCGCATCGGCCAAGGGCAGCAGGTGAAACGCGAAAAACGAGGCGACGTTCGACCCGCCCCAGATCGCCGCGCGGCCGAATTGCGCGCCGAGCCGGTTGGTGCGCAATACCCGAACCCCGCCGGCGCGCGCGACCAAGAGATAGGACGGCAGCAAGGCGACGGCGCTGCGGAAAAACACCAGCATCGGGATCGGGTAGGTCTGTGCCAGCCATTTGCCGATCGCGTTCTGAAACGAAAACAGAAAGACCGAGGCGATCATGTAGAGAATGCCGAGCCGGACGTCGTCGGCCCGCGGCGCCGCGCCGCTTGCGCGAACCATGGCGGCTCAGAACTGGTCGGGATCAAACCCGAGCACCGTGGCTCCGCCAAGCGCGCCGGCCGAGCATCCCTCGGCCCGTTCAAGGAAATGCTCGGCAAAAAACCGCGCGGTTCCGATCTTTGCGGCGAGAAACGCGGCGTCGCCGATATTGACCGTGAGGCGGCGCGAGGCGGCGAGCGCCTGGCGCGCGATCAGCCAGCCGGCGCAGACGATGCCGAACTGTTCGAGATAGGGCGCCGAGCCCGCCGCCGCCTCGGCCGCTACTGTCTCGACTAGGCGAATGGTCGTGGTCTTGAGCGCTGCCGTCCCGTGTTGCAGCGCCCGAAAGATCGCGGAGAGATCCGAATGATCGGCCCCGCGGGCGTGCTCCAGCTCCGTCAAGGTCGCATCGATGTCGTCAAACAGCGCGAGCGCCGCCGCGCCCCGATCGCGGAGGAGCTTGCGGCCGACGAGGTCGTTTGCCTGGATGCCGTTGGTGCCCTCGTAGATCGGCGCGATGCGCGCGTCGCGCCAATGCTGCGCCGCCCCGGTCTCCTCGATATAACCCATGCCGCCATGCACCTGGACGCCGATCGAGGCGACGGCGACGCCCATATCGGTGCACCACGCCTTGACCACCGGGATCAGCAAATCGGCGCGCCCTTGGGCGCGGGCGCGCTTCGCCGGGTCGGGATCGCGGCGGGCATGGTCGACCGCCGCCGCGGCGTAATAGGCGAGCCCCCGCATCGCTTCGGTCGCCGCACGCATCGACAGCAGCATGCGCCGGACATCGGGGTGGTGGATGATCGGCAATGGCCCGGCATCGGGTGGAGCATCGAGCGGCCGGCCCTGAATGCGGGCGCGGGCAAAGTCACGGGCCTGCTGATAGGCGCGCTCGGCGATCGCGACACCCTGCACGCCGATATTGAGGCGGGCGTTGTTCATCATCGTGAACATGTATTCGAGCCCGCGGTTTTCCTCGCCGATGCGCCAGCCGACAGCATCCTCATAGGCGAGCACGCAGGTCGGCGAGGCGTGGATCCCGAGCTTGTGTTCGAGGCCGAGGGTGCGGATCTGGTTGCGCCGGCTCGGCCGGCCTTGCTCGTCGGGTAGAAATTTCGGCACCAGAAACAACGAGATACCGTGACTGCCGGATGGTGCGGTGGGGATGCGGGCCAGCACAGCGTGGACGATGTTCGACGCCATGTCGTGGTCGCCATAAGTGATGAATATCTTCTGTCCGGTGATCCGGTAATGACGGCCCCATTCCACCGAGCGGGCCGGCACGGCGCGGGTGGTCAGCGCGCCGAGATCGGAGCCCGCCTGCGGCTCGGTCAAGTTCATTGTGCCGGCCCACTCGCCGCGCACGAGCGGCCCGAGATAGCCCCGGCGCTGCGCCTCGGTGCCGTAGGCCTGCAGCAATTCGATCGCGGCGAGGGTCAATAGCGGGCACAGCGCAAACGCCATGCACGCCGAATTCCACATCTCGGTGACCGGTGTGGCGAGCGCCAACGGCAAGCCCTGCCCGCCATGATCCGGGTCGGCGGCAAGCCCGCCCCAGCCGGCTTCGACATAGCGGGAATAGCCCACGCGGAACCCGGGCGGGGTGCGCACGACACCATTTTCGAGGACGCTGCCGATGCGGTCGGCGGGCTGGTTCAGCGGCGCCAGCTCGGCCTCGGCGAATTTCGCCGCCTCGCCGAGGACCGCGTCGACAAGATCGCGATCGACCGCCTCGTAGCCGGGCAGCGCCGCGACCTCGCCAATCCCCGAAATCTCTTGCAATACAAATCGCATATCGGCAATCGGGGCAGCGTAAGTCATCGGAGTCCCTCGCCGTGTGTGCCTGGAGTTATCGCGTCTCAGCGCCGAAGGTTACCGCATTCCGCTCCCAAGCGGGAGGCGGACCCGCCGACGCCACCCCCACTTTCCCCGATCCCGATCGGGGGCGAGCGACATGCGGAGGCGTCGGGCGGTGTCGAGGTCGGGTTGATCGTCGCCAGGTCTGTGTTGCGGGTTTGCTCGGCGCGAAAGGGCGGCAGCGCCCAGCCCGCAAGATCATCGCCTCCCTCGGCGGGTTTCTTACCTTTCACGGCACCTGCGAAAGGCCGCCGCGGCGCCGGTGCGGCACAACAAAAATCGAGCCGGCGGCCGAATCTTGGCCGCCGCCGCGATGGCCGGCCAGCGTGCCGCGAGGAGTGCGGCCTTATCCCAAACGCCAAAGAACTCCACCCGGCGGCCAGGATGAACGAGGTCACCCGGCGATCTTTGAGGGCTTGAAGCTCGTGGTTGCGGGTCAGCATGCGCCGATCGCCGGAGATTACGGCGCTCCCCCCTGATTGTTGTGCAAGCGCGGCAATCCAGGCGCGATCGTCTGCGCCGCGCTCGACCAGATCGAGCAAGTAACAAACCTCGTCTCCCTCCAGAGAGGCGAGCGCCTAGCAGCCTGTCGGACTGGAGTATGGCTGATCGAGGGCTGGAACCCCGAGTTGCGTCGACAGCGCGAGGCTGAACGGGTTGGAGACTTGGCGGAGGGTTGCGGGCTGACCCGGCGGCGCTTGAATCACAATTGCCCAATGCTCCCTCAGCGGGTAACGAGGGCGAAGAAACATCCCAAGGGCGGCCTATGACCGAGCGCTGGTCGTCGCCTCCTGCGCGGGGGGTGCGGATCGAAACCACGGCGGCCCCTTGTTGTTGGGGTCGGAATAGCCCTGCAAAACCCAGATATTCGGGGAATTAACCGTCAGCAGCAGATCGTCATGCGTTTGCAGGTGAAAGGCTCGGGAATTGGCGGGTGCCGCGACAAAATTTACGGTTCGCGGCTGCCGTGGGTCGCTCACATCGACGATGGTGAAGCCGTCGCTGAACATGTGGCCGATATGGGGTGGCCCTTGTGGACCATGATTTGGACGCCGTCGCCGCGCCCGCCCTGGTCGCTGCTGCCGACAAAAGCGATGTTACGCGCCGAGACCGGGATCATCGTGCGGCTCCCCCGCCGCCCGGGTTCCGCTCGAAATATTCGAGGTCCTCGGGCCGCGGCTTCCAGCCGAGGTTGCTCGGCCATTCCTTGGTCCGGCCGGACATGCCGTCGCCATAACGCACGCGGAACAGCAAGGTGCGCTGCCCGCCGTTGACGTATTCGTGAAGCTCGCCGCGGGGGTGGACGACAAACGATCCAGGCGCGATCGAGATTGTTTCGGTCGGAGTCCGCATCGTGCCGCCGCCTTCGAAGCAGAAATAGATTTCGGTCGCGTCGGGATGGCAGTGATAGGGGCTGGTCTGCCCCGGTTCCCAGCAGGCGACCGTTACATCGCCCTCGCCGGTGGTGCCGAGCACCTTTTCCATGTGCTTTTTCGGGTCGAAAACCTGCTCGGCCTTCAAATTGAAACTGTACATTACAGCCCCCTCCGCAAATTGTCCGCAACCTAGACCGCGCATCGCCGGCCAGCAACAAAGCCGCATCGGATCGAACTGGACGAGGCGGCGTATCGGGGCCATAGCTCTGTTCGGCCGAACGTGCGGAGGAACCAATGACCCAGGCGAGCCGCTTTCGCGAATTGCTACACCGGGACGGCATGGTGGTGGCCCCCGGCGCCTATGACTGCATCACCGCCAAGTTGATCGCAAAGGCCGGGTTCGAGGCTGTCTACATGACCGGCGCCGGCACCGCGGCGATGCTCGGCTATCCCGATTTCGGCTTGGCGACCATGTCGGAGATGGTCGGCAACGCCCGGCGTATCGCCGCCGCCGTCGATCTGCCGGTGATCGCCGACGCCGATACCGGCTACGGCAACGAACTCAATGTCTTCCGCACGGTGCGCGAATACGAGACCGCCGGGGTTGCCGGCATCCACATCGAAGACCAGGGTTTTCCCAAGAAATGCGGCCATCTCGACGACAAGGAGATCGTGCCGCGCGAGGATTGGCTGGCCAAGATCCGTGCCGCCGCGGCGGCCCGCCGCGACCGCGACTTCGTGATCATCGCCCGCACCGATGCGCGCGCCGTCGCCGGCTTTGACGAAGCAATCGGGCGGGCGAATGCCGCCCTCGCCGCCGGCGCTGAAATGGCCTTTGTCGAGGCGCCGCAAACCGTGGATGAAGTCGCGGAGGTGCCGCGCCTGGTCAAGGGACCGTGCCTGCTCAACGTCGTCTATGGCGGCAAGACGCCGGATGTCGACCTGCGCGAAGCCGCGGCGATGGGTTACAAACTCGCGATCGTGCCCGCCCTCTTGATACAATGCGTCGTCGGCATCTGCGAGGAAAAGCTCGCGGAGTTAAAGGCGATCCACCGCCACCCGTTGCCACCCAATAAGATGACGGTGCGCGAGATGTTCCAGCGCGTCGGCGCCGACGAATGGGACGCCCGCCGCAGCCAATTCCGCGCCGCGCCCCCCACCCGCGCCGCGGCGGAATAACGCTACTCAAACAAATCGGGGCGATGCGATCGCGGCCGCTGTTCTCTCCCTCGCCCCGCCTGCGGGGGCAGGGCCGAGGCGAGGGGTCGCTGCTCGTCGATCGCGTTCTCTATCGCGACGGGCTGGTCCTGGTGATCGACAAACCGGCCGGGATCGCGGTGCATCCCGGCCCGGGCGGCGGGCCCAATCTCGAAAGCGGGTTCGATGCCCTGCGCTTTGGCCTGCGGCACCCTCCGGCGCTGGCCCATCGGCTCGACCGCGATACCAGCGGCTGCCTGGTCCTGGGCCGCCATCCAAAGGCATTGCGGCGGCTCGGCGCATTGTTCGCCGAAGGAAAGGTTGAAAAGATCTACTGGGCGGTCGTCGACGGGCGCCCGCCACGGGGCGAGGGCCGGGTCGAAGCCGGGCTCAACAAACTCACCCGCGGCAGCGGCTGGCGAATGGTCGTCGACTCGGCTGGCCAGCGGGCGATCACCGACTACCGCGTGCTTGGCGCCGCCGACGGCCGCGCTTGGCTCGAATTGCGCCCGCGCACCGGACGCACCCATCAGGTCCGCGTCCACTGCGCGGCCCTCGGCTGCCCGGTCGTCGGCGATCCTGTCTACGGCCGAGGAGATAACAGGCCGCTGCTGCTCCACGCCCGCGCCGTCGCCGTGCCGCTCTACCCGGCAAAGCCGCCGATCGCGGTCACCGCTCCGCCGCCGTTGCACATGCTCGGCGCGCTCGCGCGGCTCGGCTATGATCCCGCCGCAGCAGATCGGGTGGAGTTGGATTGAAGTGGCCGGCGCCGAAGTCCAGATACGGCGTTTGCTGCCGGCGGATGCCGCGCTGTATCGCGAGATCCGGCTGGAGGCGCTGACACTTGTGCCCGAAGCCTTCAGCAGCACTTTTGCCGCAGAAAGTGTCGAGCCGCTGAGCTGGTTCGCGGCCCGGCTCGATCGCGCCGTGGTGTTCGGCGCCGTCGCCGACGGCGATCTGCTCGGCATTGCCGGCTTCTTCGCCAAGCAGGGCCGCAAGGAGGCGCACAAGGGCGCGCTGTGGGGCATGTATGTTCGGCCGAATGCGAGACAGCGTGGTGTCGGCCGGCGGCTCGTCGAGGCGGTCATCTACCATGCACGGCGGCATGTCGAACTACTGCAATTGAGCGTGGTCAGCGGCAACGAGCCGGCTCGGCGGCTTTATGCCGAACTGGGCTTTGTCGAATACGGGATCGAGAAGAACGCATTGCAAGAGGACGGGCGTTATTGGGATGAGATATTGATGGCAAAACCGCTTTCGCCGGACGAGATAACCCGCTGATGATCGAGCGCTACAGCCGCCCCGAGATGACCCGGATCTGGGCGCCGGAAAACCGGTTCCGAATATGGTTCGAGATCGAGGCCCATGCCTGCGACGCGCAGGCGGCACTCGGCGTCATACCGCAGAGTGCCGCGCGCGCGGTGTGGGAGCGCGGCGCCTTCGAGGTCGAACGCATCGACGAAATCGAGCGCGAGACGCGCCACGACGTGATCGCCTTTCTGACCAACCTCGCCGAGCATATCGGCCCCGAGGCGCGTTTCCTGCACCAGGGCATGACCTCGAGCGACGTGCTCGACACCTGCTTTGCGGTGCAGCTGAAGGACGCTGCCGAGCTGTTGCTCGCCGGTCTCGATGCGCTGCTGGCGGCGCTGAAGCGGCGCGCCCTCGAGCACAAATACACGCCGACCGTCGGCCGCAGCCACGGCGTCCATGCCGAGCCGACGACCTTTGGCCTCAAGCTTGCCGGGCACTACGCCGAATTCGCCCGAAACCGCGACCGGCTCGTCGCCGCCCGCGAGGAGATCGCGACCTGCGCGATTTCGGGTGCGGTCGGCACCTTTGCCAATATCGACCCGGCAGTCGAGGCTCATGTCGCCAAAAAGCTCGGCCTCGAACCCGAGCCGATCTCGACCCAGGTGATCCCGCGCGACCGTCACGCGCACTATTTTATGACCTTGGCGCTGATCGCCGCCGGCATCGAGCGGCTGGCGACCGAGATCCGCCATTTGCAGCGCACCGAAGTGCGCGAGGCCGAGGAGTATTTCTCGCCGGGGCAAAAGGGCTCCTCGGCGATGCCGCACAAGCGCAACCCGGTGCTCGCCGAGAATTTGACCGGGCTCGCGCGCCTCGTCCGCTCGACGGTCGTGCCGGCGCTCGAAGACGTGGCGCTGTGGCACGAGCGCGACATCTCGCATTCCTCGGTCGAGCGGGTCATCGCCCCCGACGCGACGATCGCCCTCGATTTCGCGCTGGCCCGGCTGACCGGGCTGGTCGACCGGCTGGCGGTCTATCCCGAACGCATGCGCGAGAACCTCGAATCCTTGGGCGGGCTTGTCGACTCACAGCGCGTGCTGCTGGCGCTGACCCAAGCCGGCATGAGCCGCGAGGAAGCCTACGCCGTGGTCCAGCGCCACGCGATGGCGGCGTGGCATGGCGATGGCCGTTTCGCCGATCTGCTGAAGCGCGACCCCGACATCGCCCGCCTGCTCGACCCACAGACGATCGACGGACTGTTCGATGCCACCTATCATCAGAAGCATGTCGATACCATCTTTCGCCGCGTCTTCGGCGAATAACCAACTACCAGGAGAAACCCATTGAGCTCGTTACGCCGCCGCGACGGACCTCGGATCAAATACACCGCCGATGACGCGGGGCCGTACGATACAATTGCGATCGAGAAACTGACGCCGATCATCGGCGCTGAGATCGACGGGATCGACCTGGCGCAGCCGCTCGGCAACCGCCAGATCGACGAGTTGCACCGCGCGCTCGCCGAGAACCTTGTGATCTTTTTCCGCGACCAGCAACTGAGCGAGGACCAGCACTTGGCGTTCGGCCGGCTGTTCGGCGAGCTGCATATTCATCCGGCTGCCCCTTCGGTCGCGGGCAAGCCCGAATTGATGATCATCCACGCCGACAAGGACAGCCCACGCGCCAATGGCGAGGGCTGGCACAGCGACGTGTCGTGCGACACCGCGCCGCCGATGGGCAGCATCCTCTACATTAGAAAATGCCCGCCATATGGCGGTGACACCCTGTTCGCCAGCATGTACGCTGCCTATGACGCGCTGTCGGATCGGATGAAAGCCTATCTCGACGGGCTGACCGCCGAGCACAGCGGCGACCACTATCGCGGCCAGTACGCGAATTACGGCATCGCCGACAAGGCGGAATACCCGCGCGCCGAGCATCCGGTCGTGCGCACCCACCCGGTGACCGGGAAGAAGGCGCTCTATGTCAACAAGGGCTTTACCCGCCGCATCATTGGCATTCCGCTCGACGAGAGCGAGGGCATCCTCGACTATCTATACGAGCACATGGCGAACCCACTCTTCCAATGCCGGTTCCGCTGGCAGGAAAACTCGATCGCCTTTTGGGACAATCGCTGCGTCCAGCACCACGCGATGTGGGACTACTGGCCCCACACCCGCTCGGGCAACCGGGTTACGGTCAGGGGCGACCGCCCGGTCTAGGTGTTATTCCTTCAGCAATTGCTGCCGGGCCTGTGCGGCGAAGTGATCGAATTCGAATTGGACGCGCGCCGGGGTGATGGCCGGCTCCTTGGCGGCGAGATCGGCGACGAGTTTGCTAACGACGCGCTCGTCGCCATGCGGCTCGAACTGCGCCGCGACGACCTCCCTGGCATAGGCCTCAGCCGCCTCGCCAATGAGGCCGAGAAGCCCCGCCGCCCACAGACCGAGCATCCGGTTGCGCCGCGCGGTGGCCTTGAAGCGCAATTCCTCGTCGTGCTTGAACCGGGTTTCGAATTCCTTTTCGCGCTCGGCAAAACTGGGCATCGCTGGCTTTATCCCAAGTACTCCGCTCCACCTCGATATGGACCGATCGCCATGCGCCGGCAAGGCAGGAATATGGCGGGTTGAATGTGCACCGTGGTGATCCTGCGCCGGCCGGATGACCGCTGGCCGGTGCTGATCGGAGGCAATCGCGACGAGATGATCGACAGGCCATGGCAGATGCCGGGCCGGCATTGGCCCGATCGGCCCGAGGTGGTGGCCGGGCTCGATGTCCTCGCCGGCGGCTCGTGGCTTGGCATCAACGATTGGGGTGTGGCCGCCGCGGTGCTCAACCGGACCGGCTCGCTCGGACCGGCTCCCGGCCTGCGCTCGCGCGGCGAACTGGTTCTTGAAGCACTCGACCACGCCGACGCCGTCGACGCCGCCGAGGCGTTGTCCCATCTCGAGCCCGAGGCCTATCGGACCTTCAATTTGATCATCGCCGACGAGCGCGACGGGTTTTGGCTGCGTCACGCCGGCCGCCGCCGCATCGAGGTCCACCCGTTGCCGGAGGGGCTGTCGCTGATCGCCGCCGGCGATGTCAACGATCTTGGCACCCGGCGCCTCGAACTGGCGCTGCCGGCGTTCCGCGCCTGGCCGGTGCCGCGACCCGATCAAGGGGATTGGAGCGCCTGGCAGCAGCTTCTCGGCAGCGCGCGAGCGCCGCCGGGCGAACCGGCGACGGCGGCGATGCGGTTTCGCACCGACGGCTACGGCACCGTGTCGAGCGCGCTGATCGCGCTGCCGGCGCGCGGTGAAGCCGAGCTTCGGCCGGTGTTCCGCTTTGCCTCATGGCTGCCGCAAGAGACGCCGTGGCAGGATGTCAGCCTCGCCTGACGGGCGGCGGCGCGGTGTTGCCCCGCCCAAGGACGACCGCTATATCGAAGGCTGATCGATCCCGCTGGCGGGAGTTGCGATGAAAGCGCGCGTCCATGTGAGTCTGAAATCGGGTGTGCTCGACCCGCAAGGCAAGGCGATCGGCAATGCGCTGGCATCCTTGGGCTTCACCGGAATCGGCGAGGTGCGGCAGGGCAAGCTGATAGAACTCGACCTCGACGAAACCGACCCATCGCGCGCCCGTGCCCGGGTCGAGAGGATGTGTAAGGATCTGCTGGCGAACCCGGTGATCGAGGATTACGCGATCGAGCTGTGTTGAGGTATCGATATGAGAGCAGCGGTCGTCATCTTTCCGGGCTCGAACCGCGAGCGCGATGTGTGCATGGCGCTGAAGCGCGCGACGGGCCACGAGCCCGTGCGGATCTGGCATCGCGAAACCAGCCTGCCCGAGACCGATCTGATCGTCCTGCCCGGCGGCTTTGCTTATGGCGACTATTTGCGCTGCGGCGCGATGGCGGCGCATTCCCCCGTTATGCGCGAGGTGCGCGCGCGGGCGGACCGCGGCGTGCCGGTGCTCGGCATCTGCAACGGCTTTCAAATCCTGACCGAAGCCGGGATTCTGCCCGGCGCATTGCTGCCCAACCGGTCCCTGCGCTTCACTTGCCGCGACATCCACCTGCGCGTCGAAAACAGCCAGACGATCTTTACCTGCGGCTACGAATCCGGGCAGACGATCCGGGTGCCGGTGGCGCACCAGGACGGCAACTACACTGCCGATCCCGACACTCTCGACCTGATCGAAGGCGAAGGCCGGGTCGCGTTCCGCTACTGCGCGTCCGATGGCAGCCTCGATGGCGACGCCAATTTCAACGGCTCGGCGCGGGCGATTGCAGGCATCTTCAATGAAAGCCGAACCGTGCTCGGGCTGATGCCGCATCCCGAAAATGCGACCGACCCGCTGCTCGGCGGCACCGGCGGAACCGCCTTCTTCGCCGGCCTGGCGAGCGCGCTGCAGTAGTTCCGTTGGGGATGTTGGTGGACGCAACAGCTTTCCCTCTCCCCCCGCCTGCGGAGGGAGAGGGAAATCGCTATAGTCGCTTCACATGACGGCGGGCGGCGGCGACGTCACCGCGGCTCTGGCAGTCGAACATGGGCTGACCGAAGCTGAGTTCGACCGTGCCTGCGCCATTCTGGGCCACATCCCCAACATGACCGAGCTCGGCGTCTTCTCGGCGATGTGGAGCGAGCACTGCTCGTACAAATCATCGAAAATCTGGCTCAAGACCCTGCCGACCGCGGGTCCGCGGGTGATCTGCGGGCCGGGCGAGAATGCCGGAATCGTCGATATCGGCGACGGCGACGCGGTCGTCTTCAAGATCGAGAGCCACAACCACCCGTCCTTCATCGAGCCCTATCAGGGGGCGGCGACCGGGGTCGGCGGCATCCTGCGCGACGTGTTCACGATGGGCGCCCGGCCGATCGCGATCCTCGACTCGCTGCGCTTTGGCAGCCCGGAGCATCCGCGCACCCGCCATCTTCTCGCCGGCGTCGTCGCCGGGATCGGCGGCTACGGCAATTGCGTCGGTGTCCCGACGGTCGGTGGCGAATGCGAGTTTGACCCGTCCTATGACGGCAACATCCTGGTCAACGCGATGTGCGTCGGGCTCGCCCGCACTGACCGGATCTTTTATTCGGCCGCGGCAGGCCCCGGCAACGCCGTCGTCTATGTCGGCGCCAAGACCGGGCGCGACGGCATCCATGGGGCGACGATGGCCTCGGCCGAGTTCGGCGGCGACGCCTCAGGGGCTCTTGGCGAAAAGCGGCCGACGGTTCAGGTCGGCGACCCGTTTACCGAGAAATTATTGATCGAGGCCTGCCTCGAATTGATG
>Ga0210391_10002093_pt1 | contig 17476 bp, 12 predicted proteins | sample IncBWC12OmetaG_FD_160573 | JGI IMG/M metagenome (GOLD analysis project Ga0210391, IMG submission 160573) | Forest soil microbial communities from Barre Woods Harvard Forest LTER site, Petersham, Massachusetts, United States - Inc-BW-C-12-O ... | reverse complement strand
CCTTTCTAATTCGCCGCAACGGCTTAGCCGTGCGAACAATTTTTCCGACGCGGCCGTAGGCGCGTTTGGCGGGATCGCGGGCGGAATGTACATCTGGGGCGAGCTCACGCACGACGACCACAAATCCGAGACCGGATTTCTCGCCGCCGAAGCCGCGGTGAACAGCCTGGCGGTCACCTACGCGCTGAAATATACCCTTGGCCGCGAACGACCGCTCACCAACGACTATCGCGGAAATTTCTGGAGCGGCGGCGATTCATTCCCCTCTGAGCACAGCGCGGCGGCATGGTCCATCGCCAGCGTCGTCGCGCACGAGTATCCCGGTGTTCTGACCCAGGTTCTCGCATACGGGACGGCCACGGCCGTCAGCCTCGCGCGCGTCGACGCAAAGCAGCACTTCCCTTCCGACGTTCTAATCGGTAGCGCGATCGGTTGGCTCTCCGGCGAAATCGTCTATCGCGCGCACCACGATCCCGAACTCGGTGGTTCGCCGTGGCAAACATACTCGGAAGCGCGCGACTATCTCGAACAGGATCGCCCGCGGCAGAACATGGGCACAACTTTCGTTGAACTTGATAGCTGGGTCTATCCCGCGATGGATCGCCTTGCTGGCCTCGGTTACATCCATGGCGCGATTCAAGGTACGCGCCCGTGGACGCGCATGCAGTGCGCGCTGCTCACCGTCGAAGCAGGCAACGCTCTGATCGAACTCGATCATCGCGGCGACGGCGCTTTCTTGCTGGTCGAACGGCTCCGTACAGAATTTTCATACGAGCTGGAGCGCATCGACGGAGGCCGCAATTTCACCGCCGCGCTCGATTCGCTTTACACGCGCGCTATTTCGATCAGCGGACCTGATCTCACCGACGGTTTTCACTTCGGCCAGACTATCGCTTACGACTTCGGCCGCCCCTTTGAGCGCGGCACGAACTTGCAGGACGGCGGTTCGTTCCGCGCCGACCTCGGTCCTCTCGCGATTTTCGTTCGCGCGGAATACCAACACGCGCCAGGAGCTCCTGCGCCTTCGGACACCGTACGCAATTTCATCGCGCAGGCCGACCTCGTGCCCGAGCCGCCCGCGAATCCGGTGAAGCCGATCAATCGCGCGCAACTTCTCGACGCGTACGTCGCGGTGAATCTCAGCAACTGGCAAATTTCCGCCGGGCGCCAGAGCTTGAACTGGGGTCCCGGCCCGGGCGGCTCGCTGATTTGGAGCGACAACGCTCAGCCCGTTGATATGGTGCGCATCGTCAACTCAGAACCGGAAGTGATGCCCGGCTTCTTGAAATACTTGGGCCCGGTCACACTCGATAGTTTTTTCGGCCGTCTCGCCGGCGGTGACTACAATCCGCGCCCTTTTATCTACGGCAATAAAATCAGTTTCAAGCCGCTGCCCAATCTCGAGTTCGGATACAGCCGCACCGTCACCATCGGCGGCCCAGTGGGCGACAAGCTCACACCCGCGAATTTCGTCGATAGCTTTTTCGGCCGGCAGTCCAGCAATACAGCGGGCGGCAACTCTGTCCCCGGCGATGCGCACGCCGATTTCGATTGGACCTTTAACGTCCCGAAGTCCCAAAACTATTTCGTTTTTTATGGAGACATCTACACGGACGACAATGCGTTTCCGCCAGTCGCGCCGGCACGCGCCGCGTTTCGTCCCGGTCTTTACGTCACGCGCTTTCCGCATTTTTCGAAATTGGACCTGCATCTCGAGGTGGCCAACACCGCAACCGCACAAGTCGGTGGTGGCCTTCCGACGAAGGGCGACCTGAACTACTGGAACTTCGTATATCGCGACGGCTACACGAACGATGGCGTCCTAATCGGCGATGCGGTCGGCCGCATGGGCGCGAGCTACTCCGCCTGGCTCACGTATTGGGCTTCGAAATGCGACATGTTTCAGGTGACCTACAAAAATTCCCAGGTCGATCGAGCTTTCGTCCCCGGCGGCGGTGCATTTCAGGACTACGGCGTCAACAACGAGCTGCACCTGCGCTCCGGCGTCTATGTGAAGTCCGCCTTCCAGTACGAGCACATTTCGCACTTCCCGATTTTGTTCACCGGGCCGCAGAACAATTTCGCCGTCACTCTCGAAATCGGCTTCCTGCCCTCGGAGCGAGAAAAGTAGGCGCGAATGGAAACGACCTCGAAAAGTCCGACGACGGTGATCATCGAGACCACGATCCCGGTCGAACCTCGCCCGTCCGCTCGGTCGGGGTCGCGCTGGCGTGAAGAGAAAATCACCACGCTGCGCCTGCTTTGGTCCCGTCGCGCATGGATCGGCCGCGTTGTTCTCGTGACAATCGTGCTTTCGATCGTCGTAGCGTTGGTGATTCCGAAGGAATACGTCTCTACCGCGCGCCTCATGCCACCCGATTCGCAATCCGGGGGCGGCCTGGCCATGCTCGCCTCGCTTTCCGGGCAGGCCGCAGGTGGAATCAGCGCTCTCGCCGGTGATTTGCTCGGCATGAAAACCTCCGGCGCGCTCTTCATATCCGTGATTCACAGCCGTACGGCCGAGGACCGGATCGTTCAGCAATTCGATTTGAAGAAAGTTTACGGAACGCGCTGGGACGACAGCGCTCGCAAGCGTCTAGAGCACAACACCGCTGTGTCCGAAGATCGCAAAAGCGGCGTGCTCACGCTCTCCGTCACCGACCGCGATCCACAACGTGCCGCAGCCATCGCCCGTTCTTACATCGATCAGCTAGATACTCTCGTGGCGCAGCTCAACACCTCTTCCGCCCACCGCGAGCGCGTCTTCCTCGAAGGCCGCCTCAGTAACATCAAGGCCGACCTCGAGGCGGCAGAAAAAGACTTCAGTCAATTCGCGAGCAAAAATGGAGCGATCGACATCACCGCGCAGGGCCGCGCCATGCTCCAAAGCGCCGCAGGCCTGCAAGGCGAGATGATTGCCGCTGAATCTGAACTCGAAGGCCTGCGCCAGATTTATTCCGACAACAACGTCCGGGTTCGCTCCACCGAAGCGCGTATCGCCGAACTACGCTCGCAGCTCTCCAAGCTCGGCGGCAAATACGATCCCGGCGCGGCTAGCGCTACGTCGCCCGATGGCTCGAGTGGCGCGTCCAGCGATTCGTATCCCACGCTTCGCCAGCTGCCGATCCTCGGCGTCCCGTACGCCGACAAATACCGCACGCTGAAAGTGGAAGAAGCAGTTTTCGAAACGCTCACCAAGCAATACGAATTGGCGAAGGTGCAGGAAGCGAAGGAAATTCCGTCGGTGAAAGTTTTGGACGCGCCCGATATTCCAGAGCGCAAATCATTTCCGCCGCGCACGCTGATCGTGGTCGGCGGCGCCATGCTCGCTCTCGCGTTTTCGGTGCTCTGGATTCTCGGAGAGCAGCGCTGGCGCCGCATCGATCCCGGCGATCCGGGCATGGTCTTTGCGCAGGAAGTGTACGGAACGGTTCGCGAAAGTTTGCCGTGGCGCGCGTCGAAAAACGGTTCGAGCAACGGTCACTCCGGCGAGCCAAGCAATGGCGACGGCGTCGATTCCGCCCCGTAGCGGTCCGCGAATCGCTGCAAGTTGCTGATAGACATTGGGTTAGGTCGCGTTTGCCCTGTAAGCGACGGGGCGAAGCTTCGCCAGCCCTCGCATTACCCGGTACCCTAAGAATGTCCACCGAATTCGCAATCTCGATGCCGCGCTGGTTCGCCGCATACACTCGCTCGAACCACGAACGCTCCGCCGCCGCCCAGCTCGCTCAGCGTTCGATTGCGCATTTTGTACCGACGTACGAGAGTGTGCGCGTCTGGAAAGATCGCAAGAAGCGCCTGGAGCTAGCGCTTTTCCCCGGCTACGTTTTCGTCCGCGTTCCACTCGAAGAAAAGCTTCGCGTTCTCGTCGTCCCGGGCATTGTTCGCCTCGTCGGCTTTGACGGCCACCCGCTGCCCGTGCCCGATGAGGAAATCGAAACGCTGCGTACTGTCGTGCAGCACAAGCTGAAAGCTGAGCCGCATCCTTATCTCGTTGCCGGGCGCAAGGTGCGAATTGTTCGCGGTGCGCTCGAAGGTATGGAAGGAATTCTCATCCGCAAAAAAGGCCGCTTACGCGTCCTCGTCTCGATCAACCTGATCCGCCAGTCCGCGATGATCGAAGTCGATGCGCACGACGTTGAGCCAATTTTTGAAAGCCGTGCTCGCCACGCTCCAGACGCGGCAGTTCTCCCGTTCGTTTCCGCAGTCCCCTAGCCAGTTCATTGTGGTGTTGGTTTGCGAATCCTGATCCTTGTCGATTGCTATTTTCCGAGTACCAAGTCGAGCGCCAAGCTCGTCCACGATCTCGCCGTCGAGATGTATCGCCGCGGCCACGAGCCCGTCGTTCTGACGCCCAGCGACGCCATTGACGAGTCTTCGCAGCTTCGAGTGGAGGACGGCATTACCGCCGTGCGCGTCCGCACCGGCCGCATCAAAGGCGCAGCCAAGTTGCAGCGCGGCCTTCGCGAAGCGCGCCTCTCGGCTACTGTCTGGCGCGCTGCCGGGCGGTATCTCCGCGAAAATCCCTGTGGCTTGATCCTTTTCTATTCGCCCACGATTTTCTTCGGCCCGCTGGTCAGCCGTCTGAAAAATCTCTGGCGCTGCCCGTCCTACATGATCCTTCGTGACATTTTTCCCGATTGGGCGGTGGACGCCGGCGTTATCCGGCGCGGTTTGATTTACCGTTATTTCCGCCGTGTCGCAGCCGAGCACTATCGCGCCGCGGACGTCATCGCCGTCGAGTCGCCGTCAAATCGCAAGCATTTCGCGCGAAACTTCCCGGGCGAAGAGTTTCGCCTCGAAGTTCTACTCAACTGGACCGCGCCCGTCGACCGCGAGCTGCCGAACACGAACTGGCGTCGCCGTCTTGGGCTCTCAGGCAAAACCGTTTTCTTCTACGGCGGTAACATCGGTGTCGCGCAGGACATGGACAACCTCATGCGCCTCGCCGCGAAATTCGCGAACGATCCCGGCGTCGCTTTCTTGTTCGTCGGCGAAGGCAGCGAAGTCCCACGCCTCCAGAAGCTCTTAGCCTCGCGTGCGATCTCAAACGTTAAGATCGTGCCAAGCGTGCCGCAGAGCGAATACCTCGCGATGGTTTCGGAGTTCGACGTTGGCCTCATCACCCTCGATGCGCGTCTCACCAGTCACAACGTCCCCGGGAAACTGATGAGCTACCTCAATTGGGGCCTGCCGGTGCTGGCGAGCATCAATCCCGGCAACGATCTTTTCGCGCTACTCGAATCGAGCGGCGCCGGCTTTTGCACCCGCAATGGTGATGACGACGCGCTTTTCCGGCTCGCCTCCGCCATGGCTGACGACGCCGATCTCCGCGCTACGATGGGCCGCAACGCGCGCCGGCTTCTCAACGAAAAATTCTCCGTCGAGAAGGCCGTCGACTCGATCTTTCGTCATCTCGCATCGCACGATTTGCTCACGCTCCCATCCGAAGGTCAGGACTCAGACCGGTCACAGGGCACACGCACGCAGCATCACGCACTCGCAGCCCAGGCATAGCCCCAACAGCACTCTCACCAACATTCCAAACACCGAAAGGCGCAACGAACTTGATCTTGATCGTGGTTATTTATTTGGCGTTATTTCTTTCGAGCGCTGCGCTCTGTCTCGCGTTGACTCTGCGTGTTCGCCGCTGCGCAGTCGCCCGCGGTTGGGTCGCTCAGCCGGATTCGGACCGCCATGTACACACCACATCGGTCCCCCGTCTGGGCGGCATCGCGATTTTTCTCACGTTCATGCTTCTCGCGGGCGTCGCGCTCCTGCTTCCGAAGTCGACGGGTCTCGAACTCACCATTCCTGTTCGCACCGTCGTCAGCATTCTGTCCGCCGCGTGCATCATTTTCCTTCTCGGACTCTATGACGACGTCCGCGCCGCCGGCCCGTATCTGAAATTCAGCGTGCAGGCGGTCGCCGCCACCATTCTTTGGTTCGGCGGCGTCGGCATCAGTCACTTCGATCTGCTTTCCGCAGGCCGGTCGCTCCACACAGCCGTCGCTCTTCCGCTCACGATCTTCTGGGTGTTGCTCATCACGAACGCCTTCAATCTCATCGACGGTCTCGACGGTCTCGCCGCCGGCTCCGCGATCTTTTCCACGCTGGTCGTCTTCGTCAGCTCACTTCTCGCTCCCAACGCCACAGTCGCCTTGCTCGCCATCGTGCTCGCCGGCGCGATTCTCGGTTTCCTGCGCCTCAATTTCCACCCCGCGTCAATCTTCCTCGGAGATTCCGGTAGCATGTTTATCGGCTTCATGCTCGCCGCGTTGGCGCTTGCCGGCTCGCAAAAAGCGCCCACGATGATTGCCGTCGCGATTCCCGTTCTTTCTTTCGGCCTACCGATTCTTGACGTCTGCCTCGCCGTGTCCCGTCGTTTCCTCAGTGGCAAGCCGTTGTTTTCGGCCGACCGCGACCACATTCACCACAAGCTCCTTAAACGCGGCCTCTCGCAGCGCGGCGCGGTCTTGGTTCTCTACGGGGTGACCGCTGTATTCGCGCTCTTGAGCCTCATCCTCATGCATGACGCCGCGCTTATCGCTCTCGTCCTTATCGTCATCGGCCTTGGCATCGGGCTCGGCGTGCAATATCTCGGCTATCCCGAATTTTCCGAGTTGCAGGAAGCCATCGGCCGCGCATCCGTGAAAAAACGTTTCGTCACCAACAACGTTGCCGTCCGCCACGCCATCGACGCGCTTTCCACTTGCAACGACATCGTGCCGCTTCTTGCGATTCTGAAAGACACGCTGCAGACCATCGGCTTCGACGGCCTCCGACTTGGAAGTTCATCGTCGGCATTCGATTCCGTGCGCGCTGGCGTCGACGAATCCATCCACGAGGACGAACTGAAGCTGTTCTGGACCGACGGCTCGTTCAACGACTCGATCTGGAATCTGCGGCTCGATCTCAATTCGCAGTCGCGCCGCCGCATCGGCTATCTGTGCCTGATTCGCACCGGTCTCGATCGACCTTTGCTGTTCGACATTAATCTTCTCAGTGGAGATTTCGTCGACGCCCTTTCCACGGCCCTTCTGCGCGTGACCCAGGGGGAAGGCACGCTCGAAGCCCGCACCGTCACTCAGAAGGCCGCACGGATGAAAGCCGCCACCAGCGCTTCCGACTGATCGACCGAACCCATGGCCTCGCCAGACACAATCGCTGCCCTTACACCGGACGACGCGCTCGCCTCCACTCCGGCGCCCGGCCGCGAATTTTCAACGCGTCGCGCCTACGCGCAGACCTTCGGAGCCACAGCTGCGATTCGTTTCCTTGGTGCGATCTCCGGCGTGCTCGCTGCCAGATTGCTCGGCCCGAACGGCCGCGGTGAGCTTGCCGTCATCGTTTTTGCGCCCATCATGCTTCTCTCGCTCGGCGAATTTGAGTTTTCCCGCAGCGTCATCGTGGAGGCGGGCAAGTCCCGTCAGGCATCGCCGCGGCTGGTTTCCACGACGTTTTGGTCGGCGCTCGTTCTCGGCTGTGTCGAGATGGTGATTCTCGCTCTGGCTCTTGGGTATTTTTTGCCGGCCGATAAACAGAATCTCGTCGCGCCTGCGCGATGGTTTGCGTTGTATCTGCCTGCGTCTTACGTTGCAGCATCGATGCTCGGACTCGACCAGGGCCGTGGCCGCTTCGGCCGCTTCAGTTTCTTTCAAGTTCTGTCCGGATTTCTCTATGTGTTACTCGTTCTCGCTGTGATTTGGCCGTCGCATAAAGCGACGCCCCGTGCTTTCGCTCTCGCCATGCTCGCCGGCACGCTCACGGTCGCGCTCGTGCGTTCGGCCGCCGACGGCGCAGGAATTCTCAGTGCTCGTCCGGACATCGCTCTCGCTCGCAAACTTTTCCAGCGGGGCTTTTCGTTTTACGTTCCGTCGCTCGCGGCGCTGGCCCTTTTGCGCGCGGACATGTTCTTGCTCGTTCGTCTCGCGCCAGCCGCGGCCATCGGCGCGTACGCCGTCGCCCAAGCTATCGCTATGGGTCAGGTGGGCGTCATCAATCCGTTTATTCAGGTCGGATTCGCCGCCGTCGCGCAACACACCGAAGAGCCGAGCGCTCTGGCCGCGCTCGCTCGTCACTTCCGCTTCGCGCAAATTGCCGCTATCGCCATGGCGCTTTTCGCCGCGGCTCTCACTCCGTGGGCCATTCGCACTTTTTTCGGGGTGGAATTTCTCCCCGCCGTCGTCGCCACATATTTTCTGATCGCTGCCGCGGCGTTCTGGGGAATGGGCGAAACGCTCGAGCAGGGCCTACGCGCCGCCGCGCATCCGCGGCTCGGAATGATAGCCAGCGTGATCGGTCTCGTGATTTTGTTCGCGGTAGGAATTCCCGCTTACCACGCGTTTGGCATCAACGGCCTCGCCGCGTCCGTCTGCCTCTCGCAACTCCTGAGCCTCGTCGCTCTTATGGCATTCTGCATTTTCTATCTGCACATGCGCGCGAAATCGTTTCTCGCGCTCGACGCAGCTACGTTTCACGAAATTGAAAGCGCCGTTGCGTCGTTCTTTCGACGTTTCGGGCTTTCACCGTCGCGCCCCTAAGGTTCACAGCCCATGGAACTCGCTTCCTTCCAACTCGTCCAACCCGCTCCCGAAGTTCGCATCGTTAAGCTCACCATGTGGCTGCGCTTCGTCCCCATCGCTTTCTTCGTAACCTATCTCACATTCACCGTCTTGTTCTTCGCATTCGGTCCGTTCGATTTCCCAGTCGAGAATCCATTCATGCTCTATGGTTTTCTCGCGGCCGCTCATATTGCTCTGCTTGCTGGATATTGGCGCGCCGCGCGAAGCCAGCCTCGCGGCTACGCCGCGCCTTGGGACTACGGCCGAATGCTATTGTGGGGCGCCGTACTCAGCCTGCTGCTTTTGCTTCCCACCAGCCTCGCACGCACCGGCAGCCTCATTCCCGACGTCGCCTACGGCATTGAAAATCCCGGCGAAGCCTACGCACAGACCCAGGCGATCATCAACGATCCCGGCAGTTTTCCGCTCGTCGAGTACTCGCGTATTCTCGTCGGTCCGCTGCTCGTGATGGTGCTTCCGCTTACAGTGTTTTATTGGGAATCTCTCACCAAGAGGCTCCGCGTGCTTGGCGTCGTCTCGATTCTCGGCACGGTCGCGCTTTTTCTCGCCATGGGCACCAACAAAGCCATCGCGGACACCGTGCTCCTGATTCCCTGGATGGTTTTTGCGGGCTATCGCGCCGGAACCATCCACCTGAAACTCAAGCGACTTCTCGTGATCGGTATCTGCACGGTTGTTGCGTTCTCGCTTTTTCTCGGGTTTTTCGGGCTCGCGATGGCCACGCGCTCCGGTTCGCCCGCGGTCACTGGAGTGTTTCCCGCGACTGGTTCCACCGTCGACAGTGACAATGTTCTAGTTCGAAATCTGAGTGACACCTCGAAAGCCATCGTCATGGGCTTAGACATCTATCTCACCGCCGGCTACTACGCCGTGAGCCTTTCGCTCCGCGAGCCTTACGTGCCGATGTTCGGCCTTGGCAATTCCACATTCGCGTCGCGGCAATTCGCGCGCTTTTCCAGTCTCGAGGATTTTCCGAACCGCTCCTATCCGGTGCGCATAGAAAAGTACGGCTGGGACTCCGTCGGCCTCTGGTCCACCATTTACCCATGGCTGGCCTCGGACGTTTCGTTTCCCGGCGCACTTATCCTGATCTACTTCATCGGCCGTCTGTTCGCGCTCTCCTGGCTCGACACGCTCGGCGGAACGAATCCCTTCGCTGTCGTTCTCTTCGCGCAACTTGTAATCATGCTGTTTTATTTCCCTGCGAATAACCAGCTGCTCCAGTCCGGTGAAGGATTCACCGCATTCTGGATCACGCTGATTCTCTGGTGGCGGAGCCGGCGCAACGCCGAAGCCTTCCGCACGCGAGTGGTAACTCAACTTGCTTAATTCGGTCGATACAACCACCGATGTCGCCGTTCAAGAGAGCGGTGCGAAGTCTCGCGTCCGCGCCGAGCACGCGCTTGCGCATTCCGCGTTCCGCGAATCCATCGCACTCGTCTTCGTCGGCAGTGTTGTTCCTGACGATCCGCGCTGGAACGGCCCCTCCTTCAACGCAGCCGCGCAAATGTTCCAGCGCGAACTGCTCCTCGGCCTGGAGCGCGAAGGTCTACCCGCGTCCCTCGTCGTGGCATCGCGGCCTGTGCCGTCCCGCCGTCATACAAAACTCCTCGGCGTCGATGCGTTGCCGCTTTTCGTCCGCGGCCACAACGCAACCATCGCGGACAAGCTGCCCCTGCGCCTCGTGCCGTTCATCAACGTCACGCCGCTGAAGCAACTCACGATCGGCTTCGCCTCCGCGTTCGAGTTGCTCCGCTGGGGGTGGCGGCATCGCGCAGCGCGCCACCGCGTCGTCCACATCTACAATTTGTCCGTTCCGCCGGGCGCTTTCATTTTTCTAGCCGCGCGCCTCATTCGCGCGAAAGCGGTCGTCTCACTCTGCGATATAGAAGTGCCCGGCGAAACCGTTCCGGACGGTGCGTACTGGAAATGGGATCAGCGGCTGCAGCGACGGCTGATTCCGCGATTCGACGGTCACACCGTTGCGTCGCAAGCCATCGCGGATGACTTTCTTCGCGGTCGCGGTTCACTCCGGCTCGAAGGCGGAGTATCCGCCGAACTTCTTGAGCAAACCGCGAATCTGGTCCCAACCGCTGGCGCGCGCCGCGATTCGCGCGAGTTCGTGATCGTCGCTGCCGGCCAGCTCAGCGAACTCAACGGCATCCCCCTGCTACTCGAAGCCTTCTCACGTCTCGGCGACGATCGCTTCCGTCTACGCATCGCCGGCGCCGGCGCGCTTGAACCTGAGGTCCGCGCGGCTGCGGCTCGCGATCCGCGCATCGAGTTTCTCGGCCGCCTCCCGTTTGATCGCCTCCTCGAAACTTATGCGTCCGCCGACGTTCTCCTCAATCTCCGGATCACGCGCTCGCTCAACACAAAATATTTTTTCCCATCGAAAATGATGGAGTACCTCGTCTCGGGCATTCCCGTGATTTCCACCTGTACCGGACACGTCGAAGAAGAATTTGGTGCCTTCACGTTTCTGCTGCGCGAGGAAACCCCCGAAGCCCTCGTGGAGTTGCTCGAGCGCATCGCTGCTCTTGAGCCCGCCGATCGCCGAGCCCAGGCGGCTCGCGCCCGAGCGTACATGGCCGCCAACAAAACGTGGCAGGCTCAAACCCAAAAGCTCGCGGCTTACATTCGCAACAACGTCCTTCATCTCACTGAGCCACATTAAATGCGTCCCAGGATTCTTCTGATTGCCGATTGGTATTTGCCTGGCTACAAAGCGGGTGGGATCATCACCGCGCTCGCGAATTTCGTCGACGGCGTCGGCGATGAATTCGACCTGCGCGTTGTAACGCGCGACCGCGACCTCACCGACTCTGAGCCATACGCCGGAGTTGTGGCAGGCGAGTGGCAAGCCATCGGCAAGGCGCGCGTCTTGTATATCCACGATTTCTCGCTTGCACATCTGCGCCACCGTATTGCCGGAACGCAGCCGGACATCGTCTATCTCAACAGTTTCTTTTCGCCTCTCACCGCGAAAACTCTCGCGCTGCGCAGGCTCGGCCTCCTTCCGCCCGCGGCTTTCGCCATCGCACCTCGCGGAGAGTTTTCCCCCAGCGCGCTGCGCATCAAGCGCCGCAAGAAATCGATCTACGCTGCCGCTGCCCTTCGAGCGGGGCTCTACGACGGTATTCTCTGGCACGCGACGTCTAGTCTTGAGGGCGCCGCAATCGAGTCCTTCCTTCACATGCACGCACGCCAAAATCCGCGGATCGGTATCGCGCCCGATCTTCCGAATCGCGAATGGTTCGCTCACAATGTCAACGCCGCCGACCGTGCGCCGAAGTCCTCGCCCGTGAAATTCCTGTTCCTCTCGCGAATTGGCCCAATGAAAAACCTCCAGTTCGCTCTTGATGCCCTCGCTTCGCTTTCGGCTCCAGCCGAGCTCCACATCTACGGCCCAATCGACGACCCGCCCTACTGGGACGAATGCCAGCGCCGCATCGCGGCGCTTCCGCAAAATGTCCGCGCTACCTATCACGGTGCCGTCGCACGCGAACTCGTTCCTTCGATCTTCCGCGCGCACGATTTTCTTCTCCTGCCCACGGAAGGCGAAAATTTCGGCTACGTCCTCCTCGAATCGCTCACAGCCGGCTGCCCCGTCATCGTCAGCGACCGTACCACCTGGCGCGATCTCCATGATAAAGGCGTCGGCTGGGCGATTCCTCTCGAAGATCGGGCCTCGTGGCGCCAAACGCTCGCGAGCTGCGCCGAAATGGACTCACCGACGCACGCAGCGATGTCCCTCCGAGCGCGCGAATATGTGCAAGCGTGGCTTGCTCAATCCGATCCGCGTACCGCGACGACCGAAATGTTTCAGTCGCTCGTCGAAAAACATGCGCCGTCAGAACCGGCTGCCGCAATTCCAGCGGCCGTTGTTGCTGGTGCGACGCGGTCAAAGTCCATCTGAACTCGCACCACTAAAACTACTCACGCTCATGGAAATCCTGATCCTCGGCGGCGCCGGCATGTTGGGCCATAAACTTTTCCAGCGCCTCCGTACCTCGCACCCGGACACCGCCTGCACCATCCGCGGAACCGTCGCTTCTTCGGCGCTCAGCCATATCGATCTCTTCCAGCACGGCGGCGTGATCGAAGGGATGGATGCCTCGGACACGTCGGCGCTGCAGAATCTTCTCGCGCAAGAAAAGCCATGCGTCGTTATCAACTGTATCGGAGTCGTAAAACAGCGGGCCGCCGCGAAACAGCCCATTCCGAGCATCGAGATCAACGCGCTCCTCCCGCATCGCCTCGCCGAATCTTGCCGCCGCATCGGCGCGCGCCTGATCCACTTCAGTACCGATTGCGTTTTTAGCGGCCGCCGTGGCAATTACACCGAGGAGGACATTTCCGACGCCGAAGACCTTTACGGACGCGCGAAGTATCTTGGAGAAGTCGCTTGCGGCGGCGCGCTCACGCTGCGCACTTCGATCATCGGCCACGAACTCGCGCGCGATGAATCGTTACTCGAGTGGTTTCTCAGTGAAAGCCGTCTTCGCAACGCCACCGAGCGCCCGTTGGGCCATCACGATTACGAACCTGTCCACGGTTTCACGCGCGCGATCTACTCGGGCGTCACCACTAACTATCTGGCGCGCGTAGTTGAGGAGCTCGTCCCCGAGCACCCAGATCTCAGCGGCCTCTATCAAGTCGCCGCGCAGCCGATCTCGAAATTCGACCTACTGCGCCTGCTTCGCGACGCGTATCGCCTCGATATCGAAATCACACCCGACTCGTCGTTGTTCTGCGACCGGTCGATGAAAGGAGACAAGTTCGCGCGAGCCACCGGTCTCATCACTCCGACGTGGTCCGAGCTCATTGACGAACTTGCGAACGATGACACCCCATATGACAAATGGAAACAAACAGCCGATCAAAAGCTTTGACGGCAAACGCATACTGATCACCGGCGGGACCGGCTCGCTCGGCAAAACTCTCGTCCGCCGTTTTCTCACGGGCAGCGCGGGCCATCCCGCGAAGCTCATCGTGCTTTCGCGCGACGAAGCCAAGCAGCACTCGATGCGTATGGAGTATCAGAATCGCGCCGCCGCGACCGACGAAATCATCTACCGCAATTTTCAGGAGTTGCTCGAATTCCGCATTGGCGACGTTCGCGACCATCACTCCGTAGCGCAAGCGCTTCGCGACGTCGACATTGTGTTCAACGCCGCGGCGCTGAAGCAGGTGCCTACGTGCGAGTACTTCCCGTACGAAGCGGTGCGCACCAACATCGAAGGCCCCGAAAACATCGTCCGCGCGATTCAGGAGCACCGGCTTCCGATCGAGACGGTCGTCGGCGTTTCCACTGACAAAGCTTGCAAGCCCGTGAATGCGATGGGCATGACGAAAGCGTTGCAGGAACGTGTCTTCATTCAGGCCAATATTCGCTGCCCGAATGCGCGCTTCGTCTGCGTGCGTTATGGCAATGTGCTTGCCTCGCGCGGCTCCGTGATCCCGCTTTTTCACGACCAAATTCGCAACGGGGGGCCGATCACAATCACCACGCCCGAAATGACGCGCTTCGTTCTTAGCCTCAACGACGCGGTCGACGTGATTTTTGCCGCCGTCGAATCCGGCGCGGCCGGAGAAACATATATTCCGCGCGTGCCGTCGGCTCTCGTCACCCACATTGCCACCGCACTCATCGGCGATCGCCCGATCGAAACTAAAATCGTCGGTATACGTCCCGGCGAAAAAGTACACGAAACTCTTGTCAGTGAAGAGGAGGCGCATCGCACTGTCGAACGCGGCGCGTACTACGCGATTCTCCCGATGCTTCCCGAGCTCCGCCGCCGCGACATCACACCTGCCGGTCTTGCCAAGGAGTACAGCTCCGCCGACGATGTGATGTCGCTTGACGCAACCACGCACCTGCTTCACGAACAGCGGTTGATGCCTGAAGATGTCGCCGCCGATCTGGCCGAGGTGCTTCGTTGAAAGTGATGACGATTCTCGGGACGCGCCCCGAGATCATCCGGCTCAGCCAGGTGATTCCGCTTCTCGATGAGGGGTCGGACCACACGCTCGTCGATACGGGCCAGAATTACGACGATCGCTTGAGCGCGCTTTTCTTTCGCGAGCTTCAGGTGCGCAAGCCTGATGCAACTCTCTGCGCTCGCGGAGCGACGTTTGGCGAGCAGATCGCGCAAATCCTTGCCCGCATCGAGAAAGTCTTCAAAGAGCGAGAGCCCGATCGCGTGCTCATCCTCGGCGACACCAACAGCGGACTCTCCGCCGTCATAGCACGACGCCTTGGCATTCCCGTGTATCACATGGAAGCGGGCAACCGCTGCTACGACTTCCGCGTGCCCGAAGAAGGCAACCGGAGAATCATCGATCACGTCAGCTCGATCCTTCTTCCCTATACGAATCGCAGCCGGGAAAATCTGCTGCGCGAAGGGTTCGCGCCGGAGAATGTGCTGGTCACCGGCAATCCGATTTTTGAGGTGATGGAATCATTTGCGAACGAGATCGATGCGAGCGCGGTCCTCGAGAATCTCGGCGTCGAAGCGGGCAAATATTTTCTCGTCACGCTGCACCGCGCTGAAAACGTCGACGTGGAGCACCGGCTCTGCGGTGCGATCGAAGCGCTCGAACGGCTCCACGTGGAGTACGGATTCCCCGTACTTTGCTCGCTCCACCCGCGCACGCGCGCGCGACTGGCCGAGTTCAAGATCGACGTCGACCAGGCCGGGCTGAAATTCTTCGAGCCGTTCGGCTTTTTCGATTTTGTGCGGCTGGAAAAGTCGGCGTTTTGCGTTTTGTCCGATAGCGGCACGGTGCAGGAGGAAGCATGCATCCTGCGCGTGCCCAACGTCACGCTCCGGGACGTTACCGAGCGCCCCGAAACCATCGAATGCGGCTCCAACGTCCTCGCCGGGTGCGACCCCGATACAATCCTTCCGCTCGTGAAACTCGTCACGAGCAAAACTCCCGCGTGGTCCATTCCTCCCGAATATCTCGCGCCTGACGTGGCTTCCACCGTCGCGCGCATCCTTCTCTCCCACCAAAACTAGTTCGCGGCCGGCGTGGATTGTGCACCTGCCGGTTTCGGAGCTACAAACTCGCCTAGGTATTCGACGAGTTTCGCGCGATTCTGTGCGCGGTAACCGGCATAGTCCTGCGCGATGCCTTGATCCGCACCGTTCAACAGCACGTAAGGCTCGAGCATTTTCGCGTGATAGAGCTTCAGCAACAGCTGTACGTTCGGATCCTTCGCGATCGCACTGCTGTGCGATCCCTCGGCCAGTACCGCGGCCGTAGATAGCGCGTCCACTTCCTCCGCCAGCGTGTGGCGATACTGCTTCTCGTTCGGAAAGTTCTTCGCGAATTCTTCCTTCTGCCACCGGATACGCGCGCCCGAGTAAATCATCCACACTTGCATCAGATCGGATGGTTGATTCGGGTCGATATTCACTGAGATTTTTCCGTCTCCGCCCGGTTGCGTGCTCGCTCCCGTTTCGATGTGCACCCGTTCCAGCGTGACGTGTGCGACTTTTGCCCACTCGACGAGCGCCCGCCATGTTTTCGCGTCGTACGGTGACGCTACGATGGCGTCGAGATTCAGAACGCGCGCTCCCGCGAAGTCGCCTTGCTTAACGAGCATATCCGCGTGATAGCGGAAGGCCGTTTCCTGATTGGGATCGAGTTCCTGCGCCTTCGTATACCACTCGGCGGCGTCCGGAAACCGCTTCGATGCAAAGTACGAATCGCCGACGAAAAGCACGGCCCAGTAGTTCGAAGGCTCGAGTTCGATCGCGCGTTTGTAGTTTTTGATCGCTTCGTCGAAGTCGTTTTTCGCAAAGGCGGCTTCGCCTGCTTTCATCGCGGCGTTCGCGTCGGCTTTCTCCGAAAAGGAAAGCGTGCTTTTCTCGTCGATGTTCTTTAGTAGGCCCGACATACTTTCGGAATACTGGCTCTGATCGCCGAGCGACCGCGCTCGCTCGATCATCTGTTTCGCACGCAGCCGGTCTTTTGTCGCGGCTTCCTGGTCGGTGACGGTGGAAGAGCGCGCGAGCAAGCCAGCGGTGAGGCCCTCGAGGACCGGAATATCGTTCTGGTTTTTCGAGTAGAGCTCTTCGAATAGAGGGAGAGCTTTCAGAAATTCGTGGTTCTTAAAGAGCGCGACGGCGGTAGCTCTTTCGGAGGCATAGTCCTGCCCGGCTCCGCTTTCAGGAGCTGCGCTTGAAGTGGAGGGAGGCGGGGCGGGGGCGGGTGTCGGCGGCGTTTGCGCGAAGGCTGGCATTCCAGCGGCGAGGAGGGTGCCGGCTGCGAGAAGCATTGTGCGCCGTCCTGAACTATTGGTCGGGTGCGCCATTCGTGGCTCCTTCGGCATTGGGGCTGGTTCGAACGCCGCTACTTTACTCAAAACTATCGGGGGAAGGAATGGCCTGATCTTCCGAAGGAATTGGACACCGAGGTGGCTGAATTTGTGTCGATTAGAACGGGCCCCGAGTGATTGTTTTGTAGGAGATACGGGCGTTTCTAATCGCATCCAGTATCGATTAGAAATGGCTTGGCTGCGGGTGCGCGCACAACTCATTGGGGAAAAGTTGAGGTTGCGCAGCCAGGAATGGCTACCCCACGAGGTGCAATTGGCTTTGCGCAATTGTGTCATCTAGTGCCGATTAGAACGCACCCCCACTGTTTGTTTTCTAGAAGTTACATCGGTTTCTAATCGTACGAGATGTCGATTAGAAATTCGCTCGGTGGCTGATTTGCGGGAGATGCGAACGTAAGAGTTCGGATGAAGTGTACAGGCGAGGGTCGGCGTTATGCCGGGAGTGGTGCGTCCGGCGGCTCGAGTGAGGCGGCCGCGTCGCATACGGGTTCGTCGTGGGCTTTCTACATAGCCCCGACTGATGTTACCACAACGATAACTA
>Ga0210391_10002092_pt1 | contig 17483 bp, 11 predicted proteins | sample IncBWC12OmetaG_FD_160573 | JGI IMG/M metagenome (GOLD analysis project Ga0210391, IMG submission 160573) | Forest soil microbial communities from Barre Woods Harvard Forest LTER site, Petersham, Massachusetts, United States - Inc-BW-C-12-O ... | reverse complement strand
ACTGGCGCACGGTGCAAGTCCGGACATCCCGACCGGTCCGGTGCCGGCCTCGGGGGATGGAATTTACAGGGTGTTCCACAATGTACTGGGGGGTGAGCTGAACCAATGGGCTGCCGATCGGCTCTTCAAGAATCCCCGTTCCGGTCCCAACGTCCTGGCGAACGCTGAGGTGATGTTTCGCCACGGCGCAGCGGTGGATCCGTGGCTGAATGGCATGTTGAGCAACCTTGGAATATGGGCACAGGGCGCACACCTGTCGCTGCCTGAATCCTTCAAGAAGGGAGCCGGGATCATCCCCGATTCGCAGCAGGTGCGCGAGACGGCTGCGGCGATTCAGTCAACGGCTCCGGAGGTGGCGGATCTGATGATGCTCGGGTTGCGATACCGGGATGCGCCGCTGTGCAACGAGGCCACTGCATCCACTGAGCTGCAGTATTGCCTGCCGAATTCGCTGCGTTCGGCCAATGCCGAACTGAACACACGCTACGAGAAACTGCTGGCGACCCATGGTACGAATGTTCCTGGCGCGCGCCAGGAGCAGCGTGCCTGGTTGGCACGGCGCAATGAGTCGTGTCATCTGCACGAACCGGGCGGCATCACCCAGGCCGGCTGGCTGGCATACGTGCTGTCGGATCCGGCCCGGGCTCAATGCGTACTGGCGCAGACGCGCACGCGTGTGGCGCAATTGTCGGGTAACTGAGCGCCTGGCGCTACTTCGCTCGGCCCTCGTAGCCGTGCGCCAGCATGTGAATCGCGACCAGCTCGCCGCCCTGGCCACCCATCACATGGTCGCTCGGCAGCCCCAGGCCGCCCTTGGCGTACTTGTGGTTCAGAGCCACCGCATACAAGGTCCGCCTGCCAGGACCGCCGAAGGTCAGGCTGATCACATCGTCACCCTGGGGCAGCGGAATGATGCCCAGAAGGTGCCCGTCGTCGGGTGAGATCACATCGATGACCGTGCCGCTGCTGACAAAGATGTGGCCCTCGGAGTCGATGGTGCTGCCGTCACCGGAGCCGGTCAGGTGCGCCAATACCTTTTGATTCGTCAGGGTTCCATCGGGCTGAACGTCGAAAACCACAAGGTTCCCCGGTTGCCCGAAAGTGCCGCTGGTCACGTACAGGTGCTTCTCATCGGGGCTCAGGATGATGCCGTTGGTGCCGGTGACATCGCCCTGGCGGGTGATGGCCCCGCCTGGTGCAACGTAGTACAGGTTCCCAAGGGTGAAATACACGCCCCCATTGGCGGCCGCCGTCAGATCATTGAGCCCGCCACTTCCCAGGCAATCGATCGAGTCGCCATCGATGGTGTCGGTGAGCATCTTGTGCTCGGGTGAGACCTCCCAGATCGACTGATGCAGGCCACGCTCGACGAGGAAGGTCTGGCCCCGCTTGTTGATCGATACCGCCCCGCCGGTATTGGTGTCCTTGTAGAGGACTTTGGCCTCGCCGGCCGCGTTGACGAGGACGACGTCGCTGCTGTCCTGCTGCGCGACCAATACCCCCTCGCGCGTGCCGACGATGCCGTCGGCGTTATTGCCCGTCTCGTGCCAAACCGAGCGCCAGTGCGCGCCGGCGGCAATGATCCCCGGGATGGCCTGGACGTCAGCGGGCGCCGCGTCGGGCGCCGCCGCTCGGGCACCGGCTAGGCCAGGAGTGCGGATCACCGGGTGGTGGTTCTTGCACAGATCGATTTCGGCCTTGTAGCGCGAGTCTTCTCCGGCCTTCAATCCCGGACCCTCGGTCCTCTGAGGGGTTTGCGCCAGCGCCACCGTGGCGGCCATCAGACACAGTGAGACGGCTACTAAGCTTGAAGATCGCATGTCGATGCCCCTCATTTGAGATCCACTGAATACAGTGAGTGGTGCGTCAGGATGTACAAGGTCTGGCCATCCGCCAGCAGCTGCAGCGGGCGCTCCGGCACCTCAATGATACCCAACTGGCTGCCGTTCGCGCCGTAGACGAAGATCTGGCCGTTGGCGACATAGACCCGCCCGGAGGCATCGGCGGTCACGCTTTCCCCACCGCGCTCGGCGAAAACCCGCAAGTCCTCGAGCGCGCCGTTGCGCCCCAGCCTCGCGGAGTAGGTCTTGGCCTCCGAGGCATTGCTCACGTACAGACGTGTGCCCGGCGCGGCCACGAGAAACCCATACGTGTCCAGTGAATGAGAAAAGCGCCAGCCGCGATAATCCGGCGCGCCCTGATGAAACACCCGATAGGCCGGCAGCACCAGGCTGCCATCCGGCGCGGCATACTCCTGGGCAGCTCCAGCAGCCACTTCCTGCGCGAAGAGTTCCGCCAGGGTGGTGAAGTGATCGGTCCGCGGATCGTATTGATCCTTGAACTCGCCGTTGACCCACCACACGGCCGGCACCGCGATCTCGGCCGCAGGGTGCCGGGTCGCGGGCTCCGGCTCGATGAGGCTGAGGGCGCCATCCGGACCCCCGGGCGGCAAGCTGTACACCGTGCCGGTGAGGCCGGCCGAGGACAGCACCAGCAGGTTGCCCGAATGGTCCACCGCCAGGTTCACCGGATCGATCGGCTGGCTGCTGATGATGGCAAGGCCGGCCTGCGACCAGGCGTAGATGCGCTGCGCGATCCGGTCGATGAAGTACAGCGTCCCCTTGGCATCCAGCGCGCCGCCGCCGAGCGCCTCGAAGCCACCCGCCAGTTTTATCACCACCGCGCCGGGCCGTAAGACCGCAGGCGCCGCGGCGACCGGGGCTGAACCCAGATCCAGGCGCGCGAACTCGCGCTCCCGCACGGTCATGCCCTCCGGCTCGTTTTCGATGGCATTGTCGAACGGATACTTGCTCAGGCGCAGGAAGGTGGCACAGCCGCCGTCATCGCAGGTCGAGAAGCCGCTTTCCGCATTCACATGGACATTGCGGAAGTGGATGGCGTCGACGCCGTACAAGCGTACCGCTGCCGGCGCCGGACCCAGGGTGCGGGTGACGCGGTAGGCGTGATAGTTGGCGATCAGGATGTCATGCGAGTCGCGCAGTTCGAAGGACACGGCCTTGAGGCTCTCCCGGTATTCCTCCTCGGTCTGCGGCGCGAGGAACTCCCAGTGCGAGACATGGTTCAGGACGATCTCGTTGCGTACATGGTGCTCCACCGACATCTCGTAGACATGTCCCGGTATTTCGGTATCGGAGACATACAGACCGGCACTGGCATAGGTATCCGGACTCCAGTTGCCGACGAAAGTACCCCCGCCATGGCTGACCCACAGACTCGGGTACTGTCCATCCCAGCGCTGGGGGGAGTCCGCACCGCCCGGCGTCCCGCGCGGCAGTTCGAATTTGACATCGATCACCAGGGAGTTCTCGCCCGCGCTCCATAGCAGCGCCGTGGCCCGTGGATTCACACCGCCGGTGAGCAAGCCAATGCCGGAGACGATGGCATCCCCGCCCAGAGCCGACTGAAGCAGGGCCTTCGGTCCGCCCGCGCCCTGGAAGGCTGCCGTGCCATCCGCGATTTCGAGGCGCGTCAGCCCTGGATGCAGGCCGATCAGCACCGAGTCGGGCCGCAGCCGCAGCGTAGCGCTGACCCGGTACGTGCCCAGGGGCAGATAGATGATGCGGTGCGCATCGATGGCCCGTTGCAGCGCCACGGTGTCGTCGCTCTTGCCATCGCCCACGGCGCCCAGTTCATGCGCATTGGCCCATTGTGCAACCGGCGGCAGGGCGCGCACCGCCGGTGCGGCGGGCGCGGGTAGATGAGCGATGGGCGTCAGATCCTGCGCAGTGGCGAAGTGTCCGAGCTGTCCGAGTCCCGGCACTGCGAGCCCATGGCTGAAGGAGCGGACACGATAGCTGCGTCCCGTGCCCGCCACGCTGCGCCCACTGTCCCGGAAGCGCACGAAGACCGGCGTATCCCGGGCCACGGCGTTGTCGAATCCCACCTGCGTATAGACCGTGCTCTCATTGGAGATCACGACGCCGGCTTCCCGCACCCCTTCGAATCGAACGTCCTTGCCCCACAGCGAATCACCATACCCGCGGTCGATTTCGATACCGACCGGGACGTTTCGCAGCCACACATCGACCAGCGTCAGTCCCGCTTCATGTTCGCGGATCGCCGCGACGCTCTGGCCCTCGAAGCTCGAATCCAGAACCGTGAACTGCCAGGCGGGCGAGGTCTTCTCGGTGACGATGCCGTAGCGGCCGCCGAAAAAGTGCAGGTTCTGCACGAAGTTGCCGGCCTGGTAGATACCGGCAAACGCGCCTCCCAGATGAAAGTCCATGTTGCTCAGGTAGGCATGCTGCGCCACCCGGAAGCGGATTGCCGCCGCGGCAGGGTTCTCCGGCCCGATCTCGATGTCGATGTTGCTCATCGCCGAATAGAAGGTGCTGGAATTCGCATCCGCGACCTTGGCATCGAAGGGCACCACCGTCGGCGGCGGAAACGGCACCCGCGCTTCGCCGGGTCCCGGGCCGGTGCGCACCGGATCGCCACGCCTCGCACCCGTGAACACCACCATGCTGCCCACGCCTTGCTGGAAACCCGGTGTGTGACTGCCCAGGAGGAGGACCGGGCGGCTCGCGCCGATGCCGAATAGCCGGACACCCGGTGCAATCAGCAGCGTGTGACTGATTCGGTAGCGCCCCGAAGGCAGGAAGACCACGCCACCGGGTGAGTGTTCGGTCGCCCTATCCAGAGCCTGCTGGATGGCATCGGTATCATCGGCACGTCCGTCGCCCTTGCCCGCGACGGTGATGGCGCGCGGGTCGGAGGGGGTCGTTTGGAACACGGAAATGCCGGCGGACGCAGGCATTGCCGCTATCAAGGCAGCGCTGCTCAGCAGCCAACCGACCGCACGCAGGTAGGCGGGACTCCGCCGCTGGCCATCCATGGGAGCGGAGGTTGCCGCTATCGACCTGCCCCGGGGAACTTCAGCGCCATCTCGTTGCGAATGTGGGCGAGGATGGGCACCGGAACGGATTCGGTATGCGCAGGGCAGCCCGAGTCCTGATAGTTGCGTATGAAGGTTTCTATTCCGGCAATGGTATGGCGCACGTTGACGATGTCTCCGGCTCGGAAGGCAGTGGATTGCCGGGTGGAGAGTTCCTCGAAGAGATCCTGCCACGTCATGCTTGCGCCCCCCGTTGGCCGTGCGGCCGACCTACACTATCCGAAACTGGCAACATCATGCCAGATCCGGTGGCGGACGGTCCGTCGAAGCCAGTGCAGGTCATTTGGCGCGCAGCGCGACCGTGACCGGCACGCGCGCCGCCCGAGCCGCCGGCAAGAGTCCGCTGAGCACACCCATGCCAAGCGCCCAGCCCATGCCCAGCGCGGCCAGGTCAGGCGTCACGGCCAGGTGAAAGCTGAACCCCAAGGGGCTGGCGGCAATGCCGTCAAAGAAGAGCCACGCAAGTCCCGCGCCGATCAGTGCCCCGGGCATCGCCAGGAGTATGGCCTCGGTTAACGTCGCCACCACCATGGGTGCGGCACCGAATCCCACGGCGCGCAGCGTCGCAAGCTCCCGGCGGCGGCTGTCCACCAGCACGTAGAGGGAATTGGCGGCACCGATGGTGGCGGCCACGGCCAGTATGCTGGCCACAAAGTAGCTGACGAAGTCCAGTATGGCATTGACCTGCTGCACGCCGTCCTCGGCCAGCTGCGCTTCGTGCTCGACTTTGACATGCAGCAGGGGATTGCCCCGGGCCGCATTGACGAGCTGGTCAAATGCCGCCGGGGATCCCAGCATCACGTTGACTTCGTTGTAGTTGCTGCCACCCAATGCAGACAGAACGGTGTTCGCATCCGCATAGACGGTGCAGCTCCCGTTGCTGTGCCCGAGGTCGAAGTTACCCACGACCCGCCACTCGAGGCCTTGGATAAGCCGCCGGTCGCCCGCGCTGAAATTCTGGTACTGGTGCGCGCAGTAGTTGCTCGCGATGAGCTCGTGCAATCCCGGGTGATACATGTGGCCGGCGGTCAGATGCAGCTCCGGTGCATAGTCGGTGAGACCCGCTCCCGCGCCCGTGATGGAGAAGCCGACCAGGGTGCCGGAGTCCTTCCTCCTGGCCACGACGTACATCAGAGTCTGCGGCACCGCGATGGGCTGACCGGCCGCGTTGCGCCGGATTCCGGGAAGATCACCGATCAGCGCCGCGATATCCTTCGGAATGCTGCTTTGACCGGGTCCGACCGCATCCAGGCTCAGCACGCTTGCCCGGTCAGGGCGCACATTCCCCATCGCTGCCTGCCGGGCGCCGACACCCAGGGCCAGCATGGAGACCAGTACCCCCACGGCACAGGTCACGCCGATGACGGTGGTACACACCAATCCCAGGCGATGTGGCAAGCCAAGCAGGTTCATGCGCAAAACCACACTCAGCTGCCTGAGGAATTCCATGTGCCTAGAGTTCCGTCAGAGCATCGACGATGTTCAGCCTGGCCGCGCGCAGCCCTGGCACGCTGACGCTGAGGAGGGCCACCAGCGCGGCTCCGAGAATGCCCAGGGCCATGACCGTCATGGGCATAGAAAGCCCGGGTATGTACTTGCCGGCAAGGGGGAAGGCGGCCAGAGCCAACATCAGACCCAGCAGCGAGGCCGCGATGCAGATCAGCAGCGACTCGGCCGCGATGAGGACAAACACCGTCCGGTTGCCGAAGCCGAGCGTCTTCAGGACGGCCAGCTCGGGTGTGCGCTCGCGCAGCGCCTGCATCACCATGGTGGCGGTTGAGAACACCAAAGCCGCCAGCACCGCGCTTAGGATCCAGCGGATGGCGAAGTTCAAATCGCCGAGTGATTGCAGCGTCTGCTGCGAGCGTTCCCTGAACGAGGCCGTTGCGGTTGGAGTCGCAGAGTTGGCGAAGGCGTGATCGATGGCTTCGCTCACGGCGGCCGCCTGCTTCGGGTCCGCGGCAATTGCGTAGAAGTGGCCCACCGCGCCCTTGTTGAGCGCGCGCGCCTCATCGATGTAGTAGTAGTTGGCAAATACAAAATTGGCCTCGTCCCTATCGTGAAAGGTGACCATGCCCACGATATCGAAGGCCCAGGTCGAGGAGCCGTTGCTCTGCAGCGTGCTCGAAGTGAGCGGAATCCTATCCCCGATATGCCATCCGTATTTTTTGGCGATGTCCGCCGTGATCAGTATCCCGGTTCGAGTCTTGCGCAGGGCCTCGAGGTCCTTGGGCTGCGCAATGAAGGCTTCCGGAGCCATCGTGAGGAAGAGGTCACTGGGCGGGATGGCGAAGACGTAAACCGATTGGGTCGGCTTCTGGTAGAAGGTCATCATCCCGTAATTGAAGGACACGGTTTTCACGCCGGGAACGGACTTGAGGCGGCTCAGACCGGCAATCGACAGCGGCGCTCCGCCGTAAACGGCGGGACCGACATAGAGCACGTCCGCTCGAGTGTTGGCGATGACCCTGTCCATCCCGGTCTTCATGCCCTGCAGCACGCCGAACAGGGCGAAGGCCACGCAGACCTGAAGAAAAATCAGGGCCGTGCGCACCGGCTTGCGCCAGATGCCGGGCCAGATCAGCGGGACAAATTTCAAACCAGACCCCCCCGTTGAGCCGCGAAGCCAACGAGAAGACTGTTGCCAGGGTGAAGTAGTTTCACCGATTGGCGGCATTTCTGAGGGGGCGGCCTGTCCCGACCCGGCGTGATGAGCAGTGCTGGCGCGGGAAGTGCCGCTTCCGGGAAGGTTCGACCGATAACCCCAAGCCTGCGGTCACTTGAAAGAGGTCAGGGTGAAAATAACTTCAATATAATCATGGCTCTAGAGGGGGGGATTCGAGCCTGCGGCGCCTGCGTTCTCATCCCGGCGCAAGCGCCGTACCCGGCGCGGCTCCCGCCGCCGCAGAGCCTGCGACGACGGGAGCATGGCATCTGCCGATCAATGCATATCAGGGCTCGATGCGCACCGCTGACGAGGTACCGGGATAGCCCGTTGCGGGCGCCGGCGTCGGCGCTCCCGGGGCAGGCACCACGTTGTTGTCCATGTCATAGAACACCGTCACGTTGGTTCCCGTGTAGGAGTTTCCGTCCTTGGACAGCGTGTCGGTCTCGGTCTCATTGAACCAGCCGGCGATCATTCCGCTGGAATCAAAGATCCAACCGAAGTGATTGCGCGACACAGTCCAGGGGCCCGTGGCGATCCAGGAGCCCATGCAGATGTTTCCGCCGATGGTCGGGTGAGTGATGTTCTCCCACTCGGTGCCATCGCTATGCCATTGAATGAAGGCCTGGCCAACCGGACCGTAATTCACCAGCCAGGTGCCAACGATGCCTTCATGTTCGGCGAAGTTCGGGTGATGAAAGGGCAGTGTGACCTGCTTGCCGTTCCCGCCACCTGGATAGGCGCAGTTGGCCTGCGCCGACACTCCGAAGAGCGTTGCGGTCGCGACGAATGCGATTCCGATGAGAGCCGTTTTCATGGAGATTACCCCTGTGTAAGTTTGTTGCGTTGCAATGTCGATCGATGTGCCAAACCGGTTGATGGAGCGTTTGGATAGCGATCTGCGCACACATATGGCCCAAACCCGCTGAATGGTCTTTGGGTGGCCTATGAATCCTTATTAAAGGTTTTGAAATCACACCAATCGGCCAGACGTTGGGGCGTCAGTCGGCTTACTGGTCGACGGCAGCACCGCGCCAGGCATTGCAGGATGCGTTGTCCGCCGGGATTTCTGACGCACGCCCATCCAGGGGACTCGAACGACACCCCACGCCACATGACACTGAGTGAGGTTGGTCAGGCTTAAGGTCCTGAATGCCCTGCACCCTTGGACATTCAACCTCACTGGGGCCGACGCCCGGGCAAGCGCGCTCTCAATAGGGCGTAGGTTCGACCCTACGCGATCCAGCATCCAAGCCCAACTACCGACTTCCGGTTGCGTCCGGATCGATGCCAGCTTGCACCAGCATCGTCCGTGGTCCGGCCCATCCGGGTTCCAGCGCCATGGATCTCTTCAGGCGCTGCGTGGCGAGTGGCTTGTTCTTCATGTCCAAGGCCAGACGTCCGCCGTAGTAGTAGGCGGTGGCGCTGGTCGGATACAACTGCATGGCCTGGCTGATGATCGGTTCCGCCTCCGCGAATCGGCCGGCACCTTCCAGTGCATTGAAGACCGAGAACAGTGTTTCTTGCGGCGGCGCCACGGTGTAGCCCAGGCGCGCTGAGATTGCGGCGTAGTGCTTCTCGAGCCCGCTCGCGCCTGACTCCTCATAGAGCTGGAATGGATCGGCGATCCGCCAACCCGTGAAAATGACCTGCAATCCGTCATAGATGCTGCGCACCGGGATGCTGCCGTGCGTTTCCTCCGGATAGCGGCGATAGGTAAATCGCAGGCTGCTGCGAAAAGTCCGCTCCTGCAGCCAAGAGGCCATTTGCCAACTGCCGCTGAGCATGCTGCCGCCCTCATTCGCCAGGGTCATGTATATATCGGCCGCGACCGCTTGGTGCTCGCGCAGGTAGGCATCCACCTCCTGGGCGAGATCCTTGCTGTCACCGAAGGCGGGGCTTGCGAGCACGTAACCTTTGAAGGCGTCGGGCCGGCGTATCAGCGCATACAGCACCAGCAGCCCGCCGTCGGAATGGCCCGCCAGCACCCGATAGGGCTGCGTGCGATAGTCCTGATCAATCCTCGGCATCAGTTCGCTGGCGATGAATTCGATGAACTTTTCCGGCCCGCCGTGGCCCGAGGGCACGACTCCTGGTGGCGGCTTGCCATGCGGGATAAGGTCGCGTGATCGGACCGTGTTCGGGATTCCGACCACGATCATCGGTGGAATAAAATCGGCCGCCGCCAGCGCATCAACCGTGGTACTCGCGTGCGCAAAGTCATCCTCGCCATCCAGCACGATCAATACCGGGTAGCGATCGGTGCTGGCGTCGTAATTGGGCGGCCGGTGCACCTGATAACGGCGCGTTTCGCCCATGCTGGGGGACACCAGCTGGAATTGCTGGCCGATGGCAATGGGTTCGCCGGCCGGTGCCGCGGCAACGCCCATAAGGCTCCAGGCCGAGAGCAACCCAAGCATCGCGCAGCGCCCGGGAATTCCTACGCGCATACCTTCCCCCTGAAGCTGTGTGCGCTGAGGATTATAGCCGCCTCAACGGGGGCCGCGGCCGAGTATTGCGAGGGCCCGGCGCATCACGGCGGCCGAATTGATCTCAAGCCACCGCTGGAATTACCGGGAAAAAGCCGCCGCATCTTTGGCACGGAAATCAAGGGAGCCCCTACTAGTCCCAGGGATCGAATGTATCTATCGGGAGGGTAACCGAGTACGGATTCGCGCCGGTCGCAAAGGGACTGCCGGCGACCGCTGCAAGCGCGCCAGTTGTGGCATCGATGCTCAAAACCGAGACGCTTCCGGAGCCATAATTGGCGAGGTAGGCGAACTCCCCGCTGGCGTCGATACTGAGGCTATTTGGGGCAGCGCCAGTCGCAAACGGACTGCCCGCGATGGGCGCGAGCGCACCGGTGGTGGTGTTGACCGCATACGCTGAGACATCGTTCGAACCGGCATTCACGACGTATGCGAATTCCGCGCTGTCGAAGTATTCGAACACGATACCCCAGGGATTGGCGCCGGCCGCAAAGGGACTGCCCGTGATGGCCGTAAGCGCGCCGCTCGTGGCATCGACGCTGTAGGCCGAAACATTGTTGGCGTTCTGGTTCGCGACGTAGGCGAAAAACTCGTTACCGTTGGACGTATAACCGACAACCGAGGGACCGGCGCCGGCTGCAAAGGGACTGCCGGGGATGGCCGTAAGCGCACCGCTAACGGCGTCTACACTGTAGGCCGAAACGTCGTTGGAGTTCTGATTCGCGACGTAGGCGAATTCCCCGGAGTTGGTGGTGATGAAGGTGACAACCGAGGGATGGGTGCCGGCCGCAAAGGGACTGCCCGCGACGGCCGTGAGCGCACCGGTGGCCGAATTGATCGCATATACAGAGACATTGTCCGAGCCGGCATTCGAGACGTAGGCGAATTCCCCGGAGTTGGGGGTGTTGAACGTGATAACCGAGGGACCGGTGCCGGCCGCAAAGGGACTGCCCGCGATGGGCACGAGCGCACCGGTGGCCGAATTGATCGTATAGGCTGAGACATTGTTCGAACCGGCATTCACGACGTATATAAATTGCCCGCTAGGGTCGAATGTGACGGTCGAGGGATTGGCGCCGGCCGCAAAGGGACTGCCCGCGATGGCCGTGAGCGCACCGGTAGTCGTGTTGATCGTATACGCTGAGACATTGTTCGAGCCGGCATTCGCTACGTATGCGAATTGCCCGCTAGGGTCGAATGTGACACCCGAGGGACTGACGCCTGTCGCAAAGGGACTGTCAGCGACGGCGGTGAGCGCGCCGCTGGTGTTATCGATGAGGTAGGCCGAGATATTGTTGGAACCGGAGTTCGCCACAAAGCGAAGCGCGCGCAATCCACGACCACCGTGGTGATGTTAGCCGCGGCTACGGACCCCTCGCCATTGCTGACCGTGCACGACTGGACAGGGCTGTTCGGTTGTAAGTTAATGGTCACGTTATAGGGGTCGCCCGCACCCATGGCCGCTGTAAACTTAAACGCCCCGTTTGCGTCTACCATCAGATTGTCGCCGCCATTGTTGCTCAGGGTGAGGCCACCCCCGACAAGGCCCGTGACTGTGCCCCCCACGGAATAGGTACTGCCGCCGCTGCTGCTACCGCCGCCGCTGCTGCCGCTGCTGCCGCCGCTTCCTCCGCAGGCGCACAGCGACAGCGATATCAATATGGCGAGGATTCGGCGTTGCATTGTATTCATGCTGGGTGGCCTAAGGAGTCGTTGGTGAAGGAACTCGCGCAGAACTGCTTTCACATGCCCACTGTCCCTATGAGTGTCAGGGTCCCGGTGGCACCAATCGTGTACATCGAGACGTCGCTCGCGCCGGAATTCGTCACATAGGCGAACTTGCCCGACGGATCGATGGCTATCGAGCTGGGCGAAAGGCCCGCCGCCATCATTCCGATGAGTGTTAAGGCGCCGGTAGTACTGTTGATGGTGTACATCGAGACGTCGTTCGATCCGGAATTCGGTACGTAGACGAAGTTGCCCGCAGGATCCACGGCCACCGCGACCGGGTTTGTTCCCGCTGCGATCGTCCCCATCGATGTCAAGGCCCCGGTCGTGGCGTTGATGCTGTACATCGAGACGTCGTTCGATCCGGAATTCGGCACGTAGGCGAAATGGCCGGCAGGATCTACGGCCACTGCGATCGGGTCTGTTCCCGCCGCGATCGTTCCCGTGGACGTCAAGGCCCCGGTCGTGGCATTGAGCGCGTACATGGATACGCTGCCGGCCGTTCCTGGCGTGGCGTTCGCGGACGCCGCGTAAACGAAACTGCCCGTAGGATCGACGGTTAGGGAGGTGGGGACTCCTTCCACGGCGATCGTTCCCATGGAAGTTAAAGCCCCGGTCGTCGCGTCGATGGTGTAGCTCGCGAGGGTGAAGGGAATGCCGGCGCCGCCATTTGCCACATAAGCGAATTTGCCGGAAGGGTCTACGATCAGCGCCGAGGGGTCGCATAATCCGGGACAATCTCCGGTGACCGATCCGGCGGAGCTTAAGGCCCCGGTCGTGGCGTCGATGGCGTACAGCTGGACGCTGCCGTTAGCACCATCCTCATAACCCCAGGGATCCCCTTCATTGGTCAGGTAGATGAATTGGCCGGAAGGTGCAACGGCGAGGGACCCGGCGTAGACACCGAACCCGTTGGTTGAAACCGGTGGTCCGATGGACGCCAGGGCGCCGGTCGTGGCATTGAGCGAGTACATGGATACGCTGCCATCCAAGATGCCGCCGCCGCCATTCAATACATAGACGTACTTTCCCGAAGGGTCCACGACGATCGACAGCGGAACAACGACTCCGGTCGCGATGGTGAAGGTGGCCGAGTTCGAGCTGCCACCGCCGGGCGCAGAATTGAACACAGTCACCGTGGCTGTCCCGGCGGTGGCGACATCCGCCGCAGCAATCTGAGCGGTGACCTGGCCGCTGCTGACAAACGCCGTGGAGCGATTGCTCCCGTTCCACTGAACAACGGAAGTGGGTCCGAAGTTTGATCCGTTCACGGTCAGGGTGAATCCGACCGAATCGCTGGCCGTGATCGCCGGAGACAGAGACGCAATCGTCGGTACCGGGTTTGGTTGCACGGAGACGCTAGACGAGGTTCCGGAGACGGCATCCCCGACCGTGTCACTGGCAGTGATCGTCTGGTTGCCCGTCGTATTGAAGGTCACTGTGAACGTGCCCACACCTTGCGCCAGCACCGCATCGGCGGGCAGCTCGGCGGCGGTATCCGACGTTGTGATATGAACCGTGCCCGTATAAGTCGGGACTGTTGCACCCATCGCATCGAGTGCGTTGACCGTGAAAGTGAATGGAGTACCGGCCGTGGCGGTGGGGGTGGGAAGGGTAATTGCGAGGTGCGCCGTCGGAACGGTCGACAGTGCCGTGTTGCCGCCTCCAGAGCAGCCCCCAAGCAGACCGAGCCCGATGAGACACAGCGCGATTGTGATCCTAGTTATCATTATCCCCCCACAGCACAGCACTCGTTGCCACTCCCAGGCTCGCCCGCTTCCATGGCAAGGGTCCTTAGAAGGAAAGAGCCCTCCCCAGCACCATGGGACATTGTTTTTTATTTGACCCGCGCCGGTGCCATCGCCGCTGCCGCATCTACCACGGTCGCCACCGTTTCGCCGTCGATGCGCGGCTGCCCGGAAAGTCCACGATAATATGTCCCAGGGCCGGCCGCGCCACTCTAGTAGTAATGAGGGGCACAACGGCGGGCGTTGGGGCAACGCAGCATGGCGGACGGAAAGAATGCGTTGGTGGAGCGATTGTTTGCGGCGCACCGCGGAGCGCTGCAGGCATTCTTTGGTCGGCGCGTCCGCCAGCGCTCCGACGCCACCGATCTGGCGCAGGAGGTTTACCTGCGGATGCTCCGGTTGAAGGACGTGTCCGCAATCCGTGATCTGGAGGCCTATCTGTTTTCCGTGGCGAGCAATCTAGCCAAAGAGCATGCTGCCGCCGGTTCGCGCCGTGGCGTCTCGGTCAGCGTGGACGAGGCGACGATTCAGGATCAGCTCGCCCAGATGCCCAATGCCGAGGGTGAGATTCTCTCGGCACAGCAGGTGACGCGCTTACGCGCGGTACTGCGCGGATTGCCGCCCAAGTGCCACGCCGCGGTCGTGCTGCAGTACGTGCACGGCCAGAGCCACCAGCAGATTGCCGAGCACCTGCATGTATCGCCACGCATGGTCAAGCAATACATCGGACAGGCGCTGGCCCTCTGTCGGCGACGCATGGCGCGTTGGGGATGAAACGATGACCGATCGTGACGAAGAAGTTCGCGCACTTATCGCCCGCCAGGCAGCCGACTGGTTCCTGGCGCATCGAGACGGCAGCCTCGGTACTGCCGGGCGGCAGGCCTTTGAGGAGTGGCTGCTGGCCTCCCCGGTACACGTCGAGGAATATCTCGGGGTGGCGCTGATCGCGCAGGCCCTGCCGATGGCAGCGGACGATGCGGAGAATCCGCTCGAGGGGATCCTCGATCGTGCCCGTACCCTCGATGAGGCCGGGGTGCGACCGCTGCGCGCAGGTATCTCGGAGCCGCATGCGATCCCCGAACCCCGGACTGCGTGGAATCGCTGGCAGTTCGCAGCCGTCGCCATGCTCGCCGTCATGATCGGTGGATTTCTCTGGTGGAATGCTGATCAACCCACCTCGCAGCACTACGCCACAGCCCACGGCGAACAGGAGACTTGGCGTTTGGCCGACAACTCGGTCCTGCACCTGAACACCGACTCGGCCGTCACTGTTCGCTATCGTCGAGCGGAGCGGCTGGTAGAGATCGAGCGGGGCCAGGCGTTCTTTGAGGTTGCACACGAGCCGACCCGACGCTTTCGCGTTCTCGCAGGGTCCACGAATATCGTGGCCGTTGGAACGCAATTCGATGTCTATCGCGACCGCGCCTCGACCGTCGTTACCGTCGTGGAAGGTCAGGTGATCGTTGCATGCGATAGCACACTGCGTAGGACGCTGCATGTGGCCGCCGGCGGACAGGTTCGCGTCATGGCCGGGACGCTGCCCGATCACGCCACGCCGGTGGACGCACAGCGCGGCACTGCGTGGCTGCACCGGAAAATTGCGTTCGATCAGGAACCGCTCGCTGAAGTTGCCGCCGAATTCAATCGCTACGGCGCAGTGCCCATCGAAATTGAGTCCCGGTCGCTCAACACGCTCGAGATCAGCGGCGTGTTCGCGGCGGATGACACGGAGACCTTCATCGCGTTTCTGCGGACCTTGGATGACGTTACCGTCGAGACCACACCGACCCGGATTCGTGTATTCAGGCATTCCATGCTCCCGGCTGATCCGGTAGAAACACACTGAGCGCGCGACAGGTCGCCGGTGGGGTGTAAGCTTGGGCTTGGAGCAGGAAAGCGGCGTCCCGACCAACAATAGCCACCAAGGGATTTCCAACCGTGAGCAGCACGGCGCTTCGACAATGGCGATGGGGATCGGTTGTGAGCAGCATCCTTTGCGCATGGGCGCTCGTCGCGCTACTGGGCGCCCCCGCCAGTCGCGCACAGTCGCCGGCCAGACTCACGGCGGATATTCCGCCGCAGCCGCTTGCCGGGGCGCTCGCCGAGTACGCGCGGCAGACGGGCCTGCAACTGGTCTTCGTATCGGAGATCGCGCGCGGGAAAACCTCCAAGGGCGCGCCGGCGGGGCTTGTGCAAGACGCCGCGCTCACCCGGCTGCTTGACGGCACCGGGCTGCGATTCGAGTTTCTGAACGAGCGCAGCGTGCATATTCTCGTCGCGAAGCCGACGTTGCCACCGGCGCCTGCGCCGCCACATGCGGAGCATCGGAGCGGGGAGTCGCTCACGACCATGCCTGAGATTATCGTAACGGCCGAACAGCGCGACGAACTGCAGAAGGCCGTGCCAATCAGCATGGGCGTTTGGACGCCACGGGAGATCGAAGCCTCCGGAGCCAAGGATTTCGCGACCCTGGCCGATCTTACGCCCGGCATCGAATTCGACGCCTACCCCGATTACAGCGCTGGAATCGAGACCAATATTGCGATCCGAGGCGTGAACTCCAGCGATGGCTCCACGACCGCAGTTTACATCGACGATACACCGATTCCCACGGACCCCTCCGGCAGCTTCGGTCGGGAATATCCGATGCTGTTCGATCTCGATCGGGTGGAGGTGCTGCGGGGACCTCAGGGTGTGTCGTTCGGCGAGGGCGCCGAAGGCGGAGCCGTCCGATTCATCACCGCCCAACCGAGCCTGACTAACTACAGCGGCTTCGCAAACAGCGAGTTCTCGGAAACGGAGAACGCGGCTCCGAGCTACGAAGTCGGCGCAGCGGCCGGCGGGCCGCTGACTCGGGATTTTTCCGGATTTCGCCTGGGCGCCTGGTTGCGGCGCGACGGCGGCTTCGTCGATCGCGTGGATCCATACGCCGGTACGATCGTCGATAAGAACGCCAACTGGGCTCGCAGTGAAGCGGGCAACGCCGCGGTCACGATTGCCCCGAGTGGCTGGCTCCAGATAACTCCGTCGTTCCGCTATCAGAGCACCGACGTGCACGATACCTCGGCGTTCTTTTTAGGCCTGTCAGACCCGGCGCGCGGTGTCCTAAGGAACGGATCCGGCTTAACCCAATACGATGAGGACCGATTCACTCTGATATCACTCAAGGCGGCCGCGGCCCTGGGATTCGCGGATCTGGACAGCGTGAGCGCGTATATTCAGCGCCACGCGAACGCCCTGGAGGACAATGCGACCCTCGACGGATTGAATCAGGCCGGGTATGCGAACGCGACAGCAGACCCGGTGTTGTTAGACCAAACTGTCCTTTCGCAGCAACTCCGGCTCGCGAGTTCGGATCGGAAGGCGCGGCTCAGCTGGATCGTCGGTGCCAGCTATGTTCACGCCCACTACGATGAAAATCAGGACATTGCCAACTCCGCGCTCGCCGACGGAGGGGCGTTGAACGGTAAGCAGCTGGTTGACCGCGTTAGGTCGCAGGTCGGCGCATATATGGATGTCGACCTGCGATTGGGGCCGCGTTTGACGGCCAGTGTCGGCGCGCGCGTCGAGCGTGACTCGTACGAGTCGTTTCAACAGGTACAACCGATCTCGTCGCTGGTGGGCGAGCAGGAATTCTCCATCAGCGGCGCAGCCACTCCGGTAACGCCTCGCTTCAATCTCGCGTTTCAGGCGGACGCCAACAGCTTGTACTACGCGACGGTGGCGGAAGGTTATCGGATGGGCGGGCCGAACGACACCGTGGGGGTGGCCTGCCCGGTGAACACTCCGCTTACGTACCGGCCGGACTCGGTGTGGAGCTACGAGATCGGGGCGAAGAACAACCTGTTCGACGAGCACCTGCAGGTGGATGGCAGCGTGTTCTACATCGCCTGGCAGGACATGCAGTTGCCGATTCCGTTAACCAATTGCGGGCTGGG
>Ga0210391_10002091_pt1 | contig 17490 bp, 12 predicted proteins | sample IncBWC12OmetaG_FD_160573 | JGI IMG/M metagenome (GOLD analysis project Ga0210391, IMG submission 160573) | Forest soil microbial communities from Barre Woods Harvard Forest LTER site, Petersham, Massachusetts, United States - Inc-BW-C-12-O ... | reverse complement strand
GTAGACGTTGCCACCTCTTACTGGTCCACCGAGGACGAACATTACGTTGGCATGGCCGTGGTCGGTGCCGCGGTTTCCATTTTCACGAGCCGTCCGTCCGAACTCGGACATGGTCACGACAACCGTATCTTCCCCAAGATCGCCAAGGTCGGTCCAGAAAGCAGCGATTGATTGCGAGAAATCGGTGAGCACATTGGCGATCTGTCCCTGGGTGCTGCCTTCGTTGACGTGATGATCCCAGCCTCCTATATCGGCAAACGCCACTTGCACTCCAAGGTTGGCTTTGATCAGTTGCGCTAGCTGCTTTAGGCTGTCGCCGAAACGTCCCTTGGGATAATTTGCGTTGGCCGCGGGCGTGTAGTGCGCGGGATCGGCGGCTTTGAGTGTCTTGACCGCGTCGAACGTTTCCTGTCCAGTGCCATGCAATACGGTGTCGACCGAGTGGTCGTACATGGCTTCGAAGGTGTTCGACATCGGGGCTGCGTTCGGATTTTTTCCGCCAACAGAAAAATCGTTGAGATTATTGACCGCGACCGCAGGTTCCTTGCCGGAGAGAATACGCGGCAGCGAGGGTCCCAGTGCAATGGCACGAAATGCCGACTTGTCGGGTGGAAAGTCTCGCAGCGCGCGGTTCAGCCAGCCGTCGTCGGTGACCTTTATGCCGGGCGTACCGGATTCCATGAAATCCTGGGCATCGAAGTGCGAGCGCGTAGGATCGGGCGATCCAGCGGCATGAACGATAGCCAGATGCTTCTGGTTCCACAGCGGCTGAAATGATGCCATCGCCGGATGCAATCCAAAAAAGCCGTCAAGGTCGAGCACGGATTTCTTCGGGATGTTGATTGTCGGCCGCATGGCGTAGTAACTCGGCTCTCCGTGCGGCACAACGATGTTGAGGCCGTCGGCCGCGCCGCGCTGAAAGATCACGACTAGGCGCTTATTACGAATGCCGGGGTCGACTGCTCCAAAAGCCGCGCGCGTCAGGAAACTCGGAAGAGCGGTCGTGCCAACAACAGCCAGCGCGCCGTTGCGAAGAAAAATGCGTCGAGTGATGGACATTAGAATCAGCTTTCAGCCGTCAGCCATCAGTCACTCAGCTCAAATCGAGCGCGAGCTACGATTCAAGATAACGACTGGGCTGATAGCTACCTTCTCTGAAACTCTGGCGATCCCAGAATTAATCCTGTGATCGCGGCTATGTTTGGTGGACGCTTTGGGTCATCCAACTTTCGCTGGCTGATCGTCGGGTCGTCCAATTGCTTGCTGATGGTGTCGTGCGTTTGCTTCGAAATTTCGCCCGCCAATAATGAATTTTCCAGGATCGCGAGCGCTTGCAGCGGATCCATCGTTCCGACCGTGGTACCGGCTGCAGTTCCCATATCTAGAATCGCGGAATCGACTTTGACTCCTTTTACTTTTCCACTTGCCAGGCCGAGAGCGAAATTCATGCGTCCTAGGAGCGCCGAAGAGTTCACCCAGGTATCGGCTTTCATCGAGTAGCCCGTCGGCGGCATCATTCCATACAGGGGCATGCCCATATTGTTGAGCGTCGCGACCAGCGCGCGCCCGTCATCGACCTCCGCACCACTGGCGCGTACAGAAGAGATTACGAACTCGAGCGGCGTTTTTACTTTGGCGCGATAGGTGTCCGGAGACCAAAACTCAGGCGACTTGAACATGGCGCGCAAGACTTCTCGAATGTCGCCATCCTTTTTTAAGAAAGTTTCTGTCATGCGATCAACCAGCGCGGGCGGTGGATTGTCGCTGACAAAACGCACGGCCAATTTTTGCGAGATGAAATGTGCCGTCCTTGGATTGTGCGCCAGCAGGTGCAGTACTTCCAGTCCTTCCTGCTCGCCGTTTGATTTGATGCGATGTCCGAGGACGATTTTGTCTCCGGGCTCATGCATGCGCGGTTCGAAGTGAAAGTCACCGCCTTTTTTCGGCTGCTCCAGCGTCCATCCGGTAAATACCTTCGCAACTTCGGTCACGTCTTTTTGCGAGTAGCCGCCATTTACGCTGAGGGTGTGCAACTCCATCAACTCGCGGCCATAGTTTTCATTCAGGCCGCTGGCCTGCTTGCCTTTTCGCGGACGATTCTGCGGACCGTAGCCATAGCGATGCGTTGTGATGCCGAGCGCGATTTCCGAGTTCGGGCCGACGCTCAACCAGTTATCGAGATAAAACATCATTGCGGGACTCTTCGCGGTTGCCACCAGCAAGTCTTCGAATTTTCCGAGCACATGCGGACGGATCGCATCGCGTTCATAGCTGGTCAGTAGATAACGGTCGGCGCCTTTGTTGATGAACACGTTGAAGTGGTTGAACCAGAAGTCGGTCATCACTTCATCGAGTTGCCGTTCGCTATAAATCGCGCGTAGCAGCTTGGCCTGCATCAACTCATTGACCACAACCTGCTGAGGATTGTTGAGCGCCATTACCGTTTCTTTTTGCTTCGGGGACATACCATCCGTCAGCGCGTCGCCCTTCGCGCCCCTGGTGGAGGCTAGAGCCCGCTGCTCTTCAGGCGACATTTGCAGAATTTGTTTCATGCGCTCATCGGCGGGCAGATCAAGCAGTTCCTGAGCCTTGAGATTCGCAATCCTGCGTTTCTCGCGGCGTTGCATTTGATCTGGATCGTCTGGCTTGCCACCATCGTCTTTGCTGCCATCGGCATTGTTATTGGAGTCATTCCCCGCCGCCGAAGCGTCCTGCCCAGCGGCGGTTGCCGCGTTGCCTTTCGCCGCATCCTGTTTGCGCTCCTTCTTGTCTTCATAGCGCTGGAGTTGCGCCTCATACACGGCGCGCTTGGTGGGATCGCGAGGCATCGATGCTTTGCCGTCGGCAATCTGCCGGATTACTTGTTCGGGAGGAAAATTCTCGACGATTTCTTTCGTTCCCATATTCAGCGTACGGAACGGAGCCAGTCTGGCGTCAAGCGCCGAGTCGTCAATTTTATCGGGATGAAGTTGAAGGTCGATCCACTTATCCACGCCGATCTGGGCAACACGTTCCACGTCACCGGGTCGCGGACCGAATGTCAGCCGGTTCAGGGCGTGGACGGCGCGCTTCTGCGCGTCCATAGGCATTGCCGCGGGGGGCGTATCTTTCTTTCGGCCCAGGGCAAACTGCGTGGTTAGGCTGGCAGCCACCAGCAAAGTGGCTGCTACCAGCAAACGGGGTCCGCGCCCAGGCATTTCCATCCGGAGTGGCCTCATTGGAAATTAACCCCCAACCGGGGAAAAAGTTGCTGGCGGCAAACGTGAGAGCCCCGTTAAGTTCCCCTTATTTCAGCCATGACGAGGACTTTTATTGCCTGTTCTCGTCTCGTAACTTCATTAAGTCTTCATAACAGTGGCTTGGTCCACGGCTGCCACTAGAGCACCAATCGATATCCCATTGGGGATTCGCCGATGCGAACTCGACAAAAACAAACATCTGCCGATCCGAAGGCTGCACTTGCGTCTCTAAGACAAACTGTGAATACCCCAGCAGGCATTCGTCCTGAACTTCTTGCGTTTGCTGTCTCTTTTCCGCAGTTTGCCAGCCCATCAGATCCCGCACCCTCTGCTGGCAATCTAAAGACTTATATACGGCATTGAGCGGCGTGATTTGGTATAGATACTTTCCCCAGAGATGATTCTTTGGCAGCTCCTTGACCGACCTTGGATACACTCCACGCGCGAGGTGATACTGTTCCAGCGCACCGATAAGAGGCTGTGCCTCCGTCGGAGCTGAGGTAAGCGCAAGCGTAACCACCGGATCGGACTGAAGCGAACGCCGATTCCGTGTGTGAAATGCGTACACCGAAAATATCGCAAGAACGAAAATGCTAAATCCCAGCCGAACCTTGCTCATTTTCGCTTAGTTCTTTAATTGCGCTACGTAGGCTTTGCCGTTCTGCGACTTGCGGGCGGTGCTCTCGACGAACTTAAGAAATTCACGCAGGTGTTCTTTTGCCGATAGCTCAGCTTCGGAGAATTTCACGCGAACGCCAAACGATGGCGTGCTGCGGGTCGCGATTCCGCTGATGATGACGCCTTTCACCCAGATCTTGCCGCTAGCCACCCACAATCCGATTTCCAGTGCCTTGCCCGGAGGCACGGCGCTGGCAGTTTCAACCAGGCACCCTCCTCGGCTCACGTTGGCCAGATTGCCCCAGACCGGTTGTTCTACTCCCTCGATGTGAATTTCGACAGCCACATAGCACTTGATCCGCTGAAAACGGCGGCGATCGGACTCTTGCGGAGTGAATAGATCCGGTTCGAAGGGCGGTGTTTGATCCACTGGTTCAGGATGATGAAGTTCGGCAGGCGGCGCCGGAACGGCGACAGTAGTTACATTAGTGTGCGCCGCGCGCGCTTTGACGGCAGCGTCTTTAATCTCGCGCATCGCAAGCAATAGTGCAGCCTCACGTCGTTCCGCAGGGACCTCACGATAGGTCTGGAGGAGTTTCCCCAGGTGGCTGACCAGATCGGGATCTGTGAGTAGGCGGGTCCAGTCCGATCCCTTGGGCGACAGTTTCGTGGCTTCGCTCATTCTTTAGGACTTCGTTTTCACTCGTACGCAGGGCTTTCCTGGCGCACGCTGCGGCTCGCAGGAAAGCAGCTTCACTCGCCCTCATAGATTGAACTGAGGGGGGAGGTTACACAAGATGACCAAGGTCACTGTCTCAGGAGTTTGTCCACACGCAAACCAGACCCGTGGGAGATCGCATCGTAAATCGGCTCAACAATTTGCATCGGATATCATACAAAGGAGTCCAAAAGACTTATGATTTTTTTCTTGTCAGGAGAGAATTCCGGTTCCATGCTTTCGGCTGACTGTAACCCCCGCCCATCGCTGCGCTTTCCTGCCTTCATTTTGTCCTTTGTCCTACTCGTTGCAACCGTTGTCTTTTCCGCGGCGCTTTACGCCCAGAGTTCGAACTCGAGTTCAGGTACATCCAGCTCCAGTTCGCTACCACCCAGTCCGGTTACAAATTCGGCCGGCATTCCCAATCAGGTGCAAACTTCTGCGCAGAACCCGGTGCTCGGCAGTGTGCCCGAAGATAAGCCAATCCCTGGCGTCCTTTCGCTGACCTTCAGTGATGCCATCGGGCGAGCTTTGCGCCAGAACCTGGCCGGCCTTTTGTCGCAGTACAACACCATCGAGGCTCGGGGAGAGAAGTGGCAGCAGCTCAGTGCCCTGCTGCCGAATGTAAACGGCGACGTACAAGAGGTCGCGGAGAAAGAAAGCCTCGTGGCGTTAGGACTTAGAGGATCGCTCATTCCCGGTATTCCTTCGGTGATCGGGCCTTTCTCCTACTTCGACGCACGTGTCTCGGCGACCCAGCACTTTGACTGGAAGTCGGTTCAGAAATACCGTTCTTCGGTGGTCGGTGAAGGTGTTGCCCAATACAACTTGAAGGATGCGCGCGATCTGGTCGTGCTCGCGACCGGCAATGCCTATCTGCAAGCGATTGCCGGAGCGGCACGCGTGGAAACTGCGCAAGCGCAAGTCGAAACCGCGAAGGCTCTCTATGACAAGGCGGTCGCGCAACAGCAGGCCGGGGTCGCGCCGGCCATCGATACGCTCCGGGCGCAGGTCGAATATCAATCACGACAACAACAGTTGATCGCGGCGGTGAACGATTTCGCCAAGCAGAAAATCTCGCTGGCACGCGTGATTGGATTAGCGCCGCGCCAAGAGTTCGAATTGGCTGACAAATCTCCGTACAGGCCTTTTCCGATCCCCGATCTCGAAACTAGCGTGCAGCGCGCCTATTCTTTTCGCTCCGATTACAAAGCAGCCCATGATCGTCTGGTTGCCGCACAATTAGAGCGTAGCGCGGCCACTGCCGGATATTTTCCCAGCTTCGACCTGGCGGCCAACTTCGGTGAAATCGGCGCGGCGCCCGGGGACGTGCTGCCAACATATTTAGTCTCCGGTACGGTAAACATTCCAATTTTTCAGGGTGGCAAAGTCCACGCGGATGTGTTGAAGGCGGACTCCAGCCTGCGGCAGGCGCAGGCGCAGATGGCTGACGTGCGCGCTCAGATCGATCAGGATGTCCACAATGCGCTGCTCGATCTCAAGTCGTCCGCCGATCAGGTCGAAGTCGCGCAGAGTTCAGTGAATCTCGCGGACCAGGCTCTCACTCAGTCGCAAGATCGCTTTTCCGCTGGAGTCACAGATAACCTCGAAGTGGTTCAAGCGCAGGAAGCAGTGGCGACGGCACACGAAAGTCTGATCTCCAGCCTGTATTTGAACAACCTCGCGAAAGTTTCTTTTGCCCGCGCCCTTGGACGTGCTGAAGAGGGCGTTCGTGAATACTTGAGAGGGAAGTAAACTATGGAACCAAGTAACGGCGTTGCAGCTGAGGCCAAACCGCAAGCGGACGCGCGTCCGTCGCAATCTTCATCGCCTCAGCCTGACAGCGAAGCTAGCTATCAGCGGCGCGGCGCGCTCTTGAGCCACCCGCATACTAGGGTAGGACTCATTGTCTCCAGCCTCCTGATTTTGATTGGCGTCTTCTTCCTCTGGCGCTACCTGGCAAGCTACGAATCCACTGACGACGCCCAGGTTGACGGCCATGTGAACTCGGTAAGCGCGCGCGTCAGCGGACATGTGCTGACTCTTAATGTGCAAGACAACCAGTACGTGGAAAAGGGAACTGTGCTGGTGGAAATCGATCCTGCCGACTACCAGGTCGCGGTGGCGCAAGCCCGCGCTGAATATGCCGATGCCGAGGCGCAGGCATCAGTCGCTGGTATCAACGTCCCGATCACCAACGTGAACACTTCGAGTCAGGTAAGTGGCGCTCAGGCCGGTGTGAGCGGGGCGCAGGCTGGAATCACATCGGCCCGCCAGCAGTTAGACGCGGCCAAAGCACAGATTGCCGAAGCGGATGCCAACAATACCAAAGCCCAGAATGATCTTGTCCGCTACAAGATGCTAATCGACAAACAGGAAATCTCGCAGCAGCAGTACGATCAAGCCATCGCCAGCGCTCAGGCGGCCGCCGCAACTCTGAATGCAGCGCGCGCCAACGCCGACGCTTATGCGGCACAAATCGAACAGGCGCGGAGCAAACTCCAGCAGGCCAATGCCGATCTTCGTAATGCCGGTACGGCGCCGCAAACCATGCGAGCCATCCGTGCCCGCGCCGAATCTGCACAAGCCTTTGCCAATCAAAAAAAGGCCGCGCTGGATCAGGCGGAACTGAACCTCCTATACACGAAAGTGATTGCGCCTGTCAGCGGAGCCGTGAGCAATCGCACCGTCGAGGTTGGTCAAAACGTGCAACCCGGCCAGGAGATGATGAAGATCATTCCGCTCGGGGAGGGTGATCTTTGGGTCACAGCTAACTTTAAGGAGACGCAGCTTCGGAACATGAAACCTGGTTTGCCGGCTGACATTGCCGTCGATGCGACCGGCAAGACTTATAAGGGGCATGTCGATTCCATTGCCGGAGCCAGCGGAGCGCGCTTCAGCCTGTTGCCGCCCGAGAATGCCACCGGCAACTACGTCAAAGTGGTGCAGCGCATTCCGGTGAAGATTATGTTCGACAAGGGCGAGACCAAGGGACATGAACTCCGGCCGGGAATGTCGGTCGTACCGAAGGTCTGGATTGATAAGTAAGGTCGATAAATAAGACTGACAAATAAGATAGATAAATAAGATCGACAAACAAATCATAAACAAAATAAATGGATCGAAATAAATAATGGGCGCCGCTTCCGTCACAATGAATGACGCCGCCGCATGGCGGCCAGCGGTTAATCCCTGGATCATTGCTCTCACAGTGACGCTGGCCACGTTCATGGAGGTGCTCGATACCAGCATCGCCAACGTGTCGCTGCCGCATATCGCGGGCAGTCTTTCGGCCGGCCAGGACGAGAGCACATGGATACTGACGTCGTATCTTGTCTCGAATGCCATCGTGTTGCCGCTCAGCGGATGGCTGTCTTCGATTATGGGACGCAAGCGTTTTTACATGAGCTGCGTCGCAGTGTTCACTATCAGTTCAGCCCTGTGCGGATTCGCGCCCAACCTCCCCATGCTGATCTTATTCCGCGTTCTTCAGGGAGTGGGCGGCGGAGGCTTGCAACCGAGCGAACAGGCGATCCTCGCCGATACCTTTGCTCCCGCCAAGCGCGGCATGGCATTTGCTGTTTATGGCATCGCGGTGGTAATGGCTCCGGCAATCGGTCCGACTCTGGGAGGCTGGATCACCGACAACTTTACCTGGCGCTGGATTTTCTTCATCAATATTCCAGTTGGGATTCTCTCGCTCTTGCTGACGTCGCGGCTTATTCAAGACCCTCCCTATTTCAAACGCCGCAAGCTGAAAGAAACCCACATTGACTACACTGGACTCGGTTTCGTCGCGCTTGGCTTGGGAACACTACAGGTAATTCTGGACAAAGGACAACGCGACGACTGGTTCGAATCGCACTTCATCATCTGGCTGACTGTGATCTCAGCGGCTTCGCTGATCTTCGTCATTTTCTGGGAGTGGCACCAAAAAGACCCCATCATCGACCTGCATTTATTTCGCGAGCGCAGCTTCGCGACCGCGAACTTCCTCATGTTCATGCTTGGATTTGCCCTGCTCGGCAGCACGCTGCTGTTGCCTCTCTTCATGCAGACGCTGTTGGGCTACACCGCCGAACGCGCTGGGTTGGCGCTGATGCCTGGCGGTTTCACGATCATGATAGCCATGCCTATCGTCGGGTTTCTGCTCTCCCGGTATAACCCGCGCTATCTGATGATGTTTGGTTTATCGATGCTTTCGTTTTCACTCTTCCATATGACGAACTTCGATCTGGGCGCGGATTTCCGCACAGTGACGTTGGCCCGCGCTTTCCAGGCGCTGGGCCTCGCGTTCCTCTTCGTGCCCATCAACACCACCGCGTATTCTTCGCTGCCGCGTGATAAGAACAATGCCGCGTCCGGATTGATGAACCTCGCTCGCAATATTGGAGGCAGTGTCGGAATTTCTGTAGTCACCACTCTATTGGCGAGGCGCACACAATTTCACCAGGTCCGCCTCGTGGAGAATCTGAACGCCGCTAATCCGGAGTTTCAGTCGCGGCTGCAAGGTATGACCGGCGTTTTTTCAGGCGGCGGCTCCGGCCCCGGAACCGCGCTCCAACAGGCTTATGCCATGGTGCAGGCCAATGTGATTCGGCAAGCCACCATGCTCGCCTACATCGACAATTTCTGGCTGCTGGGGATTGTGATCGCTTGTTTAATTCCTTGCGTGTTCCTGATCAAGAAGACCAAGCCCGGAGGCGAGATCGTAGCGCATTGAACAACCATAGTTGACTGAGAATTATTGACCAACAATTATTGACCCCGCTTCGCAATTATGGTTCACTGATGGCCGTCCATTGAAGGGGGTGCGATGATTCGCATCGTTACTTTGGAACGGGAATTTGGCAGTGGAGGCGGAGGCATCGCCTGCGAACTAGCGCGCCACCTGGGATGGAAGCTCTGGGACCATCAGCTTACCTGTGAGATCGCCAAGCGCGCTCAAGTGACGGAATCGGCAGTAGCCTTGTGCGATGAACGCGTCGACAGCCGCCTCTATCGCTTAGCCAAAACCTTCTGGCGTGGCAGCTACGAACGCGGCATGGCTCTGACCGAGGCTCACGCATTCGATACCGACCGCATGATGGCCATGGTGGAAGAAATCATGCAGACAATTGCAGAAGAAGGAAACGCGGTGATCGTTGGCCGTGGTGCTCCATTTTTTCTGCGCGACCGTGAAGATACTTTCCGCGTTTTTACCTATGCTCCGCACGACGAAAAAATCCGCCGTGTGCTCGAGATGGGCAAGAGCCATGAAGAGGCCGAGGACCTGGTGGAGAACGTCGACAAGGAGCGCATGGCCTACATCAAACACTACTTCAATGCCGATTGGCCAAAGCGCTCCCTCTATCACCTGATGATCAACACAGTAGTAGGAAACGAGATTGTAATCGCCACAATTCTGGAAGGCATGCAAACGCTGGAAGCCCATCCTGCCCTAAAAGGGCTTCTTCACCAGGTGTCCGCCTAACCCACCGATGCTCTTGCCTCCATTCACGATGCCCTTGAGCTGGCCGCTCACCATCCCTTTCATATCTGGAGTGAAGGTCGGGTTCGATGTGGTGCCCCCAATCGCTATCGGGATGCCGCCAGATCCAGCCCCTGCAACCTTAGTAAGCCCCGCGCCGATGCCTGCGAGATTCGCCACCACCTTGAAGTCGAGCGCATTGCTGGGGCTCACCGTGCCGGCTCCCGTAACCGTTCCCAGTGAAGGAATCACCACGTTCAGCTTGTCCAGGCGCGCACCCGCGGGCCCATATTGCACATCGGAGCTCAGATTTTCGATGACGGTGTCATTTCCCGTCCCCGGCTGCTTCCCCGTGACGGCCGATAGCGACGATAGTTTGGAGCCGAGATTGAAACCGGCCAGCGAAGAATTACTCATCTTTACCCAGCCCGTGGAAACGAGCTTGTCCAGCGGACCGTTGGAATTGATCTCGAGCGCAAGCGTGCCGCCCTTCAGTTGCGAGCCCGTTGGAAGAACCACCCCCAGTGCGGGCAGCATGGCTTCGAGGTCGTCAACCGGCATGGATTGTCCATTCAGTTGCGTATGGATCGACGTGACATCGCCTTTCAGATCATAGGTTCCAGTGAGTTTCGCGAGCGCTTTACCGATCGTGACATCGCCCTGCACAATCTTCCCGGACTCGTGCTTTAGATCGTGCTCCTCGGTGAATACAACCTGTACGGGCACTGTCGCCGGAGATCCTTTCGGAACCAGCTTCAACGAAGTCGCTTTCAAGGTGCCATTGGCCTTCGCGATGCTGCCGTCAGAAGTCACGGCGCCATCGAAATCGGCCGAGCCCGTGATACCCAGCGTCGGATCAACCAGAGCGGACTGGGCAAGATCGAGTTTCTTCATCTCGATCTTCGCTTGCACCGGCGTAAGCGTGGTATCGGTCGAATTGATCGGACCGGCCGTTCCGTCAATCTTCAAGCTGCCGCCGCCAGGCAATCCCACAGAAGCAATCACGGGAAACGCGCTGGTAAACGAAAAATTGCGCATCGTAATATTGACCTTATCGTAGACAATCGGCTTGCGTGCTCCGGTCATGGATCCGACGCTGACGGTTCCGTCGGTCAAATCGAGTTTGGCCACGCTCACGTTCGCCGGTGCGCCCGATTTCTTTTCAGTCGGAGTGGCTGGTTGCGCCGATTGGTTGCCGAGCGAAGAGAAATTCCAGACGCCGTCGCGGTTGCGCAGCAAACTAATCTGAGGATCCTCGATGGTCAGATCAGTCACATTGAGTTTTTTGCTGAAAATAAGCGGCATCAATTCGACGCCTACTTTCAGCGATTTTGCCTGGATAAAAGGGGAATTGCTGAACTTAGGATCGTCCGCAATGGAGAGCTGATTTGCCGCTACACTGCCAGAGAATAGGGCGAGGCTTAAATCTCCGATCTTCACGGAGCGTCCCAGAGCCGTGCTCAGGTTCGACTCAATCTCGGGACGGAAACTATTGACGTTCACCAGAAACGGAAGCGCAATGACGACCACGATTAACGCGGCGACCACAATACCGATAATTTTGAGGGTCTGGGGTTTCACGGCGATACCTCCTTACGATTTAATACCTAGTGACGGGGTAGGGAAGAATAGACCCACAGTCTATCAAAACTCGGGGGTTGCCAGTGGCGCGCCGGGCGTCCCGGCCCAGCCACCAGACTGCTGGACAATTGAGATGCCGTCTTCACCCCATGACTCCGTCTCGACGTTATAAGATAGGCGCAAAGGATGGAGACGATTCCTCTCGTGGCAGCTTCTGATTTGTATCCCCCCGTGCAAGAGGAAGTGGCACGTCTCGCCGGTTCGCCAGCAGTGCGCGCCGCCTTCGAGAAATTCCGCTCCCAGGAATCACAATTCGCTTTGTGGCAGATGGAGGCGACGCGAGTGGCCGCCCCTCCATTCGGCGAGGCCGCGCGCGGCGCATGGCTGGCCGACCGTTTTCACGAGCTCGACCTGAACGACGTACAAGTGGATGAAGTCGGCAACGTCTTCGGTATCCGCCCCGGCTATGGAAGCCTTTTTGTCGCGCTCAGCGCACATATTGATACGGTCTTTCCCGCGGCAACGCCATTAAATATTCGGCAGCAGGGCAGCCGGTTGTATGGCCCGGGCGTCTCCGACAACGGTGCTGGTATTGCCGCGATGTTGGCCATTGCAAGCGTGTTGAGGAGTACGCGAATTTCGCACGCGCTGCCGTTCGTGTTTATCGGGAACGTCGGCGAAGAGGGCGAAGGCGACCTCCGCGGCATGCGGCACGTTTTTGCCACGCCACGCTGGCGTGATGCAATCGCCTATAGTGTGGTCGTCGACGGTGCCGGGGCTGACACCGTAGTTGCCGAGGCGCTGGGCAGCCGTCGCTTTGAAGTGATCGTGCGTGGTCCAGGCGGCCATTCATGGAGTGATTTTGGCGCACCCAATCCGATTATTGTGCTCTCCCGTGCCGTCGAGGTATTCAGTCGAACTCAGGTGCCGGCCTCGCCGAAAACAACCTTTAATGTCGGTGTGATTCGAGGCGGCACGTCCGTCAATTCGATTCCTGAATCCGCCAGTATTCGCGTCGATCTTCGTTCCACCTCGAAGTCGGAGATCGACCGGCTGGAGCGAGCGCTGCGTGTCGCCATCGACCACGCAGTTGCTTCCGAAAATAAGGCCTCTGCTCAGCAGGGAACGCGCCGCCCGCAAGCCGTTCAGAGCGAAATCGTCGAAATCGGAAATCGTCCCGCGGGCGAACTCTCACCCAATGCGCGGCTGTTGAAAGTAATTCGAGCCGTGGATGCGCAGTTGGGCAATACAGCGCAGGTGCAGCGCGCCTCAACCGACGCCAATATCCCGCTATCGCTCGGCCGCGAGGCCATCGCCATCGGTGGCGGCGGCTCTGGAGGCGGCGCGCACACGTTGCAAGAATGGTTCGACTGCAATGGACGGGAGCTAGGACTAAGGCGCATTCTGCTTACAATGCTGGCACTATCGGGAGTAGGAGAATGATGACGCGATTTGCTCTGATTATTTTATTAGCCGCGGCGTCTGGCGGGTCGGCGCAGAGCGGCGCCTCAACCCCGAATTCTCAAACCACTGCTCAACCAACGACTCAAACGGCTTCTCAAACGACAACCCAGCCCAGCACTCCGAAGCAGAAAGCGGATGTGATCTTTACCCATGGCAATATCTACACCGGAGTAGTCGATCCGAATGCTTCGTTGGGGGCGGGGAAACGCTCAGAAGCGATTGCCATTGTGGGCGATCATATCCTCGCGGTAGGCACGCGCGTCGACATCATGAAATTGAAGGGACCGGATACGAAGATAATTGATCTCGATGGTCACTTCGTTATGCCCGGATTCAACGACGCTCACCTGCATCTGGCCAGCGCTGGCCTTGAGAAGATGAACGTGAATCTGGTGGGCGTCAAGACGCTCGATGAGTTCCGCGATCGCGTACATGCCAAGTGCGAAACAGCCGAGGCTGGAGATTGGGTCCTCGGTGAAGGTTGGGATGAGACTATGTGGCCGGTCCAGGTTCCACCCACGCGCTGGGATGTGGACGAAGCCTGCGAGAAACATCCTGTCTATCTCGCACGGGTCGACGGACATATCGGCGTGGCCAACACACGCGCCCTGCAACTGGCCAGCGTCACTGTCGCCAGCCGCAATCCGGATGGTGGAAAGATCGATCGCGATGAAGCCGGTACACCGAACGGCATTCTGCGCGAGAAGGCACAGGAATTAGTTCAGTCGGTAATTCCCAAGCCAACGCACGAAAAGCGGCGTCAAGCCATCGAGTTGGCTTTGGCCGATCTGGCGAGCCATGGCGTCACCTCTGCTCAGGATTATTCGGACTGGGAAAATTTTCAGATTTATGAAGAAATCGAGCACGACGGAAAGCTGACCGCCAGGATCTCGGAGTGGCTGACGTTTGATGATCCGATCGACCTGCTGAACAACAAGCGCAACTCGCATCCCGCGTCCGACAATATGCTGCACACGGGAATGCTAAAAGGCTTCATGGATGGTTCGCTAGGTTCAAAGACTGCCGCGTTACTAGAGCCCTACAGCGACGATCCAAAAAATAGCGGGATACCGCAATACGATGCAGCCAAGCTGAATGCCATGACCAAGGAGCGAGTGCTGGCTGGATATCAGATCGGCTTCCACGCCATCGGCGACAAAGGCATACAGATGGCGCTCGACGCATATGCCGAGGCGGAGAAGGCGGCAAAAGAAGCCAAGGTGAAAGCGGTCGACGGCGGCACCGATTACCGGCTTCGCATTGAGCACGCGCAGGCTACTACGCCTCAACAGATTCTGCGCTTCAAGGAACTCAAAGTGATCGCGTCCATGCAGCCGAGCCATGTGCTCACGGATATGAATTGGGCCGAATCGCGTCTGGGACCGAAGCGCGCCGCGCACTCCTATGCATGGGCCGAATTTCTTCGGCGTGGGGTGACGGTGGCGTTCGGCACGGATTATCCGGTCGAACCAGTCTCGCCATTTCGTGGCATCTACGCGGCGCTCACTCGTACGAGCGAAGATGGAAAGAAAACTTATTATCCCGAGCAAAAACTAAACATCGAACAAACGATCGCAGCCTACACCACAGGTTCAGCTTTTGCCGAATTCGCCGAAAAACAAAAAGGCAAGCTGGAGCCAGGTATGCTGGCCGACTTTATCGTTCTCGATCAGGACATCACCGCCGCCCTGCCGCCGAAAATGCAGGACACGAAAGTTCTGCGCACAGTGGTCGGCGGTAAGACCGTCTACGAGGCGAAATAGAGCCCCGTCTAAATTCAGCATTCGCCATGACTGCGAAAGAGCGGGAACGTGCGTTCATGATCGGCGCACCGCTGGCCATTATTCCAGCTCTGACCTTCCTTCCTGCCGTGACGTTCTTGATCGTGTTTCCCCAGATAGCGCATGGCCGGGTGATTGGGATGTTCATCTTGCCGATCTGCGCGCTCGTGGGCAGCTTCGGACTGTGGAAGCTCGCCACGGGCGCCGTCCAGAAACCCTGGGGACTATTCAACGCCCTGAGTTTTGGCGTACTGCTGGTTTTGCTGATCATCGCCGGCTACACCGGACTGTTCCTGGCGCTGATGACGCTGAATCTCTAGAACTTGCGGCTAACGCCAACTCCGTTTTCTGCGTCTAATCATTTGATAGCCTTCCTGCCGACCCCTGTCTGGGCCGAAGGTATAATAGAAAATTAGGCACTTTTAGGAGGAACTAAATGGATTCGCGCGAAAGCGCTTTTTGGATTCGTCTCAAGGCTCACCGTTGGGCCTATACATTTACGATTCTGGCGACACTCACGGTTGGAATTCTGATTGGCACGGTTGTCTCTTCTGGAGTGAAAGGCAAAGAAGGCCAGAAGTCCTCGGATGCGACGCCGCTCACCATCCCCGCTCCGCAACAGCTCTCCAATGCCTTCTCGCAGATTTCGAAGCAGCTCGAGCCGAGCGTAGTGAACATCAACACCGAGTCGACTATCAAGAATCCGCGCCGCCGAGGGCGATCCGTGCGTCCCGATCCCGATCAGGACGATCAGGGCGGTGAAGACGATAACCAGTTCCAGGATTTCTTCGACAAGTTCTTTGGAGGACAAGGTGGCCAGGGCGGTTCCGACGCCAGCACCATCCGCCAGCGTTCACTAGGTTCTGGCGTAATCGTCGATTCTAAAGGTTACATCGTCACCAACCGGCACGTAGTCGAGAAGGCCGATCGCATTCGTGTGAAGTTGCAGGATGATAACCCAGCTTTTCCGGGCCACGATGCCAAGTTGGTCGGCATGGACCAGGAGACTGACCTGGCAGTAATTAAGATTGAGGTCGATCATCCCTTGCCCGCAGCTAAGCTCGGGAACTCCGATGGCATGCAAGTAGGAGACTGGGTGCTAGCCATCGGCACTCCTTTCGGTCTCGAAGAAACGGTGACGGCTGGCATCGTGTCCGCTAAGGGACGCAACATCGTTCCCGGCCGGCAGTTCCAATCCTTTATTCAAACCGACGCCGCAATTAACCCGGGCAATTCGGGTGGTCCACTAGTGAATATGGCGGGCGAAGTCGTCGGCATCAATACCGCGATTCTCACCGAGACGAGTTCTTACGCCGGCGTTGGATTCGCCATGCCTTCGAACACCGTCGCAACGGTCTACAACCAGTTAATCGGGCCTGGTCACAGAGTTGCACGTGGCTCCATCGGCATTGAGTTCTCTGCCCAACCGAATCCGGCCATCGCGCACATTTATGGATCGGGTGTAACTGTATCGAACGTCGTATCCGGCAGCCCAGCTGACGAAGCGGGGCTGAAGATCGGCGACACCATCACATCCGTGGATGGCAGGGAAGTGAAGAGTGGTGACGATCTGGTGGCCGACATCGCCTCTCGCAAACCGGGCTCGAAGGCGAAGGTCGCTTTTGTGCGCAACGGCAAAAAGCAAGAGGCGACAGTGACTATCGCCGATCGCTCGAAGCTGTTTGCTTCCCGTCTGGGCGAGGACGACGAAAACCAGAACGAAGAGGCACCTAAGGCCAGCAAGTTTGGAGTTACGGTTCGCAGCATCACTCCCGACTTGGCCGATCGCATGAATATCACCGCGGGCAAGGGAGTAGTCGTATCAGACGTGAAGCAAGGATCATTCGCCGAAGATCTCGGGCTAAATCGCGGCGATGTGGTCCTGGAAGTGAATAAGCAACCTGTAAACAATCCCGACGACTTTACGAAGATTGAGTCTTCGCTGAAGAGCGGGCAGGATGTGGTGTTCCTGGTGCGCCCCCGAGGCGCAAGGGCGCAGGATGGAACGATTTTCCTGGCAGGCACACTTCCGTAACCGTTATACAATCCGGCGAGACTGGCACACTATCCTCATATCGGGGACTATTAAGGTGGGCTGGTTTCGCCGGTTTTTTGTTGCACCAAATTCAATAGTAGAGGCGGGGCCTGCCCCGTCTAACTCTGCGCCAGGAGACGCCGGAAACAGCGTTTCCAAAGCAAATCAGATGCAATGGTCTGGCATAATTCGGCAGTGGCAAAGGCAAAGGGTGGGTCTTTGCGTCCTACTCTGCCTGCTCGCGGGCGCGTCGGCCATTGCGCAGACAGAAACATCAACTCCGTCAGCGAAGTCAACGCCGACGTCCACAGCACCACTCCCGCAAGCAAAGCCCAGCACGACGACTCACGCCCCCGGTCATACAACCAGCAAGCCAACGACGAAGCATAAAACATCGGCTAGCAAGCCAGGGACTCATCCCGCCTCCGCTCACCCCTCCGCGCGGAAGAGTAAGACTGCCCATGGCAAGACAGTCGCGAAGAAACACGGCCAGCAGGCAATCGATTCGGATCGCGCCCGCCAGATTCAGACAGCCCTAATCCGCGAGCACTACATGCAGGGCGAGCCTTCAGGAACTTGGGACA
>Ga0210391_10002089_pt1 | contig 17500 bp, 17 predicted proteins | sample IncBWC12OmetaG_FD_160573 | JGI IMG/M metagenome (GOLD analysis project Ga0210391, IMG submission 160573) | Forest soil microbial communities from Barre Woods Harvard Forest LTER site, Petersham, Massachusetts, United States - Inc-BW-C-12-O ... | reverse complement strand
TGGTAGTCCGGGGTGCCCGGCTCTATCCGCTCATGAAGGTTTACCGCCGGCTGACCCTGGGTCCTCAAGAAAACCTGGCAACCTTCTACAAGATGGTCTCGGGCCGCCTGGAGGGCAACGATGCTCAGTCCAAAGAAGGCATCGAAGGCGTAATATGATTGGGCGCGGTAGTGCGTCATCCGGACCCGTGCCTACTGTGCGACAATAGATTGAGCGGAGAAATTCCATGGGCGAACTACTCACACCTACACACCTGATTGTCGTTCTGGTGGTCGCACTTCTGATTTTTGGGCCGCGCAAACTACCCGAGCTTGGCAAGGGTTTGGGTGAAGGAATGCGAGGCTTTAAGGATGCCATCAAGGGCACTCCGGATCCTGTCAAGCAGGACACGCCCGCGCCCAAGTCTGAAGTCCCCACAGAAGTGAAGTAGATCCTTTACAGGGAGACCAGCACTACGGCGCCCAACGCCAGTGCCATTCCCAGCGCTTGACTCGACGTTGTTCGTTCCTTCAAAAACCACGCCGCCAGCAAAATCGTGACCACAGGGTACAGTGAGGCCAGCACCGCCGCCACATCCAGCCGGCCCTCGCGGGCAGACCTCATATAGAGTAAACTCCCTGTTGCCTCGAGCACCCCGGCGGATCCGGCGACCCACAAAAACCGGTTTGCACTCACCTGCTTGCGCCAGCTGGCGCCGCGCCCAGTTGCACCCTGCAACGCCGAGCGTGCCAATACCCACACCACAATCCCGACTGCGAGCGAAGCGCTGGCCATACGGGAATAGATGAGCTGCCAGACCAGCCCATGGGTACTGCCGACCTTCAAAACCACCAGAAACACCCCAAAACCCAGCCCTGATAGAGTGGCCAAACCAAGCGCGAGAGGACGAGGCCGTCCCGCCGGCGCATAGGCGATCAGCGCGATGGCCGCAGCCGCCAGCACAAAGCCTGCAAGCTGGGTCGATTTTGGCCGGCCTTGAGTAAGAAAAGAGTAGGCCACGGGAACCAGCGCCGTCAGTAAGCCGGTAAGCGCGGTCGTGAGACCCATCTCGCCCAACGAGAGGGCCTGGTAGTAAAGAATGAGTGCTACGCCGCCAAAGGCTCCGGCACACAGGCCGAGAAGCGCAAAGCGCTCAGGCGGATGCGGAGTGTGGGTTGCCAGGGCGATCAGCAGAAGCAGCACCAGGCTGAGGCTGTGGGCCATGGCAACCACCATGACCACATGTGCTTTTCGGGTGGCGAGGCCGCCGAGAAAATCGCTGGCCCCCCAAAAAGCCGAGGCTGCCAGCCCCAGGCCGATGAAGCTCAGGCCCGGGCCCACGACTCCGCTGGTCATCGCGATAGGTTCGTTGCCGTCGGGTAATACCCCTTCTTGGCGACCACATCGAGATTTGGCCGCAGCACGCGCACGTCGATCGTACGGAATCTTCCATCCATGACTGGAACGTGACTGTAGTAGCCCAGAGTGTATTGGGTTCGCGCCAGGGCAGCCAGTTCGCCAAAGCTTCTCTGAATCCCATTGCTGGAAAATTCGGAGTACAGGTGCCCGCCGGTCGCATCCGTGTACTTGGGCAGAATGTTATCCGGGGAGAGTGGCAGCAGGGGAATCTTATGTTTGTCCAGGTAGCCCAGGCCCCAGGTGGCTGAATCGCCTACCAGCGTCCCGTAAACAGCGATCTGGTTGGCTTCGAGGTAGTGCACCACCTCGTGGAAGTTAGCTTTGCTGCGCGACTCCTTGCCGTCGCTGATGACGTAAATGATCCGCCGGAATTCTTTGGGCCGGGTGGAAAGAGCCTTGCCAGCGGCCAGAAGGGCATCGTTCAGGGTGTGAATTTCTTTTGGATAGACCAGGAAGCCGGAGTTTGCCCGCTGCGGGTCGAGATTCGGATCAACCGATCGGCCGTTGATGCTCGGACCGCCCGCAAGCGGGCCGCCCGTGATGGGGGGACCGTAGGAATCGCCTTCTTTTTTGGACTGCGCCAAAACCGCCGGAACCCGGGCACTCAACGCGGCGGTAAAGTCAGTTGGATTGTTGACTCCGTCAGCATAGGTGAACACCGCAATCTCATCGGAAGCCGTGAAGCCTCCCTGGATCGCACGCAGGCTTTCGTTGACCTTCGCCATGGTGTCACGATCCAGGCTCTGGTCGATGACCAGAGCGACTGAGAGCGGCACGGCATCGGCGCTGAAAAAGGCGATGCGCTGGCGCACGTTGTTCTCGTAGATTTGGAAATCGCGCCAGGTCAACCCGGCCACCTGTTGGTGTTTCTTGTCCAGAACCGTAACCGGCACCACGACGTTATTGACCCGTACGACAAAGATCTGACGATCTTTTACCTCAGGCGCCGTTTCCTGTGGCTGCTGGTCCTGGGTGGGTGGGGCCTGACTAGGCGTCGTCGAGTCAGGTGGCACCTGGCTGGAATTGGTGCCTTGGTCCTGAGTGGGCGCCTGAGCACCTTTCCCTGGAGTCACGCCGGAGGAAAGATTGCCTAAGCTGTCAGGCTGCTGCGGGGTTGGAGCATCCGGCACGCTCGGACCTGGTGTGTTCGGCTGCTGTCCCAGCACGACAGATGAAAACAACAACACGACTGCCAAGACACCCTGCCTCACTGAAAGATCCCCCAGGCGGACGACTCGGTTCATGCTCACCTTCAGTCGTGCACACACTTTGTGACTTACTATTGGAGACATAAGATTACCAGACGCGCCGCCGGCGTAGTAAGGCCTCCGAGGTATCGTTCCGCCATGCTTCACCGTCTAACCTCCATGAAATTTCGCCTGCGCTCCCTCCGGGGAGTTCTGTTGTCTACTTTGATGTGCGCCGTGGTCTGCGGTTCTGCGGTACGCGGCGTGGCCCAGGTTGCACCCTCCCCGGACGCCCCGCCTCAGGGGCCGGCCGGAGACCCAAATCAAGACGATCAACAGCAGCCGGTGGCTACCCTCAAGGTCAATGTCAACCTGGTAAGCCTCTACTTCACCGTCCACGATAAGCACGGATTGCTGATCCCACATCTCACCAAAGATGACTTCAACATCCTCGAAGACAAGGCGCCGCAGAAGATCAAGAACTTCACCGCCGAAAACGACCAGCCTTTGACTCTCGGCATCCTGCTCGACACCAGCGGTAGCCAGCAGAACGTTCTGCCTATGGAGCAGCAAACCGGGGGCGCCTTCCTCAGCCGTGTTCTTCGCCCCAAAGATGAAGCTTTTCTCATCTCCTTCGATATCAACGTGGAGCTTCTTTCCGACTACACCAGCAACGCGCACGCGCTGTCCCGGGCCATGGACAAGGCGCAAATCAACACCGGAAGCGGCGGCGGTGGAATGCCCACGGGCACGCCCCGGGGCACGCTTCTTTACGATGCAGTTTTTCTCGCCACCCATGACAAGCTGCAACAGGAGACTGGCCGCAAGGCGATCATCATTCTTTCTGATGGCGAAGATCAGGGAAGCACGGAGAAGCTGCAGGGCGCCATCGAAGCGGCACAGAAAGCCAATACCATCGTCTATGTTCTGCTCATCGCAGATCGCGGATTCTACGGCCGCGGCATGTATGGCATGGGCTACTCGGGCGATGCAGTCATGAGACAACTGGCGGAAGCAACTGGCGGCCGGATGATCGACGTGGGCAATAACGGCAAGAAGATGGAAGATGCTTTTTCCCAGATCGAGGAAGAGCTGCGCACCCAGTACGTCGCCAGTTACACCCCTACTAACGACAAGCTCGACGGGTCGTATCGCAAGATCGATGTCCAGTGCAAGGGAGACGGCCTGAAGGCGCAGGCGCGCAAGGGCTACTACGCAATTCCTCCTGCAGAGTGAGATTTGCTCTAAGATGTCGATCATGAGATCGGATGCTTCTCTGCGCTATCCAATCGGAGGTTTCCGCAAAGCGGAGTCGTTTAGCGCTGAAGAGCGGATCGCTGCCATTGAGGGCATCCGTCAACTTCCCGGAAACCTGCGCTCAGCAGTCGCCGGGTGGTCTGCAGAGCAGCTCGAAACGCCCTACCGATCGGGCGGCTGGACGGTACGGCAGTTGGTGCACCATGTCGCCGACAGCCACATGAATGCCTACAACCGGGTTCGCCATGGACTGACGGAAGACTGGCCGGTGATTTTTGCGTATCAGGAGAACCGTTGGGCAGAACTCGAAGATGCTCGCTCCGCCGCCGTGTCCACCTCGCTTGATCTCTTGGACGCGCTGCATGTTCGCTGGGTGCGGCTCTTCTGCTCACTCCATGAGCAGGACTGGAAGCGCGGCTATACGCACCCCGAGAACGGCCGTCAATCCGTTGAACAAGCGGTCATCCTCTATGACTGGCATGGCCGCCACCACACCGCCCACGTGACCCAACTGGCCGCCCGCATGGGCTGGTCGTGAAGCAAATTGGAAACCCGCGAGAAGCCTGAAGTCTCTCCCGGGGAACTCGCCTGTTTGCTGGAACAATTTTTTGTCGACCACCCTCGTGCGGCCTTGCTGGAGGATGGCCGGGTCATCTTTGAAATGGCTGCCGCCCAGTATTCGATTTCGGCTGAGCATGGCCGTTGCCTGCTGCATGTGTGGTCCGAAGAGCGGAATATGGTCCGCACGGTCACCGGTTTGGAAGCACGGAAAGAGGCTCTGCGCATTCGCGTGCGCCGCCTGGGGACACAGCGTCCGCAATCGATCGAGGTGGTCAAAGATCGCGACCTGAGGACGCCGGCTACCCGCGCCCTTTCGAGGTCGAGGTATTTGCAGTTGTTGGAGCGTCTGATATCTCGCCACTTTCACGAATACAAATTAGAGAGCCTGCGCTCCGCCATGGATCTGGAGCACAGTTTCGGTCCGGCGTACGCCAGAGGTCTGCTGGTGCGTGGGCAACACTGCTGGGCGCTCATTGGGGTCAACGCCGAGGAGAACCAGGCGACCATCGATGGGGTGCTTACCCTGGGAATCCTCTGGCTGGCTTATTGCCGGGAACACACCGCCGGCAAACGAGTATGCCACGGGGTCAAGATCCTGCTGCCTGCAGGTTGCGGCGCCACCACCCGGGCGCGCATGGCCTGGCTCAACCGCGACCTGGCGCAATGGGAGCTCTACGAAGTAGGTGCAGGTAACGACGGGCTGGAGAGCATCGACACCCGAGACCAGGGCAATTTGAAAATGCGCCTGGTGCATGCCTTTAATCCGGAGACAGCACTGGAGCGCGCCCAGGATGGAGTGGCCCACGTCCTGCGCTTACTTCCTCCTGGTATGCGGAGCCGGGTGGCGGTGACGGCACGCCACGCCAATGAAGTGGGTATATCGCTTTACGGTCTCGAGTTTGCTCGCGTGCGCCAGGGTTTTGTCGCCGATTCCTTTGATCGCCAGGCGAACGTGACCTTCGGTGCGGGGGCCAGTGAGACACCGTTGCTGGGTGAGACCGAAGCCGGTTTTGCCGAACTGATGCAGAGACTTTTCGCGAATCGCTTTCCCGAGGGCAGTGCGCGCAACCCGCTGTTTCGTTTGCAGCCGGAATCATGGCTACAGTCGACCCTTGAGGGCGATCTTTCCCGCATCGATGACTGCCTGGGCGGGGATGTCGTCACGTACCATCAGGTGCCGGCGTTTGCCGGAGCGGACCGCGCTATGCTCGATCTGCTTACGGTGACGCGCGCCGGGCGGCTGGCCATCCTTGAACTAAAAGCAGATGAGGATCTGCACTTTCCTCTCCAGGGGCTGGACTATTGGATCCGCGTGCACTGGCTTCAACAACAGCGCGCTGCGAACGGGGTGGGCGAGCTTGAGCAGAATGGATACTTTCCCGGCACTCCCCTACTGCATCAATCGCCGCTGATGTACTACATCGTGCCCGCGCTCCGGGTGCATCCTTCGATGGACACCGTGCTGCAGCACTTCTCACCGGCCATCGCCTGGACCCTGGTTGCCTTGAACGAAGCCTGGCGCAGTGAACCAAAAGTCATCTTCCGCAAGCGCGGCGGCTGCGCGTAGGGCGGACAGAGTTCCACAACGACGAAAATGAAAATGGCGCGGGCCGATATCTCAGGTCTGGAGATTGCAGCTTATTTTCGACCGAGCTACCGGATTTCCTACTTTGCAATTTGGTTCGGAAGACTGGGTTTGCGCTCCCCCGGACTTTAGCACGGGGGAGCGGGTCTTAAACCCGCGGAAAATGCTCTGTCGAAAAACATTTCCAAGAAGGGACCGCTGAACCGCAGATCTCTCCACTGCGCTGCGCTTCGGTCGAGATGACAAAGGGGAGGGTGGCTATGGCCCGCAGCAGAGGTTTAGGGATGGGCGAACCGCAGATCTCTCCACTACGCTGCGCTGCGGTCGAGATGACCCTACAAGCCAGCGAGAGCCGGTTCCGGCTGAGCCGCGAAGAATGCATCCACCGCGGCCAGGACCGCCGCCCCACTCTTCGCTTCATAAATGCTCTTACGCAAGATGGCTCCGCCGGGCACTCCATGCGTAAACCACGACGCAAACTGCTTCATCCTGCCGCCAATCGCGGCCGGCTCCTCGGTTTCTTCCATCAACATGACGAAGTAATCGCGGATCATACGATAACGGTCCATCGGCGTCGGCTGGTCGTAGCAGCCGAAAGCCGTGTATTGCGCGATTTGGCGAAAAATCCAAGGGTTCGCCGGCGCGGCGCGGCCAATCATCACCGCATCGCATCCGGTTTCCGCGACCATCGTGCAGGCATCTTCCGGAGTGCGGATGTCCCCATTGCCGATCACCGGAATCCGGATCGCATCCTTAACGGCTGCGATATATTCCCACCGCGCCTGGCCGGAGTACCCCTGTTCCCGGGTGCGCGCATGCAGTGCGACCGCATTCAACCCACTCTCCTCGGCAAGGCGAGCCAGGGGAACGCACACAATGTGCTGGTCGCTCCAGCCCATGCGGAATTTCACCGTGAACGGAATCCGCACAGCGGCCCGAACCCGTTCAAATATGGTCGCAATATGAGGCAAGTCTCGCAACAAACCACTGCCGCCGTTGCAGCTGACAACCCGCTTCGCTGGGCACCCGAGATTCAGATCAACCATGTCGAACCCGGCATCTTCGACAATCTTTGCTGCTTCCGCCAGAGTCGCCGGATCGGAACCGAAAAGCTGGGCCGATATAGGGTGCTCGTCCTCGTCGTAAGACAGGTACCGCTTGCGCTTCGATTCCCTCATGCGGGACAGGCCGTCCGCCGAGGTGAACTCGGTCATGATCAAACCGCATCCGGACTGCTGGTTGCTGATCGGTGCTTCCACCAGGTGGCGGGCATCGCCACTCTCTTGCCCGCTAAAGACGCTGGCGTTGCGGATGAACCGACGAAACACCGTGTCAGTCACCCCAGCCATCGGCGCCAGAACCGTAGCCGGGGCCACCAGCACCCCGCCGATCTCAATCGAGGCCGGCACCCGAGCCATCAGCGGCATGCTGTTCTCGCGCGGATTGTCCCAGCTCTTCTTCATCGAGACTTTTTTCATCAAACCTACGCACCAGGGCCTACGCAACAAAGGCCTCCGTCACCGGAGGCCTTGTCTTTGAAAGACCAACCGCGCTTACTTCGACGCGGGAGCTGCCTTGCCGGCGTCGGACTTGGCATACTTGCGGCGGAAACGTTCCACGCGTCCTGCCGTATCCACCAACTTCTGCTTGCCGGTGAAAAACGGATGGCAGGCAGAACAGATTTCCACGTGGATATCGCCCTTATGTGTTGAGCGCGTTTCAAATCCGGTGCCGCATGCGCACTGCACCCGGATCTGCTTATAATTTGGGTGTATTCCCTCTTTAGGCATTTGAAGAACCCTTCCTGCAAGCCTGGAACACAAGGCTCGAAACTACATTTTAGGTCATTTGGTGCTTTCTTTCCACTCTTGCACCTTTTGCTAGCCTGGCGACGGCTGCTTTCTTAAGGTAAGTTGGGCATATCCCCCATGAGTAATCTTTGCCCTATCTGTGAAGACTCCGGCCTGCGATTGATTGTCCAACCTGATGGAGAGCGTTACGCCCAGCCGTGCGAATGCCGCATGCAAGTGCGAGCGTCCCGGCTGCTCAAGCGGGCGGCGATCCCCAGAAGATACGAGCACTGCACCCTGGATACCTTTGAGCCCGGCTATGGTCAGGCGGACCAATCGCTGGCCGCGGCCTACCTGATGGCCCGCCAGTTCGTCAGCGGGTATCCCGTGACTACCGAAGGACGAGGGCTTCTCCTGACCGGAAGCGTAGGTGTCGGCAAGACGCACCTGGCGGTGGGAATCGTGCAGGCTCTCATCGTTGAAAAGGGAGTCCATGCTCTCTTCTGCGACTACCGGGACCTCCTCAAGCGTATCCAGGAGTCTTACAACCCTCAGGTTGCCAGCACAGAGCTGCAGATCCTGACGCCCATCTTTGAGGCGGAGGTGCTGATCCTGGATGAGTTAGGCGCGCAAAAACCCACCGATTGGGTTTGGGACACCGTGGCGCTCATCCTCAACACACGTTACAACGACAAGCGAACCACTTTGATCACCACCAATTATCCCAATGCGCCAGCGGCCTTAGCGCGCAGTGCCGACAAGGTAATCCGCGAAGAAACATTGGGCGATCGCATTGGTGAGCGCATGCGTTCGCGTCTCGCCGAAATGTGTGTCGAGGTTGAGATGCGCGGCAACGATCTTCGCCAATCGGTGAAGAAAGCCCGCTTCGGCTGAGGAAATCCGCCTCTGCCACTCGGCAGGTACAATCTCGATGATGCCGGCCCAAGACGAAGACCCAGGCTTTCTCGCTTCACATCAAGGTCGCGAAGCGACCTCATGGCTACCGTGGATCGCTGCCGCGGTTGTCATCATCCTGGGTCTCGTGTTCCTGATCGTGGCAGGCGGTCGCAGTCATCCGGATGCAACCGCAAATAGCACCGGCATGGCAGCGCCGGACCCCTATGCCGAAAAGCTGTCCATCAGCGGCCTGCAAATGAGTGAAGCCACCAGTTTTTCCGGGGCTAAAGTCACGTACATCGACGGCCAACTCGCCAACACCGGGGATAAAACGCTCACTGCGATTACCGTCCAGGTCGGTTTCCATAGTGATGTAGGTCAGTTTGCCCAGAGGGTGGCGCTTCCGCTTAGCTTCATCCGTACCCGCCAACCTTATGTGGACACCGAGCCGGTTTCGGCGGCTCCCATCGAGCCGGGCCAGACCCGGGACTTCCGGTTGATTTTCGACACGGTCCCCCCGGACTGGAACCTCCAGTTCCCCGAGATTCGAGTCATCAGCGTACGCGCTAAGTAGGATGGCGGCTTCGTTAACTCCAGTACTTATGTAATTACTTTGGCTCCCAGGCGAGCATTTTTTTCGCACCCACTAGAGAAAAGTGCACGTTTCCCACTGCTGTTTTCCTCCTGGAAAATATCCACATGGCATGGTTGTACCCCACACAACCATTTTATAATCAGCTAGATGCGTCTTTTATTTTGCGAATCCTGCTGATTGGCCAAACGCTTGCAATAGAACACGACAAGAGAGGGAGCGAGCGGTGTGCGCGCCTTCATCTGATTGGTAGTGGGCCGACAAAGGGAACAACGTGAATAAATGTACCGCAACCCCGGGATCTATCGCAGCGATTTTGCTGGCCGCCAGCTTAGGCGTGCCCGCGATGGCGCAGGATGCCCCGGCGGCGAATGGCGCTCCGCAGACCAGCGCCACCCCAGCGGCACCGGCTTCGACCCCGGCAAGTACTTCAGGTGCCGCAGCAGATTCTTCCACGTATGCGACTGGGCAACCGCTTCCCGCCAAGTCCAACGAGGGCTTTTGGGGAAAGATGAATCCCCTCGCCCGGAAGAAGTGGGTCAACCGCCAAGTAGCACCTGTAAAAGATCGGTTGAATGAACTCGATCAGCTCCAGGCAAAGAATGCAAACGACATTAAGGATGTAGACGCCCGGGCCCAAGCTGGTATTCACCAGGCGCAGTCCACTGCTGATGCAGCAAATCAGCAGGCATTGCAGGCCAGCACCCAGGCCGGACAAGCGCAGCAACTGGCACAACAGGCAAATACGCAGACCGGTCAGTTGAATACCACGGTCAGTAATCTTGACCAGTACCAGCAGATCGCGGACACTGAACTTCACTTCCGTTCTACCCAGGTTGGGTTGAACGACAAGGCGAAGGAAGCATTAGATCAGGTCGCGACTCAGCTGCAGGGTCAAAAAGGTTACATCGTTGAGGTGCAGGGTTACTCCCGCGCCCGCGGACAAGTTGTAATACATAAATCACAAGATATGGCAGATGCGGTCGTACGCTACTTAGTCGTCGACCATCATGTGCCGGTGTACAGAATTTATCGCCTGGCGATGGGCAACGCTCCCCGCGAGGAAACCACGGATTCCGGCAAAAGCGGTACGGTTGTCCACGTAACGCTGATGCACAACAGTCTTGCGGCTTTGAACTCGCCAGCTAGTGGCGGTTCTCCAATAGGCGCGACGCAGCAGTCGAACCCGCAGCCCTCCCCCCGGAATGCTGCGTCGCAGCCCCAAAACTAAATAAGCCGCTAAAAAGCTCTCACACAACGAGAGAACCAAGGCAGATTGGCCCCTCACCCGAGGGGCCCTTTTTTTGCTACAAAGTACTGCAAAACAGCCCAAGTGTAGGCCGAATCTGTTATCTGTGCGCAAGCCATACTACGCTTGCGCTAGGAATTGTGCCGTGCCGCGCTGTGGATCGCAAGCAAATTTTCGAGCAGCGGCCTCAGATCCTTCAGATTTAAGGCATTCGCCCCGTCCGACTTGGCATTGGCAGGATCATCGTGAACCTCGAGGAACACGCCGTCGACACCCGCGGCGACCGCGGCGCGGGCGAGAACCGGGATAAACTCCGGTTGCCCCCCAGACTGTCCACCCGCCGAGGAAGGGGTCTGCACCGAGTGGGTGCCGTCGAAAACCACCGGGGCAATCTTGCGCATGATGGCCAGAGAGCGCATGTCCACCACCAGGTTGTTGTATCCAAAGCAGAATCCACGTTCGGTGAGAGCGACCCGGGGATTGCCGGCGCCCACAACCTTCTCCACCGCATAGCTCATATCCCACGGCGCGACAAACTGGCCCTTCTTAATGTTGACGGCCCGCCCGGTCCGGGCCGCTGCCAGCAGCAGGTCGGTCTGGCGGCAAAGGAACGCGGGAATCTGCAATACATCCACCGCCTCGGCAACCCGCTCGCAATCATCCGGTTGGTGGACGTCGGTGATGACCGGCAGTCCGGTGGCTTCGGCGATGCGGCGTAGAATCGCTACGCCCTCCTCCAGGCCGGGACCGCGGAATCCTTTGGCTGAGGTGCGGTTGGCTTTATCGTAGGAGGCTTTGAAAATATAAGGCAGATGCAGATCGCTGGTGATTCGCTGGATCGAATCAGCCATGAATCGCGCGTGGGTCTCGCTCTCAATCACGCAGGGCCCAGCGATCAGAAATAGCGAACCGGACCCGACACGCACAGTACCGATTTCAAAGTCGTTCATGGGAGGGACTGGGTGAGACGGTCCTGGTTCACTGATTCCGATTGTGAGCGCAGGCGGTTCTGGTAAGACGCGGCAATAAACGCGCGGAACAGCGGATGCGGTTCCAGCGGCTTTGATTTGAACTCAGGGTGGAACTGGCAGCCCAGGAAAAAGGGATGGCCGGGGATCTCGACGATCTCCACATAGGTCGAATCCGGCGTAGTACCGGTGATGCGCAGGCCTGCGCCCGTCAGCAGGGCCTCATATTCCCGGTTGAACTCGTAACGATGACGGTGCCGTTCACTGACCTGGGTTGCTTGGTAAGACCGGGCTGCGATGGAATCCTCTGCCAGAACGCACGGCCACGCACCCAGCCGCATGGTACCGCCCATTTCCTCCACACCAGTCAGCTCGCGCAGTTTAAAGATGATACGGTGGGGCGTGGCGGGGTCGAATTCGCTGGAGCTGGCGCCCGCCAGGCCGCAGACGTTACGGGCAAACTCAATGCAGGCGGTTTGCATGCCGAGGCAAATACCGAAATAGGGAACAGCATTTTCTCGCGCATAGCGGATGGCGTTGAGCATGCCTTCAATGCCGCGCTTGCCAAACCCACCCGGAACCAGGATCCCGTCAAAACCGGCAAGTTGCTCTTCATATTGCCGGTCCCCGGGGTGTTTGCTCTCCAGGCCCTCCGCTTCGATCCAGGTGACGCGCAGCTTCAAATCATCGGCCAGGGCGCCGTGCACCAGTGCCTCCTTCAGAGATTTGTAACTGTCTTCGTACTCGACATATTTGCCGACGATGCCGATCGAGACCTCGTCGCGGGGGTGGTAGCAACGATCCACCAGCTGTTTCCACCGCGTCAGGTCAGGTTCTTTGGCCTCGATGTGGAGATACTTCAGCGCCAGCTTGTCGACGCCCTCCTGCGCGAATGTCAGCGGCACCTCGTAGATCGAGGCCACATCTTTGGCGGCGATCACCGCGCGCTCCTCCAGATTGCAGAAAAGGGCAATCTTGCCCTTGATCTCGTGGGAGAGGAAGCGGTCGGTGCGGCACAACAGAATGTCGGGCTGAATTCCGATGGAGAGCAGTTCCTTTACCGAGTGCTGCGTGGGCTTGGTTTTCAGCTCCTGGGCAGCGCCGATCCAGGGGACCAGCGTCACGTGCACGAAGACAGTATTTTCCCGCCCAAACTCCTGCCGCATCTGCCGGATTGCCTCCAGGAACGGCAGCGATTCGATATCTCCCACAGTGCCCCCGATTTCGACGATCGTCACGTCATTGTCGGTAGCGACCTTGCGCATGGCATTCTTGATTTCGTTGGTCACATGGGGAATCACCTGGACCGTCTTGCCCAGGTAGTCGCCGCGCCGCTCCTTGGTAATGATCTGCTCGTAAATCCGGCCGGTGGTCAGATTGTTGTCCCGGGTTAGCCGGGCGTGGGTGAACCGTTCGTAGTGCCCCAGGTCGAGGTCGGTTTCCGCGCCATCGTCCGTCACGAACACTTCGCCGTGCTGGAAAGGGGAAAGGGTCCCTGGGTCGACGTTGAGGTAAGGGTCGAATTTCATCAGGTTCACGCGCAGACCGCGGCTCTCCAGCAGGCATCCAATAGAGGCTGCGGCCAAGCCCTTGCCGAGGCTGGACACAACTCCGCCGGTCACAAAGATGTACTTTGCTGACATTGCTTCTTCACCTTTTTAATGTGGATGGGATTGGCGCACCGGGTGGGCACATACAAGTATCGCAGGAAGTCAAAACGAATGGAAGATAGAAGTCGTCTAAAGTAGTTACGAGGTTATGCTGCCGTGCGCATCCTACTTCTCCTCGTGCTGCTGTTGTCGAGCATCGCCCTCTGCCGTTCAGGGCTGGCGCAGGTTCCGAACCAGCGCCTGATCTTGAAGGATGGATCCTACCAGGTGGTTACGAAGTATCAGAAGGTGGGCGACCGGGTGCGCTACTTCAGCGCGGAACGTGGGCAATGGGAAGAACTGCCGGAAAATCTGGTGGACTGGGCAGCGACCGAGACCTATGCGAAGGAACATAAACCGGGAGCGCAGCCAGCCGAAGAACCGGCCACCCCAGTGTCGCCCGCGATTCCCGAAGCTGCGGCGATCGACAAAGAGGAGCAGCACGCCCGCGCGCGGACCCCGGACGTTTTGCCGGGTCTGCGGCTACCAGACCAGGACGGAGTATGGGCGCTTGATACCTTCCACGACCAGCCGGAACTGGTAGCGTTGACGCAGAACGCGGGCGGTGTGAATCGCGAGACTGGACACAATGTGTTGCGTTCCACGTTGAACCCGCTTGGGGGCATGCAGCAGAGCGTTCAGATTCCCGGCGCGGAATCGAAAATCAGATTGCATGTGAACGACCCTGCGCTTTACGTCAGCATTACCGGTGTTGACGACAATGAAGCGGATGCCTCTGCGGTGACAGTGGAAACGCACGGCGCAGCCTCGGTTAAGGACAAGAATGGGTTCAGTTCTGCAAACAGCAACTACGCTATCGTGCGTGTGCGCAGTAACTTTAAGAAGGATTACCGCGTGGTCAGCGGCATAAAGATTGGGCTGGCTGGGAAAGTATCGCAGACCGAAGACGTGATTCCGACCACCGCCCAGGTTCTACCCGGAAATCGCTGGGTCAAGCTAATCCCACAGCAACCACTGACGATTGGCGACTACGCGCTGATGGAAGTGCTGGCGCCCGGCGAGGTAAACCTCTCCGTTTGGGACTTCCGCATCGACCCCCAGGGACCCGACAACAAGAACGCCCTCATACCTCTGCAAAGATCAAGCGACAACGACCGTTAAGCAGCTGCTCTCCAGCACCTCATCACTACGCCACTGTCCCTCGAAACGCCGCCCTCCCCTTTGTCATCTCGACCGGAGCGCAGCGCAGTGGAGAGATCTCTGTGTGGATGCTCCTTCTTGGAAATGTTTTGGAGAACTCGGGTGGACTGGAGCGACCCGCTATCCCACTACCCGATAAAACGTGCTCTTGCATGCACCATATGTTATTCTTAACCTGCGCTAAATTGTTTGGTTGTCAGCCTTTCTCGTGTTCTGAGCTAGACTGCCTGCACTTGACCTCTTTCCTTCGAAAGCCGGTCCGATACCGCCCAAGCCCTTCAGCGTAGTCGTCGCAGAATTCGCGCCGACGGTAGGAAGCACGCGCTTCCCTGGCATGGTGCGGTTTACGGGCGATGCTTGGCGATTCCGCCAATACCCCCTCCGCAGCGCGACAAAACTGCACATCTTTCGGTGCGGTTCAACAATGCCAGATCAGCATCTTCAGCCCGAAGGCCGAAGCCGACAGTCATCTTCGTGTCGGTAAGGAGGCCCTCTGGTTTTTTATTGGATCGCCGGGTGGACGAAGCCGCGCGGAGATGAACAGAACTCCAGGTCTCACAAAGAGACCGGAAACAAGGGATTTAATTTTGAACGAATTTTCAGCATTACCTATATCGGCGAACCTCAAACAGCGTCTCGCCAAAGCCAATTTTGTTACCCTCACTCCCGTCCAGGTGGGCGCAATTCCTCCGGCGCTCGAGGGTCGGGATGTCCTGGCAACCGCGCAAACCGGCACCGGGAAGACGCTCAGCTTTCTCATTCCCATCATCGAGAAGCTGCAGAAATCGCAGGCAAGAGTTGCCAGTGCACTGATCCTGTTACCCACCCGCGAGCTGGCGATGCAGGTGCAACAAGCCTGCGCGCAATTGATCAGTTTCCCCACCGCTCTGGTGGTCGGTGGCATGGCCGAGGGCCCGCAACTGGATAACATCCGTCGTGGCGCACGGCTCATCGTCGCTACCCCAGGCCGTTTGGAAGACTTTATCGGGCGCAAGCTGGTTAAGCTCAACCAGGTCGAAATCCTGGTCCTCGACGAGGTGGATCGCATGCTCGACATGGGATTCAAACCAGCCATCCGTCGCATTGTTGCGGCCATCCCTCCGGTGCATCAGACGCTCTGCTACTCGGCAACGCTCGAGGGCGCGGTGCGCGAAGTCGCCGGCGACTACCTCAAGAACCCGGTACGAGTCGAAATCGGCTCTGTCCTCAAGCCGGCAGAAAACGTTAAGCTGCAGACCTTTGAAGTCAGCGCGGATCGCAAGTTGCACTTGCTGGAACACCTGCTCCGTTCTGAAGATGGAAGCTTTCTGGTCTTCGTCCGCACCAAGCACGGCGCGGAACGGGTGGCCAAGAAACTTGCCCACGCTGGTTGGAAGGCGACCAGTATTCATGGGGACCGCAGCCAGTCCCAGCGCAACGCTGCATTGCGCAGCTTTGCTCAGGGTGGACATCGCGTCCTGGTGGCCACCGATGTTGCCGCCCGCGGTATCGATGTGGACCACGTGGCGCACGTCGTTAACTACGACATGCCCAAGGTCGCGGAAGATTTCGTGCACCGTGTTGGTCGTACCGGCCGCGCATCCCGCAGCGGCGTAGCCTCCACCTTTGCTTCTCCGGAAGAGAAGGGTGATCTGAGGAAAATCGAGCGAGCGTTGCGGATCAACATGCAGCGCTTTCGGGTGAAGGATGCCCTTCCGCTCGCCGTCTGAAATATTGTCAAACCAACAAAAAAGGGAAGCCCGCTGGGCTTCCCTTTTTTTTCGTGTTGAATGAGCCTACTTCTTCGGTTGGGTGGCGATGATCTTGGCGCGGATCTTGTTGTAGGTTGCCTGGGGAATGACCTTCTTATTTACCAGGTCCGTCTTGGTCTTGTAGGGCCTGCCGTCGATGATCTTCTGCGAATAGACGTCGCCGATTCCAGGCAGCGCGCTAAGATCGGCTTTGCTGGCCGAGTTAATGTCTACAAGTGCCGGGGTCGCCGGGGGCGTCGTCTGCGCCATCATGGCGTGACCGATGGAGGGCCGTGCGCCCGACTGGGCCATGGCCGCACTGCCCACAAGACCCAACGCCAGCAATATGGTCAGAGTTTTTTGTAACAGGCCCTGCATTTTTCCAGTCATCATGGTTCTCTCTCCTGATCTCTTTTTTGTTGCAGCGTCATGCTACACGAAAGGATAGCTACATGATCCGGGTCGAGTGAGGAGCGGAGATCGCTTTGCGCCGGTCCAGTTCGCCGCGCACGATATTCAGCCCGTAAATACAGGCTTCGAACGAACCGGATAGCCGAGCGAAAAACGGCGCCTCCTGCTTGTACTCAAAGAGATCGAATTGAGAAACGATGTAATAGCTTTCTTTGCCCGCCTGCACCATCTCGTAAAAATTGTCCCGGTCCTGCTGTCCCCAGCGATGCGTTGATTCCGGATACATCCCGGTAAAGAACAAGGTGTAGTCGCCGATATGTTTCCGGCGCTCCCTTTCCTCTCCGAAGGACGCCGCCGTACCGTGAACCGGATCGGACGCGAGCAGCATCTCTCCTACCTCGCGCACCGGATTCCCCGCTGCGTCGCGGATGCGATAGATGTTTTCCGCATGACAAAATTCGGTGAGCAGATCGGCGACGTAGCTGGAAATTTCGGCGTCGCGCAAACCAAGGCGTGAGTCGTAGCACTCAGAAACGACTTCGTGGAAGAGCTGGCGTAAGGAATGCTCTTGCGGGATCAAAGTCCACCTCCAATGACGGCTGGTGTTTGTTCCTTGCCAAGGCTGCTGAGCTGGTGCGGTGCTCCGCAGCCGCTTCATTTGTCTATCTTTGACTCGAAGCTTAAGCGATTTGTTGCTGTTTACGAATAGATGAATGTAGTGTTACAGAAAATTTTTGGCAGTCGTGAGAGGCAAGTGCGAAATTGAACCTCGTCAGATAATAGCGATACGCCGTTCGGAGGATTGATTTCGTGCCCCCTAGGAAACCGTCATCGAAGACAAGACCGCGCAAGCTCATTGCTCGCGCAGGCTCCACGCCGGGCAATCCGCAGTTCGGGCAGCCTTCGCCGAGCCCCGATCCCACGGGATTCAAAGTCCCGGTTACCGACGAAGGTGACTACAGCAAGGTCAATGCAACTCTGCTTCAACCCGTGCCGTCGCCAACGGTGGCGGATGTGGAACCGATTCTTGAATTGCAAAAGGTCCTGGGTAGCGCAGGCGCCGCT
>Ga0210391_10002087_pt1 | contig 17508 bp, 9 predicted proteins | sample IncBWC12OmetaG_FD_160573 | JGI IMG/M metagenome (GOLD analysis project Ga0210391, IMG submission 160573) | Forest soil microbial communities from Barre Woods Harvard Forest LTER site, Petersham, Massachusetts, United States - Inc-BW-C-12-O ... | reverse complement strand
TGCGGCGGTCCGAAGGAGAACGACAATCCCGTTATCTGAGGTGGCGAGGGAGGAATTACAAGCTGTAAAGGGTTGCTAGCTTGCCCGTTCACGTTTACAACCACCGGCCCCGGTACCCCTCCCGCCGGCACCGTTGCTTGTATTGCCGTCGGACCCCAACTGCCAATCGTCGTTGGTGCCACCCCATTAAACGTTAGTGTGCTGGTGCCCTTGCTAGAACCGAACCCGCTCCCGTAGATCGTCACCGGCGTTCCGACGGCGGCCGTGGGTGGGGATATGCTACTGATGCCGGGCGCAGAATTGAGGGTGAACGTTGTGCCATTGCTCGCGATTCCCCCCGACGTTTTCACCACAACGCTTCCGGTTGTTGCCCCGGACGGAACAGGAACGACGATGCTGGTCACACTCCAGCCCGACGGCGTAGCGGCTGTGCCATTGAACGTTACTGTGCTCGTGGTCGAGCCGAAGTTCGCGCCTGCAATCGTCACCGCCGTTCCAATCCCGCCCGATGTGGGGGAAAGGCTGCTAATGATGGGATTAGCCGTAAACTGAACTCCGTTGCTGGCGATTCCGTTCACCGTAACTACAACGTTTCCGGTCGTGACACCCGTAGGTGCTGGCACTACGATCTTGCCTGTTGCCCAAGTGCTTGGGGTTGCTGTCTGTCCGTTGAATGTGACCGTGCTTGTGCCTTGAGGAGAACCGAAAAGGCTTCCAGTAATGGTGACCGATGTTCCGCCTGTCCCGGACGTTGGCGAAATTGTGATAACGGGCGCGGTCGTATCGGTGAAAGTGATTCCGTTGCTCGTCAGGCCGTCGACCACGACTGTGACAGGCCCTGTGCTGGCGTTAGCGGGAACTGGAACAGCGATACTAGCATTGCCCCAACTGGTCGGCGCAGCCACCACTCCGTTGAACAAGACTGCACTCGTCCCCTGCGTTGCCCCGAAGTTGTTCCCGGTTATCGTAATGGGATTGCCCGGCACACCAGATGTTGAAGACAGCCCAATAATGCTTGGGGCCACAACCACAGTGAACGGGGAACCATTGCTCAGAATTCCCCCCACGGTCACTACCACATTGCCCGTAGTCGCCCCTGCGGGAACCGTTGCCACAATCGAGTTCGCGTTCCAACTCGCAATCGATGTTGCCTTCGTACCATTGAATGTCAGTGTGCTCGTGCCTTGCGTGGAGCCAAAGCCCATTCCTATGACGGCCACCGAACTACCCACCGCTCCCACCGAGGGTGACACATACGCAATGCTCAGAGGGCCGACCACCCGGACTCGATTCGTATCCCCGACGTAGATGTTGTTGCTGCTATCCAGTTCCACAAAGACGGGTAGATCTAGTTCAGCGCTTGTAGCTGCTCCACCGTCGCCCGAGTAGCCCTCTGTGCCGTTCCCGGCCACCGTGGAGATGATGCCTGTGGATGCCGTTATCAGACGGATGCGATTGTTTTCCTGATCCGAGACGTAGATGTTGTTAGCGCTGTCTACCGCGACGCCGACCGGACCATTTAACTCCGCATTGGTTGCCGCAATATTGTCGCCGTTGTATGCGGCTGTGCCATTGCCAGCCACGGTAGCAATATTTCCCGGTGCAATCGTAACCCCAGCGATCGTAATCGAACTACTGCCCGTATTCACCACGCGGATGCGCTGATTGTGGCAATCTGTGATATAGGCGTTGCCAGCACGATCCAAGGCCACGCTGTAGGGGAAATTCAGCTCAGCGCTGGTCGCCGCTCCCCCGTCACCCGAATATCCCGCTGTGCCATTGCCGGCCACAGTAGCAATATCTCCCGGTGCAATCGAAACCCCAGCGATCGTAATCGAACTGCTGCCCGTATTCACCACGCGGATGCGATTGTTATACGTGTCCGCGATGTAGATGTTGCCAGCACTATCCAAGGCCAAGCCCAAGGGGAAATTCAGCTCAGCGCTGTTCGCCGGCCCACCGTCGCCCGAGTAGCCCGCCTCTTCGCCATTTCCGGCCACGGTGGTAACGATGCCGGTGGACGCTGTCACCTTTTGGATGCGCAAACAATATAGATCTGAAATGTATAGGTTTCCGTTGCTGTCCACAGCCAACGCCCCAGGATTATCTAAATACGCACTAATAGCCGCGACACCGTCGAGCGAACAGCCCCCGGTGCCGTTTCCCATCACCGTGAAGATGATGTTGCTGGGCGCAGTCACCCTGCGGATGCGTTGAAAGGCACTGATGTAGATGTTGCCGGCGCCATCCACTGCCGCAAGTCCGCCATCTAGTCCGGCGCTGGTCGCTGGTCCACCGTCGCCCGAGTAACCCGCTGTGCCGTTTCCGGCTACCGTATTGATGATGCCTGGTGAGAGGGTTGGAATAGGCCCGAGAATATAGATTGCAGTGCCAACGGCGCTGCTGGCGGTTCCATTTATCGCGATAGCTTCAACGGTCTCCGTCGCACTCACTGTGATCGGACCGGTGTATTTTGTGGATGAAGTAGTTGGAGTAACCCCATTTGTGGTGTAGTAGATAGTCGCCCCGGTGGTTGTGTCGCTGATGGCGACGCTCTGGCTGCCTGCATAGGTTCCAGCGCCTGGCGAGAAGCTCGGGGCGGAGAAGATGGTATACGTTGCAGTCCCGACGGCACTGGTGGCTGTTCCCACTGCCGCGAAGGCTTCTATGGTCTCCGTCGTACTCACGAAGATTGGGCCGGCGTATACGGTTGATGAAGTGGTTGGAGTCGTTCCGTTGGTGGTGTAGTAGATAGCCGCGCCGGTGGTTGTGTCGCTGATGGCGACGCTCACACTACCCGTATAGGTGCCGGCTGCGGGGGAAAACGTGGGCGTGGCCACGACGCTGTTGGTGATGGTATAGGCTGCAGTCGCCACTGGACTTTTGAAATCCCCATCGACTACCGCGATGGCTTCGACGGTCTCCGTCGCACTCACCGTGATCGGACCGGTATATTGGGCGGATGAGGTGGTTGGCGTTGTGCCATTCAGCGTGTAGTAGATGACCGGCGTCGCTCCAGAGTATGAGTCGCTGATGGTGACGGTCTGCGTGCTTGTGTAAGTACCGGCGGCCGGAGAGAAGGTTGGCGCGGGCACAACAACAGCGTATGCACTTCCCGCGACCGCTGCAAAGCAGCACAGTAAGCCCGCAAATAAGCAAGATCGTCTAAAGGTTGCCCGTCGTGAACTCTTACTCGCGCGCAACAAGCACCACTGCAACCAACCGCCTACGACTATATGTCGTAAAGCTCTCCGACGCTGGCTGACACCATCTTTGATCATCGTTCTCGCCCTTCACTTCCCAGGTTTCTTGCCGTTGTTGCTCTTGTGTGCCCGGACTAAGGTCAATCATCGGCGGTAAGACGCACATCTCCTGCTAACCTGTAGCGCGCTCTTCAGCAGCATTGCTAGTGAGCCGTCGCACAGTAACTATTGCAGATACTCTGCTTCCGGATTGCTATGGAAACCGGCACCGCCGCTCAGCGTTAAGAACTCGACTGCACGGCCCGATAATGGATTCCAAGCAGCCGATGAACAGACCTCTCCACGCGCGCCTTTAACGATGCGCACAAGGCTCACTCTTACATTTGAGGGAAGTCTTCACCGGACGATCTTGAACTATCCAGGCGTCCTTCCGAACGGCGCTTCGGCGGTGAAGTGTTCACATTCTTATCCGTTACACATGTAGAAGGTCAAGTTAAAACTTTGGGCACGTGAGCGTGGTCACACATGACTGTGACCGCTAACATCCGGAATCACGACGGGTAGGGCAGGCGCTTTAAGGGTGTTAAAACACTACCGCGATTCTGGTAAGACCCTTCATGAAAACGTGATGTGCGACAGCGCTATCTCGGCGCATCCTCGCCACCCACTTCGGCGATAAAGGAATGTCGGATAGCCTGTCATGGTTGCGCCCAGTTCTTGTGGGGTTACGAAAACCATCTTTTCCGTCGCCTGCTTAGATATGCGCGGCCCACGCAGAAGGAGTGAGCGATGGGAGCCGTCGGATTGCGACATCGGCAAGTCCGGGAAGGATCGCTGCCAGATAGTCTCGGACGGAGATTCTCAATCGTCGGCAGCTTTCCACGACCGAGAGAATGGCCGCTACCTTCGGTCCCGCTCGCGGGCTGCCAATGTGCAACCAATTCTTTCGACCAAGAGCTACCGGACGCATGGAATTCTCCGCAAGATTATTGCTCAACTCAAGTTCAGGGTATTCAAGAAATTGGGTGAGTTTCCTCCAAAGTGAAAGAGCGTATTGGCAGGCTCTGCTTAAGGCGCTGGAGGGTAATGCAGCGGACTGCGCTGCCTCGATTTTGCTGCGAATATCGTCGAGAAGAGGTCTCGCTATTTCCTGACGCCGGATATGGCGCGCCGCAGTAGTCAGCGTCTTGCGGCGAGCTCCTGCATCGACGGCAAACAGTTCGTCCATCCGTGCCACAATCGGAGTTGCAACCGGATCTCGGGGATTTAGTTGCACTGCTTCAAAAAACTGTCTTCTGGCATGAGACCAACAACCGGCATGTACCATTCTCGGCCCACCGATCTGATCGTACGCCGCATAGCCGTCCGTTTGGAGAATGCCTTCGAACTGTCCCAGGAACCGCTTCGGCCCATCGCGTCCACGGCCTAGACGGAAGTCGAACACTACAGTTCCTCCGGGGCGACTGAATTGCCAGAGGTACGCTTGGTGGTTCCGACCTCGCCGCTCGCGTGTCTGCACATCGACTGGGGTTTCATCCGCCTGAATGTAGGTTCCGGTGATCAACTCTCGCCTCATCGCAGCGACCATCGGGATCAGCAACTCGCCGACTTTGAGGACCCAGCCGTCCAGCGTCGCTCGGCTGATTTCCAAGCCGATGTCTCTTTGCAGAATCATGCTCTGCCGATGCAGGGGTGTGTGATTGCAATACTTGCTGACGACCGTGTCGATCACGATCCGGTCACTCGCCAAGCACTTCTCGATGATCCGTGGCGGCAGGGGCGCTGAGACGACGCCGAGATCCTCACACGACCGGCAAGCCCGCTTCTCTCGTTTCGTGACCAGTACGAAGTACTTCGCCGGTTCCACATCCAGTTGGGAACTCTCCTCGTAGCCGATCACCACTGTTTCTTTTCCGCAGCGTTTGCATACGCGCTGATCTAATGCGCAGGCCAGAATCCGCTCCACGCGAGGAAGATTCGCCGGCAACTCTTGGCGACCCGGATGCTTGACGGATTTCTTGGTCGAGCAGATGCACTGGCGCGTGCTCGATCTCCGCCTGCTCGATCATTTCACTGACGACAGGCTCATGCTCGAATAACTGCAGTTGCGCCTGCGAAAGTTTTTCTCCGCCTGCTCCATACTTCTCGATCCGCAGCAATCGCAGTCGCTCTTCCAGTACCCGGATTCGTAGCTCCGCATACTGTAGCTTGCTCTTCAGTTGTGCAATGAGTTCCAGATCGGCTGGTGCGGAAGGAATGGGAGCTACACTCACAATGGGTTAATGATCTACCAGAGTCGGTCGAAACGTTCAAACAACCACGCAACTTATGCGGCGGCGTGTCCTTCGGGGGAAGCCTTCCTGTACCACCGCTTGTGCTTGGTTTTCGTCAGATCGATCCCACCCAACAACAGAGAAAGCTCTTCGTGACTAAGGATGACCTTGCCCTGCGCATCACCGGATTGCGGCCACGTGAATCGCCCTTTCTCTAACCTCTTGGCACAGACCCAGAGTCCGCTACCATCCCAGACGAGGACCTTCAGCCGATTGCGCTGGCCGTTGCAGAACAAGAACAGGTGCCCGCTCAGAGGCTCACACGACAAACGATCGCGGACGAGACCGTGCAGCCCCTCGAACCCCTTGCGCATGTCGGTGACTCCGGCGGCCAGATAGATTCGTGTAGCTGGGCCCAGTCCAAACACGGCTTACGCCCGCTCCAGCAAGCTCACCAGGCGCTCAAACGTACTCGTATCAAAATCAGGATGCACCTCGATCCGGCGCCCGGCCGACAGCACTACTGCCAGCCCACAACTCGATTCGTGCTGGGTCCGCGCTTTCCTGGTTGTCAACTCGACCGGCACCAAACGACCGGCCGAGGAAATTGGCTTCCCCCGTCTCTTCCAACGCCGCTTTTTCAGATGGCGATCCAAAGTGCTGAAGCTCAAACCTCGATTCTGGCAAAACTCACTCCGCCGCATACCGCCGCTCACAAACTCGGCCACCAACTGCTGAACTTCCGATCGCGTACGTCGCTTCGGCGCTAACAACTCTGATTTTGCGGTCATCCGGACACTTGAACACAAACCCCGCCTGTCGAACAGGTGTGTTGGTCAGACGCTTACTTTCGACACGCGGCACAGCAGGGCCATTTCGACGGAGCAAACCCTGTGAAGCTTGCCGAGGTTCCGGCGTTTGCACCGAATGGCGCCGAAGCCAAACCCTACTCACGCGAAAAAATTGCCGCGATGCTCAAGGTCCTCTCGGAGCCGTCCGCAACGGCGGTTGCCACTGCCGCTTTCACGGGTCCCCGCTTGGGAGAACTGCGGCGACTCACGTGGGAATCCTTCGAGCCCGCTCAGGACGAAAAATCGCTAGGCTCGCTCAACGTTACACGATCGGTGTGGCGGAGCACAGTCGGTGATCGCAAAACTGCGAAATCGGAGTGGATGATTCGGTGATCCAGCGCATTCTGCTTTAAGTGCCTACCTATGAGTGAGCTGGCGGAGAGGGAGGGATTCGAACCCTCGGTACAGGTGTTAGCCCGTACAACGGTTTAGCAAACCGCCGCATTCGGCCACTCTGCCACCTCTCCGGCGTGCGGACTTTCAGTTTACCATGCTCAAGCGTTCGAAGCGTTCGCCGTATTAGGCGCCTTTTCATTGCGCAAAGCGGGCTGGCCGTAATCGACGACTGGGTTACGCGAAGCGCTAAACGCTGCAGCGATCGTGACTCAGCGGGTCGGGTATGGCAGAACGTTTGCCGCGAAGAAAACGATCAGCACACCCCAACGAACAGGCTCACAGAAACGCAGGAATTCAAGTCACGACCGCGGATCTGAAGTAACTGATCGTCTCTTAAGAATCACGCTTCAAACGTCAGCTATTGTCGACTATTAAGGAGTCGGCTTGAGCAATCGGGCCGATTCTCGTCCCACTCGCTAATGTATGGTGCGTTCGCCCTTGCGGACTCCAGGCGAACTGGCCGAGCCCTCGAACTTGGGTGCGCCCAGTTTCGTGATCCACAGTCCCGAATGAATGTCGTTGAAATACATCAGACTATTGAGCAGCGGGCTATCGCACGTGACAGAACAGGGTTGCCCTCCCCAGGTGAATGGCAGATTCGGACGGAAGCCCTTGCCGTCGCCCGTCCAGAACCGAGCAATTTCGCGGCCTTGACGATAGAGGTCGCCGCGCAGTTCACCAGAGATGTCGAGCACGCGCGCTCCACCGCTGTAGTAGCCTTCGTAGAGCATATCGTTTGCAGCCCAGAAATTGTGCGAGCCGCCTTCCGGCACTTCGTATTGCGCCACTTCGCGTGGATGTTTTATATCGGACACATCCATAACATGGCAGATGGCGCGCACCGGAATGCGGTCGCGATCTTCCAGTTCGAAAATGGCGGGAAATACTTCGTCACCCACAAACAGATAATTCTTGTAGCGAAACACGCTGTGCGTGCCCGCCAGCCACCCGTCGCCGTAAAGCTCGTAATGATTGAAGCGATACTGGCTGACCAGCTTGGGATTTTCCGGGCTGCCTCCGGCCATCCCGTTACCCACATCGAGGATGATCAATCCATCTCTCCAATAGGCGAGATAAGCGAGGCCATCCTTCACCTGCAAGTCGTGCAGGTAGCGGCCGCTGGTCATCGATCCATGCTCGGTGTTGATGCTGACTACGGTCGGGTTCTCGGTTTGCCAGCGCGCTACTTCCTTGGGATGCTTCGGATCCTGAAAATCGATGACGCGCAACGACCCGGTGGCATCATCAGTGATGTAGACATAGTGCCCGTCGATGTAAGCGCTGTGAACGCCCCCGCTGACCGTTGCCGTGTACTCAGAAAGAACTTTCAGGTGCGAAGCATCGGAAGTGTCGAGGAATACGATTCCGTTCTTGCGGTTGGAAGCTCCCTCCCGCGTGAACACTCCGATCTTTTCGTCGGGGGTGGTGGTGATGTCGTTGATCAGGCGCGCATCTACCTTCAGGCTGTCGAGCAATTTGGGACTGGCAGGGTCGGCGATGTCGTAGACAAAAAGCTTGTCGGCGATCGTGGAGAGGTAGGCGTGATGACCGATGATCCACTCTTCTGACATCTGCAGATCGGGCATGGGCACATGCGCCACGACGTCCACTTCCCGCTCCACGTTACGAGGCCGCACCACCACGGAGGCGGCCGCGCTGTGCTGGCCGCTGCTCGCGAGCACCACGTAGGTGCCAGCCTTTTCCGCCACAAAAGCTCCGTCGGAATAAACCATGGCGCCGGCGCCGCTACTGCTTAAAGACCACCGCACCGGCGAATCCTTGAGCTGCGCGCCGCTGCCTTCAAGAGCCGCCGCTGTGAAGTGGACGACGTCGCCCGTGCGTGCTTCCGCCGATGCAGGCTTGACCGTGAGTTTATGCACCGCATCACGTACCACCTGTAGCGTGACGGAGTTGCTCGCTCCTTCCGACGTTACCTTGATCATGGCGGTGCCCGGAGCGATTCCGATGACGAGACCGGCTGCATCCACGCTTGCAATCGACGACTTCTCCGAAGTCCACTTGAGCGCGGCGTCGGTTCGAGGATTGCCATCGGCCGAGCGCGCGATGACCTCTAGTCTTTCTGCGCCTCCGACGACGACGGGGTACTCTGGCTTCGCAATCTCGAGACCGGCAATTTTCGGATTGCCCACGTTCACGGTGGCATAGCCAGTTTTCCCCGCGATCACCGCGCCCACCGTCACTACTCCGGGTGCATGAAACGTGACCTCGCCTGACTCATCTGCTCCAGCCAGATCGAAAGGAGCGGCAAACCACACAGAAGGTTTCGCGTCGATGGCGTTGCCCGCAGCGTCTTTGGCTGCGGCGCTGAATTTGACTTTCTCTCCGACGTGAACCTCCAGCGGATTGGGAGTGATCTCGACGCTCGCGGGAGCCACCGAAGTCGTGGACGCTTCCTGCCCGGCCGGCGCCGCATTCTGCGACCACGCAACAGTTCGTGAGCAAAAAATCATGACTGCACCCGCAAGTACAACCGCACGCTGCTTAAACATTTGCCCCTCCGCCGTGAAAACAGATCTTGTGCCGCAGACTACGGTTTGCTCGGTTCCATCTTCCAGAAATCAACACCCGCGGCCTGTGGTCCGACATCGACCGTTGCCACGGTTTTCAAACTGCTCAGGTCGATCACTTCGACGGTGCCAGGTTCGGAGCCAACTCCTTCGACCGAGATAAAAGCGTAGCGATCGTCCGGTGAGACCACTGCGCCGTGCACAATTTTTCTCTGCGTTGGAATTCTGGCGAGTTCACGCCCGCTGACCGGATCGAAGACGGATACGGACTGCCCGCGTTTATTGGTCGCGATCAGGCGTCCGTCTTTGGTCATGGCCAGGTTGTACACCCCAGTGCCGGCCGGGAACCGCCGCGCAAGAGTCCACGTGTCGGTATTGACGGCAACGATTTCGTTCGATGAATTGCAGGCCACATAGATGAGTGAACCATCATTCGACGGCTGGGCCCAAGTCGGAGTGCAGGATGGCTTGTGATCGGCCATGCCTTGATTGGACATGCTGTGCGCGGCCGGAGCGCCGGTCATGCCCATCTCTTTCCCCTGCGCCAACATGAAATAGCGTGAAACGGCGAATTTGCTGGTGTCGATCTCAACCAGCATATCGTCCATCATACAAACCGAATAATGCTTCGTTCCAGCGTGGTTGAGGCGCGAGCCGTGTGGCATGGTGCAGGTGGGAATCCGTTTGACTTCAATCATCTGATCGGTGGCCACGACCGAAATCGACGACGGCACCATGTCGCCGTGGAAATTGGCGTTGGCCACGTAAATAAAGTTGCCGTCAGGAGTAATGTCGGTGGTGGCCGGGAACAGGCCGAGACTCGTGTACTTGATTATAGCGTTGTCGCCTGCGTGGTACTTCCACACTAGACCATCTGGCCGGCCATGCCCTTGAGAAACGTAAAAATATTGCTTGTCAGGAGAAACTGCAATTCCATGCGGACCATTGATGTCGGTTGGCATCAGGCCGGTACGCGTCTGGCTCTCAATCCGCGCACCCCCCGGGCCAAAACGAATGAGCACAATCTTGTCTGCAGATTCGCAAACCACATAAACCAGGTAGTCCTGGGTAGGGCTCGCAGCGGCAGCCGGAGCAGACGTTTGCCCTCGACCGCTGAAACCGAGCGCCAGAAAAACCAGCAGAATGGGCAGGCACCGCCGTCGGCACGATGGAGCATACTCGTAGCTGCGACGCCAGACGGCGCTATGGCTCATCATTAATATCTATTTCAACTCTTGAAGACCCTGCCTGACGGGTCCGGCTTCAATGCACCGGGTTGCCGTCGGCGTCAATCTTGTGAACTTCGCCCAAATTCAGTTCGCGGACCCCGGCTTCCACCTTGCTCATATCTCCCACGACCACCCAAATCAAGTGGTCCGGCAAAATATATTTCTTGGCGATCTCGTTGGCGCTGTCTGGCGTCAGGGCCAGCGCTTTCTGCGTGAAGGTGTTGTAGTAATCCTCCGGCAGGCCGTACTGCAGGATGTTGCTGTAAGCGCCGCTGAGTTGCTGTACGGTCTCAAAACTTCCCGCCAGTCCAAGCGTAGCATTGGCCTGTTCGTCCTTGAGTTCTTCCGCAGTGATCGGTTTCGAGCCCACGACGTTGTTATATTCCTTCACCAGTTCGACCATGGACTCTTTCGTTTTGTCGGTCTGCACTGCCGAGACGCTTATATAAGGACGCTGGCCCTTAGCCCCTGCCAACACGGAGCGCACGCCGTAGGACCAATGCTTGTCCTCGCGCAGGTTCATGTTGATGCGCGAGCTAAACTTCCCGCCAAAAATATCGTTCACCAATTGCAGCGCGAGAGCGTCCGGATCGTTCTGCGGAGGCGCCAGTTGCGCGCCAAAAATCACGCTCTGCCCAGATCCCGGGCGATCGATCAGATAGACCACATCCTTTGCCGGTTCTGCCACGTGCGGCACGGTTCTCTGCGGCACGTCCCCGGGCTTCCACCCGGCCAGAAGTTTTTCCAGCTTCGGTTTGAGTTCAGTGAGGCTGGTGTCACCCACCACCAGCAGCGTGGCGTTGTTGGGCTTGAACCAGGTTTCGTGGAACTTGGCGAGGTCCTCGCGAGTCATCTTGTTAACGCTGGCCTCGGTGCCGGTTCCGGTAAAAGGCAGGGCGTAAGGGTGTCCCGCGCCATAGAGCAGCGTAGGTACCACACGCAGCGCCATGGCCTGGGGTGTGACCTTTTCGCGCTGGATAGCGGCAAGTCGCTCCTTCTGCAGGCGCGCAAACTCCTTCTGCGGAAACGCCGGATGCAGAATCAGGTCGGCGTAAATGTCGAGCGACGGATCCAGCGTGCTCTTGAGCGTATTCAGGCTGACCAGCGAATAGTCGAGATTCGCGCCAGCATTGAAGTTGGCGCTCAGCGATTCCAGTTCCTCGCCGATTTTCAGCGAATCGCGCGTCGGCGTGCCTTCCTCGAGCATGCGTTGCTCGAAGCTGGCAGTTCCGGTCGCGTCGGCCGAATCCGCGGAGTATCCACCGTCAACCATCAATGTAAAGTTCACCACCGGCGCATTGTGGCGCTCGGCCAACACAACTTTCAGGCCGTTGCTGAGCGTAGCTTTCTGCAGCGTGTGCAGGTTGAGCGATACAGGTTCGCCCGGAGCGGGCTCTTTCGAGCGGTCGAGTTTCGCGTCGGTCTTAAACGTTGTGGGATACGGATGCACTTCGAGCACATAGTCGCCATCGCTCAGCCACTCGTTGGCAGCCTTCTTCACCGAGGCCGTAGTCGCGCCTTTGACCCACTTCAAATAGTCCTTATAACAATCGGGATTGCCCCTGAAACTCTGGCAGCGCGCCAGCAGGTCGCTCTTGCCGCCGAAGCCGCCGATGCGCTCGACGATGCGCGCGTAACTTCCGAGAATCTGCGTCTTAGCTAACTGCAACTCGGCCGGCGTGGGACCGTTCTTCAGGAAGTTCTGCAATTCTTCGTCGGCGGCTTTCTCCACTTTGCTCAGGTCTCCGCCAGGAACGGCGGTGAGAGTCAAATCGAATTGCCCGCCAATCTCATTCGTGTCATTGTTCGCGGTCGCGCTGGTCGCAATCTGATCCTTGTAGACCAGGCGCTTGTAGAGCCGCGACGTTTTTCCCCGCCCGAGCACCTCCTCCACGAGGTCCAGTTGCGCTTCTTCCGGCGAACCGAATTCGGGCACGTTCCATACCCGATAGATACGCGCCTGTGGCACGCGGTCCTGCACCCACCCGCGGTGTGTTCCGCTCCGCTTGGCAATCCACACTTCCTGCTTGGCGATGGGCGGCCCGGGAGGAATCTCGCCGTAATATTTTTCAACTTTTTCTCGCGCTACTTCTGGCGTAATGTCGCCCGCAATCACAACCGTCACATTGTTCGGGCCGTAGTACGTCTTGAACCACTCCTGCACGTCGCTCAACGAGGCTGCGTCCAGGTCTGTCATGGACCCAATCACCGTCCATGAATAAGGATGGCCGACGGGATAAGTATTCTCGGTGAGCAGCTGTTCAGTCACGCCATATGGCTGGTTCTCGCCCTGGCGCTTTTCGTTCTGCACCACGCCGCGCTGCAGATCGAGTTTCTTCTGGTCGAGCACGCCCAGCAAATGTCCCATTCGATCGCTTTCGGCGAACAGCACGTAGTCGAGCATCGAGGTCGGGACATTCTCGAAGTAGTTGGTGCGATCGTTGTTCGTCGTGCCGTTCAGATTCGTGGCCCCGACTTTTTCCATGGCATTGATATAGGTGTGATTGAAGTCATCGCTGCCGCTGAACATGAGGTGCTCGAACAGGTGGGCAAAACCCGTCTTGCCCGGCTTCTCATTCTTGGAACCCACGTGGTACCAGGTGTTCACGGCAACGATCGGCGCCTTGTGATCTTCATGCACCAGCACGGTCAGCCCGTTGGCGAGCACGAACTTGGTGTACTTAATGTCTGGAATCGGAATATCAACGCTCGTGCTCGCGGCAGCGTTCGGCGCTTTGTGGGGGGCTACGGGTTGCGTCTGCGCCACGGCGAATGTCGGGCCAATGATTAGCGACGCCACGACAACCAGCACCCACGCGAGCGACAGAGACAAAGTCAGTTTCTTCCTCAAGATTTCCTCCAGATAATTTTCTTAGATAGTCCAGATCAGGGCCGGGAGTTCCGCACAACACTCTACACAAGGAAGGGCCCAGCCGTCACGCGCCCGCACTCCGCCGTCCACGCCAGCCGCCAAAACGGAGCGGGATAACAGAACAACTTGGCCATGTCTTGTGTGAATCGCCGCGGAGCGCGGCAGTGCGTTCGCGTGCGCACCTTTTATCCGGTCATTTATTCAGTTATTCAGTAGTGTAGTTAATTTCCATCCGCCGGACCTGATGGCTGGACGCGTACAGCGCGATCAACGCGACGATCACAATCCCCACCACGGCCACTGGGGCCGAGACCGGATCGGTGTTAGAAATCAGCAACGCGAGAAGGGGCGGCGTGCCCGGGGGACTCGGAATCTCCACCGGACATAACGACTTCAGGTAATAGATGACGCTGAACTGCTTCAGTATCCCCGGCAGGAACGGATTGATCGCTTCCCAGATCAAGATTGCCGCCGCCGGCAGGATCGGGTTGCGAAACAGCATGCCCGCAACCAGAAAGAAAGCTCCATACCCCACACATGCGAGGATGGTCACTCCGACGTATACCGCCGCATGTTCAAGACCATGATTGTGGTAGAGGTAAACCTCGCGTGCGCTCGGGCTGAAATGCCAAAGAAACGCGGCAGTCTGAAGCAGTTCGCTGGCGACAAAAATCGTGCAAGTGGCCAGCAATCCAGCCAGAAACTTTCCCACCATCAGAACTTCGCGGCGTACGGGCGCCAGAAAATAAAAGTGAAGACTGCGGTCAAGAATTTCACCGCGAAACAAATTCATGAAAATTCCAAGGCATCCGAAAAAGATCGCCAGTCGTAGAAAAAAGAACTGGAAGACCCCAGCGAACATGATCGCGTCCTGGCCCGGGTTGTAACCATTTTCAATGTTGACGCTCTCGACCTTCCCGTCCGCCAAACCGACGTTCAGATCATTCTGTCCGTCGGAGTATCCATAGCTCTCATGGCTGACGAGTTCCCCCGTCCGATTTTCCTGCCAATGAAATGTGACCGGCGGTTTTCCTAGAATTGCCAACACGTCCTGGCGCGTCATGCCCGGCTTTACCGCCAGCAGATCCAGATAGGTCAGCATCTTCTCGCCCCGCCGCGCGATGCTAGCTCTTTGATGCTGACGACCCGAAGTCGCCACTGCGAACGCTATGAAAAGAAAAACCGGCAGCGCGGCGACCAGATAAATCCAAAGCCCGCGCTTGGCGAAAAACGTCTTCCTCATCTCCAGCCGGATCACAGCCTTGATCTGCGCCCACCAGATTTTCGCCTTCCCGCTCGTGATCGCGATTGTCATCGAACGACCTCTTCATTCCCGATCAGATACTCGTACACGGAAAGCACATCGTCGTCCGCCGGCGCGATCGATTCGATGTCGATTCCATTCCCATTCCCATTCCCATTCAAAGCCAACTGATTCAGCGCCAAATAGAATCCATCCGCATCCCGCGTCTTCAGCAGCACACCTTTTTCGTCTTTGTGAATGGTTACCTCGATGGTATGCGCATCCTCCAACATTTTTGCCGCCAGTTCGCGCGGACGCGTGCAGCGGATCAAAATCTGGGTGGGATGTTCCTGAATCTCGCCGCGCACGGTAGCGATCTGACCCTCGGCCACCACGTACCCGTTGCTTAGCAGAATGACTTGATCGGAAATAACGTCGACTTCGTGCAGAATGTGACTGGAAATAATCACATAACATCCTTGCGCCGCCGCCGCACGGAACAGCGCAATCATTTCGGACCGCGCCAACGGATCCAAGCCGTTCAGCGGTTCGTCGAGCACCAGCACTTTCGGATCGTGAGCCAGCGCTTGCGCCAGCCGGATTCTCTGTCGCATTCCCTTGCTGTAGCCCGCAATATTTCGCTTGGCGGCGTCGACCAGGTTCACGCGCTCAATCGTGCGCCATGCCATTTGCTCCGCGGTTTGCGCGTCACGTCCCGAGAGCCGCAAATACGAATAGAGAAACTGATATCCCGTGAGGCCTTTCGGAAACGCGTCAAATTGCGTCGAGTAGCCAAGAATCGCGAACAGGTGCTCGGGATCATCGGCCTTGTAGCCCAGCACCTCGACCCTGCCGCGCGTGGGGCGCACGAGGCCTGTCATCAGATTCATGAGCGTGGTCTTGCCCGAACCGTTCGGCCCCACCAGGCTGGTAATGCCCGGCGGAATCGACAGGTTTACCCGGTTCACGCCCAGAATCTCGCCATAGAACTTCGAAACATCTTCGAAGACGATGCGGTCGCTTACTGGAGATCCCGCTGCGACATTCACTCGTGCATCGGCGGGGATGCTCACGCAACCACCTCATAGGCGCGAACCTTGCGGATGAGCAACCCGAGGCAAATGGCGCAGTACGCGAGCAGAGCGATCCATGCCTGGGCGACCGGAATCGCATGGTCCACATCTACCTGGAACAGCGCATTCCACACCGTTCCCATCAGATAAGCAAGGTTGAGAAAATTTCCTGAAAAGGTTCGCAGCACCGCATTGATCGCCTGCCCGAAGCCGGCCCCGAAAAACATCACGCCGAGAAGCAATGCGCCCGCCACAATTCTCCACTTCACCCACGCTGAGAGCGCCATCGCCAGCAAAGACAGAATTGCAATCCAGATCACCGAAGAAAGAAGCAAGCTGCCCGCGATCCACAGGTTCGCCCACGTCCAACTCGCGCCCGCCATCCCGGCTTGCATGACGAACAAAATTAATCCCGGCACCCATGTAATCTGCGACAGCAGGATCGCCAGCACCGACGATTTGCCCAACACGTACTCCGCCCGCGAAAATGGACGGCAAAAATACAGCGGCAGCGCTCCATTGGCGAGATCCGGCGAAATCAATCCCGGCCCCGCGAACGCGGTCAGAAGAAATGCAAACACTCCCTGCACGCTCATGAAATGAAAGAAAAATTTGTTGTCGATGGAGATGAACCCACCTGGCAGTCCAATCTCCTGAAGAAAGCTCACGCTGTGAGCCAGGTAAATCATCAGTAGGCACACCACCGGGTAAAAGAAGCAGGCCACAAACAGCGCAGTCAAGAACTTCGAGCGGAACAGGTCGCGTCTTGAATAGCGGAAAAGAATGAACCAGCGCGACCACGCCGGAGTCAGCGCCCCCGCATATGGCCTGTAGCTACGCCGGTAAACAGCCACTTGTGTTCCTCAACTTTCCATAGCCTTCAGAAAAATATCTTCAAGCGTGTCGCGCCGGAAGTTCATTCGCCGGATGCGAACCTGCCGTTCCGCAGCCAGTTTGAAAATGTCGCGCGTCTCAACTCCATCCGCCAGAATCATCTTCATGCGATTCGCGGTTACTGCGCATTCGCAGCCAAGTTTTTCAATCGCCTCGGTGAAATCGCCGTTAGCGCCGTAAGTTTCGAGTTCCAGGAATCGTTTATTCGCGCGGCGCTCTTCGTCCAGATTCGAATAATGCGCGATCCGGCCCTGCTTCAGAATCAGAACTTCGTCGCAAGTATCCTCGACGTCACGCAGCAGGTGCGAGCACAGAACAATCCTCATTTCCTTGCCGTCGCGAATGTCGCGAATCATGCGAATCATGCGCTGCCGGGCCGATGGATCCAACCCATTCGTCGGTTCATCGAGGATCAGCAACTTCGGCCCGTGCACAATCGCCTGCGCCAGCTTCGCCAGTTGCTTCATACCCAGCGAATACGTTCCCAATTGCCGGTAGCGTGCCTCGGCTAGCCCAACATAGAACAGGGCCTCGTGTGCCCGCTCGAGTGCCATGTCCGCGGGCAGACCCGAAAGTTCGCCCATCATCTGCACAAATGACACTGCGCTCATCTTCGAGATGAACGCGTCGTTTTCCGGCATGTAGCCGACCAGCCCGCGAATCTTCGCGACTTCCGTGCCGACGTTGTACCCGAACACGCGTGCCGAACCCGCGGTAGATTTGTAGAAACCAAGCAGAGTATTGATCAGTGTGGATTTGCCCGCGCCATTCGGGCCGAGTAGTCCAATGGAATTTCCGCGCAGCGAAGCGGTAAGACCGCACAGGATGTCGCGGTCGCCAAACCGAACCGAAAGCCCCTGTAGATCGATCAGCGGCAAAGGCAACGTCGAAGCAGCAGCCAGCGTCGTCTCGCTCACGCCGGCTGCCGCTCCGAATTGTGTCGTCG
>Ga0210391_10002086_pt1 | contig 17509 bp, 16 predicted proteins | sample IncBWC12OmetaG_FD_160573 | JGI IMG/M metagenome (GOLD analysis project Ga0210391, IMG submission 160573) | Forest soil microbial communities from Barre Woods Harvard Forest LTER site, Petersham, Massachusetts, United States - Inc-BW-C-12-O ... | reverse complement strand
CCTTGGCATCCTTCAGCGCCTCGGCGTAAGTCACTCGAATGCTCGCGTCTTTTCCGCCGCTGATGGCGAGCTCCGAGAATGCGGTCGTTAGCTCTCCGTTGTCGAGAAGAATGCTGACCTTTTGATTCGCTCCGATCTCTACAGGGCCGTCAGGAAATCCTCCATTTGTCGTTAACCCGGAAGATCTTACGACCCGGCCTCCCGGCATTACCCGCCATTCCATCGCTGGTAGCAGATCGCGAACCAATTGCCAGTTGTTCGGGGTAACTCCCATTCCCCGCTCGGCAGCAGGCCCGATAGATTCGGCTTTCTTCCAGCGCGTCGAAGAACTCGTTTCCGCGTCCCACGTCCAATCGAAGAGCCGCGCATCGATCTTTTCGATCGGATCGGCTGCATAGTATCCCTGCAATTCGCTCATCGAGACGGCCACAGCTTGAAATCCAGGTTCTTCTTCGGACCACCACGAATCATTTGTATTCGTCGCTTGTTCAATCTCTCCTTCGCCGCGGAGTAAAAAGCCAGTCCGGTTGCTGATCAGCGCGACGGGTGCCAGCGTTCCCAAATTCCAAACCGTCGCTGCCAGCACGTTCTTCCCGGCATGGAGATGCGGCGCCAGATCGTAGACTTCATATCTCCAATGAGCCAAATCTCCCCGGGCAGGACCGGAGCCGATGCGCTCCTGATTGACCTCCAGCAGAAAACGATTGTCCGCGGAAACATCCACGAGGAAATGCTCCGGCACTTTTTCCAGCTGCAATTCTTTTCGGAAATGGAGCATCGTCAAATCTCGGATAGGCGCTCCGGGTGAGGTGATCCACTGAGCGGGAGTGCGTCTTGGTTTCGTTTCTGGGGAAGGGTCCTGAGCCGCCGTTTCAACTCTCGAATCTGCAAACAGCTGCCAGCCTGCCAGCACGAAGATGAGTGAGAGGCGCAGCGCGGTCTTGGCGTGTATTGTTAAGTGAGATTTCACCGTAATTGTGTTGAAGGAGGCCAAGATTCCGTTGGCGCGCCGCTATTTTAGTCGGAATCTCATTCTCTGTTCACTCGATTACTGCATCCGCTTCAATTTCCACTAGCATCTCGGGAGAAATCAATTTGCTCACTTCCACCATACTCGTCGCCGGTCGTATCAATCCAAAAAACTCTCCGTGCGCACGCCCGATTTTTTCCCAGTCCACAATATTGGTGACGAAAATTCGCGTTCGCACCACGTCGTTCAAGGAAGCACCCGCCTTCACCAGCGCCGCTTCGATATTTCGAATCGTCTGCATTGTTTGTGCATATGGATCGCCCACTCCTACAATCTTGCCGTCCGGGCCCGTCGCGGTCGTTCCCGAAACCGCGATCGCATTTCCAATCCGCACCGCTCTCGAGTAGCCCACAATCGGCTCCCAAGCTGTTCCGCTCGAAATATTCTCCCGTGCCAAATGAGCCTCCTGGGCCTCACCTTCCTGTGTCGCTGCGAGGCTGCATGCTAAACTGAAAGAATTATGGCACAGCCCAAGCGCGATGTTCTCGTCGGGCAATTGCCAAGAAAACCCCATGCTCTGTAACAACATCCTCGAAGCTATTGGCCACACGCCGCTCGTGCGTCTCAACCGCATCAATCAAGGCCTTGCGCCGCAGATCTTCGTCAAAGCCGACTACACGAATCCCGGCGGCTCCGTGAAAGACCGCATCGGCGTCACCATGATTGACGACGCGGAAAAACGCGGCCTGCTCAAACCCGGCGGCACCATCATTGAAGGCACGAGCGGCAACACCGGCATGGGCTTGGCCCTCGTCGCCGCTGTCCGCGGCTACAAAATGGTTTTCACCATCACGGATAAGCAATCCAAGGAAAAAGTCGATCTTCTCAAGGCTCTCGGTGCCGAAGTTATTGTTTGTCCTACTGCCGTCGAACCGGATGATCCTCGCAGCTACTATTCCGTCGCCAAAAAACTCGCGCGTGAAGTGCCCAATTCGTTCTATCCCAATCAATACGACAACCCGATGAACCCCGAGGCTCATTACCTCACGACCGGCCCGGAAATCTGGGAAGACAGCGAAGGGAAGATCACGCATTTTGTCTGCGGCATGGGCACCGGCGGCACCGTAAGCGGCGTCGGCAAATATCTCAAAGAAAAAAATCCAGCCATTCAAATCATTGGCGTCGATCCTATCGGCTCGCTCTACTACGATTTCCATAAAACTGGCGAAACGGTAAAAGCCAAGACGTACGTCGTGGAAGGCATCGGCGAAGATTTTTTCCCCACGACGATGAACATGAAAATTCTCGACGACGTAATTCAGGTCAACGATGAGGAGTGCTTCGTCTTCGCGCGCCGTTTAGTCAAACTTGAAGGCCTTTTCACGGGCGGTTCCGGCGGCGGCTGCATCTCCGCCACTCTTCGACTCGCCAAAGACCTCGGTCCCGAAGCCTTCGTAGTCGCTTTCTTGCCGGACACCGGCATGCGCTATCTAAGCAAGGTTTACAATGACGAATGGATGCGCGAGCGCGGTTACGTCGAAGCCGCCGTTCGCATCACCGCCGCTGAAGTCGTCAATGCCAAGCACAAAGCCGGCAAAGTCCGCGAGCTAGTCATTGCCCGCCCTTATCAAACAGTTTTTCATGCGCTGAAGACCATGCAGGAGCAGGACATCTCGCAAATTCCCGTTTTCGAAGAGAATTTGCCGATTGGCACCATCTATGAAGACCAAATTCTCACCATGGCGCTCCAGGGCAAAGACTTGCGCAAACTCGTCGTCCGCGAAGTGATGAGCAAGCCGCTACCGCGCATTCCCGGCAGCTCGCCCGTCGAGCGCGTCACCTATATTCTCAGCCACGAAAATCCCGCCGTCTTCGTCGAAATGGACGGCGCCAAATTCGAAATCCTTACGAAGTACGACTTGATGAGCACTGTCGCCAGCCTCATGGAACAAAAGCGCTGAGCGATTTTCTACGCGACGCAAATCACAAAAGTAAAGCGGAGCACAGTTGAAAATTCTCGATTTTAACGAACGGTTGAAAGACTCGATCCTCATCGCGGACGGCGCAATGGGCTCGATGCTGCATGAAGCTGTCGGCTCGCAGCGATGCTTTGATGAACTCAACGCCACCGAACCGGAAGCCGTATTCCGCGTCCACCAGGCATACATCGAGGCGGGCGCGCAAATCATCGAGACCAACACGTTCGGCGCGAACCGCTTCAAGCTCGCGCCGCTCGGTCTCGCGGACGAAGTGCAGCGCCTCAATTCGCGCGGTGTAAAAATTGCACGCGAGGCTCGCGAATCCGCTTCGCGCGAAGTCCTTATCGCTGGCTCCATCGGACCGCTCGGCCTTGGTGTGCAATCCCGTCATCCTGCTCCCGACGAAATTCAGGACGTCTTTCACGAGCAAGCGCTCGCTCTCGAAGAGCGCGGCGTCGATTTCTACATTCTGGAAACTTTTTCGTACATCGAAGAAATTCTTCTCGCTGTGGACGCCATCCGTTCTTTTTCCGGGTTGCCCATAGTTGCGCAGCTCACGTATTCCGAAGAGGGCACCACTTACGGTGATCTGCGCCCAGCTGATGCCGCCGCTCAGCTCAAAGCAAAAAACGTTCAAGTCATCGGCGCGAACTGCACGCTCGGCCCGCAGGCTCTGCTGAAAATTCTCCGCGAACTCACTGAAGTTGATGATCTCCGGGTCAGCGGCATGCCCAATGCCGGCCTTCCGAAGCGCGAAGGCGACCGCATCGTCTATCCAAAATCGTCACCGGAATATTTCGCCCTCTTTGCGCGCGAAGCCGCCGCTCTCGGTGTACGCCTTCTTGGCGGCTGCTGCGGCACAACCCCTGCGCACATCCGGGCCATGGCCGAAGCCGTCAAGTCGCTGCGTCCAGCAAAGTCCACGACGGCGCATCACTCCGTGGAAGTCGTCGCAAAACCCGCGCCCATTTTGCAACGCGAACCCGAAAGCAAATTCTGGAAGAAACTACAGACGAACGAATTTACGGTGTGCGTCGAAATCGATCCGCCGAAAGGCCTCTCTCTCGACCGCATCTACGAGCAAGTCGACAAAATCATGGCCTCGAAAAAAGTGGACGCCATCGACATCAACAGCGGCGCAATGGCTCGCGTTGGCATGGATGCGCTCATCACCGCGGGCGCTCTCGAAGCGCGCGGCGTCGAGACCGTCCCGCATTTGACGACACGAGACTTCAACATCATCGGGTTGCAGGCGTGTTTGCTCGGTGCGTGGACCGTCGGCGGCGTTCGCAACGTGCTCGCCATTACCGGCGATCCCCCGGCGGTCGGCGATTACCCCGAAACCAGCGGCGTCTATGAAGTCGATTCGGTCGGGCTAGTCAAAGTTCTCAGCCGCCTCAATCAAGGTACGGACTGGGCGGGGAAGACGCTCGGCGGGGCAACGAATTTTGCCATCGGCGTGGCTGTCAATCCTGTCGCCGACGATCTCGACAACGAAATCGAACGCTTCCAAGCCAAGATCGAAGCCGGTGCGCACTTTGCAATGACCCAACCCATTTTCGATCCTGAGCACTGGCATGCCTTCGTCAAAAAACTCGGCGGCAAGCCATCCATCCCCGTGCTCGTCGGGATCTGGCCTCTCAACAGCTATAAGCAAGCTCTCCGTCTCAACAACGAAGTTCCCGGCATCGTCATTCCTCCACAGGTGCTCGCCTCGATGGAATCCGCCGGCGCTGCTGCCCGCGACCGTGGCTTCGACGTCGCCCGCCAGATGCTAGCCTGGGCGCGCACCGAACTAGCCGGCGCGTATTTAATTCCGCCATTCAAACGCTACGAAGAAGTCCTCGACATCCTGTAAGTCGCGCTCTTAGGTTTTTCCTCGCTTTCGTAGCGCCGGCCTTCAGGCCACTTTCTTTTCTTTGGTTTGCCTCTGAGCGATCCGTCGTAACAAGGCAGCGAGAATCACATACGCCAGCGCCACAAACATTGGCGCGATCAAACACCACGCCACTGCCGCATGCCAAATCGTAGTCCATAGAAATCGAGTGGCGCCCCAGAAGCTAGCGTGCACCACTGCTAAAATCTGAGCGAGGGACAATGGCAAGTGTGGCGCGCCAAACAATATTTCACCCGCGCGAAAAAACGGAAGAATCAACGCAATCTGCAACGGGTAAACAAAATAATTGACAATTTGAATCGCCGGCAAATTCAGCCGCCAAATAAAGGCCACAAGAGCGCAAAGCGCCGTGGTCGTCCCAAGCACCGGAAACACCCCTAGGGCCGCGCCAAGCGCGAGGCTTAGTGCCATTTTTTCTGGTGTCACGCCCTGACGCAGCAGCTCTAGAATCGGCCGCGCAACCCGTCGCCGAAAGAAGCTTTCTCTCCCGTTGTCGTCGATCTCCACGCAAACCGCCCTCGCAACCATCATATTCGGAAAGATTGTCTTCGCTGCCTACTTCGTTTCCGCTTTCGGATACCCGATGTGACTTGCGGAGTTGCCGCGAGCGACCTATGCTCCGTGCTCGTGGCAAAGGGGAATGGCGATGACGAAGAGCATTCGACTGGTTACGGTAGGCGCCGCGCTGATCCTGCTGTTCGCACTCGGCGCGCGAACGGGCAGACAGACGAAGGCGGCTGAGACGCGCGAAGCCGACAAAACCGCGATAACGGCGGTATTGGATGCGCAGCAAGCTGCGTGGAATCGCGCGGACGTCGACACATTCCTTGTGGGCTACTGGCATTCGCCTGAACTGACGTTTTCCGGCAGTAACGGAGTCTCCCGCGGCTGGGATGGCGTGATGGCGCGCTACAAAAAGAACTACCCTGACCAAGCCACGATGGGGCACCTCGATTTTTCGGAGATCGAGTTCCACTTCCTCGGCCCCGACGCGACACTGGTGCTAGGCCGCTGGCACCTCAAGCGCGAAAAAGGAGACATCGGCGGCGTCTTCTCACTGGTCTGGCAACGTTTCCCCGACGGCTGGAAGATCATTCATGACCACACTAGCGCTGTGGAGAAGTAACCCAATCCCCTATCCACCTTTAAGCGATTGATAGTAAATGTCTTGCTCTGGTTTTCCACTCGAGTTCTATGCGTCTGGTACTTCCGAGCTATTGGCTCCGGAGGACGCCCCGGGCAGAATGTGTGTAGAGGCAAACCTGAGGGATGTTCGCCGCTATGCTACTTGCGATCTCCATTGTGGCGCTTTCGCAATTCGCCTTGTATTACTGGCGGGCGATCTTGGCGGGAGTGGCCGCTCAACCGGTTTCTGACCGGGTTCTGGCCGCGGCAAATCTCGATGCCGGCCGGATGCAGGGCCGGGATTTCGAGAAATTGGCTGGTTTGCACGAACTGACCCCCGAACTGGGTCCCGGTGGTGGTGGGTTGACTCTGGTGCGGGCGTATTACCGGATTGTCGAAGGACTTGGCGCACTCTCTGGCGTGCGGATGCCTGCGCTGGCGGAATGGTGCGAACGCGAGCGCGTGATCTGCGCACGTTTTGCGGCGGTACAGATTGATCGGCGGTTGCAGGCGAATTTGGCCTTGGCGGCTGCTTTGCGGTCCTGCTAAGGCTGCAAATAAGACTCCCCAGTAACTTTCTCTCGTTTACTCCCACATTTAGTTGACTTCCTCATTTGTTCTGAGCCGTTCGTGTGCGTTTCCTTCAACATCCAGGAAAATCTAGAAATAGGGCACTTCGCAACAGGGTCAGTCTCGTTGGACTGAATGCGGAGATAATAGCGCCATAATCGTTCGCCTGGGCAAGCTGGGGCACAGCATGCTGTGCCCCTACAAGGGCAGGGTGCGGTGTAACCTTTTTGGGGTTTGGCGGTAATCACCTATGAAAGAGCGAGAACGGGCCGAAACGGAAAATGACCAGGCAATGAAGTTGGCTCCGGACGAGGATCTGATGCTCGAAGTGCGCAATGGCACGGGCGAAACGCTAGGGGTGTTGTTCGACCGCTATCACGCGCCGCTTTTCAACTTTTACGCGAAGCTCACCGGCGACCGGACACTCAGCGACGACTTGGTGCAGGAAGTTTTTTTGCGGATTTTGAAGTACCGGCAAAGTTATGAGCCGGGAACGCCGTTTCGGGCGTGGATTTACCAGATTGCGAGGAATGCACGAGTGGATCACTACCGGAAGACGCCGCGGCACATCACGTTCGAACCGGAGATGCTAGCCCCGGTGATGCCGAAAGATTCGGCGCAGCAGTCGGAAGAAGTGGAGTTGCTGCACCGCGCGTTGATGCAGATGCCGGAAGAGAAACGAGAGATTTTGATTTTGAGCCGCTTCCAGGAATTGAGATACGAAGAGATTGCGCGGCTGCTGGGATGCGAACTTGGGACTGTTAAGACGCGGATTCATCGAGCGATTCAGGAGCTGCGGCAGAATTTTAAGCAGTTGGAGCGCGGGCTTGCGCCACGGGAGGCTGGGCCTTCGGTGGTGAAAACGATTCCGCCCCGGAGGTTTGGAAATGAAATGTGAAGAGATTGGCGAACTCCTGCCGGACTATTTGCAGGGAAGTTCGAAGGCCGAGCAGGACAACTTGGTGGAAGAGCATATTGAGCGGTGCGCGGATTGCCGCGAAGAGGTGGCGATTTGGAAGAAGCTATCGCTGCTACCTGTGGAGAAGCCGGGCGCGGAGTCGCGCGAGCGCTTCGAAGCAATGCTGCACGCCTACCAAACTGGACGGAACGATAAAGCATCGGCAGGATTTGCGCGCCCGAAGCGCGCGACAGTGTGGAATTGGCTGCGCTCTCCAGTAGGAGCGGTGGCGTGGAGCGCGGCCCTGCTGGTGATCGGGGTTTTTGCGGGCATAAGCGCGGGCAATTATTTCGGGAATAAGCCGTTTCATTCGAACACAAGCCAGGACGAAATCGCGGCGATGCATACCGAGCTTTCGAACATGAAGCAGATGGTGGTGCTCTCGATGTTGCAGCAGCAGTCCGCGAGCGAGCGGCTGCAGGGCGTCAGCTACAGTCGGCGGGAAGACCAGCTCGATCCGCAAGTGATGTCCGCGCTGGTGCACACCCTGCGTTACGACGGCAGCGTGGATGTGCGACTGGCCGCGCTCGATGCTCTGAGCAGGCACGGAGCGCAGCCGCAGGTGCACAAGGGAGTTGTGGACGCGCTGCAGGAGCAGCAGTCGCCGCTGGTGCAGGTGGCTTTGATCGACTTGATGCTGGAATGGCGCGATCCGGATGCGGCGCAGCGGCTGCGCAATTTTGTGCAGACGCCGAATTTGAATCCGACGGTGAAGCAGCGTGCGGACTGGGCTTTGAGCAAATTGAATTAAGGAGCAGAGCGTGCGCAGAAAAACTTTCTTTACGATTTTGACGGTGTACGCCACGGTAGCCCTGCTCTTGCCAATATTGCCAGGCGGAAGGATGGGTAGTGGACATGCGCGGAAAAGCTTGTTGAGAGCGGTATTGGAGCCTGTGAGCGTGTCAGCGAAGAACCGAGATGACGACGACCGGGATCTTCCGGTACGAGACCAGGAAAATATTCAGAAATCTTTTGCGATGCCCGCAGGGCACAAGTCGCTTGAGATCGATAACGTGTGGGGCTCGATTGAAGTTGTTGCGGACACGGTGGACAAAGTGGAATTAGCGGTTGTGAGGTCGACACAGGCGGAATCGAAAGACAAACTTGATCGGGCGAAGAAGGAAGTGACGCTGGACATCACGCAAGAAGAGGGCGCGTTGAAGCTGTACGTGAACGGCCCGTTTCGCTGTCAGTGCGACGATTGCCGGCATTCGCGAGATGACGAGGGGTATCGAGTCAAGATGGATTTCAAGGTCCACGTGCCGCGCGATCTGGACATCAAGGTGAAGACGGTGAATGAAGGGCGCGTGGTGGTGAAGAACACGAACGGAAGCTTCCTGGTGCGCAATGTCAACGGAGACATTGAGATGGACAACGTGGCAGGGTCGGGCACCGCGCGAACGGTCAATGGTCCGGTGATTGTATCGTTCCGGCAAAATCCACGCGAAAATTCAGAATTCAAGACAGTGAACGGGAATGTCGAACTGCGCTTTGTGCATGATTTGTCCGCGGATTTTCGCTTCAAGACATTCAACGGGGGCATCTACAGCGATTTTTCCGTGACGGCGCTGCCGGTGCACGCAATAGAAGCCGAACACAAAGGCGGGAAGGTTGTTTATCGGGCCGATCGCTACACAAGCGCCCGTGTGAACGCCGGCGGTCCAGAAATTCAGATTGAAAATCTAAATGGAGATATTCGCATTCTAGAAAATCATGAATAACCAAATACTTTCGTTTCGAGCAGTGGCTGCAGCGGTCGCAATCGCAGGTGTGGCGTTACTGTCGCCGCATGCTGGGGCGCAGAATGGACCCGATCGAGTGTCCGTGAATTTGAGCGATCCGGCGCGGCCGGCATTCATTAAGGCCAGCATGGTGAATGGCAGCATCACGGTGAAGGCGTACGACGGCAAAGAAGTGATTGTGGAAGCGCGGACGAGGAATGAGGAGAGGGAGAAACCCTCCAGTGGGCCGAAGCGCATAAATGTTTCGACCACGGGCCTCTCGATTGAAGAAGAAAACAACGAAGTGCGCATCAATACGGAGTCTTACGCACGCACGATTGACTTGACAATTTCCGTTCCGGTGCACACTTCTGTGAAGCTGCGGGCCGTGAATGATGGAGACATCATTGTGACAGGCGTCGACGGCGAACTGGACGTCGATGACATAAACGGCGAGGTCAACCTGAATAATATTTCCGGAAGTGCGGTGGCGCATGCATTAAACGGTCACGTGCACGCGAATTTTGTGAAAGTGAATACGCAGAAGCCGATGGCGTTCAGCTCGTTGAATGGCGATATTGATGTGACGTTTCCTGCGGACGTCAAAGCGAACGTGAGCATTCGCTCGGACCGCGGAGATGTGTTCAGCGACTTCGATGTTCAGCTGCAGGCGTCAGCACCGAAGCAGGAAGTGGAAGACGGCCGGGAAAAGGCGGCAAGTATCGCGTGAAGATCGACAAGACCGTGCACGGAACGATCAACGGCGGCGGCCCGGAATATCAGTTCACGAATTTTCAAGGGCAGATTTACATCCGCAAGGCAGGCAGCCCGAAGTAACTTGCCTTTCACGGCCGCAGCAATCTTCGGAAGAAATCAGCTATCCGGAACATCTTGGCAACCCACATCGTATCCATCATCTGAGACAATCTCCGCGCTGACGGTTAGATCCAGAACCGTCGGAGATTTGTTGAGATCGTGAACTTTCTACAACTCTTTTCGTCTAAAGTGAGTCACTCGGGAGGAACAAATGCGCAGTGTTATGTTTGTATTGCTTCTGGTGCCTGGAATCTTAGTCGCACAGGCCACTCCGCCTCGGGACGCCCAAGAGCATATAGGCGGCGCGAATACCTCCGTCGCCGGACGATGGGTGGTAACTTCCGATTTCTACGGCACCCCTCTCACGTTTTTGCTGGAATTGAAGCAGGACGGCGATAAACTCACCGGCAATTTTGACGGCGACAAACTCGAGGGAACCATTCAAGGCGGTTCGATACACTTTTTGGCGAAAGACGATCAAAACGGTACCGAAGAATGCACAGCCAAAGTACAGGGCGATACCATCTCGGGATCCTTGGTGTTCGCGAACGGAGACGATCCGGAACCGCCAAGCACACACCAGTTCACGGCAAAAATTGTTCCGCAACGGAAGGCGGGGCCACCGCAGCGCCACGAATTTACTCCGACAGTTTTTTACCGGCAATTTTCAGCGGCATACAAGCCGGTCTTGACCGTCTCTCCCGGCGATACTATCCACACGACGACTGTAGATGCGGGAGGCAAGGACGAAAAGGGTGTGACGCGAGTGGTGGGCGGAAATCCTGAGACCGGACCTTTTTACATTGAAACCGCGGCGCCGGGAGACACCTTGGTGGTGCATCTTACCCGGCTGCGTTTAAATCGCGATTACGCCGAGAGCGATGACTTTCTGGTCGGCCGCGCCGTCGATAGCGGCCTTGCCGTGAAGATGAAAGACGGGGGCAAGACAATACGCTGGCATCTGGACACGCAACGCGGCGTAGCGACTCCTGAGAAGCCTGCCGAGCACTTGAAGCAATACACCGTGCCGCTGCGGCCCATGCTCGGGTGCGTTGCCGTTGCTCCGGGTTCGGCGCAAGCCGCGCCAGGCACGGGCGACTCCGGACGGTCGGGCGGAAACATGGATTTCAACGAAATCGTAGAAGGAGCAACGATTTACCTGCCCGTGAATGTGCCGGGTGCGCTTCTTTACGTCGGCGATGCACACGCAGCGCAGGGCGACGGCGAACTAAACGGAAATGCTTTGGAAACATCCATGGACGTCGAATTTACAGTTGATGTAATTCCCGGCAAGAGTGTTCGTGGTCCGAGAGTGGAGTCCACGACGCACATCATGGCAATGGGCTTGAGCGGCTCTCTCGACGACGCCATGCGCGAAGCCACGGCAAACATGGCGCAGTGGCTCACAGACGAATACAAATTAACGCCTTCTGAGGTTGCGCAAGTACTGGGCACATCGGCAGAATACAAAGTAAGCGAAGTTGCAGACCGCAACGCCGGCATGGTGCTCAAAATCAATAAAGAGCGCCTGCAAGGTTTGGCATCAGCGACGAAATGATGAGGAGCCGGAGGCGCTGGCTCGTCTTAATCAGGTTTGATGGATCATTGCCGATGTTTCAGTAGCTCGAACACCGTCGAACAAGATATGCGGCGTGACCTCTTGCTCGGCGATTAAGTCTTTTTCTTGGTAGGTTTTGGTTTTAAAGTCTTGACGTAACCGATGCTCGTGTCGAGATACTTCCGCAGAACTTTTGTATTCTTCAACAGCGAATCAGGAACCGTCACGTATTCCTTCATAACAGCGCCATAGGCTTCAAAAAGAGTCGTTTTATATTTCTTCAGAAATTCTTCCCGCTCTTTTTCAGGAAGCCGCAGGGCCAAAGTCCCGGATGGATTCAAGTAAGTGAACATATGGCCGTTGAGAGAGGTGTATGGATTAGCGGCGCCCTTGCGTTCGATCTTGGGATTGGTGGCGAGAAGCTTGTCGTAAAGCGCCTGTTTGTCTGCTGGAATGTTGCATTTCTTTTTCGCGCTCACAGCATGTTCCTTCCCTCCAAAGCGTGAAACGGGCTAATAGGCCCAGCGAAGGAGGACGCCGCCCGTTGTATAGCCCGCGCCCACAGCGACCAGCAAGACAAGATCGTCCTTGTGCAGGCGGCCTTGCGCCACAGCATCCCGAAGGCCCAAAGGAATCGTCCCCGCCGTTGTGTTTCCAAATTTATCGATGTTGACCATCACTTTGGAATCGTCGACGCCTAGCCGTTCCTGCATGGCGCGAATGATACGGAGGTTGGCCTGGTGCGGCACGACGAGCGCAAGGTCCTTGCTCGTGAAACCATTGCGCTCCAGCAGGTTGACCGCGACTTCCGCCATGCGGCGAACCGCGTATTTGAAGACTTGCGAGCCTTCTTGATGAACGTAGTGCATCCGCTTTTCGACAGTCTCGGCGGTCGCAGGATTTAAAGATCCCCCGCCTGGCATGAAAAGATATTGGCCGCCGGAACCATCGATATCGTGAGTGAAATCCAAAATGCCTTCGCCGGGTTCAGCGGGCTCAAGAAGCACCGCGCCAGCGCCGTCGCCAAATAGGACGCAGGTAGCGCGATCCGTATAGTCGAGGATCGATGTCATGGTGTCGCTACCGATGGCCAAAACTTTTTTGTGGGCGCCCGAGCCGACAAACTGAGCCCCGACCGTCAGCGCATATGCAAAGCCTGAGCAAGCCGCGGATAGATCGAAGCCCCAGGCTTTTTTCGCGCCGATACGGTCCTGCACGAGGCAAGCGGTCGCTGGAAACATCATATCTGGCGTAACGCTGGCCACGACGATCATGTCGATGTCGGCGGGGTCGGTCTTGGTCTGGGCAAGAAGTGCTTTAGCCGCTTCGGTGGCCAGATGCGAGCTGGCTGTGCCGTGCTCCACAGCGTGCCGCTCTCGGATGCCTGTCCGCGTGCGAATCCATTCGTCATTGGTCGCGACCATTTTCTCGAGGTCGGCGTTGGTTAGTACTTTTGGCGGAACATAGCCTGCGACACCCGTGATTTTTGCCGCGATGCGGTGGGACATATCACTCCTTGCAAGTTAGCGCAAACTAAGCGAATCCAAAATTCTATGCGATGCGGATGCGAGGTGACAAGACGAGAGAGTAAGAAACCAAGGATACGCGGTGGCGTTGCGTCGAGTCGGGAGACCGGAAGCAAAATTGCATGTGAGGAATCACTCCGTGGGCGGGAGGATTTCGTGGCGCCACGTGAGCGTGGCGGTTTTTTGAAGCATGGCAGACACGGAGCAATATTTTTTCTCGCTGAGCTCAATCGCGCGTTTCACGGCGGCTTCGTCAAGCCGCCCGCGTAGCCGATAAAGAATCTCCAGTTTGATCCACACCGTTGGCGGTTCGGGGGCCCGCTGGCCGGAACAGATCACTTCCAAGGACTCCGGTTTTTGCCGCTTTTTCTTCAAGATGCTGACAACATCTGTGGCCGTACATGCGCCGAGTGCCATCAGAACAAGCTCCATCGGACCCGCGGCTTTGTTGGACGCGCGATCGGAATCGATGGCGATGGCATGGCCAGAGGGACTGGTGGCCACGAATTTTTCTTCACCAATCCACTTAATGGAAGCCGTTTGCATTTTCCCTCCAGAAGACTGCTAGTCGGTCACGAATCATAAGAATAGCAGGAGCCGATTCGATTTGGTTTTGCATACCTCTGAAGAGACCGTTAGCCCGCTCGCTTTCGTGGAAATGAGGTTAGGATAGGTGCCCTAGCAGGGAGACAGACGGAGGAGACTCATGGTGATTAGAAAAGAACAGGTGATGAGGTACGCCGGAACCGCGATATTCGTGCTGTTGGCAATTCTCTGGGTGGGGTATGGCCGGGCAAGATCGTTTCAGGGCACCGCGGCGAGCGAAGGAACCGCCCAACCATTCGTGATTGAGTACTACTACAAAACAAAATGGGGACACGCCGACGAGTTCCTTGCGCTATTCAAGAAAAATCATTATCCGGTGTTGAAGAAGGAGGTGGAACTGGGACGCATGCTGAAAGTGACCATGGTTGCCCCCCGGTATCACACGACGGAGGACGGCCGCTGGGACTTTCGAGTGACCATCGTGTATAAGAACGCGGCCATCGCCAACGACAATTTCGATAGCGCGGCGTTGATCAAGCAGCTCTATCCGGATCAGGAAACGTACAAAAAAGAAGAACAGAGGCGATTTGAGATTCTCGATGCCCACTGGGATTTGCCGATTAAGGACGTCGATCTCGATACGCGGTGAGCAGTGTAGATCAGGAGCAGTTTCCCAGAAACGACTGCTGACGACGTGCGTTCATCGAGAGTCCCAAATTGGAACGGAAGTCGACAAATGGGACAGTCTAAGAGCGACAGCTCAGGGCAAACCTTCTCACTTATTTAAGAACTTTTTTGTCGGCCTCGGTTGGTAAGCCGCTGGTTTTTTTCAGCTGTGGCTTGCCGCTAAGTGAGTGCGGCGTCGGCGCTTTTGCATCGGGGCTGCGCGGAGTCCAATCCGAAGGCGGAAAAGCGATTCGCCAAAAGCGCGGAGAAGCAACTTCAAACTCGATGCCCACTTCTCGCTTGCCCGGCTGATCGGGGCCGAGATTAACCACGCGGCAGACAAGCTCTTCCAGGGTTTGCATGTTCTTGATTCCGAGTAGCTGGCCGATTTCGACCGTCAATGCCAACTGTATGAGCGCCCCATGCGCATTCACGATCAGAGTATGCGTCTCTTCCGAGGCTACATTTGTTCCGGGTCCCTCTCTGAGTACAACAATTGGAAGCTTCAGGCACACGCGCTGGCTTCTGCGCAAATGCGACATCTTGTTGCTAGGCTGAAGATCTGTAGTGCTCATAGTCGCAGATTCACACCACATCTATCGGCACTTCCAGGGCCAAACTTGAGGGAGTCGTGCATTCCCGAAATGGGAAGGACTGCTTTCACGAAGCGGGAAGAGAAAACGATCGCATTTCGTCATTGACGAAGCGCGAAGCTAGGAGTTGCGCGGGGCGGTCGTGGCTACTTCGATGATGGGATTCGGGAGCTGCCTCATGGTACGGACAAATACTTGCACAATAGTGCCGTCAAACTGGGCGTTGGCGCAACGTTCGAGTTCGGCGAGGGCTTCGACAGAGCTACGGCCCTTTTTGTACGTGCGATCGCTCGTGATGGTGTCGTAGGCATCCGCCACGGCGATGATGCGGGCGCCGAGAGGAATGCCTTCGCCCGAGAGAGCGTCGGGATAGCCCGAGCCATCGAAAAACTCGTGGTGATGCAGAACCATTTCGCGAATGCGTGCGAGCGGAGTAAGTGGGTCCAGAATTTTGGCTCCAAATTTTACATGGGCCTTCATGGTTTCCCATTCTTCAGGATTGAGCGGTCCACTCTTGTTCAAAATAGCTTCCGGGATCGCAACTTTGCCGATGTCGTGGAGCACGCCACCAAGGCGAATCTCTTCGATCTCCGCGTCGGTCATATTCAGAGACTCGGCGATGAGAGCGGCATAGGCGGAAACTTTCTGCGAGTGCCCTTGCGTGTAGTGATCCTTGGCGTCGATGGCGAAAGCAAGAGAGGTAACCGTGTCGAGGACTGCTTGCGGAAGGCCTTCCGGGCCGCGCGTGGACGAGGGCACTGTGGACTTGGTGTTGGGAATCTCTGTTGTGGCGAGCGACTCGGTGAATTGTTTCAGGCGCGAGTAGATTTCTTCAAAAGCTTCGGGCCCTGTCGCAAAGAGTCGCTTTAGAGTTACGCCGAGATAAGCTTCAAGCACATCGCGCTTCCACTTCTTCGCTTCGTTGGGATCGAAATGGTCCGCTGTCGAAACAGCATTTCCGCCCTGATGTTTGGACAAATACATGGACGCGTCGGCCACCTGGATAAGCTCCTGCGGCGAAGACCCGTGGAGCGGATAGCAAGCAATTCCAAAGCTCGCGCTGATGTTTTTCTCGCGCAGAAGAGGATCCGCGGAAACCCAGCCGCGAAGCTTAGTGGCCAGCTGGCGGGCGTGCTCCATGTTTGTTTCCGGCATCAGAATCACGAATTCGTCGCCACCGTAGCGTGCAACGACATCCGAACGGCGGCAATTCGTTTCGAGAATGTGGCCGACTCGCTGGAGAACAAGGTCGCCTTCAAGGTGCCCGTAAAAATCGTTGACGAATTTGAAGCGGTCGAGGTCCATGAGCACAAGGGCAAAAGCGCGGCCAGCGCGGGTCGAACGTTTCCACTCCGCGGAAAGAGCTTCCATAAAGAAGCGATGCGTCTTGACGCCAGTCAGCCCGTCCGTAATTGCCTGCTCCTGGGCCTTCTGGAATGAGAGGGCGTTGTGTAGAGCGCCGGCAATGAGGTCAGCAAGAGTACGAAGCAGGAGAATCTCTTCTTCGGAGAATTCCAAGTGGTACGAAGATTCAACGTAAAGCACGCCGTGGAGCTGTTCGGCGTAGAACACGGGGAGGGCGATGGCAGCAGCGGAATCCGGCAAGAGCGGTTTGTGCGGAGACTCCATGGAATTGGAAGACTGATAGTCCGCCAATTGGCCGCTGCGAGCGACGTGACCTATGAGGCCGTTGCCCAGGGGAATGCGGCGGCCGAGTGCTCCGCGCCGCGCGCCAGCTTCGGCTTGCACCACGAGTTCGCGTGTCGAGTATTCGAGAACGCTGATGCCGATGTGATCGTATGTGAGTCCCGCCTCGAGCTGTTCGGCAATCTTGGCGAGCATTTCGTCTGGATTGAGCGTTGCGATGGCGTTCCGAGAAATGGTATTCAGCAGCGAGAGATGACGCGCCTTGGTGCGCTCCTCGTGGAAAAGCCGCGCGTTTTCAATGGCAATACTCGCCTCGCTGGCGAGGACGCGCATGAGTTCGAGATGCCCTTCATCAAAGACGCGTTCGTTTTCGGAAAAAACAGCCATGGCGCCGATAGCATGGTCGTAAGCGACTAGTGGAACTCCGCAGAAGCAGCCGTTCTGGAGAATGGGCTCGACTCCGAGTTTCTTGACCTCGGCAGCATAATTTTCGCGGATAAGAACAGGCTGTCGCGTACGAATAATGTATTCGGTGAGATAGTTGCCAGCCGCCCGGCTGCGCGGAGGCCTCATTGTCCCGTCAGTCACTTCTATGTCGAACTGCATTTCATCACGAAGTGGGTTAAGCGAGCCGATGTAAAAATTCTCGACGTCGAACAGGCGGCGGAGTTCTTCCCAAACTTTGCGTAGCAGATCTTCCTTGTTGAGCGTCGAACTCAGGGCCCGGCCAATTTCGTTGAGGACGTGCAGCTCCTCGGAGCGGCGTGATGTTTGCTGGATGAGATAGCTATTTTCGACGGCCATGCCAATTTGGTGGCCGAGGGCGAGAAGCAGACGGTATTCGGCGGGAGTAAAGCGGCGGCTGTCCGGTGTACCGAGAAGAAGGACGCCAAATGCGTGCTCCTTTGCTTGAAGACTGATAGCCACGATGCTGCGG
>Ga0210391_10002085_pt1 | contig 17513 bp, 16 predicted proteins | sample IncBWC12OmetaG_FD_160573 | JGI IMG/M metagenome (GOLD analysis project Ga0210391, IMG submission 160573) | Forest soil microbial communities from Barre Woods Harvard Forest LTER site, Petersham, Massachusetts, United States - Inc-BW-C-12-O ... | reverse complement strand
GCGATGCACACCCGGTCAACGGTACGCCCCACCGCGCGATCGCGTTTCTGTCGCTGCTCAGCATGGCCATCCCGGCGGCCATGCTGGTGGCGGGCGCGGACTTTGCGGTCGCCTTCAACTTCGTGACCCAGCTGGGCTCGTTCGGCATCGTGGCCGCGTACCTGTTGGTTGCCGTTGCCTTGCCGCTGTATTTGCGCAAGCGCCATCAGCTGACCGGGCGGGATTTGGCCGTGGGCGGCGCCGCGGCGTTACTGCTGACGCTGGTGCTGGTGCTCAGCGTCTACCCCGTGCCCGCGGCGCCCTACGCGGCCGTGCCGTATGCCTTCCTGGCATCCGTGGTGATCTGCCTCGCGGTCTCCGCAACAAGGGCGCGAGGAAGACTCAAGGGCGCATCGCCGATCAACGAAACGCCCCTGATAGCCCTCAGCGTGAGGCAGCCGCCGGATCGCTGATGATGACCTCGACGCGACGATTCTGCTGACGGCCCGACGCCGTGTCATTTCCGGCGACCGGGTCACTGGCGCCTTTGCCCGTCGAGGTGAGCCGCATGGGACTCACGCCCTGCTCCAGCAGATAGGCCCTCACGGCTCCGGCGCGCCGCTCGGAGAGTCCCTGATTGTAGTCGGCACTACCCAGGCTATCGGTATACCCTTCGATGACGACGGTGCGATCGGGGTATCTGTTTAGAAAGGCAACCAGCCGCGTCAGATGCCCGTTGGCACCTGGTTGCAGCTCCGCACGTCCGCTGCTGAAGAGTGAGTCACCCAGGGTCAATACCAGGCCGCGCCCGGTGGGCCGCGCCTGCAGCGCCTGTACCTGCATCTGCAGATCCGAGACCTGACGGGCGGAGTTTGCGGCAGCCCGATTGGCGTTGTCCGCATCGCCACGTGCCTGATTTGCAGCGATCCTCTGTTGGTCACCTTCGGCGCGCGCTACGGCAGCCTGACCCTGTGCGTCATTCGCATCAGTACGAGCCTGATCTGCGGCAACCCGCTGCTGATCACCCTCGGCGCGCGCCGCCGCAGCCTGCCCTTGCGCGGTATTCGCATCGTTGCGCGCCACGGCGGCCTGCCCCACGGCGAAGTTCGCTTCGGACCGCGCCTGGGCGGCCTGCCCCTCAGCGACATTCGCTTCGTGAGTGCGGGCGGCAAGGCGGGCCTGATCACGCTGCGCGCTGATCGCTGCGCGCTGATCCTCCGCGTAACGGGTCTGGGCATCGGCCCTTGCGATATCCACTTTCCGATCGGCGAGATAGACGCGGTAGGCAACCAGATCCCTGTCTGCGTCCGGCTGTTCGGCCAATCGCACGGCAGCGTCCGCCGCCTCGAGCGACTGGGGCGCGCGGGTCGCAAGATTCGGATCCGACTGCAGCTGCGTGAGCTTATTGCGTGCCTCCGCCGCAGGATTCGGCTGTACGGGTGCCGTGGCGCATGCCGCCAGCAGGACCGCGGCAACGGCAGCCGCGACCAGAGTCTTTGTCAGGGAACCGCTGATGTTCGTGGTGTTCATTGTTTGTCTCCGGAATTGCGCTGCAGCTCCTCGATCAGAGCACCATTACCACGCATCATGTCGTCATTGACCGCCTGTGCTTTGACATACGCAGTCTTGGCGTAGGCGAGTTGCGCCTCGGTGCGCGACTCATTGGCAAAGCGGTCCGCCACGACCATGTGCTCGTCAGTGACAGCGGCGTTCGCCGATACCAGTTCGGCACGCGCTTCGCTCAGTTCCGCCGATGCGTAGCGGCCGGCGTTGGCCTGCTCGGCCATGACAATTGCCTGCTGCGCGGCCTGCAGACTTGCCGTGGGCGGCGGTGCGGACGCGCATGCCGCCAGCGCCAATGCGCCTGCGAGTCCGGCGGCCCCGTACAACCTCAGAATTCGCTGTGATTGGAAGACGTTCATTTCAGATCTCTACTGCGTGACGGTGGCCAGCGCGTTCTTGCGGGACCCACCAGAGGCAGCAGATTGACCTTGCGCGCAGGCCAAGTCGGTGCGCAAACGTACATACGACGGTTCAGGGGCGCTGTGTACGCTACCGTACGCCGCGGTCCCTAAGGGTCTATACTGCGATACGTCGTAGTCCCCGGCGTCGAACTTCTCGACACCTCCATGTCAACTCCCGTCCACGATCCCCAACAGAATCGTCTGTTGGCGGCTTTCACTCCTGCCGAGCGGCAGAGACTCTATGCACACCTGCAACTGGTGCCCATGCCGCTGGGCAAGGTCCTGTATGAATCCGGGGATGTCCTGCGCCATGTGTACTTTCCCACCGATTCCATTGTGTCGCTCTTGTATGTGCTTGCAGACGGGGCCTCAGCGGAGATTTCCGTGGTTGGCAATGAAGGCCTGATCGGAATCGCACTTTTCATGGGTGGAGAAACCACTCCGAGCCGGGCGATCGTGCAGAGCGCAGGATTCGCCTATCGCATGGCCGGGCAGATGCTCAAGGATGAATTTCATCGTAGCGGGGAGATGCAACTGCTGCTGCTGCGCTACACCCAGGCGCTGATCACCCAGATGGCTCAAACGGCGGTGTGTAACCGCCACCACTCGGTTGACCAGCAGCTGTGCCGCTGGCTGCTGCTCTCCCTCGATCGTCTCGCATCCAACGAACTGGTCATGACCCAGGAGCTCATTGCCAACATGCTCGGTGTTCGCCGTGAAGGCGTCACCGAAGCCGCCGGCAAACTCGACCGGCTGGGGGTCATCCGCTACGCCCGAGGGCGCATCGTTGTCCTGGATCGACCAAAACTCGAGGAGCTTTGCTGCGAGTGCTATGCGGTGGTCAAGAAAGAGAGTGACCGCCTATTGCCACGGGCCACCCCGAAGCCTTTGATCCTCACCGTCTGATCCGACCAAGGTGCGCCAGCGAACCGACACCCCTTCTGGAGGCGCAGATGCTGGGGGCCGCGCGCTAAAAAAGTGGGATTCAGATGAAGTCTGCGGGCACCAACTCCTCTGCCGGGTCCGAGTTTGACAATTTTCTGTTCGCGGCCCTCGGCGAAGACCAGAACGGGTTGCCGCTGAGCGTCGTATCGCTGCTGGCGCGTCAGAATCTGGATGCGTGGCAGGAGGCGGAAACCTTGGCCGCGCTATCGGCAGATGCGGCCGCGAAGCGCCTGGCCTTGTCCCTCGATACGCTCACCGATCAAAATCTGCGGCGGGGCAATTCTGAGGCTACGGTCCTGCGACTGCTGGCCCTACTGCCCACGCGAGCGTCTAACACCGTCGCTACGACGGGAGCGGGCCTTGGCACTGTTGCCGGGAGCGCCCCTGGGTCGCGCATTGGCATCATCGTCTTCATCACGTCGGCCATTTTCCTGGTCGGATCGCAGCTGGTCGCCGCCCATCGAGATTCCTCAATCCGGCCCGGCACGGTACCCGCACCCGTAGCGACCACCCCTTCCCACGCGCAGCCAGCGCCTCCTGCCGAGTGAGGACTTGGTGGGGCAGCGAACAGATGTCCCGCAGACCACCCGTCACAGTAGAGCGTAGCAACCATCACGGAAGGGGGGCTTACGGGTGCCGGATTCGAGCCAATCGACGACAGGGAATCAGCTGCTGGCAGGACTGCCTCTGCCCCTGCTTCAGCGACTGCTCGGGAGCTTCGACCCGGTCGCGCTGCGCTTGGCGCAGGTGCTCTGCACCGCCGGCGAGCGCATGCGATACGCATACTTTCCGACTCGCAGCTTCATATCCCTCATAGCACCGCTGGAGGGCCATACCGGCCTTGAGGTCGGTCTGGTGGGCGACGAAGGCATGGTGGGCATCTCTTTGATGCTGGGAATTGAAGTCGCGCCGATGCACGCGCTGGTGCAGGGTGCGGGAGCAGCCTGGCGAATGGAATCGGGCGCGCTCCTGAAGGAGCTGCGGCGCAGCCCGCCGTTGCAGCGGCTCCTCAACCGCTATCTGTACGTCACCCTCACCCAGCTTGCGCAGACCGCAGCCTGCACGCGCTACCACCTTGTAGAGCCACGCCTCGCGCGCTGGCTGCTGATGACGCGTGATCGGGCGCACGCCGACGAGTTCTACATCACGCACACCTTCCTGTCGCAAATGCTGGGCGTCCGCCGTGCCGGCATCACACGCGCAGCAGTGGCCCTGCGCAAACGCAGTCTCATCCGCTATAGCCGGGGTGTCCTGACCGTGCTCGATCGCGAGGGTTTGGAAGAGGCTGCCTGCAGCTGTTACGCGACCAGCAAGGACGACTATACCCGGGTGCTCGGCAAGCCAGCGGCGCCCAGACGCCGCTGATTCCCCTGGCCGACCCGCAGCCTCAGCAACTCTGCAGGCTGCCAAGGAGTGCCGAAATCTTCATGGTTGCGATCGTCGAGAACGTGTCCGAAACCGCATAGGGCAGGATGATCCGATCGTTGAACCGCATCCCGCCGCACGTGTACACGACATTGGGGACATAGCCCTCACGATCGGGGGCCTCAGGTCGCACCAGTGGCTCGCGAGAGCGCGCCAGAACCTTGGTGGGATCGGCCTTGTCGAGCAGCACGGCACCGATCGAGTAGCGGCGCACAGGACCCACACCGTGGGTCAACAGCAGCCAGCCTTCATCCAGTTCGATGGGCGAGCCGCAATTTCCGATTTGCACGATCTCCCACGGGAACTGTGGCTTCAGAATGAGCCGGCCACCGTTCCACGAATACAAATCATCCGACTCGATGAGATAGAGATTTTCGTTGTCCTGGCGCCCGATCATGGCGTACCGGCCGTCGATCCTGCGCGGAAACAGGGCCATGCCCTTGTTGTGGGTCGCGCTCCCGTTCAAATGGGCCAAGCGGAAACTCACGAAGTCACGGGTCTCGAGCAGTTCTGAGCGGATGCTGCGTCCCGTGTACGCCGTGTAGGTCGCGTAATAGGTTCGCACGCCCGCCTCGTCGAACTCGACAAAACGCGCGTCCTCGATGCCGTTTGACTGCGAGGCCAGTACCGGGAATATCACCCGCTCGCTGAGCTCCTCCTCGTCCCTGAAAATCAACTCGGCCCCTTCCGCGTCCGCAGCCAAGGGCGTGCGCAGCTGCGGCATCGATGCCAGGCGTGCCGGCGGGTCGACACTGACGCTGCCGTCCGCGCCAATCACGCCTGAACGGAAGGTCAGTGATGAGATGTGACCCTCGCCGACCGCCCGCAGGCTGAGGATGAATCGGCGACCGCCGCTCGCCACGCCCGATTGATCCGGGTGAGTCACGATGCTCGGATTGAACAGCGCCGCTGCTTCGAAGGAATACTCGTGCACGAAGTACGCCCCCAGGAGCCGGCGCTGTTCCGGGGTGAAGGTGGGATGAGCGGAGAACGCGGCAGCCATCTCATCGGCGCGCGTCTCGAAGATTGCGAGCAGATTGCGGTGTCGCCCCCGGAAGTTCTCGAGCACATCGGCCAATTGGCTGGCGACGGTTGCTGCATCCATCGACAGCACCCGATCGACGATATGATTGGCCCTTGTCCGATCGGTCGAGTTGAAGTCGCGCGGCTCGGTGGCCGGCTTGAAGGGACGTACGACGACGCGCGCCGGATCAGGCTGTAGATGCAACGCCTGTCTATTGAAAAACGTATTTTGTGTCAAAGCGACTCGATTGTTGCGGTATTTCGGTGAACACGGGAAGCACGGCGCCCGCTGAGGCCCCAGCTTCGCCCGTCTGCGCAACGAATCGCTCCAGGTGGCGCAGCTGTGCGAGGCCGAGCAGATAGGAGAGGACAGACTCCGCACCTTGATTCTCGTTGGCACGGTCGGGATGCAAGCCGTCGCAGCAACTCCCGGTTTCCAGATCGACCAGGGAAATCGACAGGTCATTGGCACCCTGGAACCAGGCAAATGCACGGACCGCGTAGTCGCGCCAGACAGAATCACCGTCCGCGCGCCAGGCTGCAAGGCAGGCGGCTATCGTCGCGGTCGCTTCCAGCGGCTGCTGGTCAAACGCCCGCGGTTGCTGGCGCCGATCGCCAAAGCTGTGGGAGCCGACGGGGCGAAACCCGCCACTTGGCGCGGTTTGCAGTGCCATCAGCCAACGCAGCGACCTCAGGCCGGCCGCAACGTAGTTTTGCCGACCCGTTGATACCCCGGTCGCAATCAGTGCCTGTGAGAGTCGGGCGTTGTCATAGGCGAGACTGTCCTCGAACCACACCCAGTCCGACGTCTCCACAGTGGCGAGTAGAGCCATCAGTCTGTCGCCCAGCAGGTGCTGCAGCTCTTTGGCCGCGGAATTGCGCGGATCCATATCGCGGAGGCTTTCCAGGCCCAGCAGGGTAAAGGCCCATGCACGAGGTGAGTGAAAGCTCTCCACCGAGGGCGCCGCTTCGGCAAACAGGGCCTTTGCCCAGGCTCGCCGCGAGCCGCGCGGGTCACAGCGCGCACATTCCCCGAGCGCCCAGAGCGCGCGCCCGTGGCTATCCTCAGAGCCGCTGGGTTCGAGCCAACGCCGATCGAACCCCATGAAATTCCGAAAGCGTCGCGTCTCAGGGCTCCAGGCATGCTGGACGAAGGCCGCGATCCTGGCGATCAGCGCTTCAGACAATGGCTTCTCGCCGGGGGCGTTGAGCGCGCAAGCCAGCAGCAGCGCCCGCGCGTTGTCATCGACACAATACCCGTGGGAGCGATCCGGTACCGAGCGAATGGCGTGCTGTAGCAGGCCCGTGTCGTCACACATGGACAGAAAGTGCGTCAAGCACATGTCCGGGAGGTTGGGCCTGGTGTTGCCCGCCATGGCTCGTGCGAATTCACTGATATAGCGTTCGCCAGTGCGCGGCCAGGTCATCGGGCGACTATAGGCATAGGCCGCCCGGCACAAGCCCTGCCGACGCTCGTCGTCGGTCAGCAACGCTGCAATCTCACGACCGGTGGCATCGGAGTCACTGAAGGGCACGAGAATCCCACGGCCGTCCGCCAAAAGTTCCCGCGCATGCCAATAGGGCGTGGATACGATTGCCTTGCCGACACCGAAACTATAGGCAAGGGTGCCCGAAGTCATCTGCGCTTCGTTCAAATAGGGAGTGACGTACACATCGGACATGGAAATGAAGTCCACCAGCGTCGCCCGGTCCACGAACTGGTCAAGAAAGACCACGTGTTGCTCGATCCCGAGCTGGCGCGCCCGCTCCCGCAGAGCATTCCGATATGCCTCCCCTTCGCGTCGCACGAGATTAGGATGCGTAGCACCGAGCACGACGTACACCGCATCGGGGCGGCTGCGCAGGATGGTCGGCATGGCGTCGATCATGATCTCGATGCCCTTGTTCGGTGAGAGCAGTCCAAAGGTCAGAATCACCGCCCGGTCGGCGAATCCGCGCGCCAGCTTGGCTACGCTCGGATCCACAAAGGCGCAGTCGGGTATGCCGTGCGGAATGACTCGGATCTTCTCCTCCGTCACGCCATATACGGTGCGCAGCAGTTCCCGACCCTTCTCCGCCATGACGATCAGGGTGGCTGACTCATTGACGATTGCGCCCAGTACGCGCCGCTGAGCCGCACTGGGCTCGGCGAGCACCGTGTGGAGGGTCGTGACCACTGGCATTTTGAGCTGCTTCAGCAGCGAGACGATACGACTTCCGGCCTCACCGCCAAATATCCCGAACTCGTGCTGCAGGCAAACAACGTCGAACTGCCCCGCATTCAGGAAGCTGGCAGCCGCCTGATAGTCTTCGATATGCTGCTCGCGAATCTGCCAGCCGACGCTCGTTGGATAGTCGTAATCGTGCCCTTCATCGTTCATCGCGACGATGACGGTCTCGGGAGCCGCTGGCGACGCGGCAACCGCCAGTTGCAGATCCGTCGTAAAGGTTGCGATTCCGCAGCGACGCGGCAGCGAATTGCCGATGAAGGCGACGCGACGTGGCGGACTCAGATGCGCCTACCCTGGATGAGTCTCAAGACAACCGCCTAGACTGCTGCACGCGCGGTGTAGGAGAACTTCTGTCCCGCAACGGTGACGTTGTACATCAGACCGCCCTTGGCAATGGTGAAGACCGCCACGCCGTGGTTGAACGCACTCGCGGTGTCCGCCTTCTTCTTATTCGCGCTGGCGCTGGTATCCAGTCCCGACGTGCCGACACTTACGTCGGCCGCAGCCGTGATGGCAATGGCGCCGGCGTCCGCGCTGAATTCGAAGTTCCCCGACGTGAAGTCATCGAGCGCCTGCTTGTCACGGAAAAAGATGATTTCGCTGTAGCCCTCACCACCCAGCTGCGCGCCAACGCTGACCTGGTTCATCGTAACGTGTCCCACACGGTGTCCCTGTGCATAGACATTACCCGTGCCGTGGGCCGCACCGATGCCTGCTCCACCTTTGACGATGGTCGGAAACACAGCATATCCGTAGCTCTTGGTGAAGAATTCCGAGCTCTGGTTGGACCTGTGAAAGAGGGCTGTCGTGTCACTGTCATGACCGGCATTCGCCAACCCTACCGAGCCACCAATCATCGCGGCCACCACGGCCACGCTAACTAACTTGTTCATAACCATACCTTTACTGGAAGTACTGATCGTCGAGTATCCGATCGGTCGCCGCGCGGTGTGCGCGGAATTGACGGCGTCGGATGTGCATCGCGCTTCGCTAGTGGACGCGAAGCTACACATTTGACCTATCGTGATCTGTACGCTACCGCACTCATCAAGCGTCGAGTTTCAGCCGTACCGTGAATTCACTGCCCTGCCCGACTCCCTCGCTGCTGGCCGAGACGGTGCCATCATGTGAATCCAGTATCGAACGAACCAGCGCCAGACCAATACCCAGGCCGGATCGCGTCCGCGCCGCCTGGGTGTCAGCCCGTACGAAGAGATCAAAAATGAACGGCAGGGAATCGGCCGCTATGCCGATCCCGGAATCGCTCACCTGGACCACTGCGAAGCCTTCACTGGCATGCATCGACAGCCGGATCCTGCCGCCGATGTCGGAGTACTTTGAGGCATTGGAGAGCAGATTTATGAAGACCTGCTCGAGCCGCCCCGCATCGCCCAAAACCCAGACGCTCGATTCCGGCAGGCCGATCTCCAGTTCATGCTGCCGTTCGCTGACCTCGGAACTGACTGTTTCGGCAGCCCTCCTGAGCACCGTGCCCAGATCGACTCGCCGCAGTTGCGGCTGCAGGTTTTCCAGGCGCGGCCCGGACACCTGGCACAGACTCGCGGTCAACAAGGCGATCTGACGCACCTGCCGTTCGATGAGTTCGTGCATGCGATGCTGCAGGGTCTCATCCTTACTGCGGATGCGTAATACCGCCATGGCATTCTGAATGGACGCCAGAGGGCTGCGCAGCTCGTGCAACATCAGCGCCATCGACTCATCCTTGCGCCGGTCCGCAGCGACGAGACCTTCAATTTGCGCCACCAGGCGCGCCTGATTCTGTATTGAGTACGGGTCGGTGATCAGCACCTTGCGGTGAGCACTGATGGGTCCCACGGAACACCCATCGAAGAAGGGCGATCCTCGCGACTGCTGCGGGCTCGACGACTCGGCCCATTGAACGGACGACATAAGCACTCCATTGCTGTGCGTGTAAGCGAAAGACTACAGGGAAGCTTGGCGGCGCTCTGTGCGATACCAGACATACGTGGAGAGATGGCGCCCTGGCTGACGCTCCCCGCTCGGTGCGCTGACGCACCGACGTGGCCTGCCGCGGCGGCCATGATGCCGGAACGAACTCTGGGAGCAATACACCATGAACATACGTCCACTCCACGATCGCCTGATCGTGCAGCCGCTGCAGGAGAGTCGCACTTCACCGGGCGGCATTGTGATTCCCGACACCGCCGCCGAGAAACCGGTGCAAGGAAAGATCATCGCCGTCGGCAGGGGCAGGATGCTGGAAAGCGGACAGCTGCGTCCGTGCGACGTGAAGGTCGGCGACAAGATCCTCTTCGCCAAGCACGGCGGCACCGAAGTAAAGCTCGACGGCAAAGAGCTCGTCGTCATGCGCGAAGAAGACGTCATGGCCATCATCGAGTCGAAATAACTCACCCCAAGGATCAAGACCATGACAGCGAAAGAAGTACGTTTAGGTGACGGAGCGCGCCAGAGAATGTTCAGGGGCGTCAATGTCCTGGCGAACGCAGTAAAGGTGACGCTGGGCCCCAAGGGTCGCAACGCGGTGCTCGACCGCAGCTATGGCGCTCCGACCATCACGAAGGATGGCGTATCCGTCGCGAAGGAGATCGAGCTCAAAGACAAGTTCGAAAACATGGGCGCCCAGATGCTGAAGGAAGTCGCATCCAATACGTCCGAGGAGGCCGGCGATGGCACCACGACCGCGACCGTACTGGCGCAGGCCATCATTCGCGAGGGCCTGAAGGCCGTCGCCTCGGGCCGCAATCCCATGGACATCAAGCGCGGTATCGACCAGGCCGTGCGCGTCGTGACCGAGGAGCTCAGGCGCCTCGCGAAGCCCTGCAAAGACCCGAAGGCCATTGCGCAGGTCGGCACGATCTCGGCCAACTCGGATGAATCCATCGGTCAGACCATCGCGGATGCCATGGAGAAGGTCGGCAAGGAAGGGGTCATCACCGTCGAGGAAGGCCAGGGACTCGACAATGAGCTCGAGGTTGTCGATGGCATGCAGTTCGATCGCGGCTTCCTCTCGCCGTATTTCATCAATCAGCAACACAGCCAGTTGGTCGAGTTCGAAAAGCCGCTGATTCTGCTGTGCGACAAGAAACTCTCCAGCATCCGCGAACTGCTGCCGCTGCTCGAGGCGGTCGCCAAATCCGGCCGTCCGCTCATCGTCGTCGCCGAAGATGTCGAGGGCGAGGCACTCGCGACGCTGGTCGTCAACAACATCCGCGGCGTACTGAAGGTGGCAGCCGTGAAGAGTCCCGGCTTTGGCGATCGCCGTAAGGCGATGCTGGAGGATCTCGCAATGCTGACCGGCGGAACGGTGATTTCCGATGAGGTCGGCCTATCGCTCGAGAAGGTCACTCTGACGGATATGGGAAATGCCAAGAAAGTCGTGATCGACAAGGACAATACGACCATCATCGACGGAGGCGGCAAGGCCGCGGACATCAAGACCCGCATTGCGACCATCCGGCAACAGGTCGAGGCGGCGACCAGCGACTACGACAAGGAGAAGCTCCAGGAGCGGGTCGCGAAACTCTCCGGTGGCGTGGCACTGATCAAGGTCGGTGCCGCCACCGAGATCGAGATGAAGGAAAAGAAGGCACGCGTGGAGGATGCGCTGCACGCGACCCGTGCCGCCATTGAGGAAGGCGTGGTACCGGGTGGCGGCGTCGCGCTGATTCGTACGCTGAAGGCCCTCGATAGGCTCCAGGGTGACAATGAGGATCAGACGATCGGCATTCGGATCCTGGCGCGCGCAATCGAGGAGCCGCTGCGGAATATCGTTGAAAACGCCGGTGAGGACGCGGCAGTCATCGTCAATCAGGTGAAGTCCGGCAAGGGCGCCTACGGCTACAACGCGGCAAGCGGTGAGTTCGGCGACATGCTCGAGGATGGCATTCTTGATCCCACCAAGGTCACGCGGCTCGCCCTGCAGAACGCCGCATCGGTCGCGGGCCTGTTGCTGACCACCGAGGTCATGGTAGCGGAGGCCTCGAAGGAGGACGAGAATCCGCGCGGCGGCAGGCCTGCCGGCGGCATGTCGGATATGGATATGTAGCGGGCAGACCGGGGGCGCCGCATCATGGATTGTGAATGACCACCAGGACGGCGCTTGCGTTGGCCTTGCCAGGGTTTCGGATCGCGTGCGCTGTGTCGACGGCATAACGCACGGTCTCGCCGTGCTTCACGCGAGTGCTCGCCGCTCCCGCCTGGACCTCCAGTGTTCCGGCGAGCACCGTCAGGTGCTCCCGCGATCCGGGCTCATGCGGCTGAGATTCCAGAACGCCGCCGGGTTGCACGGTCAGCTCATACCACTCGAATTGCCCGGCTGTCTCCAACGGCCCCAGGATGCGCAACTCGCACTTGCCATCCGGGCTCCTCATCGACGGGGTCGCATGGGCCGGTAACACCTCCAACAGCGGAGCCTCAGGCTGACCCAGCTCCAGCAGCTCGCTCATGCTCACGCCCAGCGCATTGGCCAGGCGCCAGACCAATGCCACGGTCGGGTTCGCAAGATTGCGCTCGATCTGGGACAACATCGACTTCGATACGCCGGACTTGCGCGCCAGATCCTCCAGGGACATTCCCAGCGTCTGACGCCGGGCCTGCAGGGTCTCGCCCACCCGCGGGGGCTGCTTGCCCTTGACAAGCTGAAGCGCGTTCACCATAGTGGAACTCCGTGCGTTATACTGGATTCGTTCGCGATGCTGTACGCGAGCAGCCTGCCACAAGTCCCAAGAGACCGCCAATGACAGACGCATTCTATCGGCACGTTCAGCAGGAACTTTCCAAGCTCGACCAGTCCGGCCTGCGCAAGCGCGAACGCATCATAACGACCCAGCAGGGACCCACGATCCGCACTCAGGGCGGTGGCGAGGTCATCAATCTGTGCGCCAACAACTATCTGGGTCTCTCCGCCCACCCTGCCGTCGTAGCGGGCGCCCGCAAGACGCTGCTCAGCCACGGGCACGGAATGAGTTCAGTGCGCTTCATTTGCGGCACGCAGGACATCCACAAGACCCTGGAAGCGCGGCTCTCGGCATTCCTGGGCACGCAGGATACGATCCTGTACGCCGCCGCCTTCGACGCCAATGGCGGGCTGTTCGAACCGCTGCTCGGGCCGGACGATGCCATCATCAGCGATGCCCTGAACCATGCGTCGGTGATCGATGGGATACGCCTGTGCAAGGCCAAACGGTATGTCTACCAGCATAACGACCTCGCGGACCTCGAGCGCCAGCTTCGAAAGGCAGCCGAGGATGGTGCCCGCTTCAAGCTGGTGTTCACCGACGGTGTGTTCTCCATGGATGGGACCATCGCCGCCCTGGACCGTATCCGGGCCCTCTGCGACGAACATGGCGCCCTATTGGGGGTCGACGACTCTCACGCGACCGGGTTCGTGGGCGCAACCGGACGCGGCACCCATGAGTTCCGCGGGGTACTCGGCAAAGTCGACATCATCACCAGCACGCTGGGCAAGGCCCTGGGTGGGGCATCCGGAGGCTTCACCAGCGGCAGTCAGGATGTGATCGAGCTGCTGCGTCAACGATCGCGGCCCTATCTGTTCTCCAATTCATTGCCGCCCGGCGTCGTCGGCGGTGCATTGGCGGCGCTCGACCTGCTGGAGTCCTCCTCGGCGCTTCGCGAGCAATTGATGGCGAATACCCGTTTTTTCCGGCAGGGCATCACCGCGGCCGGTTTCCAGGTCAAGGCCGGTGAACACCCGATCGTTCCCATCATGGTATTCGACGCACCGGTTGCGCAGCAGCTGGCCGCGCGCTTGTTGGAACTGGGCATTTATGTGATCGGCTTCTTCTATCCGGTCGTACCCCATGGAGCGGCCCGCATTCGGGTGCAGTTGAGTGCCGCACATGAACGGGAACACCTCGAGAGAGCCATTGCGGCGTTCGCGCAGGCGGGCCGTGAACTGGGCCTTATCTCATGAGCGCTCCTAGAATTCTGATCCTGGGCGCCAACGGGCAGATCGGCACCGAACTGGCCGTGTCCCTCGCGGATCGATACGGCGCTGAGGCGGTGGCAACCAGCGATGTGATTGCGCAGGGTCCGGTAGCCAACCTCTCCCATCACGTTCTGGATGTAACCAATGCCCCTGCACTGGCCGATATCGTCGCGCGTGAGGGTATTACCCAGATCTACCATCTGGCGGCCGCACTGTCCGCCACCGGCGAGAAGCGGCCGTCGTGGGCTTGGGACCTGAACATGCAGGGCTTGCTGAATGTTCTGGAACTCGGCCGGGCGAAGCAGATCGAGCGCATATTCTGGCCCAGTTCCATCGCGGTCTTCGGGCCCACGACACCCGCCGCGGACACACCGCAACGAACCGTAACCGAACCCGCCACGGTTTACGGTATCTCCAAACTGGCCGGTGAAGGCTGGTGCCGCTGGTACCATTTCAACCACGGCGTCGACGTGCGCAGCGTGCGCTATCCCGGCCTCATCAGCTCCTTGAGCCCGCCGGGTGGCGGGACCACCGATTATGCGGTAGAGATTTTCCATGCGGCCCTGCGTGACCGTCGCTACCGCTGCTTCCTGAAGGCAGACCAGGCGCTCCCCATGATGTACATGTCGGATGCGATCCGCGCGGCGATCGAACTGATGCAGGCCCCCGCCGAGCAAGTCCGTGAACGCGGCTCCTACAATGTCTCTGCCATGAGCTTTACGCCCGAGCAGCTCGGCCGCGCCATCGGCCGGCACCTGCCCGGTTTCGTGATGGACTATGCTCCGGATTACCGGCAGGCAATCGCCGCCCACTGGCCGCACTCGATTGATGATTCAAGTGCGCGCCGCGACTGGAACTGGAGTCCAGAATTCGACCTCGACGCCACGGTCGAAATCATGTTCCAGAATTTGCGCAGCTCAGGCCGACGGGCGCACGCGGCGTGCGTGTGAGATCTCACGGGAGATCCGGGTCTGCACCGCGCAGTGCTGCCTGCAACGGCGCGAGGTGTGCCGCGAAATGTTGGCAGCGAGCCACCGAGCTGCCGTAGATGGGCCTGCGCACCTGGGAAAAGCTGGCCGTCCTCACGATTCGCTTGGATTCATAAAACCGCAGGCAGGCCGGCTCCCAGTCGAGCCCGAGGTGTTGCAGCATTCCTCGTGCCTCCCGCTCCGGGCTGGCGACGGTGTCTTCGTAGCTCACATCCAAGATCCGCCCGGCTGGCAGGACCGCATGCCAATGCCCCATGAGCGTGCGGTAGCGCCGGTAGTGTCTTCCCAGCATCGCAAGTTCATAGCTGTATTGATGACCCCAGGCGAAACGCAGCGCGTAGCATGAAAAGCAGGTGTCGAGAGGATCGCGCACGGCATGCAGGATCTTCGCGGTCGGCAACATCAGGTGGATCAACCCGAGATGTTGGAAGTTATCGGGCATCTTGTCCGTGACGTAGCGTTTGCCGCCCGCGAGGCCGGCAAGTCGGTCGAGATATTCCCGGCCGAGCTGGCGCAGCGCCGCCAGCGTGGCGTCGCGCTCCGGCGCATCGAAGCAGAGACGCCCTGCCCCTTGGATGAGTTGATCGAGGGCCGTGAGCTCTCCTGCGCCAAATACCTGCGGATGACTCGCCAGTATCTGTTCGATGAGGGTGGTGCCCGATCGCGGCATTCCCACGATGAATATCGGCACCGGATCCTCGCGATTTGCCGCCGGGTGCGGGGTCGCGCCAGCGCACTCCTGGAAAAGCCCGGGCGTGAAGGTCGCGCATGAGACATCCAGCCGCTGGGCCGCTGCACTCTCGTGAAACGGATGTAAGGCGTGGTGCAGCCGGTTTCCTTCCGCATAAGCGGCAAAGGATTCCTCGTATCGTCCAACGGCTTCCAGGGCCTTGCCAACGGCAAAGTTCAACCTGATTCGATCATCCACCGGCAGCGCTGCGCGCCGCGCGTAGAGGGTCTCGAGCTGATTGAAGCGCGGGTCATCCGTCCGGTAGGTCAGATAGGACAGGGCCGTCGCCAGGGCCCGGGCATTCTCTGGCGCGGACTCGACAGCCCGGGCCAAAAGTCGCTCGGCCTCGGCCGGCTCGCCCAGGCGAATGAGGACACCGCCGAGATTGCCGAGCGCCTCGGTATGATTGGGTTCGATGAGCAGCGCGCGCCGATAGGCAGTCACCGCCTCCGTGAACTGGCCGAGCTCACCCAGGATACTGCCGAGGTTGTTGTGCGCCTCGGCGGATGCCGGGTCGAGTTCAAGCGCGCGGCGGTAGCTGCCGAGGGCCGCCTCGAATTGCCCGAGATCGCGCAGCGCGAGCCCCAAGTTGACATGCGCCGCAGCGAGAGCGGGGTCAAGCTCGAGCGCGCGGCGGTAGCAGGCGGCGGCCTCCGCGAACCGTCCGCAATCTCGAAGCGCGGCGCCCAGATTGCTGTGGGCACCGGCAAGACCGGGGTCGAGCCGAAGGGCGCTGCGAAAGCTCGCCACCGCCTGCTCGAGATGCCCCTGATCCTTCAATACATTGCCGAGATTGCTGTGCGCGATCGCAAACTGCGGATTAATCTCAAGCGCCCGGCGGTAGCTGGTCTCGGCTTGCGCGAAGCGCCCGAGCGCGCGCAGCGCATTGCCAAGATTATTGTGGCCATCGGCATATGCGGGTCTGATCTGCACGGCGCGCCGGCAAGCAGCGACCGCCTCATCCAGTCGTCCGGCGCGGCGCAGGGTGACCCCGAGATGATTGTACGCAGCCGCATCCTGCGCCACCGGCGGCGCCGACGGCTTCTCGGCGACAGTCACCTGACCGCAGCATTTCTTGAATTTTCTGCCACTGCCGCAGGGACAGGAATCGTTGCGTCCGGTCTTCAGCTGCGTCGCCATGTGTTCCAATTTACTATCGACAGGCCTGTCTCCGTGAATCCTTCTGGTGTAGGCTCGCCCCACAAAAACTCAGAAGCGGGCAGCCGCCCCAGAGGGGACACCATGAAGACCGTCGCCGCGTTATGCCTGATCCTGCTGTCCTGCAGTGCGCTTGCGGCCACGGGGGCGAAGTCACCGGCGCCCGCCCCACCCGCGTGCGATCGCGAGTGCCTGCGCGGCATGGTGACCCAAGTGCTCTATGCCCTCGTGGATCACGATGCCAGCAAACTGCCGGTGACCGCCAATCTGCGTGTCACCGAGGATGCCGTCGAAAAGCCGCTCGCGAAGATCGGCCTGGTCAACACGGTGACCAGGTTGCGCGGCTATCGTCAGGACATCATCGACGAGCGCGCAGGACAGAGCATCGCGGGCGTTCTGGTCGAGGAGTCCGGTGCCCCGATCCTGCTGGTCGTGCGGGTCAAGGTGGAGGGCGAGAAGATCAGCGAACTCGAGTTGGTGGCCGCGCGCAGCCGCGCGGAGGGCCTGAGCTTTACCATCGACACCTTCAACGCGCCCAGCGAGGAGATGAACTTCGTGCCGCGCCCCGCGCAGCTGGCGATGCGCGACCAGGCGATCGAAATTGCCCTGCACTACCCGAAGGGCCTGAACTCCACGGAAACTTTTGCTTCCGTGGGAACGCCGTTTGCGCCCGGCGCCCGGCGCGTTGAAAACGGCGCAGTCATGGCGGGACCGGACTGTGTGTTCAGCCCCACCTGCAAGGATATCGCGACCCAATCCCTCGAGATCTTCAAGCGCCTGGGCCACGTCACGGTGCGATCCATCTACGTGGACGAGCGGCTGGGCATCGTCGTGCTGCGCCTGTCCTGGAACGTGCGCGGCCCGGGCTCCGACAAGCTCACGACGTTCGAGCTGTTCAAGGTCTACGACGGGCAGATCCACAAGGTCGAGGCATTCATCAGGCTACTTCCGCCGGACCTCGAACTGGGGGGTTGGCCGATAACCGTCAGCCAGCCTTAGAGATTGGCCGAAGCTGGGTGTTCTGCGCCGCTCGGCACACTCTGACCACCGTGTCGCGGAACCATCGATGGGCCGGATCAGCATCGACCCGCGGGTGCCACATCGCCAACACCGCGATCT
>Ga0210391_10002083_pt1 | contig 17520 bp, 16 predicted proteins | sample IncBWC12OmetaG_FD_160573 | JGI IMG/M metagenome (GOLD analysis project Ga0210391, IMG submission 160573) | Forest soil microbial communities from Barre Woods Harvard Forest LTER site, Petersham, Massachusetts, United States - Inc-BW-C-12-O ... | reverse complement strand
CCCTTTCAGGGAGGCGGGTAGCCTAATCAATCAGCCGGTGACTTTCGCACCATAACGCGTCCTGGCATCCCCGCACAGGCATCACCACTGGTCTGCTGCTTCTGTCCACGACGACAGAACTCTTGATACTCGATCCGATCCCGCAACATAATCCACATCCGGATTCCCAGTTTGCGAGCCACGGCCGCTCTCGCCTTTCCCAGACCTTTCTGGATTAATTTGCGGTGGTAAAAATGTTTCAACTCCGGATCCCGGCGTACCGCATGGATGGCTGCTTCCCCCCAGAGAAATCGCAACAGCGGATTGCCTTGTTTCGTTAGGCCACCAAGTCGCTGTCGCTTCCCACTGGAATATTCTCCCGGGATCAGCCCCACATAACTCGCCAGGGTTTTGCTGTCTTCGAATCGGGATGGATCGCCCAGGAACACGTCGGTCGCTAAGGCCGTGATCGGCCCTACTCCAGGATGAGTCATCAACAACCGTGCTCCGAAACGTTCCCCTGCTTGCTGCTCGACTCGCTGATTTAGTGTTTCGATCTCCCTCTCGAATTTTACATACATCGCCTGCAGCTCATTGCGCCGATAGGCGGCATGGGGAGACAACGGCAAAGCCGCGATCGCCTGTTGCCCTGCTTGAGTCCACAGGGCAGGTCCTCGTCGCAGCCCATTGGCCAAAGCAATTACCTGCAGCGCATTTTGTATTTTCACCCGCAGGCCTACCCATTGGTGTCGGTGCCGCAACAAGGCCCGAATGTCTAACAGTTCTTTGGTCGGTAACCAGATCGTCGGAAAGCGCTCTTCTACTAGCAGTGACAACAGTAAGTCCGCATCTCGTCGATCATGTTTTTGTTTTCGTGGTTCGGCCGCTCGAATCTCCGCCGGATGTCCCACTAGGCATTCGATTCCGAGTTCCTCCATGAGGTTCACGAACCACTGCATCGATCCGGTGGCTTCGATCCCCACACGCACCGGCCCTGGAAGGTTGGAATAAAACTCTCGCACGATGCTTTCTTCGTGCTTCAGAGTCCTTTTTTCTATCTGTCCCGTTGCGGTGTCCAGCATCGCCAACGTCTGCTGGCGACTGTGCAAGTCACATCCTATAATTCTCATCTCGGCCTCCTTCGGTCCGAGCACTGTAGGGCGAACACCGAACAGTCTACTCGGGCCGTCGCGAGGCCGACCTCGTTAAGACATCAATCAGGCATTGGGAACAGATCACTTCTTAAATCGGTAGGTCCACGTCCCGCTCACGTAAGACTTCAGCGGCACACCCACGATGCACTCCACCCCGCACCCAGGTTCAAACGGAATCGTTTCCAGCGTCTGCCCGGTGTACCCACTCGCGATCAAAAAATCCACGCCGACCGACATCCGGCTATCGAAAAACGGCCGCAGCACCGCTCCACGAAATTCCTTCACGGGCACGCCGACCAACCCATCGCCCAGCGGCTTTGCCCTCACGTACTCAAACTCGCCTTTCGCCTGCAGATGAAACGGCAGCCGGTTGTACGAGCCGGGCGCGTCCCAAATCAGCCGCGGCGCTTCCGGCACCGGCTCGCCCGTATCCAAATCCCGCGCATCGGCTTGTGCGTACGAAACGTAAATCGCGCCCTGCGAAAAGCTCCTTTGCAGCGAAACTGCAATCACGCGATTCCGCGACGGTCCCAGATCTTCCTGGAGTCCCGTATCAGGGTCGATCTTCGCCAGCTCCTGCGAATTCCGCACCTGCTTCAACGTCAGACTGAATTGAAATTGCCGCACCGATTTCGACGCCCGAAGCTGATACGCCCACGATGGCGCCAGCAACGACGGCATTGCAGAACCGGTTCCGATTCGCGGATCCTCCGTGTGAAAGGCTCCGCCGTAGCTGAACGCCACCAGCGGCAGGAACGGATTATCCGGCGGCACAAACGTCACCGTCGCCTTTGGCAGCGTCAACGTCGCCAGCTTGTCGAAAGAATTCTGCAGGTTGATGAAATCCTGATTGACCATCCACACCAATTCCTGCCGGAATCCCACATCGTAGTGAAAATACTTCGCAACCAGACCATCGAGCGAAACGAACGGCTCGACGAACGAAAGCGTCAGATTGTTGCTCGTCACGAGCTGAAACTGATTCTGCGCATCCAGCTGATACAGATCCAGATTGCGTGGCGCATCGCGGCGAAGATCCACGCCCGCCAAAATCGATAGCCACGCCCGCACGCTCTGTATGTACGTCGTCTCGCCGCCAACTACGTTGCGCGTCTCGCTCTGCTGAATCAGCCCAGCGCCGAAGTTCGAGCGCAGCGTCAGCGCGTAATTCCGAAAGAAACCAAACAACGAAAGCTGCTGTTGCTCGCTGAGCTTCCAGTTATCCGTCGCAACCGCCAGAAAATTATGCGTACGGTCCAGCTGCCGATTGTCGATCGTGTCATTCGGAACCGCGAATCCGATCGGAATCAATCCCGAAACATCCGAGAAGCCGTAGTAGCCAATGCCGAACAGCGTCAGCTGATGCCGTCCAAACCTGAACTCGCGCGCGCCGTTCAACTTGTATTGCTGCCGGTGCTCGAGCCGCTCCAGAAATCCGTTGCCGTACGAAGCCTCCGGCGCCACCCACGCATGAGTATCCGCGCTCGCGGGACTCCAGCCCGCAACCACATCCGCATCGCGATAGTCGCCCGTCACCTGCACAAAATCGCCCAGCCGCTGCGCAGGTACGTACGTCGCCGCCAGGTCCACGGAATTATTTCCCTCGCGCACGTTGAACGCTCCGCCGTCCACCGTCACCGCCTCAATCACCGCCGGAATCAGAAAGTTCGGATCCGCATAACCGTTGCCGTGCGCATTTGCCGGCAGATTATTCGGAAACAAAAAGCTTCCCACCTGAAAAAACTGCGCGATCGGCTCGCCGTGATCGCCCGCCACTCCCGGCGAAAAATATTGCGGCGCTTTGATCCCTCCCGACGCTGTCTCGATCGGCAGCCCGGGAATCGAAACCGGCGCTCCCGGCCGCCCCGGGTTCGCGTCCAGCACCTGATCGTGAATCACCACCATCTGCGAAGGATCCGGCGTCAGCGCCGACGGCGCGGAATCCACCACCGTGATCGCTTGCAGCACCGAAGCAACCTGCGTGAATTGCAGCGCCACCTCGCTGGTCTTGGCCGCCGCCGCAGATACGTCCGCAATCACCTTCACGAATCCCGCACGCTCCGCGCTCACCTGATACTCACCAGGCTCAACCGCGGCGAATTCAAACTTGCCCTGCCCGTCGCTCCGCTGCTCCTCGATCGTGGCACCCGCCGCGTTCACCAGCTTCGCCACCGCACCGGAGACCGCCGCGCCTTGAGGATCCGAAACGGTCCCAGCAATGCGCCCCTGCTGCGCGCCAGCTGTCGCCGCACCGCCGCAAAACCAAATGAGCGCAAGCAGGCATACCAACACCCGCGCAGTCCGTGCCATGGAGTTCAAGCCGACCATAAATCCCTCGCAGAAATGGATGTGAAAACACCCTTACTTGCGCGCGAAAAAACGAAAAGGGGATTTACGATTAGAAGTAGCTGGTCGTGTAGCTGAGCAAACGAAAAAGGGTATGCGGGGGGCGATACACCTGCGTTGACCGGATTCGATGAAGCCGATTCACACCTAAGAAATACCACACCTACCGAGAGCGCCCCTACTCAATTCGGGCTAACGCCTGATAAGTTTGAATGTATAGGTCAAAGGAGGAGCGCTAGGTGTAGAAGAGCTGAACTCAGCGACAAGCTGATTCAGAAAACACCAAGGAGGCTCCCCCATGCAACCTATGTATTACATCGGACTGGATGTACACAAGAGGACCAGCGGAGTGCCCGCACACACAGTCCGCCGTTGTTGTGGACGGTGAAGGCGCGGGCCGTGTCCTCCATGTTTGTCGCGAAGAAAAGTGTCCGATTCACTCGACGGTGACGCGATACCACCTTTCACCAAAGGAACGGGCCGTCCGAGCCAAGGAGGCATTGGCCGAGCGAGTCGAAAAACAATCGCGGTTTGAGACGCTGAATGCGGTTCGCAGGAAACTGCCGAGCGCGCTGTCGCGTCCCGACCTTGAAATGGCTGTCCTCGACTATTTCGAACGACTGGGTCACGACAACCACCGCCGTTTGTGCCGAGCCTACGGATGGGACGAGAAAAAAACCAAGCGCCCATCGAATGCTGCCGTGGATTACAAGTCGATCGGGGCAAAAGCGATTTGTGAAATGAGCACACCGGACGTTCAGCGATTTCTCATCGTCTGCGCTCTCGCATCCGACCTCTACTGCCCTGGATACAATCCCGGACAGGCACTCGCCAAAGACTCAAACCTTGCTCGAACTGCCGTACGCTACAAGGTAGATGTCTCAAAGATCGCAGCGCGGGTGCGTTCCGAGCTTACAGAAAAGAAGTTGGGTGCCGGAGGTTCGCGAAGGAGAAGGGTGGCCGCAAACCAGCCGTAGGTCCGAGCCTTCAAATGCATGCGCGGGCCGCGTCTCGGGCGCGGCCCGTTCTTGCGTTCGAATCCCTGTGTGGCATCTGCGGTTCGGGGCGGGATCTTGCCTTTCTATCCTCAATATAGTGATCGCAGCGCGTGCGCGTCAGATGTTCTATATCCTCGGTACTTATTGACATTTACCTAGTATTTGATACACTCCTGTAGAGTTCCTTCTATGGAATCTAAGTCTCACCGCCTCATCAATCTAGCAGCCCGTAAGCAGATCATAAGCTCGAAGGATGCGTCCGCTCTCGGCATCCCGCTGAACTATCTGTCGCGGCTGGTTCGGAAAGGTGTCCTCAAGAAGATCTCACGCGGCCTTTACTCTTCGAGTTCGTCGCCCGTAACAGAACATCTATCGCTATTCGAAGCAGCCTGCCGGATTCCGAAAGGAGTCATCTGCCTGCTGTCCGCACTTCAATTTCATAAGTTCACAACACAGTCGCCGCATCAGGTCTGGATGGCCATTGATGTCAAAGCATGGACCCCTCGCACGAGCACTTCCCTCATTCGCTTTGTGCGCATGTCGGGACGAGCCATGCACTTTGGGGTCAAGGAATATCCCGTTCGCGGAGGAGCGCTCAAGGTCTACACGCCGGCAAAAACCGTCGCCGACTGTTTCAAGTTTCGCAACAAGATTGGCACGGATGTCGCTCTCGAAGCGCTGAGGGAGTGCCGTCGGCTCAAAAAAGCGTCGATGGACGAAATCTGGGCCGCCGCAAAAGTCTGCCGGGTTGCGAATGTAATGCGGCCTTACATGGAGTCGCTCTAAATGAGCGATCCCAAGCTCACAAATATCCCCGCATCGGTTCGACAGAAACTGCTCAATCTTGCCCGCGAACGAAATGAAGACTTCCAGCTTCTGCTCACCAAGTACGGACTCGAGCGAGTCCTCTTCCGTCTCAGCACCTCGAAGCATCGTGACACCTTTATTCTGAAGGGTGCGCTGCTGTTCGAGCTGTGGACCCACGAACGGTACCGGCCCACCCGCGACGCCGACTTTCTCGCGATCGGAGACAACTCTCCCGAACGTTTCGCCGCGATCTTCCGGGAAATCTGCACGGCCGAAATCCCGGGCGACGGCATACGGTTCGACCCTGCCTCGGTCCGGGCGGAACGCATCAAGGAAGACGCCGACTACGAAGGCGTGCGCGTCACGTTTACGGGGACTCTCGACAAGGCACAGATACCGATACAGATCGACGTGGGATTCGGTGACACCGTCACGCCCGATCCGGTTCGAACGGAATATCCGACACTGCTTGGATTTCCGCATCCTCACCTGCTCGCCTATCCGCGGGAAACGGTCGTCTCCGAAAAGCTCGAAGCGATGGTCAAGCTCGGAATCGCAAACAGCCGCATGAAGGACTTCCATGATCTCTACACTCTTTCGAGAACCTTCGAATTTGACGGAAAGACACTCGCCGAAGCGGTCCGCACTACGTTTCAAAAACGGCAAACCGAATTGCCGACGACGGGCGTGCCGCTCGCCTTCACAGCGGAATTTTATGAAGATCAGAACAAGGTCAAACAGTGGCGCGCTTACGTGAATAAGAACAGGCCGTACGTCGCCGAGGCCGAGTTGAAAGAGATCGTCGATCGGCTCCGAGCTTTCCTCGTCCCTGTGATCCAGTCGGCGCAGGAACTTCGAATGTTCAGTGGATCGTGGACGCCGGCAAAAGGTTGGAAGTTCAACTCATAAGTCGCATGCGCGTCGCCTTTACCAGCGGCGATTTTTGCTGCCGCGCGGCAAAGTTCTTCGCTCTTTCCCGGTCGAGGTAAACGCGTTCGAAGCGTTCGCCATCGGGATAGATAATCGTCACGAGCCAGTGCTGGTGTTTGCGACGACGGTCTCGCTTACCGGTTGCAGCTTTTCCCTTGGTCATCCGCGGCTCCGTGCGGCCCGTTCATCGCAATACGGTTTCTTTCAGGAAATGGCCAATTCCTGGAGCGTTCATGCTCGCGATTCGGCAAGCCGCATCGCCACGCCCGTAACGCGGCCGATGATCTCGGCTTCCCGCGGGTAGGAAAACTGCCGGATCTCACAGCGCGAGTTGGGATACGGGACCGCCAGCAGATGATTGTCGCGGATTTCACACCAGCTGCAGATGTACTCATCCCTGAGCTCACCTAAATACACGCCAATGAAATCGATCTAAAACGCCCACCCAATAGCCGAACTGAGCCCTAACTCGTTGTTTTTCGAAGCAACGGGCGGGCGGCTGTCGTAGTTATCCCAGAACGAAAACGTTAGATGAAAATTGTTCGTCAACCGAACTACCAAAGAATTGTTGGTCGTTGCCCGAACACGACCGAGGTCCGAGAACCCGGGAAAGCACATAGCCTCCAAATGGATTTCTCCCACCTTAAACCGGTACGAATCGTAGGAGAAGCCTACCAAACCTTCGGCGTTGCTCCCTCCAGCGCTGGTACTACTCGTGTACGCCTCTTTCGTATACGCCACGCCTCCCAGCCAGCGGAATTGCGACGTGCCGGTCCGCTTCAAATAGCGCCCGTATCCTCCGCCGACGGTCGTTCGAAGATCCAGATCCTGCTGGCTGCTGTGTAGAAAATCCAGCAGCCCACCCAAGTAGGCGTTTCGTCCCATAAAATATTGCTCGGCAATCGACGCATCGTCGCGATTCGTTTTTGTTCCGCCAGATTGATTCCCAAACGATGTCCCCAGATCTCCCGTCGCCACCCACTTCGGCGTTGCATACGTAGCGTTCATGTCCGTATTTACCGCGATCTGGCTGTTGCCGCTCGTGAAGCTCGTCCCGGCGTCGATGCTCCCAGTCAGCTGCCGCCAGAATGAAGGCTTTTGTGTCCTCAACTGGATCACGTCTGAAGAAGGAAGGCGTAAGTCTGTCGTTTCAGTCGCGATCGTCACGTTTTCCCTGTTCTCGCCAGTCCCTGCGACTTTCTCCAGCTTTCCCCTCACGTGATCGCCGTTTGCAAGCGTGATCAGATACATCGCCGTGCTATTCACCGTCTCCACCTGCGCCCATTCCACTTCCAGATTATCGGGCGCGTAGTCGGTCTCGATGTAGAGAACCCCACTCTCAAGTCTTTTCACTTCGCCGGTGAAGCGATCGCCGTTTTTCATGATGACTACATCTCCGCGCAGCGTTGATGCGGGCAGGCGATCGCAGACACCGAGCACAAGAATGAAAACGACGAGCAGGCGCACGTCTATCGCGCGTTCCAAACGGAGAAGGGTCATGGCTTTACTCCGGAATACAAATTTGGCACCCCGATCAGCAGGCCGACCAATCAGAGCCTGCTATGATTTCGGCGGCGGTGGCGGAGCAGCCGGTGCTGGAGGCGGCTGCGGCTTCGGAATCCGTAAAGTCCACGAGAAGCCGAACGCAATCACACGACCCTCTGGCCGGGCCTTCGCGGAAAACTCGTCCTCATACTTGAAGAAGGTGTTGATCGCCTTTACTGGCAGGATAAAGTTCGCTTGGAATCCGACGGCGTGTGCCGAGTAATACGGGAAACCCTGCGTCGTGCCACTGTTCCCGGTCACTTGCCATTGGTCATAGCCGATCACGCCGAGCTGCAATAGCCGAGTGAAATCCTTCTTGAGCGGAAGGATCTGACCAAACCCCCATTCATCTGTGAAGGCCTGCCCCGGGGTAATATTGGTTCCGTCCTTCTGTCCGTGGATCTCCCAGACAGTCGCGAGATTCGCCGTCGTCGCTTTGTTTTTCGTCAGATACACGGTCGTGTTCGTTGTGAAGTCATTGCCCCAATAGCCTGAACCGACATTGGTCGACGCTCCAGGCGTAAAGCGCCCGGTCGGCGCAGTAAAGCCGTATCCCGCCGCCACGTCAGCATGTTTCAAATGCCAGCCCAGATTTACGGGTTGCACATAAATGTCGGCCAGCCCTTGGCCGCCTCCATTGGCGCTCAGGTTGGTGCCCACAATCGCTGCCACGAGCGAACCATTCGCGAACGGCAACACGACATACGGAAAGTAGTACGCGCCGAGAAACTTGTGCGTCGGCACATAATAAAAAAGATTTTCGTTTACCCAGAAAGAGTACGTGCCGGTGATGTTAGGGAGTGCGTTTCCGTTCGAGTTATTCAGCTGGCCCGCGGAATAATTTAGCGTCAGGTTGGCGTACGTGAATCCCGGATCGGGTATCGCGCCGGCATTGAGGCCGTATTGCCCTGGTACGTATTGCCCTTTCTGTTGTGCGCTCAACGGGCGAAGGCAGGCCAACACTACAAGAGACAACAACACAATCCTATGTCGAGAAAACATCGCTCTCTCCACGGCGCTCTGGCGCGTAAGTTTTGAAAACGCTTCGCAGCTATTTCACGGAGTAATTTCGGGAATCCATGCACGCCGCAAACGCGCGCTGGAACGTATCGATACCTTCCTGATGGGCCTGTTGCAACAGGGCGGTCTGCTTCTTGAGGTCGGCGGCAGCCTGTGCGGCGGCCTGCTGCTTGGATTGAGCGTTCGCCTGCCGTTGTTGCGCGCCTCCTCTCATCGTTCCCGCAACCGATCCTGCCGCGGCGCCCGTTCCAGCGTCGCCTGCGATCGCGCCGATGGCTGCACCACCTGCCGCGCCACGAGCGGCGCCGCGAAGCCGGTTGCCGTAGACCTGTTGAGCGTTATCTGCAGCTTCCTTCTGTGCGGCGGCGATTTCTTCGGGGCTGGGACCCTGAGGAGCGGGCTTAGTGGGATCGACCTGGGTACGCTGCTTGGCCATCCCGTAACACTCGCTTTCGTCCTTTAGTTGCTGATCGGCGCTCTGACCATTCTTGGGAAACGCAAACATGTCGATCGATTGTGCGGGCGACCAAGCGGCGGCAGCCGGTGCTTGAGCCGCGGCGGGTGCGGCGGTTTGGCCGGGCTGCGATTGAGCTGACGCGACTCCGGTGCAAACAAGAAGTGCGGCAACGGCTACGGCTGACTTCACGAGGATTTGCGAGCTCATTGGAATGCCTCCTAAGAAACTTATTGTTGGCGTCTCTACTGCTTCTTCAGATTTACAGCGGGGCCACTGATGCGTTTTGCCTTTAGATCGACGGACACTTCAACACGGTCCGCGATCTTGATGAAGGGAATACCACTGTTCATCCCGTATTGCTTGCGGTCAAAGGCCATTTTCCCCTTGATCGTACCGGAGCCTGTTCCCGCGCCGGTCACAACCAGCGCGAGCTTCTCCTGTTTGGTGACGCCGCGGATCGTAAAGTCTCCATCGACTTCAAAGGTGTCAGGTCCTGTCTGCACAATTTTCGTCGACTTAAACGTGATGTACGGATCCTGTTCTGCGTTGAAGAAATCTTTGCTCTTCAGCTTGCCGTTCTTCATGCCGCTTCCGGTATCCACGCTGTCGGCCTGAATCTTGATCTCCAAAACGCCGCTGGAAAGTTCGGGCGAGGTAAAGACCAGAGTGGCCGCCCACTTGTTGAACGTGCCCTTGATTGCCACAGAGGAGTCCACCTCGAACTGCACCGAACTCTCGACCGGCGTAATTTCAAAAACCGGAGCTTGAGCTCGACTCACGGAGGGGAACACCGCGCAGGCCACAAGGCACACCAAGGCCGCGTGCGCTCTGACCCGGCGACGTGGGCGCACGGTCTCTTCTCCGTTACGACCGAACTGGCGTTGCAGCCACAAATTAATTTTCCCCATCTAAACGCTCCTTGCGCTTTTCCTTTTGCGGATAGCGCGATCACTGCACCAGCTCGATTTCTCCCGGCTTCCATGTCTTCTCGAACCACGGTTCGAGTGGACCATACAGGCGCAGGCATGTGTACCAAGCCTTACCGGGCACGGTTTGAAGCCAGTTCTTCTCTTTTCCGGCGGGGGCCTTAGGGCCGATGTACAGATCCACTGAGCCGTCAGCGTTCTTCACCATGTCGTCGCGCTTGCTGTTCTTGTTCGGATACGGTTGACTGGTCTGGAGTTCAGACCGGGTTTGCGGATCGTAAAGAATCACGGACCAGAAGTCTCTCGCTGGCGGATTAGGAGGGATGTGGAGTTTGTAATTCTTGTTCCCATCTAGAATACTTCCGTCCTTATCGTGATCCCCGATGGCGTATTGCGACCCGACCCCGACCATTTTCAGCACCATCGCCGGTGTGTTCACAGTAGCCTGGTAAAAGAAGAGGATTCGCGCGTCCAGATTACGGCCTCCATTGCCGCCATCGACGAGCCATTTGTAATCCCCACCGATGAACGGAGTTTTCCAGTAGCTGTCCTTGTAGTAGTAAGCGGATTTGTCGCGGGTCTCAAACACGATGGCCCGAGCGGTGGCGTTGCCCACGGCGGCGGACTCCGTCAAAATGGCCTTCATCCGTGCGTCAGGGGCGAACGGCTTTCCTTTGGTGATGCCGATACTGTTGGCAAGACCTCGCAATTCAGGATCGATAAAATCCACGGGCTCCTTCTGGATCACGTGCGCAATTTCGTCATAGAACTCGTAGGTGTTCGCATGAATCGTGTTGTAGGAAACGCCGGAGCCGCTGATGAACTGCATGGAGGGCGGGTTGGTCGCCTGCGCCAAGGGGTAGATTTTCAAGCCGTCTCTGAAATTCTTACTGGCAGCGTCTGGTTTTCCATCTACTAGAAATCCGCGCAGGATCAGCCAGTTCACGTAAGACGTTGATTGGGCGGTGAAATATCCTGCGGGCGCTTTGTCTTTGTATCCCGGCGGAAGAATCAGGTATTTGCCGCCTTTGCCGCGGTCGGGGCCAGGAGCGCCCATGTCGATTACGAAGCGGAAGAAGGCATCGTTCACGGTGCCCGGGCCGCAACCCGGCGGAATCTCTACAACCGTGGGTCCGTCGCGTTCGAGGTCGAGGGCCACCGAGGCATATACCGTGTCGGCGTTACCCGTGAGAAACAGAGGATTCGAATCCATTAAATGATCCATGATGACAACCTGATTCGAATTGGGCGCTTTCATCTCAAGCTGGCCGCGTCGAATCGCCTCAAGCGAGGCGGCTGGTATGAAGTCGAGGAACACATCGACGCCCCGCTGAAAATCGAGATTGTCGTACATCTTCTGGGTTGTCTCTTTAGTGGGAAAGCCATCGACAAACTTGAGCGTGCCGATCCGCGTTTCCACGGTGTCAGGCGTCAGGATCTGTTCGGGAATTGTGTGGTTGTATCCCGGCGTTGGAGCCTGTGCGAATGCAGGGAGCGCAGCCAATAGCAGTGGCATCATAAGAGCGCCAAATTTCAGTCCATTCATTGGTCTAATTAATCTCCTGGTTTTCGTTTCACGTTTGTCCATCAAAAGCCGATCACATCCATCAGAGCGAAGATTGAGCGTTTACTTTACGAGTTCTACCTCGCCGACGCGCCAAGTCTTGTCGAACCACGGCGCAAGCGGACCGTACAGGCGGAACAGCATGTTCCAGCCTTTGCCTGGAATCGTCTGTGCCCAGTTGGCCTCCGGTGCGCCCTTTGGCAGTGTCGGACCGAACCACACGTCGACGGACCCATCCGGATTGGTGACCAGTCCTTTGTCGAAACTGTTCACACTCGGAAAGCGCTGGTCGGTCTGCAGATTCGACCGCGTCTGGTTGTCATACAGCGTGAACGACCAATTATCTTTCGCTGGAATGTTGGGTGGCATGTGAACCTTGTAGGTCTTGCTGCCGTCGAGTGGATGGTGTTCGCTGTCCGTGAAAGCTCCCGCGTATTGCGAGCCTTTACCAACCATCTTGGCGAACATCGCCGGAGTAATGCCGGTAGCCCAGTAATGCATTGCCGTGCGGTTGTCCAGATCGAACACGCCGGGCTCGAGTAGAAAGTCGTAGCCGGAGTTCGACGGGATCCACCATGAACTCCCCGGATAGATGAAGTTTGCATCGATGCGGCTACGGAAGACGAGGGCGCGAGCCGTGGCATTGCCGACGGCCGCTGAGTTTGTAAGAATTTCTTTCATGCGCGCGTCCGGCGCGAACGGCTTTCCCTTTTCGAGGCCGATGGAGGCGAAAAGGCCCAGCGTCTCCGGATCGAGCGCCGAGTTCGGTTCCATCTCCAGCACTTCGTGAATTTCTTCGTAGAAATGGAAATCATTCGCATGAATCGTATTGTGGGGAATGCCGCTCATGTTGGTGAACTTGGTGACCGGAGGATTGGCAGCCTGCGCTAGTGGATAGACCTTGAACAGCTTCTTAATGCTTTCGACCGCTGGCTTCGGATCGCCGTTCACCAGCATTCCACGCCCGGGAGCCCAGACTCCGTATGTCGCGGGGCGCATGACGAAGTAACCCGTCGGTACGTCACCAGTGTAACCGGGAGGCAGAATTAAGAACTTTCCGCCTTGGCCTTTGTCGGGGCCGGCGTTGCCGAAATCTCCGACCCACCGGAACCAGTGGTCGTCGAGCAGGCCGAGCACGTTCGGCGGAGTTTCCATCACGACGGGACCGTTGGTGGTGTCAATCCACGTGTAGAAATAAACGCTCGAATTGTTCGGTGTCAGCCACAAAGCCTTTGAGTCCATCAAGTCTTCAAAGATCATCACGTTGCCATTCACGCCGCCGAACTTCTTTGCGGCGGGCATGAAGGCCTGGACCGAGGCGCCCGGAATGCCGCGCAGAAACGCCTGCACGCCGCGCATGAAATCGAGGTTGTCGTAAAGCAGCTTGGTGGTTTTATCGTCGGGGACACCGTCGAAGAACGTGAGCTTTCCAATCGGCGACTCGACGGAGTCTGGCGTGGTGATTTCCGCGGGGATGTCCGTCGTCATTTTCATTTTTGGTGGCGTGGATTGCGCAATCGCCGCTGACGCAGCAAAAAGGCAACCCAAAACAATTGCGGAAGCCGAATAGCGAAGTTTAGAAAAAACGGTCCTCATCTTTGTGCTCCTCATAGTGCGTGCTTTCACGGCCCCGATCGGTTGCTAGGCCTTCGGCTCTTTCGGATATAAAAACGCAATCTGAAATTTCAGCTGCCAGCTTGGGGACTGAAAATCTTCGGGACGTTTCACATTTCTGTAGGCCTGCACGCTCACGTTCACGGGCTGAAAACCGAGACGCATGATGCGCCCAACACCGCCGCCGACCGGAACCAGCCACACGTTGCCGCTGGGCGCGTTCCAGTTGGCGGAGATGATTGGTTGCAGAGTGAGATAGTACCCCTTGTTGAGGTTGTAGTTGACGAAGTATTGCAGGGTCATTGAATTCACGTCGGCGCGATTCGAAGGACCTGCAACGGACCACAAATTGTTGACCAGGACACCGAGGGTCCATTTACCGGGCTGGACCAACGCGACAATTGCGGGGCCGACGCTGAATTTCCCCGTGCCCAACATATTATCGGTGGCTGTCGGGATCAGGAATGTAGGTCCAGCGCCCCAAATTAATTTTCCGGGATTTGCCGGTGAGAAAAAGAAAGAAGGATTGATGTCTCCGAGACCAAATGTTCCACCGTGCGCCTGCGCGGTGTCGGGCTGAAAGCTCAGCGCGCCGATAGTGCGTGTGATCAGATTCCAATTTTGACCAAGCGGTATTGGAACCACGGGCTGAACCTGAATCACCGCATTGCGGTCTCGATCGAACGGGCCGATGTTGAAATCGGTAATATTCTGGACCGGCACGCTGATTAAACTTGCGACCGGATTCTGCGTGGCCTTGGCCAAATCTCCCGCCGAGGCTTTATTGTCCGGTTTTTCCGCTTCTTGTTTTTGCTCTTGCGGCGTCTCTTGTTTCAGTTCCTTGTTGAAATTCGGCTCGGCCTCAGTTGTTTTTGCGTCTTGTGCGAATACCGGTCCGGCCATAAGTACAAAGGCCAGCGCCGCCGTTGAATTCCACAATCGCCTTCTCACGCTCAGCATCGGTTGCCTCGGTTGCTGTGACACTCAAATCAAAATCCGATGATTGGTCGTTAATGTAGTGACACGCGTCTGGGCTGTCTACTGCCCTTTGGGGAAGGTCATGTTGGTCACAGCGGAAAAATGCTACGCACAGATACCGAATACTTGCTGGAACGTTCTGGCCGCAGGTACTCTTTAGGCGCAGATGAGCCTGATAACCATCGTTTGGTCCATGGTCGCCTCCTGCTGTTTTACCTTGGCGGCAATTAATCTGCTGGTTTGGATCAGGAATCGTACGGCGTGGGCGAATTTGCTTTTCTCGCTCACCGCGGTTTCATTGGCGGTTTTCACCTTCTTTGAACTGGCGATGATGAGCGCGGGAACGCCGACGGAATTCGGGGTCGTGATGAGGTGGGCGCATGTCCCACTCTTGGCCTGGCTCTTTTCACTTACTTGGTTCGTTCGAATTTACTTTGGAGCGGGACGGCTATGGCTCGCGTGGTCGGTCTGTAGTCTGCGCACGCTTTCACTGGTCCCGAATTTCTTGACCGGGGCGAATCTTAACTATATGCGCGTCACGGGTGTCCATCGGCTGCCGTTTCTGGGAGAACTCGTCTCAACCCCTCAGGGCATTCCCAATCCCTGGATGATCATCGGCCAAGTAAGCATCTTATTGCTTATCGCCTTCGTCGCAGACGCCAGTGTGACGGTATGGCGCCGCGGCGATCGTAGAAAGGTGTTCCTTGGCGCAACCATCGAATTTTTCCTGGTGCTCGGTTTGGGTCAGACGATGCTGCTGTTTTGGCTGAACATCCAATCGCCGATTATTTTCAGTTTGCCTTCGCTCGGCATGCTCGCGGTGATGGGATACGAGCTAAGCCTGGATGTGCTTCGCGCATCGCAACTTGTTCGTCAATTGCAGGCGAGCGACGCTCAACTGCGCGAGAGTACCAGCAGCATGACTCTTGCAGCCGAAGCCACTAATTTTGGGATCTGGATTCGATACCTGGATCGGAACGAAATCTGGGCCAACGAGGTCTGGCGAAGCTTGTTCGGTTTCTCGATCACCGAGCGGCTGAACATCGACTACATTCTGCAGCGCGTGCACCCCGAAGATCGCGAGGCGGTGCGTCAAACCTGGACCAAAGCGATTGACGGCGAAGGAAAATACGAATCGGAATATCGCGTGGTACGTCCTGATGGGCAGATGCGCTGGCTAGCCTCGCGCGGTAGCGTCGAATTTGACGATTGCGTTCCGGCTGTAAGCCGTGGCGTGACGTTTGACATCACCGACCGTAAGAAGGTCGAGCTTGAAACGGATCGCTTACGGCAGGAAATCGCGCACGTTGACCGGGTCTCGATGATGGGACAGCTGGCGTCGGCGCTAGCCCACGAGATTAACCAGCCTCTCGGAGCAATCCTGCGGAACGCGGAAGCGGCCGAGATCTTCTTGCGTGATCCCTCGCCGGACTTGGTTGAAATCCGCGCAATCCTTGCTGATATTCGCAAGGACGATCAACGCGCGGGTCACGTGATCGACCGAATGCGGCGTATGCTTATGAGAAACAAGCTCGATAGCCAGGCGCTGGAGGTGACGGAATTGGTTAGCGACGTAGTCGCGATGGTCCGGGCCGACGCGGTGGCCCGGCAGTCACAATTGGAAATTGACGTTCCTGAATGTCTGCCGCGGGTGTGCGGCGACCGTGTGCAACTGCAGCAGGTGCTGCTCAACCTGATCCTCAACGGCATGGATTCGCTGAACGGAGCGAATCGCGACAACCGGCTGGTCAGGCTATCCGCGCGGCTTGACGAAGCGCGAACCATCGAGATCACGGTGAGTGACACCGGCCAGGGTATACCCGCGGAAAAGCTCCACCAAATCTTTGATCCGTTTTTCACTACGAAGACGAATGGCATGGGCATGGGCCTTCCGATCTCGCGCACCATCATTGAGGCGCACCGCGGACGGCTTTGGGCCGAGAACCGAAGCGGCGGCGGAGCGGTGTTCCGATTCACCCTTCCCGTCGCAGATGGACGCATTTCGCTATGACTGCCGCCAAGCCAACCGTTCACATCGTTGATGACGATGCCTCCTTCCTTGCTGCGATTTCAAGACTACTTCGCGCGAGCGGATTTGAGGTGCGCACCTTTTCATCGGCGGCTGATTTTTTGGAGCAGCGCGAGGACGGCGCACCCGGCTGTGTGGTGGCCGATTTGCAAATGCCGGGCATGAGCGGATTCGACCTGCAGTCGGTGCTCGCGCAAACCTCGAATCCTCTGCCAATCCTTTTTCTTACCGGTCACGGAGACGTTCCTTCCAGCGTGCGCGCCATACGTGACGGAGCCGAAGACTTTCTGGAGAAGCGTGCGCAGAAGGAAAAGGTAGTGGACGCCGTTCGACGCTGCCTTGAGCGCGACGCGAACGAACGCCGATCGCGTAACCAAGTCCACGAACTTCGCGCCCGGTTTGACGCTCTCAGCACGCGCGAACTGGAAGTGCTCTCCCATGTGGTCCACGGCAGACTGAACAAACAGATTGCCGACGACCTGAGCATCCACGAGCGGACGGTAAAACTGCATCGAACGGCGATCACGACAAAGCTCGGCGTTTCGTCGGTAGCGGAACTCACGCGCGTGACCATACAGGCCGGGATATTCCCTTTCCCGCGTCTCCAACAAACCTTCCCTAAAGGGCAGTAGTCGGCGTCGCATGGTTCTGCATATAGTCTTCCTCACACCCGATGAGCCGTACCCCGCCTATCTATGTTGCAGTCGTTGATGACGACGAAGATTTGTGCCGGTCGCTCGCGCGGCTTCTGCGTGCCAGCGGAATGCACCGGTAACGTATTCATCCGCGGAAGCATTTCTCGCCGACACCAAGCATCCTCAGTTTGACTGCCTCGTTCTCGACGTTCAGCTTGGCGGTATGTCCGGCATCGAACTGATGCAGGGACTTTTAGCGGAGGGCGGCCATGTTCCCTTCATCTATCTCACCGCCCACGACAGCCCCGAAGCGCGGGCGATAGCCGAGGCTGCCGGTTGCGCGGGATACTTTAGAAAGACGGATTCGGGGGCCGAGCTGCTGGAAGCCATACGACACGCCGCGTCCTAAGACGGTTCGTGAAGGAGAAGCATGGCCTTATGAGAACACTGGTTTCACTTATCGCCATCTGCAGCCTCGTTAGCTTAGGTTTTGCTCAAGACGTGGGCTGGCCGCGCGAAAAGATAAATCAAACTGGCA
>Ga0210391_10002082_pt1 | contig 17522 bp, 14 predicted proteins | sample IncBWC12OmetaG_FD_160573 | JGI IMG/M metagenome (GOLD analysis project Ga0210391, IMG submission 160573) | Forest soil microbial communities from Barre Woods Harvard Forest LTER site, Petersham, Massachusetts, United States - Inc-BW-C-12-O ... | reverse complement strand
TGTAGAAGACATTTGGCTCGCCAGGAACTCCGGTCGCGGCGCGGGTCCGGCCGCCGCGGAAAGGGCCAATCATCCGCCACCGCAAGTCCGGTCTCAAATCCGCGCCGGTGGTCGATGGCAGCTCTTGGGCATGGATGGAAGCGAGAGAACAGCAGGTGAGCAAGCCGAGAGCAAGATGGCGAATCAGCATTGTACAGAGGTCCCAGACAAAACCGAGGGCGTACGGCAATCTTAGAGCCTCCCCTGTTAGGGAACAACCCTTCTGGCCATTGTCTTGGCCAGCAGAGCTCTGACCTACCTTTGCTGATCACTCAGGCTTTGAGAAAGCAAGTGCTAAACCTTTCCGGTAGCAAGCAGCAGATGGATCCCACCCGAATCTCAGCTGACACATCCTGTTTGTTTGAACGTAAGTGCGTGTGGAGCCCGAGGTGTTGCAAAGGCTGAACTCAGCGATGAGGCTGATTCAGAGAACTACAGAGGAAGCTCCTAAGACAGGATACGTACTCTACTTCATCGGACTGGATGTTCACAAGAAGACGACCAGCTATTGCGTGAAGGACTCAGCTGGTCGTGTGCACCAGAAAGGCAAGATTAGATCAACTCGCCGCGAGCTGGACTGCTGGATCCGGACTCTTCCCCAACCCGGACGATCGCCATGGAAGCGACGATCTTTACCGGCTGGATATATGATCCCTGCTTCCGCATGCCGAAAAAGGTTAAGGTGCCACATCCGTTGATGTTGCTGGCCATCGCCGAGCGCCTAGGGACCTCGTGCTTTTCGCTTGACCCTGACTGGGTCGCATTGGGCTGTTATCGTGACTTAGCGTGACTTCCCTAATGCTTTCGTGATTGTTAAGGCATCAGTCTTGCCGAGTGGAGTTGGCTCTCCACGCATACTGCAGAGTCGGAGAACATACCGAACTGACTACGCTCCTATTTCAGTTCGGCGAGCGCGTCAATCCTTGTCATCTTCGACTTCACAGCAACAACTACTGTGGTGCTCGCAGCAGCAGCTACAGGCCTTGCCACACGCTTTCTTTGCGCACTCGTCGCACTTCTCTCCTTTGCAGCAATCGTCCCAGATCGTGTATGCCGTCAATTCCAGCTTGGTTACGGGATTCTGCAGGTCGTTGCTCGTTATGACCAGCTCGCAGCAGCGCGAGCACCGCTCCTCCGCCGTATACCGCACGATGACTCCGAGACATGAGCCGGGGCGCAGCGTCGCCGGGAACGGATTGCCGACGATCTTCCAGAATCGGCTCTTGCACTTCAATTCGACCTGCGTCACGTCGAGTTTGCAGTCGCCGACGTTGCACAACGAGAACGTCCGCTCAACGCAGCACCCTGCCCTGACTCCGCCAAAGCATGCGGACCCGCAGACAGCCAGCGAACCTGAAGGTGCCGTCCCCGTTACCTGAATCGAGTGGGATCCGCTGGGATCGTCGCTGCTCACGATTATCGTTCCAAGCTGTGCACCCAGACTGGTCGGCTGAAAACGAATGGGTACAGCGAGATTGGTGCCTGGCGCAATCCGCAATGGATAGGCCAGCACCTCTGGCGCTATGAACTCGGGTGAAGAACCAGTGATGGAGGTGACGGTAAGCGTGCAACGACCATTGTTGATCAGGTTGAGCGGTTCGTCGGAGGACGAGCCGACGCAGGTGGGCGTAAAGACTCCGTCGGCAGCCATCATGAGCACAAGCGAAGGAGCCGGGCAGTCTCCGGACACGGAGAAGGTCTTCGGACCGGTTGGATCGTTGCTATCTACCGTGATCGTGGCAGCCGCGCCGCCCAACGCCGTCGGCTTGTAGCACAGCAGAAGCGGGATCGAGTCTCCGGGATCGACCACCAACGGAAAGGAAAGGACGTCCGGCACGAGGAACTGCGGCGATGACGAGGTAATGTTCGTCAAGACCAGCGGCCCGGACCCTTTGTTGTTGATCGTCAGCATTTGGTCGCAGAATGAACCCAGACACACCGGCGCAAAGATCCCGGCGTTTCCAAGCGCCACCGCAATCGCGCCCCAGGGTTCAATGAGGATCTCCCATGCTCCCCGGCCGCCAGTTGCCGCCACCAATACATGGCGGTCGTGGTGTGGGTGCTCATAGGTCTGCTCCTGCAGATCGCTGACGGACGTATTCGGGAGAGCGGGGCTGAACTTACTCCACGTCACTCCTAGGTCGACGGATTGATAGACCCCGCGATTCGTGCCGACGAACAGCCGCGGCAACGCCCCGCGCCAGTCCACGTAGATGGTGTTCAGACTGAGAAAGGACGGCAGGTTTCCTTTGATGCTTGTCCACGCAGCACCCTCCGCCGCAAGTAGGAAGACGTCCCCGCCTGACACCGCAAAGACGTGGCCACGATCTTCGGGATCGATGCGAAGATCGCGGATGAGACCGGAAAGGCCGTTATCACATGTGTTCCATGTAGAGCCGTCATCGTACGTGACCCATAGATGCTGATCCTGCGAGGAGGCGTAGACGGTATTGCTGTCGGAGGGTGCGATGGCGAGCGTGACGACGAAGGGATTTTTGGGGTCGGAAGACAGGACGCCGCTGATCGAAGACCAAGTCGGACTGGCAGACCCGATATTCGTCGACTCATAGACCTGATCGGCTGCCACCAGAACGCGCGCAGGATTGGCGGGATCCATGGCGAACGCGGTCTGCGATGCGTAGGCAAAGCCGTATCCAGCGCTCTGGTTGTACACCGAAATAAAGTTTGCGGTGAATAGGCCGGGCGGCGCCGGAAAGATGGTGGTCCAGGTGGCACCGGCATCAGCGGACTGAAGAACGAAATTATTCAGGTCCAGGGGATTGAAGCCGCAGACCCGGCTCGTGTTGTGGGGGTCTACGAGAATCTTTCCCGTCTCGCCAACCCCGCCCTCCATGACATTCCACTGCACGGGTCCTGTGGTTTTCTCGCTAAAGATATCCTGCCCGATTGCGTAGGCGACGCCGTCTTTCTTGGGATCTGGCGTAAAGGTATAAAACTCGGAGACCTGCAGGTTCGAGATCAGAGAGGTCCATTTGCCGGTCGCCGGATCGTAGCGAAGTACGCCCTGATCGGCAGAGACGAGTGCGTTGTCATTGGAATCGAAGGACAAGTTGACCCAGTCGAAATGGTTGATGCCGGAGAGGTATCCGATGCCTGCATCCGCCTCCGACCAACTGCCGCCGCTGTCGTGACTTTCGTAGAGCGAGTAGGCATCATTCGCAAAGATGTGTTTGTCGTTCTTCGGGTCAACCGCCAACAGCAGGTGCCACGACCGAGCTTCCAGAGTTCCCCCCGAAGCGCTGAGCGCCTTCCAAGACGTCCCGCCGTCCTTGGTGCGGAAGCGCTGCACAGCAGTCACAGCTTGCGATGGCCCGGGAGGCCCCAGCGTGAGAAGGGATGCGTAGACCACACCCGATGCGGTGCCGGATTCGAGGCGCACTGCTCCGCCGGCGAACTGGCTCCCCAGCGCGGCTGCTAGAGGCAGGCCGCCGGCCAGTTGGGTCCAGGTCGATCCTCCATCGGTGCTCTTGTAGATCCCATTGCTGCTCTGAGCGGCACCGCTATTGCTAACGACAGCCGCAAACAGAGTCTTCGCGTCGAAGCGTGCCATGATGAGATCGCAGACGTATCCGCCGGGAAGACTGCCCAGCTGGGTCCAGGTCGATCCTCCGTCCGTTGAAGTCCATGCCCCGGCCCAGCCCGCGGCCATATACAAGAGCGAAGTGTTGGTGGGGTGGGCAACGAGGGCGAGCAGGCTGGATCCGTCGAATTGGCTGTTCGCGAGCAGCGTCCATGTGGCTCCGGCGTCGGTCGAATTCAGAATTCCCGCACCCGGGCCGGAGACGGCGCCGAAGACAAGATCGTGGTTCGCCGGGTGCACGACCAGTGGACGATATCCGTTGAAGTTGAGGCTGGGCATGAAATCGGTCAGCGGAGTCCAGTCGGGCGGATTCACGTTCTTCCAGATGCCACCGTTGTCGGCGCCAAGATAGACCACTTTCGGGTTGGCCGGGTCTGCAACGACCGCCTCAATACGGCCAGAGATCGGTCCCATGCCGCCCGCGGTGTCAATCGGCGCCGGGCCGATTGCGGTCCAGAAGGTTGAACTCAACCTCACGTGGCTCATTGTCGTTCCTCCACTACAGTGAAATGGACATCCTCCTCCCCTGAGGAGGCGTCGTCTTGATCAGGTGTCAGAACCATGCCGCCATCCGCAAACGATTCGGAAGGAGCGGCTTTGTCCGTGCACCATTTAAGGAAGCATCAGCTCGCAGGTCCAGTTTGTCGCTGAAGGGGGCGTCACCAACTTGGGTAACTCTTCCCGTTAATCCTGTAATCGAGTAAGTAATCCGTCGGCGGAGACAGAAGTTCCTCAAGAACCATGATCGCCCCGCTGATACGCAGCATGGCTTCCCGCAAGGAACTTGACTGTGACTCCAATTGGCGGAGCTGCGTCTGTCCTTTGTCGAACTCATTTTTGAGGGCAGCGAGGCGCGCTTCTATCTGTGCCCGCATAAGCCTTCAACTCCCGTCTCAAAGTTTCCGACACCCTTTTTTCAGGAGCTTCTCTTTTGGCCTTCGGGGCGGCGGTCAGCTTGTTCAGGCATTCCTACGGGTCAGGTTCTTAGAGAGGAATAGTCTGGCACCAAAACAGCCGCTTAGCAAATTAAATAGTGGCGGCATCGCAATAGCCATTGATCTTGCCCCCGCGAAACGTATCCCTTAGCTGACAATCAGCGAAGGGGATGAGATGACGAAGGCGACGCGAGCGCGGTACACGCTCGAATTCAAGCAAGAGGCGGTTCGGCTTGTTGAGTCGGGCCAGGGTATAGCGGCGGCATCGCGAACGTTGGGTCTGGTAGAGCAGACGTTGTTCAACTGGGTCAAGGCTCATCGGGAAGGCACGCTGAAGGGGGGCCGACAGCCGGTCGAAGGTAACCCGCCGAGCAGATGGAGATCAGCCGCCTGCGAGCCGAGCTGGCGCGGGTGACCATGGAGCGCGACATCCTGGGAAAAGCTATGGCGTACTTTGCCAAGGGGCAGAAGTGAAGTACGCCTTGATTCGACGTCATCGGCGTGTGTGTGGCCAATCGCGGAGCTTACGGCTGGCCGCGCATCTGGCGCGAACTGCGTGCTCAAGGTATCCGCGGGGGCAAGCAGCGGGTGCAGAAGCTGATGCGGCAGCACGGTATTCGCGCTCGCGGCGAGCGGCGTTTCCGCGTCACCACCGATAGCCGACATGGTCTGCCGATCGCCCCCAACTTGCTGTACCGCAACTCCACCGTGGCCGCGCCCAACCAGGCGTGGACAGGCGACATCACCTACATTCCAACCAACGAGGGCTGGCTGTTTCTGGCCGTGGTCATCGACCTGTTCAGTCGCCGGGTTGTGGGCTGGTCGATGCAAACGGAGATGCGCAGCCATCTGGTCGTGGATGCGCTGGAGATGGCCTGGTGGCGGCGCAATTCCAATGTAAAGGCCGGGCAGATCTTCCATAGCGATCGCGGCAGCCAGTACGCCAGCCATGAGTACAGCCTCCTGCTTCAGGAGTACGGCATCACAGCTTCAATGAGCCGGAAGGGAAACTGCTGGGATAACGCGCCCAGCGAAACCCTGTTTGCTTCTCTGAAAGTGGAACGGCTTCACGGTCAACGCTTCGAAACCATTCGTCAGGCCAGGACGAAGTCCTCAATTGGCTGCTCTGGTATAACCAAACGCGCATGCACTCAACCCTGGGCTACGTCAGCCCGATGCAGTTCGAACAAGACTGGTATCGCAGCACCCAAGCAGTCGCAAGCTGAAGGCTCATCAGCGGAAAGCAGGCTATGGAAAAGCAGGAAAGCAAACAACGCTTTCCAACTTTCCCACAGCCACGACGACTACGAACTATAACTACTTATGGGATACGGATTCTGAGGGCAAGGTCAAACAGCGGCAGTTTATGCGTTGCTAGAGAGAGAGATGGTAATTCCACGGCATCCAAGCCGCTGGGTATGATGCAGCGCCTCTGTGTGCCGCTCGACTTCGGTGATCGTTGAAGGAACGGCGTCGTTTAGCTCGCGCCCGTGGATCAGGTGGCGCTCCCGGACTCAACCCTGCCCGCCTACCGGCCAAATCGGCACCGCTTGCACCCGCGACATATCACCCGTGGCCAACTGCAACTGTGCCTGTCAGGCCCCTATTGGCTTTCGAGAAAAGTTAGGTCCAATTAGAGTCTCAATTCAAACACCCATCGACTTGCAAAAGTTCTCCTTTAACTTACTCATGTGAAGCGACTTACGATCTATCGTGCCGAAAACATGGCGCGTGAACTCTTGAATTCCGCCCAGGTGATCACTCTTGACCGTAACTTATTGATTCTAAACGGAGGCGACTTAGACGAGCTTATGCTCGGAGCCCACATTTACGACGCCAAAATTTAAGCTACGCTCCTTATTATCAATGTGTTGGTCGGGGAGAGAGGATTCGAACCTCCGACCCCCTGGTCCCGAACCAGGTGCTCTACCAGGCTGAGCCACTCCCCGATCGTTGTGGAAGGACGCTCGCAAACGGGGTCCTGGTCGGCCCACGCTCCTGCTACGAGCTATCCTGAATATACCAGAAAGGGCCCCTTTCACTCGCTCCCACCGCATGACCGACCAAAGTCAACTCGATCTCCGCACACTCAGGGTTCTCGATGGAGGAATGGCCTCCGAGCTTGAGCGCCGCGGCTGCGATATTTCCGGGCCACTCTGGTCCGCGCACGTGCTCGATACGTCTTCCCGCATCATCGTCGAGGTTCATCTCGACTACCTCCGCGCCGGCGCCGACTGCATCTCGACCGTCAGCTACCAGGTCTCGGCGAGCGGGTATGCTGAACTCGGCCGTCCTGCCACTGACGCTGCGGCAGCGCTGCGCGAATCCGTCGTGATCGCCGAGGCCGCACGCGATCAATTCGGCAGGGAGAACGGGCGTCCCGTCTTCATCGCCGCATCGCTCGGCCCCTATGGAGCAGCTCTTCACAACGGAGCCGAATTTCACGGACGTTATGAGATCGGCTTTGACGATCTGGTCGCTTTCCATGCCGAGCGCCTCGCTGTTATCGGCGGCACAAACGCCGACATTGTCGCGCTCGAAACTGTTCCTTCGCTTGAAGAAGCGCATGCTATCGCGGCCGCGCTCATAGAGTTTCCTGGTATTTCCGCATGGGTCTCCTTCACTTGCAAAGATTCCGCTCACGTTGCCCACGGCGAACGCCTGGCCGAATGCATCGCCTTGCTGAACGCCGTCCCAGAGATCGTCGCGATAGGCATCAATTGCACTGCTCCGAATCTCATCGCGGCGCTTATCGCGGAAGCGAAGACCGCCACCGCTAAGCCCATCCTTGTCTATCCCAACTCCGGCGAGCTTTGGGACGCGAAAAACCGCCTCTGGTATGGCTCTTCCAATGTTTCGGAATTTGCAGAACTCGCGCGCACCTGGTACATCGCCGGAGCTCACGCTGTCGGAGGTTGTTGCAGGACCACTCCCGCCCACATCCGTGCTGTCCGTGAAGTCCTGGAGATTCAGACTCCCAATCGACAAATCCCCACTGCACCTCTCCACTCATAATTCGCGACGCCTCGCGACGGCCGCTGTACCCGTGCGACAATAAAGTTTCAACGCCATGAATCCAGAATCCACTGTGGCCCCTCAACCGGCCACTGTAACCTCCGAGCTTCTGGCTCAGCACAGCATCACTGCCGAGGAGTACTCCCGCATCCTGGCAGCGCTCGGCCGCACCCCCAGCCTCACCGAACTTGGCATCTACAGCGTGATGTGGAGCGAGCACTGCTCCTACAAGTCCTCCCGCGTCCATCTCAAGCGCCTGCCCACCAAAAGCGACCGGGTAGTGCAGGGTCCCGGTGAAAACGCCGGCATCATCGACGTGGGCGACGGCTGGGCCTGCGCTTTCAAAATCGAGTCACACAATCATCCCTCCTATATTGAGCCGTTTCAGGGAGCGGCGACCGGCGTTGGCGGCATTCTTCGTGACATATTTACTATGGGCGCGCGGCCGCTGGCGGTGATGGATTCGCTGCGCTTCGGCCCGATCGAGAACGGCGGAGCTGAAGCTGGTGTGGTCCGGAAAAACCACTCCATCCTCGAAGGCGTCGTGCACGGGATCGCGGCCTATGGCAACTGCTTCGGTGTGCCGAACCTCGGTGGTGAAACGAAGTTTGAGCCATGCTATTCGGGAAATCCTCTGGTGAATGCTTTTGCGCTCGGTCTGGTACGGCGGGACGAGATCTTCTACGGCAGGGCGACCGGGATCGGCAACCCCGTCATTTATGTCGGAGCCAAAACCGGCCGCGACGGCATCCACGGCGCAACCATGGCAAGCGAAGAGTTCAAGGAAGGTTCCGAGCAGAAGCGGCCGAACGTCCAGGTGGGCGATCCCTTCATGGAGAAGCTTCTCCTTGAAGCCTGCCTCGAAGCCATGCAGACCGGTGCCGTCGTAGGGATTCAAGACATGGGCGCCGCAGGCCTGACTTCTTCCAGCTGCGAGATGGGCGCGCGCGGCGGAGTCGGCCTCGAGATGAATCTCGATCATGTCCCGCAGCGCGAAACCAGAATGACCGCTTACGAAATGATGCTCAGCGAATCGCAGGAGCGCATGCTCCTCGTCGCGGAGAAAGGCCGCGAGCAAGAGGTTTTCAATGTCTTTATCAAGTGGGGACTCGACGCCAGCATCGTAGGCGCCGTCATCGCCGAGCCCCGACTGCGCGTCCTGCACAAGGGAGAGCTCGAAGCCGACATCCCCAACCAGTCCCTCACCGACGACGCGCCGCGTTACTGTCGGCCCATCGGCACCTGGAAGGCGCCTGTGCCACTCGACCCGCCCGCTGAAGTGCTCGAAGAGCTGAAAAGGCCTCGTGACTACACGGCTGATCTTAAGATACTGCTCGCGTCTTCGAATATCTGCTCCAAGCGCTGGGTCTTCGAGCAATACGACACCATGGTGCAGACAAATACCGTGCAAGGCCCCGGCGCAGAGGCCGGTGTAATGCGCATTAAAGGCACTAACCGTGCACTGGCAATGGCGCTGGCAGGGAACAGCCGTTGGTGCTACCTCGACCCCAAGTTGGGAGCGATGCATGCAGTAGCAGAGGCTGCGCGAAAAGTAGCCTGCACCGGAGCCACACCAGTGGCCGCCACCAACTGCCTCAACTTCGGCAATCCGGAGAAGCCGGAGATCATGGCGCAGTTCTCCGAAACTATTGATGGGATAGCCGAAGCGGCTAGCGCATTGGGAACCCCTATTACGGGCGGTAACGTGTCGTTATATAACGAAACCCGTGGCGAGGGCATTTATCCGACGCCGGTGGTCGGGATCGTCGGGATTCTGGAAGATGTGATGAAGGCCGTGCCGGCGGATTTTCAGCGGGTTGGCGATAATGTATTACTCCTACAGACCACACTTGAGCCCTCTCCTAACCGAGGCGAAAGAGAGTTCGGATCGTCAGAATACGCCAAGACCATTCTTGGCACATTGTGGGGCGTTCCACCAGCGATTAGCCTTCAACATGAAGCCACTCTTCACAAATGCCTTGCGGCGCTCGCCAAAACTGGAATCTTACATTCAGCACGCGATATTTCTGATGGAGGTTTAGCAGCCGCCATAGCAGAAGGGGCGTTTATTAGCGGTGTAGGGGCGCGGCTAAATCTTGAGCACGTCTCATCGTCTGGGAGTTATATCCAAACACTGTTCGGAGAACAGCCAAGCGCCGTCCTTATTACTTGTTCTAAGGATGCATATCCCCAAGTGGCGAGAATTGTGGATGAAATCGGCGACATTTATCCTCTATATCTGGGTGAAACGATCTCGAAGCGGTTGGAACTTTCCTACGGAAGTAATCTACTAATCAACACCACCATCGCCGACCTTAAACAGTCCTGGTCAGAATCCCTCGAACAAACCCTTCATGACCACACTGCCAACGAGGTCTTCGCGTGAGGCCGGACCTGGTCATCGAAGGTATTCACGGTGAAGAAACTCGGACGGAGCATGTCCCAAAATCGGGACATGGGGTACCCGAAGAAGATCCGAAATTAAGAGAAGAGTGCGGCGTCGTAGCCATTCACGGACACCCCGACGCAGCTCGTAACGCCTATCTCGCCCTCTACGCCCTTCAGCATCGTGGACAGGAGTCCGCCGGCATTGCCGTCGCCAACGGCACCAGCCTTTCGAACATCAAGGGCATGGGCCTGGTGTCCGAAATCTTCACCGACGATGTTCTCGACAAGCTCAAAGGCGACATGGCCATTGGCCACACCCGCTACTCGACGACGGGCGATTCGGCGCTGCTCAATGCGCAGCCTATTCGGGTCGAGTCCACCAAGGGACTCATCGCGATCGCTCACAATGGCAACCTTGTCAATCTTGGCAACCTGCGCGCGAGGCTCGAACGTGATGGGGCGTTCTTCCAGACCACAAGCGACTCCGAAATCATCGTCCAACTCATCGCTCATTCGCGCGCGGGTACGCTCGTCGATGCCATCGCCGACTCGCTCAGCCAGGTCGACGGAGCCTTCTCCATTGTCATGATGACCCGCGACCGCGTCTTTGCCGCGCGCGATCCACGCGGCTTCCGTCCGCTGTCGATGGGGCGGATCGCAAACCCTGATGGACCGGACACGATTGTCTTTGCGTCAGAGACCTGCGCCTTCGATCTGCTGCGGGCGAAATTTGAGCGCGACGTCGAACCCGGAGAACTGGTCATGGTCACCAGCGACGGAGTCACCTCGCGGCGCTACTCCAGTGGTGTTCCTCAATCGAGCTGCATCTTCGAGCACGTTTACTTCGCCCGCCCCGACAGCAAAATTTTCAACCGCTGGGTGCAGGAGAGCCGCGAAGAGATGGGCCGTCAGCTCGCCCGCGAGTCGGGCGTGCCTGCCGATCTGGTCGTCCCTGTTCCCGACTCTGGCGTGACCGCAGCTATCGGATATGCCGCCGAAAGTGGCATTCCCTTTCGCTTCGGTCTCATTCGCAATCACTACGTCGGGCGGACATTTATCGAACCAGAGCAGCGCGTTCGCGATTTCGGAGTGAAGCTCAAGCTCAATCCCGTCCGCAATCTGCTCGAAGGCAAGCGCATCATCCTGATCGACGACTCCATTATCCGCGGGACTACCAGCAGAAAAATTGTCCGCATGGTGCGCGCTGCAGGAGCGGTCGAAGTCCATCTCCGTATCAGCTGCCCGCCCACCATCTCTCCCTGCTTTTACGGAGTCGACACGCCCAGCAAGCGGGAACTGATCGCCGCCAATAACTCTGTTGAGGAAATCCGCCGCTACATCGAAGCCGATTCGTTGGCCTATCTGTCGCTTGACGGCTTACAAAACGCCTGCGACGGCGGCGAAGGGAATCACTACTGCGTAGCATGCTATACCGGAAACTACCCCACTCAATGGGTAGACGTAGAGGACATCCTCCCCGCGACCGCCGCGCGTTAAGAGCCTGGTGTTAAGTCCGCCTACTGCTACTGGGTCGGCGATTGGCTCACCTGTTGAATCATGCCCGAGCCTGCCCCGCAGCCGGTCAACGCGATCGGGTAGGACGTCGCGGTTTGTGGCAGCGTGGAGACCACCGTACAAGCGTCGATATTGATCCTGTACTGGTTATTCGCTGGCTGGTTCATGCAGCTTCCCGATGGAAGCGTGACTGTTCCCGACGTGCCATCGCCTGTAATCCACTCCACGATATTCGACGTTGTCAGTTGCAGGGGATCGGTCTGCGATTTCGCCATCTGCGTCGTCGGATCGCAATACACCTGCGCGTTGACCGGCACCTTGCTCGTTTCAGCATGGATGCCAACCGTCGTGTCCGCTTTTATCTTCACGCCCTCGCCCATGACTGGACCTGGACCCTTGCCCGGACTGATTCCGGGATCAAAGCAGGTGGAGCAGGTATACGGATAAATCCCGCTGCTCGCCGTCACGATGCATTCCGATGCCGGGGTCCCTTTCTGGCAGAGTTCCGGCTGCCCCGCATACTGCGAGACAGTCACATTCACCGGATTATCGTTCACGTCCTCCCATGAAATGATGTCTCCCGGCGACGGATGCAGATCGACTTTGGTATTGCCTTCTACCACCAGGCGGATGTGATTGGCCCCGCCGGGAGCCGGAACCGGAGCGACCATGTGCTGTTTTTCATACCAGATCCCGGTAAAGACTCCGATTGCTAATGCGATCACGAACACAACCAGAACTTTCATCGTCCCCAGTCCTTCCCTTTCCTCACAACTTTCCCTGCGCTCAGGGAGCTCCCTGCGATCGCCGGTTGGCCACCGCCTGTTTGTAACGCGGGTCTAATCTTACATCTTTCAGGTCCAGCGCCAGGTCTATTTCCACCGGCGTCAATCCCCGATTCAAGCATTCCACCACCAGTTGGACTGCCTGGTCCTTCTTTCCCAGCAGCGCCAGAGCCTGCGCCTTTGTGAATTGCGACTCGACGTCGCTTGCGCCGTGCCTCTCCGCCTGTCGCAGGTCCTCCTCAGCTGCACTGCGATTTCCGATCTTGGCGTCATAGAAGGCCAGAGTCATCCAGTCCGCTCCGCTGCTGGGGTTGGCCATCAATCGGTCGCGCAGCACGCGCGCTGCGTTGCCGTAGCATTCCCTCATCTGGCTGCTCTTATTCAACATGGCATAGGCATCGCCCATGTTGCGCCAGGCCAGGTCATTTTTGGGATTCAGGTCGCGGGCCTTCGAATAATTTACGAGCGCCTTCTTGAAATCCCCGGCGGAGAAGTCAATGTCTCCCAGCCCCAGATAAGCAGTCTCGTTCGGATCGCGCTCCAGGCTCTTCGTCAGCGCATCGACCGCATCCGCCGTTCTCCCCAACTCCAGGTACATCGTGCCCAGGTTGGCCATGGGAAGTGCAACCCTGGGCGCAACCACCGCCGCGTCCTCAAAGGCCTGTGCCGCCTCCGCATAATGCGCCTGGCGAAAGAGAGTCCAGCCCAGGTCGTTGTGGGCCGGCCAGTAATTAGGCCTTACCTTCAGCAGCTGCTGTAATACTTCTTCTTCTTCCTTCCAGCGATTTAAGTATTCGAGTGCGCGCGCCTTGCTCAGCAGGGTATCCGGATTCTCCGGGTCAACGGCAAGAGCCTTGCTGATGTAATCCAAAGCCTGATCGGTCTTGCCGGAGTAGAGACAAAACAGCGCTTTGCTGAGCAGCCCTTTGGCGGACTGCGGGTTATATTGAAGCGCGAGCGTGGCGTTGCTGTCTGCCAAATGCAAGGAAGCCGGTTCATGATGGACAAGATACTGGCGCGTGTAAGCCATGGAGAGGCGTGCGTAGCACAAGGCAAAGTGCGGATCCTCGTTCAAGGTCTCCTGATACTTTGCGATAGCTGCGTCGAGCCCGGCAGAGTTCGGTTGCGCAGCCAATTCTTCTGCTTCGGAAAAGAGGCGATAGGCTTTCTCGGACACTCGCTGAAGCTCGTCGGGATCTTTCAGCGAAGTGTCCTTCGGAAGATCAAGCAGAGCCGCGGCCATATTCGCGGCCTTCTTGGCCAGCTCGTCTATGGCACTGGGCGAAATCGAAATTTGATCCTTTCTCAGCACCCGGCTTGTCTGCGCCTCCAGCACCTGCAGCGTAAGCGCAATCAGGACCTTCGTGTGGGTGAGCGAGGCGGCCAGCGCCAGGTTTGCTCCCAGCGACGTAACCAGGCTCGCCGGCGAACCCGTGTAGGTTGGCGCGGTATTGATGTCAGGTGAGGAAATGATCAGGAGGTTCTTCACATATGCTTCAGCCCGCGCCAGCCGATTCCCGATGGAATCCAGCAAATTGGCCACCATCGCGGCGTCCTCACCCGACGTGAGAGGCCACGCCAACAGGGCCACAAACCGCTTCTCCGGCAAAGGCGGCAATGCCGGGTGCATTTTCTCGATTCCAAACCAGATGCCTCCCGCCGCAGCGACCGCCGCGCCCGAGCTCAGCACGAGCATTCTGCGTCGTGACAAAGGCCGCGAGAAGGTCAGATATGGAGCAGCCGGTCCTTTCGTGGTCCGTTTGCCGACTGTTACCGATGCCATTGCCTCATCGATGCTCTGGAATCTCCTCGACGGGTCCGGCTCAAGGCAGCCCGCAATGAGTGCTCTCCATGACTTCGGAAGTTCACCTCTGGATTGCGCCTCTCGCAGGTGCAAATCCTGGGCGCCAGGCGCTCCGGTCAGAATCCGCTGGACAACTACGCCGAATGAGTACACATCGCTGGCTACGGTCGCAGGTCGTCCCTCATACAACTCCGGAGCCATGTAGCCGAGCGTTCCCGCCAGCACAGGCTGATTGAAGGCGGTGGTTTCGCCCTGATACATGCGCGCCAGTCCAAAGTCCGTAATCCAGACGTGAAGGCCTTCGCCGGTTCCATCCACGATGATGTTGCTCGGCTTGATGTCGCGGTGAATGATTCCCGCTGCATGTGCAGCGGACAGGCCCGATGCTATCTGCCGGATCGTGGGTTCCGCCTCATTCAGCGGCAAATTCTTCCGTTCTTCCAGCCTTGAGGAAAGGGTTTCTCCGGGAAGGAGCTTCATGGTCAGGAAGAGTAAAGAATCTCCCGCTTCCTCCACATGGAAGATGTCATAGATAGGACACACGTTAGGGTGCGTCAGACTTCGGGCCAGCAACACTTCGCGCTCGAAACTCTTCCGCAGCAATGGATCGCCAGCCATGTCCGGAAGCAGTGTTTTGAGCGCAATGTGAACCTCGTGCAGGTGAGTATCCGTTACTTCGTAAACTTCTCCCATCCCTCCTCGGCCGATGAGGCGGATAACCTGGAAGCGTCTTGTCACAAGATATCCAGGACGAAAGCTGGGTTGCCGGGTTTTTAGATGACCAGGATAGAGCGCGTTCTCAGAGGTGGCATCCGACGCTAACTCCGTCTGATTCCGCGTGGCAGCCGTGTCGGCCTTTTCAGGTGCCGAAGGGCTGTGCTCGGCTGCCCGGACCTCTTTCGACTTCTGCAACTCCGTCATGGCTCACGCTTGTCGGTTAGCCGATAGTGTTGCATATCGTGGTCTTTACGGCAGCCACAAAAAACCATGCCGGATGGCGATGATCCCAGAGTGCCGCGAAACCGTCATGCAGCTCGAGTGAGATTAGCCCTTAAACTGTCCGGCATCCAGCCGCATGCTTATGGGAGGTCGACATTCTTCGCATCCTGTTCGTGATGCTTATGTCGCGGCGTCAGCAGTAAATTAAACGCTTGCAGCAAGTTACCGTAACTGCGCTCTCTGCACTCGCGGCAGCGGAGGGGATATCGTAGAAACAACAGCTGCCCGATGTCTTCGGAGCGAAATTTCGAGAGACGAAAGTGAGACCTGTAGCAGCTGGGGCATAGCATTGGTGGAACACCTCTTCCACAGAATCGACGTCATTAGCTGGTGGTCATCAGTTGGTACATCAGTTGGCAATAGATGCGCGGCGATGCAAAAAAAATCCTGCCCTGGGGAGGGGGAACTGCGCTACTGTAGTGTCGAGTATGCCGCGAATGACTCGCATTCACAATCTCTATGATGGTAGAAACAGCTCCGGAGGTTCGAATTATGGCCTGGGACGTCTCATTTAACTGCGACATCTGCGGAAAAAAGAAGGGAGAAGCCAATCACTGGTGGATGGTGCTCCTGGGCGATGTTCCCTGTTTCGACGAAGGTCAGCCCGCGTCGCGCTTCACGTTACTGCCCTGGAATGTGGCGGAAAGCCGTAATCCGGAGATGTATCACCTATGCGGCCAGGGATGCGCCATGAAGGCGATGGAACGCTTTATGACGACGGGTGAAATCGAGCCTGCCGGCACTGTCGAAGACGGGTTAAATGTACCTGCACTACGCTAGGAGACGGGGTTAGCCATCGAAAAGCCCCGGCCTTCGGCCGGGTTCATCCTCTGAACGGCCCTTTCCCACGCCTTCGCGGGTTACCGGCGGTGCCGACAGAATCCCGAGAATCTCCTTGACTTCCATTCGCAGTTTCTTCAGCCGTGCCTCGATAGGATTGGCCTCGGTGGTGCGCTTTAGCGGCAACTCTGGTTGTGACTTTTTCCCAGGTTCGCGGACTTCGGCAGCAAACACCTGGCGCGCCCCGGCGATTGTGTACCCCTCGGAGTACAGCAGGCGCTTGATGCGCAGAGCAAGCTCCACATCGCGTTTGCGATAGAGCCGCTGTCCTGTACCGCTCTTGTGGGGCTTCAGCTGCGGGAACTCCGTCTCCCAGAAACGCAGCACATAGGCTTCCACCTTGCAAAGCCTCGCTACGTCGCCGATACGGAAGTAGAGTTTATCCGGTATGGGGGAACTCTGGTCGTTTCGTCGCTGAGACGCGTGTTTCAACATTTGCACCTGGTCGGCCGCCCGGGGGCGACGCATTCCAACATTGCAGACCGTTTCACAAAAGTATAGGCCAGGGAGTGTTCCGTGGAACAGAGCTGAGAGCAATCGCGTATTCTCATGCAGGAGAATCGGTCAATGAAGAAGGCTCTGATGGCCGCGACTGCCGGTCTGTTTTTCGTATTCGCTGCAGGTTGCAGCATTCAGGTGGACAAAGCCAAGAATGGCAAAGACAAGAACGTGAAGATTGATACCCCGCTGGGTGGTCTGCACGTGCGTGCCGATGACACATCGGCCGCTGACGTCGGCTTGCCCACTTACCCGGGCGCTCACATCGCGCCCGATAAGGATGGCGACAAATCTGCCGATGTGCATCTCGGCTTCGGCGAGTGGCAGTTGCGGGTAAAAGTCGTGACCTATGACACCAGCGATCCGCAGGATCAAGTTGTGGCTTTCTATCAGAAGGCGATGAGCCGTTACGGCGACGTGATCCGTTGTGAGGGGAATCAGCCGGTCGGAACGCCCACAGTTACCCGGGAAGGCCTGACCTGCTCAGACGACAACAGCAAGGCGCATGTGCATGTGGCGGAAAACAGCTCTCTCTCGCTTAAGGCAGGATCCAGACGGCATCAGCATATTTTCGGAATCGAAAAGAATTCCGGGGCCGGCACCCGTTTTTCGCTGGTGGAGCTGCAATTGCCAGCCGCAGTGGATACTGGATCCAAGGAAAGCAACTGAAGCAGTTGGACCATAGATCCAGCTCTATCGTTGAGAAATCTGGCGCTCAGTCGAAGGTCGCTTATCCGACATGCATGTTCCCCTGCATTGCGCTCACCGTGCCGGTGAGATAGGGTCAAGGCATGGACCCCGTCTGCCACCGGTGCGGCGCAGCGCTCAATTCCTCGGAAGAATTGTTTTGCCCGCACTGCGGAGCTCCGCAGCTTCGCTTTGAGCCATCTGATGAACCGGTCTCATCGTTTGCGTCTGCGCCGCAAACAACCCACGGCCGTAGCCTTGACACCATCTCCTGGAAAGCTGCGATCGTGAGCGCACTTTTCGTCGCGATTCCCGTCGGTCTGCTCTCTTCTATTCTTGACTTTGGGTCGATCTGGGTCATCGGCGGCGGCATCGCCACCGTGTCACTTTACCGTCGCCGTGCAGGCGCGCCAGCC
>Ga0210391_10002080_pt1 | contig 17533 bp, 15 predicted proteins | sample IncBWC12OmetaG_FD_160573 | JGI IMG/M metagenome (GOLD analysis project Ga0210391, IMG submission 160573) | Forest soil microbial communities from Barre Woods Harvard Forest LTER site, Petersham, Massachusetts, United States - Inc-BW-C-12-O ... | reverse complement strand
GAGAGCTGATATCGACAAGGGGAATGGAGTGACCCATTGGCAAGCGTCTACGTGGGGGTTGGACGGTTCCCGCCAGTATATGGTCTTTCCGCGCCCTGTCGCTTTGACGTCGAAGCGACACAGCGCTAAAGCGACAAAACGCCGGCGATCATTTTCGCGATGGGCATATCGGCTAGAATGCAATCATGAGCAGCCACTTGAACACCCAACCCCTAGTCAGAATCCCTGGCTCAGTGCCCTGAAGCAATAGGATCGAAGGCGCGCTCATGGGTCCGTATGTTGACTCCGTCATTTCCGATGAAGTGGTGCCCGCCGCCACGGGCGTGGTCGTCATCGGCGGCGGCATCATCGGCACATTCGCGGCGTTGACCCTGGCGGGCCGCGGCATTCCCGTCGTGCTTTGCGAAAAGGGCTACATCGCCTGCGAGCAATCCAGCCGAAACTGGGGCTGGTGCCGGCAGGCGGGCCGTGACGCCCGGGAAATGCCGCTGATCGTGCAAAGCCTGCAGCTATGGCGCGATATGAATCATCTGACTGATGCCGACATCGGTTTTCGCCAGTGCGGTGTTCTGTACGTGGGCGAGAGCGAATCGGATGAGAGAAGATTTGCCGATTGGATGGACATGGCCAAAGCCTTTGATATCGGCGCCCGCATCGTGCAGGGCGCCGAGCTCGCGGCGCTCATGCCCGGAGCCAGCCGCACCTTCTCCTGCGGCTTGCACGTGCCCACCGACGGGTGTGCCGAACCGCAGCGGGCGGCACCTGCCATCGCGCGGGCCGCGCAGCGCAAGGGGGCGATCATTCTCGCGCATTGCGCCGCCCGCGGCATTGAGCGGGTGGGCGGTCGAGCGGCGGCGGTCATCACCGAGCGCGGGCGCATCGCCTGCGATGCGGTGGTGCTCGCGGCCGGGGCATGGTCCAGTCTCTTTTGCGCGAGTCTCGGCATTCGACTGCCGCAGTTGAAGGTGCTGTCTTCCGTGATGCGCACCTCGCCCATCGCGGATGGGCCGGATTGTTGTACCTATCTGGACGAGGTCGGCTACCGCAAGCGCGGCGACGGCGGCTATACCATAGCCAGGGGTGCGGGCTACGTTGCGCCGTTCGTGCCCGATTCGCTGCGCTACCTGCGAGAGTTCCTGCCGACCCTGCGCAAGGAACGCGACTCCATGCGAATCCGGCTGAATGCGCAGTCGATCCGCGAGTTTCGCGCACCGCGAAGCTGGCCGCTCGATCGGCCGAGTCCTTTCGAGGCCGCTCGGGTGTTGGACCCGGCGCCCAACAAGACCCTGAACGGCCAAGCTCTGGCCGCGATGATCAGGCTCCATCCTCGCTTCCGAGACATACACGTGGTGCAGGAGTGGGGCGGATACATCGACGTCACGCCGGACGTCGTACCTTACATCAGTTCGCTCGGGACCTTACCAGGCCTCACGATCGCGACCGGATTCTCCGGACACGGATTCGGCATCGGTCCCGCTGCAGGGCGCCTGGCGGCGGACCTTGCGACCGGCGCCATACCGTCCGCCGACCCAACGCCGTTTCGCGTCTCGCGATTCAGCGACGGATCGCCGATTACCCTCGGGCCCGAAATCTAGCGTCGCGAGCGCCTCGGCAGTGCGCGATCTCTCACTTCGGCTTGCGGAATTTGAGCACGAAATTGTCCGCTTCGCCGACCGCGACGTATCGGGCACGGTCCTTCTCTCCTTGAGAGAGGGTCGGCGGCAGTGTCCAGACGCCGTCGACCCAGTCCTTCGTGTCGCGCGGGTTCGCATTGACTTCGGAGGAAGCGACGAACTCGAATCCGGCTTTCTTTATCAGTGCGATCGCATAATCCTGGCGCACGTAGCCATTCTTGGCCTTCGGGTCCTGCGGCTGATCGTCGCGGCCGCGATGATCCTCGACTCCCAGGATGCCGCCGGGCTTCAGTGCTTTGAATATCCCCGCGAGCGCTTGGTCCGCATAGCCCTCATCCATCCAGTTATGGAGATTGCGAAACGTGACCACAAGGTCGGTTGAACCTGGTGGGGCGACGTCGAAGTGGCCGGCGCCGAGCACCGTTTCGTGCAGGGTCCCGAGCCGGTCTTTCTCCGCGGCGATCCGCGCGCGAAATCGCTTCACTCCGGCATCTTCCTCGGCATTTCCCGGCGCTGGCAGGGCGATATAGTAGTGGCCGCCCGGCGCAAGATAAGGGCCTAGGATGTCGGTCCAATAACCGCCGCCGGGCCACAGTTCGACCACCGTCATCGTCGGTGCGAGCCCGAAGAATGTCAGCTCCTCGATCGGGTGACGTGCGGGATCCCGGGCCAACGCGGCGGGACTGCGTGCCGGGCTGGCGGCGGCGCTCACCAGCGCAGGGTCTGGGTGCGAAACGTCGGCGCGCGCGGCAATCGACGAAGCGGCGATTCCGAGGATGGTGAGCAAGGTCACCGCGGTCGGTGCATGGAAGCGGGGATTTGTCATGGCCATACCTCTGTCGGTGCGTTTATCGAGCCGCAGTATCACAAATTCGGGGGCGCAGGGTCGCAGTATCGTCGCCTGCGTCCTCAGTTCGGAGGAGTTTCTCCCGTGAAGGGTATCGGCGTTGTGCCGGTAACCGTGCCGATGGTCGCCTTGTCGCTGACGTACAGTTGTACCGTGCGCTCGAAGCGTAGTTCTCCCTGGACGGTGGCACCCGGACCGATGACGATCCGTGGCACGTCGCGGCTTGTTTCCACCACTAGTCCGGACGGCTGCTTCACCAGGATGCCGCCTTCCACGTGCGATGCGCCGGTGATGCTCATGCTGCCGTTAATGGTCTTGATTCCGCCGGCCACATGAGCGCCGGTCAGGGCGATCTTGCCGTTGACATTCGAGAGTGCACCGGCAACCTCTGCGTCCTGTCCCAAGGTGAGTTCGCCGTTGACCGAGGATACGCTGCCGGATACATGCGCACCCGCGCCGAGCGATATGGCGCCGTTCACGCTGGCCAGAGAAGTTCCAGTAGCGTGATCGCCGAGGTGCACGCCGCCGTTGACTGTCTTGGCGCTGGTGACCGCGGCGTTGGCATCGACCTCTATGGAGCCATTGACCGTCGCGACGGCACCAGGTGGCTTGCCGGCGGGTACATGGATGGACCCGTTGATCTTGGTCGAGTCATCGCCGTATTCGCCGCATCCCGCCAGGGCGACCATTGCCGCCAAAGCAGTGAGGAAACCGAGACAGGCGGCTCTTCGCGCCGGGCGGGCCTCGCGGCGGTGAACCATCGAGGAGCGCGTCGAGTCGGTTTCCTGGGTCATGGCGGATCCGTCGGTGGTTGAAAGTAGCACTACTTTACCAGTACGGCTCAAGACCTCAAATGCCGCGCCCCAGGGTGGAAGCAGCGAGGAAGTGTTGCACTGAGGCCGATCGCAGCGGGGTTGACAAGCCTGCCAGTTCGTCTAACACTTCACCACGTGGTGAACTATAACGGGCAGCGGCCGAAGCGCGGTAAGATCGAGCCCTGCAATACCTCTTGGAGGCCGCCGATGCTTACCTTGAGTGCATTTCGCTGGGTACCGCCTTTTGCGCAGGGGCTGGTGCGCGACCTTCGAGTTCGCTGGGCCCTCGAAGAAGCCGGCATCCCGTATCGAGAGAGCCTGATTGGACCCGAAGACCAGGCCTCCGCCGCCTATCGCGCTCTTCAACCATTCGGCCAAGTCCCGGCCATCGAGAGCGGGGATCTCAAACTATTCGAGTCGGGCGCAATCGTGATCCACATCGCCGAGCAGTCCGATGTCCTGATGCCGTCGGACGCCGTCGGGCGAGCGCGGACGATCGCATGGATTCTCGCCGCGTTGAATTCCGTCGAACCCTCGATCCAGCACCTCGCCGCACTCGACGCATTTCATGCGCGGGAGTCATGGGCCCCGTTGCGCAGGCCGACGGCCGTGGAGGCGGCGCAGAAGCGGCTTGCCGCGCTTGAAACCTGGCTCGGCGATCGCGACTATTTGGAGGAGCGCTTCACCGCGGCGGACCTCATGATGACCACCGTGCTGCGCATCCTGCGCCATACCGACCTCGTCTCCGGGCGGCCGGTGCTCAAGGACTATCAAGAGCGCTGCGAGGCGAGACCCGCATTTGAGAAAGCGTTGGCGGACCATCTCAAGCCGTTCGGGGCGAATGCCCGCTAGACTTGCCCCGGGTCACTCCCCGCCAAGCACCAGTTCGATGTCATTGATCACACGCCTCACGCCGGGAATTCTCCTGGCAATGCGCCTTGCCGCTCGGAGATCCCATTCGTCGAAAACGATCCCGGTCAGCGTAACGACGCCGTCCTTGACTGTAACGGTTACATGTTCGTCGAAAAAGTAGCGGTCGGTACGCATGGCGGTTTCAACCTGCTGTTGCACCTCCGCGTCCTGCGTAGGCAGCTTCTGGCCCGTTACGACGATGGTCTTCAGGGAGTCCCGCGACTGCGCGCGCGCTTCGTCCGCGCATACCGATAACGCCAATCCTACCAAGCCTAAAACGAGCAACCCAGCGCCGCGGCGCAGAGCGCCATGAAAATCTAACGTCACGCAATTACCTAGCTGTGGGAACCGGAAGCCGCACGATAAATCTCGAGCCCACGCCTTCCAGGCTTTCCGCAAAGACTTCGCCTTGGTGGAGCGACACGACCATCGCCACCAGATGAAGACCGACCCCCGTGCCAGCGATGCTGGTAGCATTGCTGCCGCGAAAGTAACGCTCGAACAATCGCTCACGATCGCGGGCCGGAATGCCGATGCCGCGGTCTCGTACCTGCACGACCAGCCAACTCTGCTCCACGCGGGCGACTACCTCGATCGGGCTCCCCGGGGGGGAATACTTGATCGCATTGGAAATCAAATTGCTGAAGGCGTGAAACAGCAGTTTAGGATCTCCGGTAATGACTGGGGGCAATGAAGTGAACTCTTCGATGATCACTGCGCCGCGCGTTGCATCTCGGTGCGCCTGACACGCATCGCGCAGCAGTGTCCCGGGGTTGACCTCGCTCGGATGGAACACCGCGTGTCCATCCAAGACCTGCGACGCACCGAGCAAACTGTCCATGATGTTGGTTATGCGCTGTACGGCGCTGCGGATGCGGGCACCGCGTTCCGCCAGGTCCGACGGATCGAGCCTGTCGCTCATCTTGATGAGACGCTGCGCATGGCCGTCGATGACCGTGAGGGGAGTCCGAAATTCATGCGACGTCATCGAAACGAAATCCCGCTGTTGAGCTGTCACTCTGCGCTCGTTCTCGAGCCCTTCCTCCAATGCGGAGGCCTGCTCGATCGAGCGGCGCTGGCTTTCCACCAGGGCCACCGCGTTGTCACGAAAAACCGAGACGGCACGCGCCATTTCTCCGATTTCATCCTCGCGTTGGACACCGGTAATGGCAACGTCCGTGTTCTGGCCGGCAAGCGCGCGCATGCACGTAGCGAGTTCGAGCAGCGGGCGCAAAATGCCGCGGGCGATGTAGATGATCACGCCGGCCAACAGCGACACCGCCAGCACCATGGCGGTGGCGATCATGGTTCTGGCATGGGCGTAGGTCGATGCGGCCCGCTCGCTGTCTTGGCGCGCCTTGACGACGGTTTGATCGGTGAGCTTGCTCAGCGTGTCGCTGGACAAGTCGAACGCCCGTCGCGAGTCGGTGTTGTACAGCGCGACTGCATCCGCCTCCTGTCCATTGCTCGATAACGCAATCACCCGGGCCGCTACGGTCTGATAGACGGCCCACTGTTCGGCGAACTGCGAGTAGAGGTCGGCTTCCGATGGGTCCTGAGCAATTTGTTCGTAGGCACGTTGACTGGCGGCAACGGTATCGCGCAGCGCAGCGATCTCCTTCGCGCTGGCCGCCAACTCTGCCGGCGTGGAGGACAAGAGGTGAGTCGCCTCGGCAGTGCGGTAGTCGGACATATAGTTCGAAATGTCGCCGAGAATACCTGTGTCCCGCAGCCAATGATTTCGAATCACCTCGGAAGCGTGATTGACGTCGCTCAAGCGCGCGAATCCGACGACTCCCAGTCCGATCACCAATAGGAAAAGCAGCGCGAATACCGAATACAACCGAACTCGGATCGAGTGGGAATGCAGCCAACGCCGCGAGCGCCGCCAATGCTCGACCAGTGCGCCGGGAGGTGGCGCACCAGGTTCGAACCGATCGGTCATTACTCGAGCCATTGAAGTCTCATGGGTCGATGAGGCGGCTGGAAGCGGCCTTGGCGACGGCCTCGGTTCGTGTGGACACGTTCAGTTTACGGCAGGCATTTTCGATGTGAAAATTAATCGTCCGCTTGCTCAGATTCAAGATGGTCGCGATTTCAGGCGAAGTCTTGCCTCTTGCCGACCAAGTGAGACATTCCAATTCCCGACCGTTGAGGGCCACGTGGCGCGACCACACTTCGTTGCGCGGTCCCTTCCCCAGGCGCGCATCGATGATGGCGGCGAGGATTTCAAAGTCGACCGGCTTGGTGACGTAGTCATCGGCGCCCAGCCGCCGGCCCTTCAATTCGCTGTCGCGATCAGTGCGTGCCGTAAGAAAAATGAACGGCACGGCTTCGAACTGGGGGGCGAGAATGATCAAACGTTCCATCAGCTCGAAGCCGGTCATGCCGGGCATGTTGATGTCGCACAGCACCAGATCGGGGCCGGTCTTGAGTATCGCGCTCAGGCCGGAATGTCCATTGCTGGCGATTTCGACGGTGTGACCGCGATCCCGCAGGTCCTCCGCGATCAGTGCCGCGGTCTCCGCGTCATCTTCTATACACAGAATCTGTTTGCTCGGGGTACTCATGAAAACGTCGTTAATTCGCGGCGACGACGGATTGATCGCCGCGGCCGCCGCCCGGAGCGAGGGCCGCTTGACGATTCCACCAGCCGCCGCCGAGGGCCTGATAGAGCGCTGCGGCATCACCCAATCGAGTCGCCTGCGCCTGCACACGGCTGAGGACCGCCTGCTGGTACGCCATCTCGGCCGCAAGCTCGGTCAGATAGTCACTATAGCCGCTCTGCATCCGTTGTTGGGTCAAATCAAGCGTTACCTTGGCAGCACGCTCCGATTCGGCCGCTGCGGCCAATGCGTCGGCATCGCTCAGCATGGCGTGCAGCGTATCGGCGACATTCTGGTAGGCCTGGAGCACCGTCGTTTGATATTGAGCGGCGGCTTGGCGCAGCGCCTCGTCCGCGGCACGCTTGGTGTGCCACAAGGTGCCGCCGGCGAATACGGGCTGCGACACGTCGCCGATGAGGCTCCAGAATGGACCCCCATGGCGAAACATCTGCGCAAATTGCGTCGCCGTTCCACCGGCGTTGCCGGTGATCGTGAACTGCGGCAGCATGGCCGCGACGGCCACGCCGACTTGGGCATTTGCGGCGCGCAATTGCTCCTCGGCGGCGCGGATATCCGGACGCTGCTCGATGATTTTCGAAGGCAGGCTCACCGGGAGAGGTGAGGGGAGTCGCAAGGAGGCGAGCTCGAACGTCTCCGCAACGTCTTGATCGGGCAAATTTCCGGCCAGTGCGCGAATCAAGTCCCGATTCTGCTCGAATTGCTTTTCCAGGGGTGGCAGCAACGCCTTCGCCTGCGCCAACTGCTGCTCCTGGAGCGCCATATCGATCCGGGTGGCATACCCCGAATCGAATTTATCGTGCAGGATCTGCAGCGACTTTTCATTCTGGCCGATGATTTCCTGGGCGGCCTTGAGTTGCGCCCGCGTCGACGCTTCTTGGATGGCCGCGGCCACGACATTCGAGGCGAGGCTGACATACGTCGCCTCGAGTTCGAAGCGCTGCATCTGGGCCTGTGCGTCCAACGATTCGACCTTGCGGCGATTGCCGCCGAAGACATCCGGTACGAATCCAACCGTCAATTGCGCCGTGTGGAAATTGTAGTAGAGAGGTTCGTTGTAGGGCGGCGTGAATTGCTGTACGGCAAGAATCGCAGAGCCGTTCCCCTGCACCCCGGGCGCGCTGCTGCCGCTCAGATTGCCAGCCAGCTTCTGGCGTTCAACGTTGTAGTCCGCTGAGACGCTCGGAAAGAAATAGCCTTCCTGCGCGTACACCAATTCCTGCGCCTGCCGCAGGGCCGCTTGCGCGGCCCTTACGGTCGGATTCGCGCGAAAGGCTCGCTCCACCAGTGAATTGATCGCCGGCGACGCGAACGCCTCCCACCATTTGAAAGGTACATCCTGTCCCATCTCGAATCGCTGGGCCTCGCCGCCCGGGGCATTTGCCGAGGCCGTGACACTTGGGAGCGGCGCCGTCGTATAGCCGGCGTCGGCGGGTGCTTGCGGCTTGTGGAAGTTCGGTCCCACGGCACAGCCGGCCGCCCCCGCGGCGACCCCGGCAAGCGCAGCGCAGACGTAGCGGTGAAATGTCGTGTTCATAGGGACTGCAGCAGGTCGCAGTGACGTGCGGAAGGCCGGACGCCAGTCGACACATAATGAGGCAAACGCGCGCCGCACGGGAACTGTGAATGTTCACAGAGCATTCTCACAGTAGCCCGCGGCGCGCCTACATGGACATGATCCACGGGTTTCGATACGAGGTTCGCCGTGCGCCGCCCGATTTTCTTGCAGAAGCTCAAAGGTCGTATTGCCGCCGCCGTCTTGGTATCGATCGGCGTGCTCCTCCTCGCCGGGACGTACCTCGGAATGGAGGCTATCAAGGCATCGCCCGCGCCTGCCGGCCAGTCAACGGGAGAATCCGCAACGGTGACGCTGTTGGACTCGCAGCTCAGCTCGATTACCGTCGCGACGGTCGTGGAGCGCGACTTCCCACTCCGAAAGGAAGCTGTCGGCAACATCGACTTCAATGAGGACATGAGCGTCCAGGTCTTCACACCCTATCCCGGAAGGATCCTCCAAGCCTTCGCCAATCTTGGCGATGAGGTTAGCAAGGGCCAGCCGCTCTTTACCATCGAAAGCCCCGATTTCATCGCGGCAGAGTCCAATCTCATCGCGGCGGCAGCGACCCTCGATCAGACCTCGAGCGCGTTGACCCGGGCCAAGGGACTCTATGCCGCCAAAGGCATCGACCAGAACGACTATGAGACCGCCGTTGCCAGTCAGCAAAGCGCCGAAGGCGCCTTGCGGGCGGCGCGTCACGCCGTCGCGATCTTTGGGAAAACAGAGGGGCAGATCGATCAGCTCGTGGCGTCGCGGCAGGTTGAAACCGCACTCGTCATAAAGAGCCCGATCACGGGCCGCATCACGGCCCGCAATGCGGCGCCGGGGCTACTCGAGCAACCCGGCAATCCGCCCGCTCCTTATTCGGTCGCGGATCTTTCAACCCTCTGGATGCTCGCCAACGTGCCCGAAGTGGATATTGCGGATTACAAGCTGGGGGCCCCCGTGACGGTATCCGTCATGGCCCTTCCCGGCCGAGTATTCGCCGGAAAGATCACCGCGATCGGTGCGGCGGTCGATCCCAATTCACGTCGTGTCACCTTGCGCTCGGAGATCAAGGATCCGATGCACGAGCTGCGTTCCCAAATGTTCGCCACATTCGTGATCAGCACGGGCGCGCCGGTGCGCGCACCCGCCGTTCCCCTCAGCGGTGTCGTACGCGAAGGCGATGGCACCCTGTCGGTGTGGGTGGTCGACGGCAACCCTCATCACTTCACGCGGCGCAGCGTGAAGATCGGCCTGCAACAAGACGGCTATGACCAGATACTCGAGGGATTGAAGGCCGGCGAACGGGTTGCAGTCGACGGGGCGATATTCCTCAGCAACATCCTCTTCGGCGGAGCCTCCTGATCCGGCGTTCACACCCAATCAGGGCGGATCCACTACTTCACACGCTATGAAACATCGATCATGAGAGGCGTTCTCAGGTTTGCGCTCAGCCGCCGTGCAATCATTCTACTGGGCTTGTTCGTATTCATCGTGGCCGGAGCGATTGCGTACTCGAAGCTCAATGTCGAAGCCTATCCGAATCCCGCGCCGGTCATTCTCGAGATCACAGCGCAGGCGGCCGGCCTCTCCGCCGAAGAGATGGAAAAATACTATACGACACCGATTGAAATCGGGTTGTACTCGACGCCCGGCATAGACAATATCCGCTCCACGTCGTTCTACGGATTGTCGTTCGTACGCGTCACCTTCAAGTACGGCGTCGATTACTACTTCGCCTATACGCAGGCGGCGCTCAGTCTGCAGCAAAATGTGTCGCTGCCCGCCAATCAGGTGCCGCAGATCCAGCAGTCCAGCCTGGTCGGCGAGGTCTATCGCTACCAAGTCGTCGGTCCGCCGCATTTCGGACTGACCAATCTGCGCACCGTGCAGGACTGGATCGCGCTGCGCCGCCTATCGACCATTCCCGGGGTGGTGGCGGTCAATAGTTGGGGCGGCACTACCAAGGAATTCGACGTCGCAGCCGACCTCAACAAGCTTCAGGCGTACGGCATCACGGTGCCGCAGCTGCTGACGGCCCTCGGTAACGCCAACATCAATGTGGGCGGCCGCGAGATCACCATCGGTCAGCAATCCCTGAACATTCGGGGCGTGGGATTGATCGATGACGGCGGCAGCGATGATTTGACGCAAGGCTATCACGTCGATGACATCCAAAATGTCGTCCTCGGCCAGCTCAACGGCGTACCCGTGCTCGTAAAGGACGTGGCCAAGGTCGACGTCGGTTTCGTTCCGCGACTGGGCATCGCCGGCCGCGATCACGAGGACGACGTCGTGGCATCGATCGTCGTGATGGGGCGCACACAGCACACGAATGACGTGGTGCCGCGCATCAAAGCCATGGTTGCGGCGCTCAATAGCGACGGGAGCCTGCCTCCCGGAGTCAAGCTCGTCCCTTACTACGACCGCACCACGCTCGTCCACGTGACCACCCATACCGTTCTGCACAACCTCATATTCGGCTGCCTGCTGGTCTTCCTCGTGCAATGGATTTTTCTGGGGAACCTGCGCAGCGCCATCATCGTCGGTATCAATATTCCCTTCGCCTTGTTTTTCTCGATCATCATGTTGGTATTGCAGGGCCGGGATGCGAACCTGCTCTCGATCGGGGCCGTCGACTTCGGCATCATCATCGATTCGTCGGTCATCTTGGTCGAGAACATATTCCGCAATCTACAGGCCATGCCAAACCTGCAGGCGCAGATGGTGGCGAGTCTGCACCAAGAGACCTACGGAGCGGATCCCACCTTGCAAAGCGGGCTTGTCTGGCCGGTGCGATTACGGATGATTTATGTCTCGGCTTTGCAGGTCGGCAAAGCCATCCTGTTCTCCACCGCGATCACTATTGCGGCCTTCGGACCGCTATTCACCATGCAGGGCGTCGAGGGACAGATATTCGGTCCCATGGCTTGTACGTACGGCTTCGCTTTGGCGGGGGCACTCATCGCGACTTTCACCGTGACGCCGGTGCTGTCGTCCATCCTGCTGCCCGAGCGGGTGAAGGAGGCTGAGACATTTATCGTCCGAGGACTGCACAGGATATACCGGCCGGTGCTTGAGCTCGCGCTGCGCCGACGTGCGCTGGTGATCGCCATCGGCGTCGGCTTCCTCGCATTCGCGGCAATCCTGATTCCGTTCCTGGGCAGCGAATTCCTGCCGGTCTTGGAGGAGGGCAACTATTGGATCCGCGCATCCATGCCTCAATCCATGTCGCTCGACGCCGGGACCGAAGCGACCCGCAAGATGCGTGAAATATTACTGAGTCATCCGGAGATCATTACCGTGGTGTCGCAGCACGGCCGCCCGGACAACGGCAGCGACGCTTCACCGTTCTCCAACGTCGAACTCTTTGCGCCACTCAAGCCCTACGCAGAATGGCCCACCGGTATGACCAAGGAAAAGCTGACTGCGCAGCTGCAAGTCGAGTTTGACGCGGCGCTGCCGGGAGTGGTCTTCAACTTCTCTCAATACATTCAGGACAATGTCGAGGAGGCCTTGTCCGGCGTCAAGGGCGCAAATTCGGTCAAAGTGATCGGCCCCAACTTGAACGTCCTGGAGCAATACGCGGCGCAGATCCTCAAGGAAATGCAACAGGTCAAGGGCATGGAGGATCTCGGGATCTTTCACATCGTCGGCCAGCCTAACCTCAACATCAAGGTCGATCGGGCCAGGGCCGCCCGATACGGACTCAATACCGGCGATGTAAACACCGTGGTCCAGGCGGCAATGGCCGGTGCGGTGGCTACGACGGTGCTCGAGAGCGATCGGCAATTCAATCTGACCGTGCGTCTAGATCCTGGATACCGCGACAGCATCGAGAAGGTCGGCAATGTTCCGGTCGGATATCAGACTCCTGCCGGAACCACCGCCTTCATCCCGTTGCGTGAGCTTGCCAACATCAGCGTGGATTCGGGTGCGTCGTTCATCTATCACGAAGCGACCCAACGCTACGTACCCATCAAGTTCAGTGTTCGCGGCCGCGACCTCGGCAGCACAGTGGCGGAGGCGCAGGCGCGCATTGCCAAGAATATCCACTTACCCATCGGGTATCGCATGGTGTGGGCGGGAGAATTTCAGGATTTGCAGACCGCGAAGCAGCGGCTCGCGGTGTTCGTCCCGATGAGCCTGGCGATGATCATGATACTGCTCTACAGCTTGTTCAATTCTGTCCGCGACAGTTTGCTGGCCCTGGCTGGAATACCCTTCTCGGTGGCGGGCGGCGTGTGCGCATTATTCGTGACGGGGTTGCCGTTCAGCGTGTCGGCAGCCATCGGATTCATATCCCTATTCGGCGTCTCGGTCATGAACGGCATTCTGGTGCTCACCTATTTCAACGAACTAAAAATGCAGGGCATGGCGCCGTTCGATGCCCTGGAGCATGCTGCGGAAAAACGCATGCGCCCCATGCTGATGACGGCACTATCGGCCTGCATAGGCCTCGTTCCTGCCGCGATCTCGAGGGGAATCGGCAGTGAAGTGCAACGTCCGTTGGCAACCGTCGTCGTCGGCGGAATGCTCATTGGGCCGCTCATGATGCTGGTAGTGGTGCCGGCTCTGCAGTACCTGTTCCTGCGCAGGTCGGGCGAGCCCAATGGACAAACTCCACACGAGCAAACGGAGAGTTGATGCGCGCACCCGCCCTCCGCGCCGTTCTCGCAGCAGCCGTGCTGGCGAGCGTCTCTTGGACCGATGCGATCGCCGCGAAGGCGCCTAAGAGCGCTCCCGTCGCCGCGAAGCCGCACCCGGTTGCCGCAAATGCGCGGGCCCCCGTACGGGTCCCCGTGCGACCTCACGCGTCAAATATTGCATCGCGTTCCGCTGGCGGCAATTCATTGCCGGCGCTCAGCAGCCAGGCCGGGCTTCAGTTGACGGCGCCTCACCTTCGCGGCGCAGCGGTGCTCGGCGGCCCAGCCAAGTACGACGCCAAAAAAGGCGCAGTCACCGGAGGCGCGATGATGGGGCACAGGCGCTGACCCGCTGATCGTGCTTATGAGTGCACAGGCAATTGCGCGACCGCGAGAACTTCACCCTTGACTTCGCTGACCACGAGCAATTCATCGAAAAGGGCACGATAGTGTACAACCGCCATCCGCAATTCCTCCGTGTTGGCTTCGCCGCGCTGGTCGCGTATCGCGATGGCCTGCGCCACCCGATAGGTTTCCACCACGGCGGAATGATCAACGGAAAGATCGGCCGCTTGGCGCTCGAAGTCGCCCGTCGAATAGCCCCGCTTCTGCATCAACTCTCGAACCAACAGGTCTGCTTGGACGACAACTCCCTTGGGGTTATCTACAAAGCGGCTTTGCATTGCGCTCCACGCTTGCCTGAATTTGGTTGCCTCCGCCGGCGCCAAAGCCGTGATACTGAGTTGCTCAATGCGTTTTTCTCGCGCCTTGAGTTCCGATTCGGCCTGTGGTCGGCCTCCAAGCTCATCGATGGCTCGGTCATATTCCGGACCAAAGCGTTGCTGCAGCCTTAGGGTCTGCTCTTTTCTTCTCGACAAGCTCCAGAATGCAGCCACCAATAAAGCAATAATCAAAATCACGGCGAAAGCGATCCAGGATGCGGATATCGTATTCATTTCGAATCTCCTTGTAATTGGCTCGCGAGGCGGGCGTGGGGCGAGTTCAAGCGTTCATTGTCTGAGCGAGCAGTTCCGTGACGGTCTCTGGAATCGTCGGTTCGAAGAAGTAGTTGCCCTGCGCCTCCGGACAGCGCCGATGCTTTAGAAATGCGAATTGCTCGGGAGTCTCTACTCCCTCTGCCACGACGCACACCTCCATACTCTTGCCCATGTTGACCACCGCGCTCACGACACCTGCGTCGCCCGCATCGGCCGTGAGATTTTGAACGAAGGAACCATCGATTTTCAGCGTGTCGATCGGAAAGCGCTTCAGACAGCTCAAGCTTGAATAGCCCGTGCCAAAGTCATCGAGCGCAAGCTGCACCCCTATTTCCTTGAGTTCCTGAATCACCGTTTGGGTGGATAGGGGATCCTGCATCAAAAACGTTTCGGTGATTTCGAGTTCGAGATAGCGCGCACTGAGCCCTGTGTCGGCCAGTATTTCACGGACACTCGCGACGAAGTTCTTCGCGCGTAATTCCACCGCAGATACATTGACGGCCATCTTCACCGGGGCCAGCCCGGCTGCTTGCCAGACTTTGGCCTGACGGCACGCTTCACGAAGTACCCACTTGCCGATGGGCACAATCAAGCCGCTGTCCTCCGCAATGGAGATGAACCGGGAAGGTCTGATCAAGCGGCGGGTCGGATGGTGCCAGCGCAATAGCGCCTCAACACCGACTATCGCGCCTGAGCGCAGATTCACTCTTGGCTGGTAATGCAGTGTAAATTCGTGCCGCTCGAGGGCGTGGTGCAGGTCGTTTTCGAGCGCTTGACGCTCGAATACGTGCCGGTTCATCTCGGCTCTGAAAAATTGATAATTATTGCGCCCGCACTCCTTCGCCTGATACATGGCAGCATCGGCGTTCTTGAGAAGAGTCTCGGCGGTCGTTCCATCCCCCGGATAGACCACGATACCGATGCTTGCCGAGACATGTAATTCCAGTTCATCGATCTTGTGCGCTTCGCTCAGCGCCGCTAGAATTTTCTCTGCGGTGACCGCAGCGTCCTGCGCGTACGCCACCTCACTCAGCAAAATGGCGAACTCATCCCCGCCTTGGCGACTCACGGTATCGGAGCTGCGTACGCAGTCGAGAAGTCGCTTCGAAATTGACTGCAGCAACTGGTCACCTACGGCATGACCCGCGGTATCGTTAATATGCTTGAAATGGTCGATGTCGAGGTAAAGAAGTGCCAGCTTTTTACCGTTTCGCTGGGCCATTGCCATCGCCTGGATGAGCCGATCGTTCAGCAGAATTCGGTTGGGCAGGTCAGTGACGCTGTCATGCTGAGCGAGGTGCGACATCCTGCGCGACATGGCCTGCGCTGCGGTGACGTCGCGGAACACCATGACTGCGCCGGTGACTCTTCCTCGGCGATCGTGGATTGGTGCAGCAGAGTCTTCGATGCCGATTTCGACCCCATCGCGGCGAATCAGGACGCAGTTGGGTGTGAGACCGACGGTGCGGTTTTCGCGAATCGCCAACCTCATGGGGTCCTTGGCAACCTCTCGAGAACCAGCACTAACGATTCGGAAGACATCCGCAAGCGGACGGCCCGCAGCCTCCTTTTGCGGCCAACCGGTCAGCCCTTCCGCGACTGCGTTGACGTAGGTTACAAAGCCGGCGGCGTCGGTGCTAATAACCGCATCGCCGATGGAGTCCAGCGTGACTTGTGCACGCTCTTGTTCCATGAACAATGCCTCCGCGATTGCGGACCGCTCGATCATGCTGCGCAGCGCCTTGCGCAACGCATCGCCATCAAAACGGCCCTTCAACAGATAATCCTGCGCTCCCCGCTGTACCGCTAGCTTGGCGATTTCCTCATGATGCGGTGCGCTTAAGACAAGAATGGGGGTATGCGGTGCGACGCTATACAGCTGTTCGAAGGTGTCGATTCCTTGACTATCGGGCAAGAACAGGTCGACCAACACGGCATCTATTCCGTCCGTGCACTTCCCTTTGCCATTGAGTCGCTCTACGGCTTCGGAGCAGCCCCGGACCCATTCGATTCCAACGGATTCGCCGGAGGGGCCGAGCAATGCCGCCTCAACGGACCTTGCGTCCGCAGCGCTATCCTGGATAAGAAGTATCGTCTTAGGCACTTGAGTGTCGCCGGTAATGTCGCCGGCAATTCAACGCCGGCAATATTGATTCAACCACGCATCCGGCACGTGGTCGGTACGGTAGCGAACTACTTGTGGACTGTCCGAGAGCGCCCTGCACCTTCTCCTCTAACGCCAATCAATCAGGTCGTGCGATCCCAGCCCATGGCAATCATCGATTTAATGCAGACGGGTGGTAGATACGATGTCCATAGCAGAATGTTGTCTGCCGCGCGCGCGGCGCTTGCCGCATCCGCTGGTTCGTTGATTTCTGCAGCGCTGTCCGATATTGGGTGAGTCGCCGCACCCACCCGCTCGAACGTCTGTGCATCGGTTTTCATTTCTACGTGCTCCCTGCGGCCAATGCGAATGTAAAAACTACTAAATTGCGAGGACATGGTCTGTTCGGTGGCGCACACTGAAGGTCGATCGCGCAGTCGAGCCCCCGAATGGCTGGGGGGTGGCCTGCGCGTGACTGTCGTGGGCCCTCACCAGTCAAATTCGACCCATCAGCAGTAATACGACCACTACCACCAGGATTAAACCAAGGCCTCCGCTCGGCGCATAACCCCACCCGCGGCTATGGGGCCAGGTCGGAATTGCACCGAGCAGCATTAAACCCAGAATGATCAACAGGATAGTCCCGAGGGTCATCGTCATCTCCTGCGCAGGTTCGCGCGTTATAGCCGGATTGGCTACGCCCATCGGCGGATTCACAATGCTATGTCGGACGCCGCAGTCCATCTGTTCGGTGGCGAACGTTGTTTGTCTGTCGGGGATTCGATCCAAGCCCCTCGGCAATCGAAACCGAAGGGCATTGTTTGGAATTTTGCTGGGTTTGCCGGCTGAGGGATTCGAACCCCCGACCTACGGTTTACAAAACCGTTGCACTACCACTGTGCTAAGCCGGCATTTATTTGATTGCTGCTACGTTCGAGCCCGTAGGGACGGGCTTCTCGGTCCCACACCATTATCCTCGAATTGGGTCCCAGCAACCACCGAACTACTGCCCGCTGGGTGCGGAACACCTCCTCCGAGCGCCACGATTGTTACTATTGGCGCCGGATGCAGGCCGCTCCCACCCATCGTTTTAGAAGTCTGGATTCTTTCCGCGGCCTCGCTGCGCTCGTCGTCGTAGTACATCACGTCATCTTGTCGCTTCCTGATGGAATACGCGGTCAGTTGGATTTCATAGAGTTCCCTCTTGGAATGGCGGGCCGCTTCGCGGTCATGCTGTTTTTTGCCCTGAGCGGTTTTGTATTGTCGTTGCCATACTTCGCCGGGACAAACCTCGCTTATGGCCCGTATCTGGTGCGGCGGTTTAGCCGTCTCTATCCGCCCTTTGCATTTGCCGTGTTGATCTCGGCCTTTCTTTGCTGGCTGCTCGGCGGCCCGGTACTCCCAATCGCT
>Ga0210391_10002079_pt1 | contig 17534 bp, 16 predicted proteins | sample IncBWC12OmetaG_FD_160573 | JGI IMG/M metagenome (GOLD analysis project Ga0210391, IMG submission 160573) | Forest soil microbial communities from Barre Woods Harvard Forest LTER site, Petersham, Massachusetts, United States - Inc-BW-C-12-O ... | reverse complement strand
GCACGGGGTACCGGAACATCGGTCGGCACACCCCATTGTTGGGTAAGGACTCCGTTGTCGCTGCTGTGGATGACATACCAGGTGCCGGTGGAAGGTCGCCACACTGCGATGTCGGTCTTGCCGTCACCGTCGAAGTCCCCGGATACGGGTACGTCAGTGGGGTCACCCCATTGACGGGTAATGACTTCGTTATTGCTGCTTTGAATGATGTACCACGTTCCTGAGGAAGGTCGCCACACTGCGATGTCGGTCTTGCCGTCACCGTCGAAGTCCCCGGATACGGGCACATCAGTGGGATCACCCCACTGTCGAGTAATGACTTCGTTGTTGCTGCTTTGAATGATGTACCACGTTCCGGTCGAGGGCCGCCAGACTGCGATATCACTCTTGCCGTCACCATCGAAGTCACCGACAACGGGTATATCGGAGGCTTCACCCCATTGTCGGGTTATGACTTCGTTGTTGCTGCTTTGAATGATATACCAGGTTCCCGTCGAGGGACGCCAAACCGTGACATCGCTCTTGCCATCGCCGTCGAAATCACCGACGACAGGAATATCCGACGGCACACCCCACTGGACACTCTTCGAAGGTCCGCTGGGATCGAGGATATACCATTCACCGCTTGATGGTCGCCAGACCACCCAATCAGAGTAACTGGTTTCATCTTGGCCAAAATAGTTCACCAGCGCCGACAGCGCAGTCGAGTCCGCCTTGGCGCGACCGACGGGATAACTAAAGATCGTACCGTCCTCCGTACTCCCACCGGACGTGGTAGTTCCGTAGAGGTTTCCATTCGAGTCTTTTAAGAGGCCCGCGTCCGGGCTCTCGCCATCACTGCACTCTGGTTGGGAACAAAAGCCGTAGAGAAGGGTAAAGGTTCCGTCGGCGGTGATCTTATACAGCGTGCCCCAGTTGTTAGCGCCGCCTTCGGAGGTCGTCCCGTAGAAGCTGCCGTCGGCGGCTTGGACCAAACCACCCTGCGGGTATTTTCCGTCCGTGCATGTGGATATAGCGCAGAATTCATAAATCGTGGAAAACTCTCCCGTCTGGCTCAACTTGAAGATTGAGCCGTACCGATTTGCACCGCCATCATTCATCACACCATAGAAATTGCCGTCGCTGCCCTGCACGAGACTACCAGCCACCTGTTGTCCGTCGACGCAGTTGGGCTGACTGCAAAAGCTGTAGAGCGGGGTGAACACGCCTGCGGGGGTGATTTTGAAAAGAGTGCCCACGTTTTGCGCTCCACCGCCGACGGTTGAACCATAAAAATCACCATTCGTCGCCTGCACCATTCCTTGGGTGGGTACGCCACCGCCCGCGCAGAATGTGCACAAGTTGTAGAGGGTCGTGAGCACTCCGTCGGAGGTTATCTTAAATACCGTACCATTGTTGGTGCTGCCACCATACTGTGTCGTGCCATAAAAGGCGCCGTCGCTACCGAGCACCAACTGATTCGGTGCGGCTCCGTCGAGACAAATAGCCGCGTTTACCGGATCGATGTTGCTGCAGAAGCGGTACAGCGTGGTGAGCGTACCCGAGGGGGTGATCTTAAAAACGGTACCTCCCGCAGCGGTCGTCCCCGGTGTGGCGTTCGCGCCCGCAGTGGTGGTGCCATAAAAATTGTTGTCTGTCCCGACCACCAGCCCCCCAATCGGATACTTTCCGTCGGTGCAGGTACTTACACTGCAAAATGCGTAGATCTCGGTAGTTGTGCCAGCCGGCACCGCGACTTGGAAGACCGAGCCATTACCGACACCGCCGATATCCGACGTACCATAGACAGTGCTGTTAGGTCCCTGCACGAGTGGGCTTAGTACCAAGCCGACGCTCGGGTAGTTGAAGGGCGAGCTGCTCAAGTTTTGGGCGCGGATCGTACCTACGGTTGTGATCGACGCCAGCACCATAAGGGAAAGCGCCAAGGAGAAGTGCCACTTCATTGCGATCTCATCTCATGACTCCTGCATCCGTCGTATCCGCAGCGTGAGTGATGGTAGTTGAGGTCTATCAGAGTCTCAACTGAATGAAACTAACAAACGCAGATACAGCGCGCGTGAACGCAGATTGCCGCAATGCAAACTGCGCAGATCTCATCGAGTCGCGACGCCGGTGCATGCCGGCCAAGGGTTGTTCGGCCAGCCGCTCGAATCGCTCATCCAGTGCGCACATGTATCGCTCATGCTGGTCCTTGCCTCACGGCGGACGGGTACATCGCGCGATGTTCCAGAGATCGTCGTATGCCCGCGGCGTGATCCAAGACGAGGGCTTCATTCCCCGCATCCGCCTCGGCAATGAGTGTGTCGAGCCAATAACCCTGCGCGAACTAGCCGCCGCGCGCCGCCTGCCCTGCCCCCTCAGCCGGGTGCGCTCGCAGCATATCTAGCTTTGTCTTGCGTTCTTCCAGAGCACCGCAGCACGGAGCGAACCACCTCGCTGGCCGAAGACTCGCGCTACCGCTGGCAATTTCGTTGGCGATGGAGACTTCCCGGCGTTCGCCCAAGCTCAAGCTTGTTGTGGCCAGGTGGCACCCGAGAACCATTAAATTCGTGTCGGTTGAATGTTAAATGGTCCGCTCGAGCGGATTATTCGTGAGATCCAACGCCGGACGCTGTTGGTCCGGGCTCTCCTTGACAGACACTCGGTATTGATGTTGGCTGGTTGGCTGCAGCGAGACACCGGCACATCACCTCAACCAAATGGAGTAAGCGGCGTACATGCTGATGGCGCGTTGCTCAATCATCCGGCAAAACATGAGGGCAGCAGCCTAAAGACCGGTCGGCCAGGTCGCGAGCCATCGATTCGAAAAAGAAAGTGCGACAGATCCGTTGCACCATCGAATGCAGGAGGCGCCCTAAATTGTGTTATATCCACCCCGCTAGCGCGGCTATTACGAGAACAACATTATCTGAGACTCTCCGGCGCCCACCCCTGAGGCAAAAACCGACAATCCTGAGCCGCCTGCTCCAACTGCGTGGCTCCAAAAGCATTTCTCGCCAACGGTCAACAAATGATCCGGCGCCGGCAGCTGCGCAGATTGTCGCTATGGCCTGTAACTGCGCAAGATACCAACCCTCCCGAATCCGTGATAACCGTCGGATTACTCCGAGAATGCTGAGTCGCGCGCCGGTATCATTGCCCGCGTGCTGACGATAGGTCATGGTCGGCGTTTGGTCGAAAGCCCACCGGAGATTCCAATTTCGCGCGAGTGCATAGACGGTCCAGTCGTGAAAGCGAATGTCCGGAGTCAGCCGCACATACTCGATTAGGAATGATCGTAGTTTCTCATAGAAGTCCCCTTTTAGGACGAAGGTGCATCCCTGACCTGCACCCTCAAACAGAAAATCCGATTCCGTCTCGGATGTGTTCTGACGCAATATCCTTTCTCTGCCCGTCGGCCAAACGGCGGTGACGGCACTGGAATATCCGGATGCCTGCGATCCGGCGAGCTTATCGGCGGCCTGGCGCAGCTTGTCGTTGTTCCAAATATCGTCCTGATCGGAGAGCGCAACAAAGTCAAAGTCCCCTACCTGCACTGTGCGCATCAACGAAAAGAAATTCTGGGCAGCAGAGCCGGAAGCCGTCTCTGCCGTGATCAACACAATGCGAGCATCCGCTTCGGCAAAGCGCCTTATTATCGGTACCGTCGAATCAGACGAACCGTCGTCGCGGATCACAAGACGGAGATCGACGAGGGTCTGCCGCAAAATCGATTCAATTTGTTCGCCAATGAACTTCTCGCCATTATAGGCAGCAAGCAACACGAGTACTTTTGGGCGGGGGAGCGCGGACTTCGTTGCAATTGCACTAATGATGATTCCCCGATATCCCGTGGGGCGTCCCAATTGGCATTAGGCCACATCGACATCCAGGCGCTTTTCGACCCATTGAACAGCAGCGCACAGCCCATAGGCAAACACCGCACAACCGTCGGTTTGTCAAGCGACCATCGGTTGCACGACTCATCTCACTGGTTAAGTCGGGCCAGGATGAATCGAGCGAATGTTATTGGGCGCAGGATCAGCATTTGAAAAAGGCTGCCGAGCCGTTCCCTGGTCTTGTTCTTATCCGATCCCGTCCAGACTCGCCACCACGCTGGGATGGGTTGCGCCATAACAAAATGGTGCCACGGGATTGGAAAAGTCTCCGGGTTCGGAACTGTCAGTTGAGGGTCGACGCAAAGCATTGTCCCATCATATCCCCAGAAGTACCGATAAACGTTTTGGGTGTGACGCGTGTCGAGACCAACTTCCACAAGTGAGAGTTGCTGTGCCATTGTCCGATCGACGAATACCAAATTTGTCCCTGTGATTGCGACCAAGGCGTAGCCAGCACCTTCGGCGAACCTCTTGATTGACAGCGCCCCATTTCCCCACAGCCGTCCCTTGGGACAGACGAATTCCGTGTCGAAGGGAATTGTTGGGTTATATTCGATGATTACACACCTTGCACGATGTGCTCGCAGACCAATCCAAATTGACAGGTCAATGGAATCAACATCGATGGAGAGAACATCAATTGTCTGAGGCGCCCTAACCCTATCAAGGATATTGTCAAGACTATTAGGTCCGTCGGCCTCCACGTAACAATTAACGAGTGAAATCTCTGGCGACGTAATGATCTTCCCTAAGACGCCAAATTTCGCTTTGTCGGCCTCAACGTACAGTCCCGACCATCCTTTCCCGACAAGGTTGTAGGTGTTGCTGAGATACTTCCCGTCCCAAGCGCCGAATTCTACAAAATAGCCTTTTTCAACCTTCGCAAGACTGAAGAGCTTCTCCACGATGCCATCTTCTCCCCACTGGGAGAATGCGTTGTATGAGTACTTGCCGAGGTCGACTTCAAGTTCCTGCGTCATAAAAACTCCAATCAAAACACCTGCCGGGCCATTTAGGCACTGCCCTGAAGCATCTTTAGCGCTATCGCGTCAACCCGGATGCAACGCATGCGTGAGCAAGTCATCGGCGATACCCGCCGAAACAGCCGACACACCGCAATCAAGGGCGATTCGGAATCACAGTCATCACCACATCCGTCGCAAGATTCCTCAGACCAAGGCGCATGCATCGCCGCACCAACACGGACAGATAGAATGGCAGGCGGAAGACCCTAAGCGAGGTGTCAGACGAATAATATACAAATAGTTTCTCCTGCAAGGGAGATATCAGCCCCTTTTGCTTCAGGCCATTCAGTAGTGCCATGCGATGATTCAGCCGTAACCTTGAATAGGCACCAAGCCTGCCGTCGGCGTGCGTTCTAACTCGATGAATCAATCCACTCACGCTGTAAGACGAAGCACCCCCCGATTCATTGGAACTATGCTGTCGATACAAGACCGTTTGCTCATTAAGGAATTCCAGCCCGCCAAGCGCTGCAGATACTGCCGCCAACCAGGTATCGTGCATCGGGATATCCGTCGGGAACGGCAGACAATGATTCAACAGCCGTTGCCTGGCGACCACGGTACATCCATTAACAGGGGACTTGATTATCAACGGTTCGACGCACCGGCCCCGCAAAGGGCGCTGATTTGATAGGCGCCAACGCGAACGGCTGATCAACGTCAAATCGTCGCGCACTACTTCAAGATCGGAATAGACCAGCAGCGCGCCAGTTTGAGTGAGAACATTGACGCACTTGCCCAACCTGCCGGGATTCCAAATGTCGTCCTGATCAGCAAGCGCAAAAAACGGGCTGCGGACCATTCCCAGCAAGTACTCGATGGTCGATATTACTCCGCGATTCGCATCATTTCTAAGCAGAATCACCCGCGGGCTTGTCGCCATGGACTTCAAAAGTTCGAATGAATCGTCGGTCGACGCATCGTCGCAGATGATTATTGGATCAGCCAGAGGATCGCTGAGAATGGTGTCAAGCTGTTGCCGCAAGTACTTTGCGCCGTTGTAGACCGGCATCAACACCGTAACCAAGCGGTCGACGCTCTGAGGCCCCAATAGGTTCTCATCCATCAGATTTCAATACGGCATCCGTGCCGATCATCGCAATTGCGGCGTCCGTTGCACTCATTGGCTCGACAGGTAGCGAGCGCATTTCACCCGTTTACATCCCCACTCTTCCGGCTCCAGACCAGTTGCCCCGCAATCGCGATCGCGCAACTCAATATAAAGCCAACAGCTGTCCAGATTACAACTACGTAGCTTCTTGGCAGGTTGCTTTTTGTTTTCGGAACTACGGCGGGGTCTATGACCCGAAACGCGTAGTCAGAATCACCTTGGGCCAGCATTAGCTTGTTCCATTGTTCTTCCAACAAGTGGTTCAATGTCTGCCGCACTTCGACGATATTGGTGGCCTGGAGCTGCTTTTCCAGAAAATCTATGTTTCGTTGCGCGGTGTCGTGGGCTTCCGTGCGCAGGAGATTGTCCGCCTCCATTACCAGATCATGGGCCCATTGCGCCGCGGAATTCGGATCGCTCCATTCAATTGTCATGGTCACGAGACCGGTTGTACGATTCTCGGCAATCTTTCTGATTTTTGCATTGAAAAACCGTTCTGCCGACCACACCGTCGGAATCTTCTTCGGATCTGAACTCTTCCATCTGCCCAGTTGGGCATCCCAGCGCGCGGCATACAATATTGGCAGCAGTTTCATTTTCTCTATGTATGCGCTGGTAACCCGATGCGACTTCAGGGTGGCCACCGCCACTGCCGCATCGTCGCTACCGCCAACGTCAATACCCGCCAGGCTCGCGAGGCCCCCGAATTGACCGGCGAGGGACTCGAGGCCGGAGCCCCCACCCGCCTTTTTCACGGGGAGGAGGAGTACTTCGGCGCGATACATCGGGGTTGCCTCAAGTGCGAGGACGACGCCGATGATCGCGCCCAGGAGAACGCCCACAAGAACCCACCAGCGCCTATGCCAGAGTGTCCGGAGTATTCCGCTTAGGTCGATATCTTGTTCAGACGATTGCATCTCTAATACCCACAATCCAAATCCAAGTGTCACTCATTGAATCATCAGATTGACACGCGCCGCATCACTTTGAAACGCGGACCCCCACTGTCCGGCGTGCGCTTGCTGCCAGCACCGCTCGCAGAACACCCACCCTGATCGACACCTTTTTCCACAGTGAGTTCCGAGATGTCTCCCCCGTAAAAGAAGCGTTACCGGAATGGCGTCGGTACAGCAGGGTATTCCTGTCTACGAACTGAACCTGACCAATCAGACTGGCCACGAGCCCGATATACCAGTCGTGCCAAGGCACTCCTGCAGGAAACGGAATCACTCTCTCGCCGAGTGACCGTCGGAATGCCATACAACAGCCCACAAAACTATTATGCATCAAATTGCCAAAGAACCCTGCGCGCACGCCCACGAAGTCGAAAATCGAAACTCCCATCGGCTCAAGGCGCTCATTCACAACTTGGCCGTTCAGCACCAGGAGGTCGGCAGCTTGGAGTCGCTCGCGGATTAGCTCAACTCGACCTGGTAACCAGACGTCATCTTGATCACAGAGGGCAATTGCCTCACCCGTGGCAGCCGCAATCACCCGTTCAAAATTTGGCACCACGCCACCGGCGCGCTCCACCGTCAGTATTCTCACCGCAGGCCCGAACTTACGGGCTAACGCGGCCGTATCATCTGTGGAGGCATCGTCGGCGACCAGGATCTCGTCCCCCTCGCTCAACTGAACCACGATGCTCCTCAACAACTCCTCGACGAATTGCGCACCATTGTGCGTCGCGAGGCAAATAGTTAACTTCATTGCACGTCCGCACGTGAGCAACGCCGTCGCCGGAGCTCATCAGGCAAGACATTCAAGCTCGAATCAACACACTTGAAGCGTGGATCCACACAACCCGACTGCCGGTGCCGAGTTCCCTCATTGAGGCTTCGCTCCCGGTCCGCTCCAAAAGAACAATGGCCTCCACTCCCCTCGTTCGCATTCGGCATTACTTCTGCTACGGTAAAGATCACGCGCCGACTACGCAATAGCCAAGTCTTTCACGTCCCCTCTAAGGCGCAATCGCTGTGTAAATACCAGCACCAGACCCACCAGGATGGGCGTCAGGGCGCCTGCAAACGTAAGCATATTGTCGAAAAACATAAGACTTCCCTGCGCGCATAGAAGCGCTAACACGGCCGCATAGAATGTGGATTTGCGCGAAAGTTGTATCGTGCAGTACGAGAAGATCAGGAACATGGAGTGAAGCGCATAAGGCCCCGCCCAGCCGAGCGTCAATATCGGGCGTGCGTACGCTGTCCCCACAGTTAGTTCCTTGGCGATGCGCAGTGGAGCTATCGCCTCCAAATCATCCTGCGAAATGAAATATTTCGATACGAAGTCCGGCAATCCATCGACAACAAGTCCTATCCATTGGATCACGTCCGGTGTTCTGTGCAATTCGCTGTACTGGAAATTCGCCAACGGGGATGAGACATATAGATAGAACCAAAAGGTTGTGTCGGGCAGTTTGGAATTCAAAAACCTTTCGTTTGCGCCGCCGATCATTAGAATAAAGTTCTCAGCCGTAGTGGAAGCCACCCTGATCTGTCCGAGGTAGCCGAACCCGAAAACAATGGCCGCAGCCAAGCCACCAATGAGGATTGCTCTGTGCCTGAAGCCGCGCCTGTTTCCGTATGCGAAGAGGAAGGCGACGATATGTATCAGCACTGCACCACGACTGAGCATCATCAAGCTCGCGATCACGGCAATTGAAGCGATCAATAAGAACCGAATGTCCTTCGATCTCAGATAGCAATCCCACCAATAGACGCAGTAGAACGAACTAATTCCACTCAGGAAAACATGGAAGGTCGGAATTCCAAATCCAACGTAGTCAACGCCGGCACCAGACAATCCTTGAAGGAGAGGCACTCCCCCGAAATATGCGAATTCGGCGGCAAATCCGGCAATGAATACACTCGCCAACATCCAATCTTTAGTAAATTTGAAGGTGATTGCTTCATGGTTTAAGGGGATGCCCGATACCAAGCCAGAGAAAAACATTGCGGAGATTACCGAGAACGACAGAAACACGATCATGCCGACGCTGAGGTCGGGATAAAGATCGGAAAATCCAAGTGAATAGACGAGAACGACCAGCACGCACGCCGCGCTATATGCCGTGAAAGGATTCCAGAACGATCTCATCTTATTTCCTACCATCAAGCTCCAGCCATCCGCCAGACATCTAAGATTCGGTCACAGGATGGCGGGCGCTCGCTTCTTTCGCCAGCCCCGCAATTGCGCCCGAAGGACGTTCAAAGTAAAACGGACGAAGGCCAGACATACCCAAAGGGCTCCAAAGTTCTTACGAATCACCCGGTAGCGCTCTCTATGGGATCCCATAACTGTTGACGCGCCATCCAGTGAGAATTCCGCAACAACCTTAGAGAAGCTCCGCACGCGCGCCCGGCGCAATTGCAACTTCTGATTTGCATCAAAATCGGCATAAACAGGGAATCTGAGATCATATCCGGGATGTGACCTACGTAAATAAAATGTTCCTTGGTGGTGCCAGGTATTATCAAGTCTCAGCCGAAGACCATCTCTCGGACGAAACGTGATGCCGCTACTCAATAGCACTGCGAAACACGCGACATCCACAGCGTTTGCCAGACAGTCTTCGAGCTCCGCATAAGGAACTTCGAGCAAACGATCTCCCGCGTTCAGATGCAGTATGTAGCTTCCCGTGGCACACGCTATTCCCTTATTCATCGCATCGTAAATACCTTGGTCTCTTTCGCTTCGCCAGTAATCTATGTGGCGCTCATGCCTTTCAATGCATGCAAGAGTTCGGTCCTTTGATCCGCCGTCGATCACGACAATCTCAAGTTCGCTCCCCAGGTGCGGCACCAGGCCGGTCAGCAGTACTTCGAGAGGCTCTGCAGCATTGTAAATAACCACAACTATTGACACGAGCGGCTTCGACAACCGTGACGGGTCGCGGAGTCGTCGCCCTCCTTGCAGTGTAACCATGCCTTTACCAGTAAATTCCGCCGAAAACTACGGCGGCGCGTCTGGTACCCACTGCGACTCAGACTCGCCGGCATCATAGACAGCCTTGACTAGGATCTGTTGCATGCAGATTCTTCTCTTGAATATCATGTTGGTTGCCTCGACGGGAGAACTTCCCTGATCTTCCATATGACCTTGCGAAAGAACCCCATCAGGGCCCGGCGGAATAGAAGCGCCCCAACTCGTTGGAAGTTTCCTGCGACAACATTCGCTACTAGATTGATGTCCTTAGAGGCCCTGATATCTTTGGTTTCGACGATGGGAACATCCGGCCTTCCGTAGCACCTAATTCCATTACGAATTAGGATATTTGTCAGGATCGACTGATCATGTCTGTGGTCGACGAAATCGGGAAAGTTTTCAACAGATGAAGATGAAACGGCATCTGTAATCACGCCCGGTGTGATGCACCATTTTAGCCATTCGTCGACGATTCGGATGGACTCTGGGTTCTTCTGCCAAATGGAAAATGTCGCCTGTATCTGCGGGTGGTTCCAATAGGTGGGGTTATCGCAGTTCATTTGCACGAAGCATTCCCGCTTTGTCCATCGTGCATTGCGCCCATTTTCAGGGACGTAAATTCCGGGAAATAGGCCACCATTTTCAACTTCGCACCACTTCAGGATCGAGACCAATGATTCCGTAACGCGATGCGGCCACCGAGCGTGGCCGACATCATAATAGAACACGAAGTCGCCAGAACTGGCCGCCTCCAACTCCACTTTGATTAGATATGGCTTCCATGCCCAGTATCCTGCTCCCCGTGGACTATTCAGGATCTCCTGGTTATTACGATGAAATTCCGTCTGCTTCAGCCGTGAGTCAGTCCACAGTGCATGTTTAGATATGCCCACCCGGCGGGCCGAGGCAGCCAGCAAACGTTGTTGATGATAGTACGGCTTCGTCGCGTAAGTGATCAGCGTCACCTGCTCGTGCATGAGATTTTCTGCTGCTAAAAGGGACATCTCGGCCACCCAGTCGCCCCGCAATTTCAGGGTCGAACTCTAGATACGAGGGTGGTAAAAGGCCGCGAGGAAGGTGTTGCCAAGTGCTCTACCGCCTGTCTTGGGTCGCCTGCTTTGTACGGCGTACTCACGAAGGAACCCGGGCACATCACTCAAGGCTCCCAGGATCTGGCGTCGGCGTCTTCCAGAATTCAAAGCCCCCTGGTGCTCAAGTTCAAGTGCCTCCAGGGCGCGAACGATATTAGACCCGGCTGGACTGGTCGTGATCGATGATTCAAGTCCGAGGGACTTGGACAACTCCTTCAACGCACTCAGCGACCAGCGCGTCAGGTGGTGCGGGGGGTGGTTCAATGGGTCGAACCAACCGGTTTCAAAGCTCATTGGGCTCAGCGGCGCACTGACAAGCGCTACGCCGCGGTCCGGTTTCAGAAGGGCAACGATTTGCGACAAGAAAGCTTTCGGATTGCCAACATGCTCGATACAGTGAAAACTCGTCACTACATCAAACCAAATCTCCGGATTCTCGAGCTTATATTGCTCCATGTCCGCACAAACGACATTCAATCCACGCTCGCGTCCAGCGCGCACGGATGAATCCGTAGTATCGATCCCTCGGGCATCCACTCCTGGAATGCTGCCGAACATCGACAGGAAATCGCCACTGCCACAGCCGACATCCAAAACGGACACAGTCTGATTCGCTGCCATTCGGCGAATCCGATCTAGCACTATCCCCCACTCCCATCTGAATGCCGGGTAATAACCTGCTTGGCGAGTAATCCAACTATAGAATGCTCCCTCGCCCGCGATCATCGGTACGCTGAAGCCCAGACCACACGCGTGGCACGTTGCCAGATCGTAATCCCGAATTGAAACCTCATCTGGAACCGCCGAGCCGAAGTATTTGCCTAATGCGGCCCGCAACTCTTCGCCGCGGATCCGCGTCGACTCCGCACCAGGCGTATCGCACACTATGCAATTGCTCACTGCGTTCAGCTGTTTTGAATTGGCCGACAAATTTACCCGCCTCAGTCCAAGGTGCGAAGCAGCACGAAACCTTGATAAAGACTGTACCAGTAGTTGGTCAATAACCCGGCCAGTAGCGGCGCCAATGCGGCCCCCAAAACCCCGTAGTGCGGTACCAAGGCAAAGAGGAGCCCGACTGTCGCAATCCCCGCCGCTAATGTTGATACGACAAATGGATTACGACCGCTGGCGAGAACAAACTGTCCCACGGCGCCGGGCACCATTGATATAGCAGTATCAAACGCCATCACGTACACAGTCGAATAGTTAATCGCCCTTGGGTTGCGCAGCCAAAGGGTAATAAACCAATGGCCGGCCAATGAGAATGCGATGATTGTGGCAGCGGCGCCAACGACTTGGGGGATTAAGGCTCTCAGCATGCGGGTCCGTGCCTCCTTTTTCCTTCCCGCCGCCAGGTCTTGTGTAAAAAGGGAACGCTCCGCCTGAGGCACAGCGGCCACCACAAGCGCGACGATGTTGAGCATCTTGAAACTGAGAAAATATCCTGGAACGCTCGCCGCACCCACCAGCATCGAGACTGCCGGCACTTGGGCAGAGCGTGTGGCTATGGCTCCCAGATTGAGAAGCCAAATCCTAGATGAAACTCTCAGCAAGCCGCGTGCACCCGCGCGCCTGTCAATTTCTGGCCGGGGCAGGCGACCCACCCACCGGGCCAGTGCAAACCTGTATGCGAATAGTGCCGCCACCATGCCGATCGCCCACACGGTGGCCATTAAGGTTATGCTGCCAACGAGCAGCATGGCGAAAAATACGCCTATCGATGCCAGAGCGTACGCAATCGCGGCAGTTCCCCTTTCCAGATCTATCCGACCCACTCCGTCCAGCGCCGACTGATATCGATATCCTTCCATCTGAGCCATGGCAGCAAGTGAGAGAAACACCCACGCCAGTAGCGCAATGCCTGTGGACACTTCGGCTTTGGCAGCGCTGTAGTACACGATTGCCCCAAGGGCGACTGCCAACGACACAAACAATGGATACATAAAGCGACGCAAGTAGCGCAGAGCAGCCATTGTGTCGCTTACACCAGCCAATCCTGCACGCGTTTGGATCATGCCCGGCGCGCTGATCCACTCTCCATCGGCGCCCGCTTGAGCAGCGAAACTATGCGCGAACTGCCTGGCCCCCGACACTTGCGTCCCCATCTCCGCCAAAGGGGTAAAACTTGTGAGAGATTGCAGCGTGAACCACATACCCGCATCCGCCGCCGGAAGCAGTCGAGCTGCCGCTGCGACGGTCAGCGCACCACCAATACTGGTTACCGAAAGATAAGCCCAAGACGCCAAAACTCTGCGATTTGGCACTCTCGGCGACCACCAGGTCTTCAATCTAACTATCACTCGCTTACAAGACTTTCGGTCAAAGTCCGACGAGCCCCCGCCAAAGAGTGCCGCGCCTGCAACGCTTCCAAATAGCGGTCGCCGTAGTCGCGATGCTCTCTCAGATGGTCCCTTATCGCAGTCTCAAGTGCGGCCGCCCCGTCGCAAGTCGTCGAAAGATTCAATGCCTTAAAATATTTCACAGAGGTACCGTACTCCGGCCCCAGCACCACGATGCTTTTCGCAAACGCGAAATACTCCAAACACTTCGATGGAAATGATGTTTCGACCATCCGCCGGTATTTTGCGTCAAATGTATACGGCAAGAACGCGAACAGACTGGAGGCAATTACCTCGGAAAGTCCCCGCGCACCGTCTGCGGCCTGCGCCAGGACAAACGAAGGCAATTCCCCTAGTTCTCTGGTTGCAGATGATTCGCTTGCCGTCAGACGAACGCGCAAATCCACCGCTAAGTCAGCCCGTACTTTGCGAACCACATCGAACAGACACCGGAGGCCATCCGCGTACAAAAACGATACGTTGCCAACAAAGGTGATTTCCAGCTTCTCAGGGCAATTTGGCCTCGGGACCGTTTCAAATGCAAGGGCCAGGGTTTCCGACTCGACTCCGTACCGCATGCGAATTAGATCCCCTAAGCTGTCTGTAATCGTCAGCACGCGGCTGGCCTTACGAATCACACGCCCTGCGCGCAGGCTAGCTTCGCGAATAATCCGCGCCGATCGGCCCATCAGCTCCATCGGCAATATGAAATCATCTACGAGGTATAGCGCGTACGGTTTGTTCAGGTACCTTGCGAGCTTCTCGGTACGGAAAACCGCGCCCACATCCGAACCGACAAAGGAAAGCACCATCCCGGCAGGCGATGTTCCGCTAATCGCGGCGGCCATAGCCGCGGGAGGACTGTCGGCTATTATAGGGGCTGTGCAGTGGAGCCGACCCATCAGTCTGTAGAAGCGCGTCCAAAACGGACCCAGACTGATACACCGCGTCGCAATGGAAGGGTCAAAATCGCAATTTGGATACCACTGTTGCGTCGGATAGATAACTATCCGATCGATTAGGTCCTCGATCGACTTGAGCAATGGCACAGCCGCTCGATTGAGCCCCGTGGCAACTACTTCATTTCTTACCGGGCCGGCCTCCAAATAAACGAGAAACCGCGGGTCGGAACCGGTTCCCCTTGACCCACTCGCTCTCAAGCTCGAGCAACCGCCCAGACCGACGGAGAGAGGCAATCGACATGTTCCCCCAAAGAAGCTCGAATCACGAGGCGTATCAAGCATTGGCCAAGGTGGCGGACCGGTACCTTTAGGAATCTTTTTCCGTTAGCGAAGGGGATAGCCTCATCGAGGAATTTCGCCTTTTGGAATCCAGCCATCGCAAGCAATCCTGTCAACGCTACAGGCGTATATGTCCAGACATGTGATATATCATTGAAAAGATGGCGTCCAACAAGCGGGCTGTCTCCATTTGGAAACCTCAAGATGAGCGCGCCAGACGGCCTGAGCTTTAGGCGCACAACCTCCAGAAGTTTCATGAGATCCGTTTTCTGCAGATGTTCGATCACATCTACAGCAAAAATGCAGTCGTAGCTTGCGTCCGCCTTAGCCTCCAGATCGCGGATTGAGTTTGCGGGTCTCACTTCCAATGTCAAAGACCGCGCAATCTGGATTGCGCGCTCAGACAAGTCAGTGCCCTCCAACTTGGCATATCCTAGTGATCTGAGAATATTGAGAGTAAGGCCAGGACCGCACCCAACGTCGTAAATAGCCGCGCCCTTGTCGGCTGGAAGCGCTTTATCCAACAGTCGGGCATACCCAAGGCGATATTGCTCGGTGAGCTTCTGTACATCTGCTGCGGTGGCAATGCCTCGCAGCTCGCTCAAGGATTCATACCACTCCTGCATCATCCGCCTCACTCTGACCTTTGGTTACATAGCTACGTATGAAGCGCGCCGGCGAGCCTGCGTAGATAGCATTTGGCGCCAACTCACCCGTGACGAACGAATTAGCACCGATGACCACGTTGTCTCCAATGACGGCAGGACCAACTATAGTGACGTTAATGCCGATCCAGACGTTGTCACCAACGACTATTTCCCCCGGCCGTGAACTCCGACTGAAATCAACATCGTGAGTGCCTGCGATCAATGTCAATCCATGAGACGCCAGGAGGTCCCGACCAATCCTAATCTCGTGGAAGTCCCAAATTCTGCAGAATGATCCAAGGCGTGTTCCAGAACCACAGCAGACTCTTCTACCATCGAAAATATAGAGCGACTCCGACAGTTGACTCCTGGCACCAATTCTCACCCCAACGAGCCGAAGTAACCCCCTGCGGATTGTCTGCATCCAAAGAATATCTGTCGGCATTGCAGTAACGTTGACTAGCCAGATTACGCCCCTTCGGAATAGGAAACGGCCACTGCGTGCACAGGCTCTCAAAAAGGATGGCACTTTCATCAACTGCACCCGTTTGATCTGTTGCCACTCATGACCTGAGAAAACCCCCAAGTTCCCATCGGGATGTGCAGTATCCGAACTTTTCGACGCACTTGAAGCCGATTTCACACAATGCAACCACCGTGATCCATCCAAGCACCGTCGAACTTCAGTCGCCAAGCCTGTTGCTATATCGACAATGAATGCACCGCCGCAACCGACACAGCGATGTTGTACAGAATCGTCGTAATGGCCTCCCACATCGGCAGCGGTGGCAGCTGCTCAGTATTCAGCGGCACCACGATCGTGTCTCCGGGATGAATCTTCATGGCTTCGCTATTTGTCCGGAAGAAGCGGCCCGAGTTGGCTACCACGCTGCCGTTAGCGCGGACCACGTAGATCCTGCCGGAATCCGCGTGACTGGTCGTGCCTCCGCTCAGGGCGATGTAATCGCTACGCGTCAGATTCGCTCGGAACAGATGCGAAGTTACGCTCTGCACTTCGCCGATCACTGTGACCTCCTGCTGGTAGCGCGGCACGATCAGATGATCACCATTACGCATCACCACGTCATCCTCCGACCCCTGGGGCTCTTGCATCAGGCGTGGCAGGTCGATGACCAGGCGGCCCACGGCTCGAGTGTTCCTAAGTTGGCTCAGGAGCGTCTGTCCAATTGCCAGCGCCCCGGCGGCACCAGAACCGCCCTGGCTACCTTGGCTGAGCTGCGCGCCGGCCGTCACCTGCAAGGCCATGGTGGCGATGTCCGTCTGCATCCGCTGTCCCAGGAAGTTCAGCTGGTCCTGCTCGCGCTGCTGTAGCTCGACGCGCGTGAACACGCTGCCCTCTGGGAACGCGTATTGCGTCAAGCCGCCGGCACGCTCCAGCAGAGATTTCAGTGTCTCACCGTGTTTGATGGAGTAGGTACCGGGGAACTTCACCTGACCGTCGAGCACGACCTGCTCCTGCTCACCCCATAGTGAAATCTCCTTGATGGAGAGACTGTCAAAAGGCTGAAGCGGAATGTTAGCCTTGGGATCTCCGCGCAACACCGCCGCAAGATCTATGGGAATGAGCTCAGTCTGGCGCGACTCGCCATTGATGATCGCGTAGCGAGCCAGCTCGGCCTCCCCACCAAACGCGGAATCCGAGAGACTGCCGCCAGCGCGAATGAGATCGCTGACCCGCATCCCCTGTTCCAGGGGATATTGGCCCGGCACCCTTACCCGGCCGTCGACGCGCACCACGTGGGCGGGCGAGCTGATACTGGACTGCAACCGCAGCTCGTCCATCAACGGCCGGATGATGCGATCGCGGCCGGACTGCAGGTCGAACACCGTGATTTCATCGCGCGCGGCGAGTGGCAGGTTGGCGGCCGAGTTCGGCTCGGTCACCGCGGCGGCAAAATCGGCCGAGACTACCTCGATATGCAGATCGGGCGGGACTTCACGGCGGATCAGCACATAGTGCAGATCCGCACCTGGCCGCAGTGCATCCACGCTCGGCAACACATCAAGCAGCCTCATCCCCGGCTGGAAGGCGACGGCGCCCGCGGTGAACACGTAGCCCTGGATGTGCACGGCGGAATCGAGCGTCGGCCGCAGGCGGGTAACGCGCAGCAGATCGCCGTTGCTCAGGGGCCGGCCAGTGGCTTGTTTGGAATTCAGATCGACCGCCACCACGCGCCGCGTACCGTTGTCCTCGATGCGATTCAGCATGGCGCCCCGGACATCCGCATCCGGAGTCAGGCCACCGGCCAGCTGC
>Ga0210391_10002078_pt1 | contig 17537 bp, 16 predicted proteins | sample IncBWC12OmetaG_FD_160573 | JGI IMG/M metagenome (GOLD analysis project Ga0210391, IMG submission 160573) | Forest soil microbial communities from Barre Woods Harvard Forest LTER site, Petersham, Massachusetts, United States - Inc-BW-C-12-O ... | reverse complement strand
AGCACGGTAGCGCAGCATTTCCTGATCGAGCGCGAGCACCTGAAGGCATTCAATATTTCGACGCTGCGCATCGAGCAGGGGCGGAGCGCGAATGTTTCGTCTCACTCGGTTCTGCTGGGCGGCGGACTGGTGCGGAACAATGTGCATCCGGTGCTGGCGGGTGAAGGCGGCGAGTGTCTGATCAACGGATTGTTTCTGGGGACGGGGCGGCAGCATCTGGACAACTTTATGCATGTGGAGCACGCAGCGCCGCATTGCGGAAGCCGCCAGTTCTACAACGGCATTCTGGATGGGCAGGCGCATGGCGTGTTTCACGGACGCATTGTGGTGCACAAACCAGCGCAGAAGACGGACGCCAAGCAGACGAATCGCAACCTGCTGCTGAGCGACGACGCGCAGATCGACACGAAGCCGCAGCTGGAGATTTACGCGGACGATGTGAAGTGTACACACGGCGCAACGATCGGGCAGATTGAGGAGAACGCGCTGTTCTACCTGCAGTCGCGCGGCATCAGCGAGAAGGAAGCGCGCAATTTGCTGCTGATGGCGTTCGCTGAAGAGTGCGTGGGGCGGATGCACGAAGGCGCAATACGGGAACACGTGGAGAAGCTGATCCAACAGCATCCGCTTTTTTCGCGGAACACTCCGCGAAAAGCAACTGGAGTGGTTACAGAACGGAATTGGGAAGAACGGGGATGAGGACGTCCCTCAGGGGCTAAAGCCCGACGTATTTGCTGATATCTGCGGCACGACTTAAGTCGTGCCGCTTCAAAACGGCGGATTCGCCGGGAAGTGGGGAGAGGAGGCGGGGATGACGGCCAGCGCGGTATTGCCGGAGAAGGCCACAAGCCGCGTGTTCGACGTGGAGAGGATTCGGGCGGACTTCCCGATTCTGCGGTCGCGCGTGCACGGGCACGAACTGGTGTATCTGGACAATGCGGCGACGTCGCAGAAGCCGCAGGCGGTGATTGACGCGATCGTGCGGTATTACACGAGCGCGAATGCGAATATCCATCGCGGCGTGCATTATCTGTCACAAATCGCTACTGAAGAGTTTGAGGCCGGGCGGCATGCGGCGCAGAAATTTGTGAACGCGGCGGACGCGAGCGAGATTGTGTTCACGCGCGGCACGACTGAGGCGATCAATCTGGTAGCGCAGGCCTGGGGACGCGTGCATGTGGGCGCGGGCGATGAGGTACTGATTACGGCAATGGAGCACCACTCCGACATTGTGCCGTGGCAGATGCTGTGCAACGAGAAGGGCGCGAAGCTGCGCGTGGTGCCGATCAACGATGCGGGCGAGTTGATCCTTGAGGAATACACGAAGCTGCTGTCGCCGAAGACGAAGATTGTGGCGCTGGCGCATGTGTCGAACGCGCTGGGAACCATCAATCCGGTGAAGAAGATCGTGGCGATGGCGCACGCGCAGGGGATTCCGGTGCTGGTGGACGGAGCGCAGGCGGTTCCGCATATTGCGGTGGATGTGCAGGATTTGGATTGCGATTTCTACGCGTTTTCCGCGCACAAGATGTACGGGCCGACGGGGATTGGGGCCCTGTACGCGAAGGCGGCGCTGCTGGAGGCGATGCCTCCGTACCAGGGCGGCGGGGACATGATCAGCTCGGTGACGTTTGAGAAGACGACGTACAACAAGGTGCCGCACAAATTTGAAGCGGGCACGCCGGATATGGCGGGCGTGGCGGGGCTGAAGGCCGCGATTGAGTACATGAACGGGATTGGTGTGGACAAGATTGCCGCGCACGAGCACGAGCTGCTGGAGTACGCGACGAAGACGGTGCTGGCGTTGCCCGGCGTGCGGCTGATCGGGACGGCGCGGGAGAAGGCCAGCGTGCTGTCGTTCGTAGTAGAGGATGTACATCCGCACGACATTGGGACGATATTGGATCAGGAAGGCGTTGCGGTGCGCACGGGACACCACTGCGCGCAGCCGGTGATGGATCGATACTGCATTCCGGCGACGGTGCGGGCTTCGTTCGCGGTGTACAACACGCGGGCGGAAGTGGATGCGCTGGCGCGGGGCATCCGCAAGGTGCAGGAGGTTTTTGCCTAATGGCGGAGCTGCGCGATCTGTATCAGGAAGTGATTTTGGAACACAGCAAGGCTCCCCGGAACTTTAAAGAGCCGGCGGGAATGAATCACCAGGCTGAAGGGTATAACCCGCTGTGCGGCGACCGGTTCACGGTGTATCTGGAGATGGACGGGGACACGGTTCGGGATATTGGGTTCAAAGGCGCGGGGTGCGCGATCTCGAAGGCGTCGGCCTCGATGATGACGCAGACGGTGAAGGGGAAGACCAAGGCCGAGGCGCACAAGATCTTTCAGCAATTTCACGATCTGGTGACCGGGCACGAGCATGTGGGCGACGAAGAATTGGGGAAGCTGGCAGTTTTTTCCGGAGTGTCGGAGTTTCCGATGCGGGTGAAGTGCGCGACGCTGGCGTGGCACACGCTGGAAGCGGCGCTGGAAGGCAAGCAGGAGAAGATTTCGACGGAATAACTGCAATAAGCAGATCCCTCCACTGCGCGCGCCACGATTGGCGCGCTCCGGTCGGGATGACAAAGTGAATTATCCATGATCATTACGAACAGAACGGTTCCGTTGAAGCGCGATTGCGCTGCGATTGCTATCCCCTCGGGTGCGCGGCTGGTGCTGCCTGCAGGGACGACGGTGCGCGTTACCCAGGCTGCGGGAACGAGCTACACGGTCGCCGCGACTACGGGTGAGCTCTATCGCATCGAGGGCACGGATGCGGACGCGCTGGGGCTGAGCGGGCCGGTGGAGGAATCGCAGGCGCCTCCGACTTTCAGCGAGAAGATGGTTTGGGATCAGCTGAAGACGGTGTACGACCCGGAGATTCCGGTGAACATTGTCGACCTGGGGCTGATTTACGCGTGCGCGATTGGCGAGCACGAGCAGGGCGGGAAAAAGATTGACGTGCAGATGTCGCTGACGGCGCCGGGGTGCGGCATGTCCGATGTATTGAAGGCGGATGTGGAGAACAAGCTGCGGCGGCTGCCCGAGGTGAAAGAAGTAAAGGTCGAAGTGGTCTTCGATCCGCCGTGGGGTCCGGCACGGATGAGCGAAGCGGCGAAGCTGCAGCTGGGGTTCGACTTGGATTACGGCACGAATTCCGGCGGGAATTCGTTTGGGCCGTTTCCGATTCTGCGGTAAACCTCGAAACCAATCAACAAAATCTATTTGTAAGGACGACGGCTACTTGTTGGCGCCAGGCGGGAGGCCGCCGTATTGCCAGAAGCGCGTGTAGTCGGCCTGAGCGAGCCACTGAGAGAGCTGGGCGTTGGGAAAGCGCTTCACGTACGGGACGGCCCAGCCGATGTCGGAGCCAGAGTACGGACCACCGGTGATGTCCTGCGTGACGCCGGTGGCTTTCGCGAAGAGGCTGGGGTCGGCGAGGCCGGCGATGCAGAGCTTGACGAGGCGATGCACGGCGCCGTTGTTAAAGCTGTAGAGGTCGGTACCGTTGGCTTGGGCCAGCTCGGCGATCATGATGAGCGGCGCGAGCGCGTAGAGGTGGTAGTGGAGGGCGCGTCCGGCGCGGCCCATTTCGCGAGGCAGCACGCCATTGGGCTGAATCTCGTTGGCGCCAGTCTTGAGGGCTTCGATGCCGAATTCATAATCGCCTTTGTCGTTGATGGCGACGCCGGCGGCGCAGACAGCAAAGCCGGCCCAGTAGCGATGGTTGTTATACGCATCGCTGTTGGGACTGCGCTTCTTGCTATCGACATAGTCAACGGCGCGATTGGCGACGGAGCCGAACCACTTCTTAATTTCTTTGTCCTGATTGGGCGTGCCGACGCCGGAGTTGCGCACTTTGAGATACGAGACGGAGGTTCCGGCGAGGAGCCATTTTTGCTCGTAGGAACCCTGGCCGGTGGGCATGGCGTCGGTCCAGGCGCGGGCCTTCGCCGCGGCATCGAGGAGAGTGTAGACGCAGGTGGCGGCGGCGCGGCTGCTTTTGGTGATGTAAGCATCGGCGGCTTCCGAGGCCCACTGGCCCAGATGGGTGGGCGCGGCAGTGGCCTTCTCCTCCGCTGCTTTCTTCACCGGATCGATGACGGAGTGATTCGCGTCGGAATAGTAGCCCTCGGCGTCAACCGATTTGGAAAAGGGCGGCGGGTCGGGGCAGTTGTAGGGCGCGTCGGTGAGGGTGATTTGTTGCGCGTCCCACGGGGAGTGGAGTTGGTCAGCGTGTGCGGCGATGGGCGCGCACAAAGCGATGGCAAACAGAGCGAGCAAGCCGATGCGGGGCCAGGGAGCGGTGTGCTTCATGAGCGAACGCCTCGGGATTAGGATTCGATGGGCTCGACGTAGAACATTTCGTTGGTGGCGCGGAAGCCGTTGGCCTCGTAGAGAGCGCGGCCCTCGTCGGTGGAGTGGAGCGCGACGACGCGGATGGCGCGGCGCGCGGCCTCGGCCAGGGCCATTTCAATGAGATGGCTGGCGAGCTTGCGGCGGCGATGGCTGGGCTCGACGTAAACATTGCAGAGATAGCCGCGGATGGTAGAGCGCGGGTCGAGCGGGTGCGGGGGCCAGTCAAGGAGCAGGAGGCCCGCGCCGGCGACGACCTGCCCTTCGTCTTCGGTAAGCCAGCCGAGGTAACGGCCTTCGGTAATGGCCTTCGCGACCCAGGGCTCGTGGGTGTCCGCCATGATTTGCAGCACCTGATCGTCGCGGCGTCCGGCATCGACGAACATGCGGCGGCGATGGCGGGTGATGAGTTGTGCGTCCGAGGCAGCGGCCATCCTGGTTTTCAGCATGGAAAGCAGTATAAGACTTACGATTGTTGCGTGGCACACAGGCTCGAACTCGATCGCAGCGGATTGCGTGCAGGAATGCGCGTGGCGGTGGGGGTGTCGGGCGGGGCCGACTCGGTGGCTCTGCTGCGCGCGCTGGCGGAGGCCGCGCCGGAGATTGGGCTGGTGCTGAGCGTGGCGCACGTCCAGCATGGGATTCGCGGGGCTGAATCGGAAAGAGACGCGGAGTTTGTCCAGGAGCTGGCGGAGCGGCTGGGGCTCGAGTTCGCATTGCATCGGGTGGACACGCCAGCGGTGGCGCGCACGCAGAAGATGAGCCTTGAAGAAGCGGCGCGGGAGCTGCGCTACGCGTGGTTTCGTTCACTGTTGGCAGAGGGCAAGGCGGATGCGGTGGCGACGGCGCACACGCTCGACGATCAGGCGGAGACGGTGGTGCATCGGGTGCTGCGAGGCGCATGGACGGAGGGGCTGGGTGGGATTCATCCGGTGATCGCATGTCCGAGAGGTGTGATTCTACGGCCATTTTTGCAGCTCCGGCGTGCGGAGATTGAGGCGTACCTGCGGGAAATGGGGCAGTCGTGGCGCGAGGACGCGACGAATGCGGATACGGCGTTCACGCGGAACCGGATCCGGCATGAGCTGTTGCCGCAACTGGCGGAGTTCAATCCGAGGATTGCGGAGCAGTTCGCGAATTTGGCGGCGATCGCGCGGGATGAGGAGAGTTGGTGGGAAGCGGAACTGCAGCGGCTGCTGCCAGGGCTGGTGTTGCCGGGTAGGCCGGTGCGGGGCGGGGGACGAGCGGTGTCGACGCATCCGGACGAGGGCAGCGTGGGGATGAAACTGGAGCGGCTGCGCGGAATGGCTCCAGCGCTGCGGCGGAGGGTGCTGCGGGCCGCGGCGGAGCAGTTGCGATGCGGGTTGAGCTTCGAACAGACAGAGCGGCTGATGGCGATGTGCGGGGCTGATTCGAATACGGGCGCGCCGCGGAAGCAGCAGTTGACGGCGGAGTTGCGGGCCGAGCGGACGGCGCGGGAACTTAGGCTGGTGCGCGAGGCTGCTCCTGCACAACGCGAGACGGCAGAGACATTCGAATTGCCGATTCCTGGTGAGGTGACGGGGCTGGGTGTGACGCTGCGGGCTCGGCTGGTTGGTGAGGCCGACGGGATTCCTGCGGCGATTCTGCGGACTCCGCGTCCGTGGGATCGGGTGAAGCTGAAGTATTCGCGGAGTGCGAAGCCGCTGAAGGAGATTTTTGAGCGGATGGGTGTGGGGGCGGAGGCGCGGAGGGAATGGCCGGTGGTGGAGTGGGAAGGGCGGTTGGTTTGGATGAGGGAGGTTGTGGCGGAGGCGGAGGACGTGCCGTTTGCGGTGGAAGTAATCAGCACGTCTTAAGTCTGTATACCCCGAACGGGTCAATCGACGAGCCGCGCCATTCTTGACCCGCCTGGTTTGCAAACCTACAATCTATAGAGGAGAACTCCACCCATTTTTGGGTGGGGATTGGGTCGTTCCTATGGGCTCTGAGCCGCGGATCAGTCCTCGCGAGCGTGCTGTTCTGACCGCCATTATCGAGACGTATATCGCTACCGGGGAACCGGTGGCGTCGCAGGCGCTCGCCCGGCATTTTGGCGGCGGGAGCGGCAACCGGGAAGGGATGAGCCCGGCGACGATCCGCAATGTGATGGCTGCGCTGGGGGATGAGGGACTGCTGGATCAACCGCATACGTCGGCGGGACGGATTCCGACGGCGCGGGCGTTTCGCTTCTACGTGGAGCAGTTCAGTGGATTGCCGTTTGCGCTGCCGGCGCCGGAGCGGATGGAGCAGATTGAGGAGAGCTTTGCAGGGATTGGGACGAGCCAGCAGTATCTGGAGCGGACGTCGCATGTGCTGGCGCTGATTTCGAGCGGGCTGGGCGTGGCGCTGACCTCGGCGCAGGAGTTTCACACGCTGGAGCACATTCATTTCTCCCGGCTGTCGCCGGGACGCGTGCTGGCGGTGGTGATTACGAAAGCGGGGACGGTGCTGGATCGGGTATTGACCCTGGACCGCGACCTGGCTCTGAGCGAACTGGAGACGGCGGCGCGTTTTCTGAATGAGAACTATCACGGCTGGTCGATTGAGCGCATTCGCGTGGAACTGGCGCGGCGGCTGGAGGCGGAGCGCAGCGAGTACGGCCGGTTGACGCAATCCGTCGAAGAGTTGGTTCGCAAAGGGGCGCTGGACGCCGACAGTGGAGCGGCGCAGACCATTTTTATTGAGGGCGTCGCGAATCTGCTGGCGAGCGAGCCGGACCGCGAGCGGATGCGCATCATGCTGCAGGCGCTGGAGGCGAAAGAGCGGCTGATCGAGTTGCTGAATGCCTATGTGGATGCACGGCAGCGGACGGTGCGCGTCGTGGTTGGGCTCGAAGAAGCCATCCCTGAGTTGAAGGATTTTGTGCTGATTGGCGCCACGGCGCGGCTGGGCGCGGAGAATCTGGGGACGGTCGCAGTGATTGGACCGACGCGGATCCAGTATCAGGAGACAATTAACGCGGTGTCGTACATCGCGCAGCTTTCCGGAAGGATATTCCAGCCGCCGCAGTGAGCCGAGTACCCGCAAACCGACGCAGGCCTTCCCCAGAAGCGCGCCTGCGAAAAGAAAACGAGACCGAGAGATGAGCAGACGGATGGTGGAAGACAAGCATGCCGGTGAAAAGCCGGCAGCAGAGGCAACGAATGCGGACAACGATCCCGCGACGCCAAACGGCGATGGGAGCGAGCCGTTGTTGGCCGCGGAAGCGGCAGCGGTGCCGCAGGAAGAATACGAGCGGCTGAAGGCGGAGCGCGATCAGCTCTTCGACAGGCTGGCGCGGCTGCAGGCGGAGTTCGACAACACGCGCAAGCGCGAAGCGAAGGAACGGGCCGACTATCGCGATTACGCTGTGGCGAATGCAGTGGAGCAGTTTTTGCCGGTGCTGGATAACTTCCAGCTGGCGCTGAAGTCGCAGGGATCGGCGGAGCAGCTGCGGACGGGCGTGGAACTGATTGTGAAGCAGATGGAAGAGGCGCTGCGCGGGCTGAATGTGCAGGCGGTAGAGACGGTGGGTGCGGTCTTCGATCCGAAAGTGCACGAGGCGCTGGATATGGTGGAGCGCGAGGACCTGCCGGATCATCAGGTATTTGAAGAGGTACGGCGCGGATATAAGATTCGAGAACGACTGTTGCGGCCGGCACTGGTTCGGGTCGCCAGTAACACACAGCAGAAGGAAGCATGAGCAGAACGGGAAACGTGACGAAATCCGACTATTACGAAGTTCTTGGGGTAACACGTACAGCGACCGATCAGGAGCTGAAGGCAGCGTACCGCAAGCAGGCGCTGCAACATCACCCGGACCGCAACCCCGGCAACCAGGAAGCGGAAGAGCGCTTTAAGGAGTGCAGCGAGGCGTACCAGGTGCTGAGCGATCCGCAGAAGCGCGCGGCCTACGACCGGTTCGGGCACGCGGGCATGGCCGGAGCGGGATTCGACGGGAACCCGTTTGGCGGCGGGCAGGACATCGGGGATATCTTCGGCGATATCTTCGGCGAGATGTTCAACATCGGCGGCAATCGGAAGCCATCGCGCGTGCAGAAGGGCCACGACATCCGGCACGATCTGACCATCGAGTTTGAAGAAGCGGTGTTTGGAAAGGAAACGAAGATCACCGTGCAGCGCGCCGAAGCGTGCAAGGACTGTCGAGGCACGGGAACGGCGACGGGACGCGGACCTTCGACGTGTCCGCATTGTGCGGGGCGCGGCCAGGTGCGGTATCAGCAGGGATTCTTCTCGATTGCGCGAACCTGCAATCACTGCGCAGGCACGGGAACGGTGATTACGGATCCGTGCGCCACCTGCCGCGGCGACGGGCGCGTGGAGCGGGAACACGAGATGGTGGTGACGGTGCCGGCGGGCGTGGAGGACGGCACGCGTATTCGCTACCAGGGCGAAGGCGATGCCGGGCGCTTTGGCGGGGGCGGGGGGGATTTGTACATTGTGCTGCGGGTTAGGCCGCACAAGTTCTTCGAGCGCGACGGAAACGACCTGCACTGCACGATTCCTATTTCGTTTCCACAGGCGGCGCTGGGGACGGACATTCACCTGGTAACGCTGGACGGTCCAACACGGCTGAAGGTTCCTGAAGGCACGCAGAGCGGGCAGCAGATTCGGATCCGCGGCCAGGGCGTTCCTTTCCTGAACGAACACGGGCGCGGCGACCTTGTGACGCACATCGTTGTGCGCACGCCGACCAAGATGACCAAGGTGCAGAGGGACAAGATGCGGGAGCTGGCGGAAACGATGACGGTGGAGAACACCCCGACGTCACGAACGCTGGTGGAGAAGGTGAAGGAGATGTTTTCCTAAGGGCAGCTAAGAGGCGGTTAGCTGAGACGCGGTCAGCGGAAATCGAGTCAGCGAGGAGCGGTCAGCAGCGATGCTGGCCGTTTTTTATTCGAGCAGAGCGGCGGCTACGGCCATGGCGGTGATGGCGGCGGTTTCGGCACGGAGGATGCGGGGACCGAGGCTGACCGCTTTCCATCTCTCGGCGTCGAACATCGCTTCTTCCTCTCCGGTCCAGCCACCTTCAGGGCCGACGGCGATGCGGATCGATGGGACTTCGTCGCCGGCTGCGATGAGCGCTTCAGAGAGCGCGTGGCGGAGTGTGGAGGAGCGCTCCTGCTCGGCGAGCACGATGCGCACGGCATTTTCTTCTGCGCGCAGGGCAGTCTTCAACGGCAGCGGTTCGTCGATCTGGAGCAGGTCGGAGCGGCGCGCCTGTTTCGAAGCTTCGACAGCGACACGACGCCAGCGTTCGGCGCGCGTGGTGGCTGCCTGGGCCAGATGCTTATCGCTGCGGCGCGCGATGACGGGGACGATGCGCGCGGCTCCGAGCTCGGTGACTTTCTCGATGGCCCACTCCATGCGGTCGAACTTGAAAACCGAGAGCAGCAGCGTGACGGGGAGCGCGGGATCGGCTTCGACTTCAGCGATGAGGTTGAAGCGAACCGAGTCGCCGGTGATGCCGGCGATGACGCTATGCCAGACGCGGCCGCCGGCGACGATGTCGAACTCCATACCCGGCTCGGCACGGAGGACACGGATGAGGTGTCCAGCCTGATTGCCGGTGAGGGAGGCGGTTGCTTCGTCCCAGGTGTCGGCGATCCAGCGGCGGCGGGTCATGCGATTAGGGTACCGAAACAGAGGTGAGGTGGGACAGATGTGGGACGGCCAGCGATGAAGCGGTCAGCGATAAAACGGTCAGCGGTGAGACGGGCGGTGCGGATTTGGTTGCGATGACGAAGAGCTCGCAAACCCGCATGAATACTGGCGCAAAAAGACTGAGGGGACGCTTGCGCGTCCCCTCAGTGTGTTGCCGTTGGAATGCTTACTTTTTCTTTGCGGCTTTCTTCGCTGCCTTCTTCGCTGGTTTCTTTGCTGCTTTCTTGGTTGCCATTTTGTCTATTCTCCCTTGTTCGATGTCTACATCGAAGTCTGCAACATAAATGCTGCAGTTAACGAATGTATAGTTTTCCGCATCGTGAGTGTCAAGAAAAAAATGGAATATTTCGAAGGAGATTTTGTTCGATGGAATCGCGCTCGTCATCCGAGTGGAGTCACGCACGACTCTCAGAGCGAGGGAAAAAGTCAGAGGAGATGGAAATGATTCGCGAGCGCGAGTCCCACTCCCGCGAAAATGTCGTGCCATGCGTGCGCGATCATGCCGGGACGAAGACTTCTGCGGAGAATGGCGAGGCCGCAGAAGAGCGCGCCATACGCAGTGATGGCGATCATGCCGACTGCGCCTTCGTACGCATGACTGACGCCGAAGATGAGCGATGAGCCAACGACGCCGAGCCAGAGCGCGTGCACGGGCGATGCGAACTGGCGCAGGAAGTAGCCGCGAAAGACGAATTCCTCAGTGATCCCAGCGGAGACGCTGAGCGCGATCCACAGCAGCAGTTGCGAGACGTTCTGCGGCGCGAGGGCGGCGATGGTCTTCTGTGGCATTTGCCCGTGGAGCTGTTGCGCCACTGCGCCGATGGAGACGAGCACCATGGCGGAGAGGATCCAGAAGACGCCGGCGGCGAGGAGATCTTCGCCCCATGCGCGCAGGCCGCGGCGGAAGCCGAGCAGTTCCGCGATGGACACGCGGCGCAGGCGCAGGCCCCACCAGGCGAGGAGGCCGAGGATCCACTCAACGGCGATGCCGCTGAGGTAGCGCTGCACGTGGTGGGTGCCGAGGCTGCTGAGGTGGGTCTGGCGCGCGTTGAGAAAGGAGCCGCCGACGAGCACGAGAACGATGAGCGCCGAGTGCCACCAGGGCGCCACCGCGGTGGTAGGCAGCGGCTGCGAAGGAGGCGACGGGAGCGTTTCGTGCATGAGGTCCCCAATCTTTGGTATCTTCCATTGGATTCTACGGTGGGCATTGGATTCTACGGTCGATGTCGTGCATCGAATAGGGAATGGTGCTTATGGACGAAATTGTGATTGTTTCTGGTGTTCGTACGCCGGTGGGAAAGTTTCAGGGGTCGCTGAGTGACGTTTCAGCGACGAAGCTGGGCGCGGTTGCGGTGCGGGCGGCGGTGGAGCGCGCGCGGTTGAAGCCGGAGCAGATAGACGAGTGCATCATGGGCAACGTGGTGTCGGCGGGGCTGGGGCAGAATCCCGCGCGGCAAGCGGCGCTCTTCGGCGGGTTGCCGCCGGAGGTGAGCGCGGTGACGGTGAACATGGTGTGCGGATCCGGGTTGCGCGCGGTGGCGCTGGGAGCGCAGTCCATCCAGACCGGCAACGCGGAGATTGTGGTGGCGGGAGGGATGGAGTCGATGACGAATGCGCCGTATTTGCTGCCGCAGGCGCGCTCGGGCTTCCGCATGGGGAACAGCGTCGCCGTGGACTCGATGGTGAACGACGGGTTATGGGACGTGTACAACGACTTCCACATGGGGCAGACCGCGGAGCTGGTGGCGGAGAAGTACGGCGTGACGCGGGAGGAGCAGGATGCGTTCGCGGTGATGTCGCACCAGAGAGCGGCGGCGGCGTGGCGCGAAGGCCGATTTGCCTCTGAGGTGGTCCCGGTGGAGATTCCGGCGAAGAAGAAAGGCGCGGAGCCGAAGCTCTTCGAGCGCGATGAGGCGATCCGCGAGGATGTGACGGCGGAGACGCTGCGGGCGCTGAAGCCGGCGTTCAAAAAGGATGGGACGGTGACGGCCGGCAATGCTCCGGGGGTGAACGACGCGGCGGCAGCGCTGGTGATTATGTCGGCGGCGAAGGCGAAGGCGCTGGGATTGAAGCCGCTGGCGCGCATTGTGGCGCATGCGACAAGCGGGATCGATCCGAAGTGGGTGATGATGGCGCCGGTGAGCGGCGCGCGCAAGGTGTTGGCGAAGGCGGGGTGGTCGGTCGGGGATGTGGACCTGTTCGAGTTCAACGAGGCGTTTGCGGTGCAGGCGATTGCGGTTACGCGGGAGTTGGGGATTCCAATGGAGAAGGTGAACGTGAACGGCGGATCCGTCGCCATTGGGCATGCCATTGGCGCCAGCGGCGCGCGCGTGCTGGTAACGCTGATCTACGAGATGATCCGGCGCGATGTGCATCGGGGCGTGGCGGCGCTGTGCCTGGGCGGAGGAAATTCCGTGGCGATGTCGGTGGAGAGGGACTAAGAGACGGAAGGATCGGTGGGCGCGGGAAGTAGCGGCCGCTGCTCCGGGATGAGCAGAGGCGCAACCTGCCGGCAAGGCGGCCATGGTTTACTCCCTGGAACAACTAGCGAAGTTTTTCGGGCTTGCGTTCAGCGCGCTGCTGCCCCTGGTGAATCCGCTGGGTGATGCGCTGGTCTTTTTGGGGCTTGTGGGCGATGCGCCGCGGGCGGTTTACCGGATTCTTGCGTGGAAAATCGCGGTCAGCACAACGATCTTTCTTGTCGTCATCGAGCTGGTAGGCACAGCGTTGCTGAAGTTCTTCGGAATCTCTCTGCCGGTGATGCAGGTCTCCGGCGGATTAGTGCTGGCAGCGATGGGCTGGGGTCTTCTGAATCGCGAGGAGCGCGCGCCGACGCCGGCAACGGCGCCGAGCGACGGGTAGCTGGGAAATCTGGAGCAGAAGGTCTTTTACCCGTTTACCTTCCCGATTACGGCGGGTCCGGGGTGCATCGTGGTCATGGTAACGCTGAGTGCCCGTGCATCGGTGGGTGGCCTGGTTCCGGACATCGCCGCCCACGGAGGCATCGTGCTGGCCGTGGTTTTGCTCAGCATTGCGGTGTACTTCTGTTACGCCTATGCGCCGGCGATCGCGGCGCACGTGTCTCTGCAGACAGCGCACGGCATCGTGCGGGTGATCGCCTTCGTGCTGTTGTGCATCGGCGTGCAGATCACGTGGAACGGCGTTCAGGCGATGGTTGAGGCCGGCCTGAAAAGGTAGTGGCTTCGGAGACGCGGGCAACGACGGAGCATCCGGCGTTCTACCATGGTTGCGGTTCTTGTGAGGAGACGGAACGTGCGACCTGGATGCGGAATGAGGCGGATCGGAATATTGCTGGCCAGCGGAGCGGCCCTCGGCACGATGTGCGCAGCACAGGCGACTGTGGAGCAGCAGCCGTGGGGCGTGCTGGTCCACAACGGCACGGAGACGCTCCGCATCACGGTGTGTGGCCCCGACGTCATCCACGTAGTCGCGGGGCCGGGAGAGCCGATCGTAGGCTCACCAGCAACGCCCTGGATTGTGAACCCGTGCAAGCCGGATCATTTTTCCTTTGCGCAGGATGACAAGGCTGCGACGATCAGCACGGAGAAGGTGCGGGTCCGCATTGACCTGAAACGGGCTGCGCTGCGCTTCGACGATGATACGGGCCGCGAGTTACTGCAGGAGTTCGGCAACCGCGATCCGCGCCATTACGTTGCCACGGAAGCGAATGGCGAGAAGGTGTATCGCGTGAGCGAGCGGTTCGAAGCCGATCCACTGGAAGGCCTCTACGGATTGGGGCAGCATCAGGCCGGTGTGTTCGACTATCGCGGCGCGGTGGTGGAACTGGCGCAGGCGAACACCAACGTCGCGATCCCGTTTCTGATCTCGACCAATGGCTACGGATTGCTGTGGAATACGGCTTCGCGATCGTTGTTCGACAACCGTTTCTTCCTCGAGATGAAGCTGACGGCGGACGCCGCCGATGCTATCGATTACTACTTCATCTATGGGCCGGAGATGGATCAGATCATCCATCGCTATCGCGAGATGACCGGGCACGCGCCTCTTTACGGCCAGTGGGCGTACGGGTTTGTGCAGTCGAAGGACCGGTACAAGTCTGCGAAGCAATTGCTGGATGTTACGCAGGAATACCGCGACCAGCATGTGCCGCTGGACTTCATCGTGCAGGACTGGTTCTGGTGGAAGCTTCAGGGCGATCCCGAGTACAACGAGGATTACCTGAAGCCGTGGCCCGATGTTCCGGCGGCGATCGAGAAGCTGCATGGGGAGCATATGCACGCCATGATCTCAGTGTGGGCCAAGATGGATCCGCGTGCGCAGAACTGGCAGGAGATGAAGGCGAAGGGCCTGACGGTTCCGGACACCGATCTTTACGACGCCACGAATCCGGCGGCGCGGGATTTCTATTGGGATCACCTGATGGGAAAGAAATTTGCCGAGGGGTGGGATGGATTTTGGCTGGACAGCTCGGAGCCGGAGATTTGGGATGGGTTCAGCGATGGATCGCTCGACGAGAAGCACCTGTTCATCGGCAACGGCGCGCGGTATACGAACATTTTTCCGCTCATGCACTCGGGCGGCGTCTACGAGCACTGGAGGAAGACTACGGACCAGAAGCGGGTGTTCATTCTGACGCGGTCGGGATTTTTGGGCCAACAGCGAAATGCGACGACGGTGTGGTCGGGCGACGTGATTGGGACATGGATGTCGTTCCGGCGGCAGATTCCCGCAGGGTTGAACTTTGAGGTGTCGGGCGTGCCTTACTGGACTACGGACATTGCGGGGTACGGCTGGCCATACGAACGCGACACACGCGACGCGAGCTATCAGGAACTCTATACGCGCTGGTATGAGTTTGGCGTGTTCTGCCCGATTTTCCGGACGCACGGGCACCGTTCAAACGACACGAACGAGATTTTCTCGTATGGGCCGCAGACGCCGACGCTGATTGCGTACGACAAGCTGCGGTACCGGATGCTGCCGTACATCTATTCGCTGGCGTGGAAGGTGACCAGCGAGGACTATACGATGATGCGGCCGCTGGTGATGGACTGGCGCGACAATCAGACGGTGCGCGACATTGGCGACGAGTTTCTGTTTGGGCCGGCGATTTTGGTGAATCCGGTGACGGAGCAGGGGGCGACGAGCCGGGAGGTGTATCTGCCTCCGGCGGCGGCCTGGTATGACTTCTGGACGGGCGCACAGTTGCGCGGAGATCAGCATGTGCAGGCGGCGGCGCCTCTGGAACGGATTCCGCTGTACGTGAAGGCGGGTTCGATTTTGCCGCTGGGGCCGGAGGAGGAATATGCGTCGCAGTCGCCGGATGGGCCGGTGGAACTGCGTATTTATCGGGGAGCGGATGGAGACTTCACCCTCTACAACGATGCGGGCGATAGCTATGACTATGAGAAGGGCGCGCACGCGGGGATCCCGATGCACTGGGACGATGCGGGATCGACGCTGACGCTGGGGGCGCGGGTTGGGGGTTATCCGGGCATGGCGGCGAAGCGGAAGTTCCGGGTGGTGCTGGTTGGGTCCGATCATGGTGTGGGGCTGGCTGTGGCACCGACGGCGGATCGGGAGATTGAGTATGACGGACAGCGCATGAGCGTAGTACTTCGCTAGCGGCAAGCTAAGAAGCGGTCAGCGGTAAACCGGTCAGCTGAAAGGCGGTCAGCGAGACTTGTGAGGCAAAGTTGATTCCGAATCCGACACAACGATTTACCGGACGGGTGGAGAGCTATCGGCGGTATCGGCCGGGGTATCCGGTGGCGATTGTCGATACGCTGCAGCGGGAGTGCGGGCTGAGCGCAGAGTCAGTGATCGCCGATGTGGCGGCAGGGACTGGATTGTTTGCGGAGATTTTTCTGGCGGCTGGGTTCGCGGTAACGGCAGTCGAGCCGAATGACGAGATGCGGGCGGCTTGCGCGGAATTGGAAAGCACTTATCCAAAACTGCGATGCGTGGCGGGGACCGCGGAGGCAACGGGACTGCCGGATGGTTCTGTCGATCTGATCACGGTGGCACAGGCGATGCACTGGTTCGATCTGGAGCGGGCGCGAGCAGAGTTTACGCGGATTCTGAAGCCGGGCGGGTGGTGCGCCGTGATCTACAACAACCGCCGTTTCGGCGGCGATCTGTTTCATGAGGCCTACGAGCGGTTCCTGCTGGAGTTTGGGATCGATTACTCCGCTGTCAAGGACCAGCACATGGGGCGCAAGCGGCTGGCACAGTTCGTTGCGCCGTCAACGATGCAGTGTGCGGGGTTTCCAAATGCGCAGGCGTTAACGCTGGAAGGCTTGCGGGGGCGCGTGATGTCGTCGTCGTACATACCGAAGGAGCATCATCCGCGGTTTGCGGAAATGCAGGCGGCGCTGGAGCGTTTGTTCGTGGAGAACGAGTCGGGCGGAACGGTGACGATGGTGCACGAAAGTATGGTGTGCTACGCGCAACTCAACATTCGATGACGTTCAGCGCTAATCCAGCCAGCGAAGTTTCTTTGTAGCGCGACTGCATGTCGAGTCCGGTTTGGTACATGGTTTTGATGACCTGATCGAGGGAGACTTTGTGGCCTTCGGTTTCGTTCATGGCGATGCGGCAGGCCTGGACAGCTTTGACGGCGCCCATGGCGTTGCGCTCGATGCAGGGGATCTGGACGAGGCCGCCGATGGGGTCGCAGGTCATGCCGAGGTTGTGTTCCATACCGATTTCTGCGGCGTGCTCGACTTCGGCGTTGGTGGCGCCGAGGGCAGCGGCGAGTCCTCCGGCGGCCATGGAGCAAGCGACGCCCACTTCGCCCTGGCAGCCGACTTCCGCTCCGCTGATCGACGCATTCTCTTTGTAGAGGACGCCGATGGCGGCGGAGGTGAGGAAATAGCGGAGGATGCCGTCTTCGTCGGCGCCGGGGATGAAGTCGCGATAGTAGCGGGCGATGGCGGGGATGACGCCGGCGGCTCCATTGGTGGGGGCGGTGACGACGCGACCGCCCGCTGCATTCTCTTCGTTAACGGCCATGGCGTAGACGGTGACCCAGTCGAGCGGCGCGAGCGGATCCTTAGAGCCTTTTTGGCGGAGGCGCTCGGTGAGGCGCATAGCGCGGCGGCGAACGCTGAGGCCGCCGGGCAGAATGCCTTCGGTGACCATGCCGCGCTCGATGCAGGCGTCCATGACGGACCAGATGTGCAGGGTGCCGGCACGCACTTGTTCGGGATTGCGGAGGGCACACTCATTGGCGCGCATCAGTTCCCAGATGGCGAGGCCGGCGTCGGAGGCCATCTGCAGCATTTGCTCGGCGCTCGAGAAGGGATAGGGCAGCGCGACGTCGGTTGTGGCGACAGGGAGGGATGATTCTCCGTCCGCAACGATGAAGCCGCCGCCGATGGAGAAGTAGGTGAGGGTGAGCAGCGGGCTTCCGCTTGCGTCAGACGCGGTGAAGCGCACGCCGTTGGGGTGTTGGGTGACGGCGCCGGGCGGCAGCATTTCATCGCGATGGAAGAGCAGGTGTTCGGGCTCGCGGAAGG
>Ga0210391_10002077_pt1 | contig 17539 bp, 14 predicted proteins | sample IncBWC12OmetaG_FD_160573 | JGI IMG/M metagenome (GOLD analysis project Ga0210391, IMG submission 160573) | Forest soil microbial communities from Barre Woods Harvard Forest LTER site, Petersham, Massachusetts, United States - Inc-BW-C-12-O ... | reverse complement strand
GGGTTTTTCGCGGGCCAACAACTCAAAGTTGATTACACAGGATTACCTCCGGCCGCCTATGGTCCGGGCTCCAATTTTATTGGGAATCTCAGCGTCGTGACTCACCCGCAGGGCGGGGTGTTGAGCCAGTTGTACGACTTCCCCTACCAGAGCCAGGTTTTTTCAGAATCGTGGGTAACCGAAAAGAACACCGCCGAGGCGGGGGGCGGGGTGCGCAACACGGTGAATTGCCTCGCGCCGGGGGATTGTATCGGGGAACTGACATCGCTTTACGGCCCGGCGGGAGCGCTACACCCCTATGATGAAGGACAGGAATTCTGGTCTAACACAAACAGCGAGACGGTCAATGTCTATCAGGGATACGCAAATGGAACGCCGGCAGCCGGTGCGCAAGCCATAACGATTACTCCTACAGCCGCGGGTGGCACGCAGGGTGAACACCGGTGGTTGATCGACACAGCAGGCGGGGGCGCGACCTACACAGCCAGCGCGCTGACCGACAACGTACAGCCCATCAACTGCAACAGTGCTTATGACTATGCCACGACCCTGACGTCTGCGACGACCGTGCCAACGTCCAGCGCGTGGGGATGTCTCACGTCAGCGGTGACCGTTCCCAGGGGCAGCCTGACTCCTGGTGTGGAGACGGTCACCGTCAATATTCTTTCTGGCACGCTGACTATTGGGTTGGCTTGTGTGGCGGATCAGGACTTTACGGGGTCCGGTGGAGGGACGCACGGCAACTTCGAGACGGTGCTGATCACTGCAGTGCAAGGCGGAGGATTCACGGCAAGCTTCGACAAGTCGCACCCGATCGGCGGAATGTATTTCCAGGGCGGGATGTGCGGGCGGTCCGCTGAGATGAATGGCAGCGATTTTCTATCGGGCAGCTCATGGAGTAATGGTGAAAGCGGCGGAACGACGACGCATCCGATTCGCTTTGTCTGGCCAGTTGCCGGATCGGTTGATGGAACCAACGTGATCCTGTGGACCGCGAAAGCGGGGGCAGCGACGGACTCGGACTGGAGCAGGTATTCGAACAAAACATTCACGCTTTGGCCGGGAGCGGAAGTCTACACCGTTGCAGGAGCGAACAACGATACGACGGATAACAAATTCGGGTTGGCGCCCAACAACATTGCATGGGGAACGAATGACACGGTAGAGGAAGAGCAATACCCGTACCAGAGGATTTCGATTGGGCACCTGAATACTTCGTCCTGGCTGCCCCATACCGGGGGGGCGAATCTCTTCATCAATATGCTGGGCCGTGTCGAGGGTCAGGATACGGGGGTCAGCATTGATAACAACGCCGCGGCCAATAGTTACAACGGCTACGGCGGCGCATGGCAGTTGCCAGTGGCTGCCTACGATGTGCTCGGTCCATGGCAATTCGGAATGCGGATGAACACCGGAACTTACCTGAGCGCCATTGGGATGCCATGCGTAGTTTCGGTAAATTGCGGAACGGTTCAGCGGATTGTGAATCCTGGCCAGAGCGCGACGTCGGATTACTTCGGCTACACCAACACAAACGGCAATGGCGCCGGTGGAACGTGGAACATCAACGGGAACCAGACTGTGTCCGGCGCGATCATTGCGCAGGGGGCAGTAACGGGAGCCAGCATCAACGGCGAAGTGACGGTAGACGGCGTGACTTACACGACGCTGAACGCGGCGTGGAACGCCACAGTGAGCCGGGCGATTGCGAGCGGACAGGATCAGACGATCCGGCTGGGGCCAGGATCTTATCCGGTGGCGGCGACGCTGACCGAGCCAGCGAATGGCGCGTGCGTGAGCCTGATCGGATCGGGCGGCACGACCATGAATGCGGATAGTCCGCAAATTGCGACGACGCTGACGGTGCCGGGTTCGCTGGGCGGCGATGTGATCTTTCTGGGCAATGCTGCGCAGGCGCAGGGATGCACCTTCCGCGATCTGAACCTGATGGTGAGCGCCAATGCAACGCACGGGTTCGAACTGCAGTGGTTCCGGGGATTGCTGATTGACAATGTGTCGGTGAACGACACAACGGGGGAAGGTATTCTGCTGGGCGAGGAGACGACGACAAGCGGGCACCAGGCCAGTTTCCTGCTGCGCAATACGACGGTGAGCTACTCGAGCGCGGCGTTCACTCCGGCGAATCGTCCGGCATTTGGCATCCATCTTGAGAAGACGGCGATGGACAGCCACCTGGACGACATCGTGGTGCGCAATGCGCAGACGGCGGCTGTCTATAACGAAGGAACGGGCAACACGGGATACCTGATCCATGGCTTCGGATATCCCTACACCTGCACGACGGGGCCGTGCTCGAACAATGCGAGCAGCGGTTCCGCGGCGAACGCGTCGTATGCGACCAGCTACGTGATTTACGACACGGGCGGCGCGGGCAGCGTGTGGACCGACACCTATGTGGACAGCCCGGCGGTGGCCGGGTTCTATGTTGGCGCGGACGGTGTGGCAATTCATGGCGGACACGTTCAGTGGCCGGACGTGACCAGCTTCCCGAATGCGAATTTGGCCTGGGTCGCTTCCAGCGTGAGCAGTAATCTGCTGATCGCCGATGTGGATTGTCTGGAGATGGCGGGCGGGGTGAACTGGATCACTTATGCCGGAACCTCGGGCAATCCGCCGAGTTACTCGAGCGTGCATCATTTGACCGGTTGCGGCAATTACTATCAGGCGCTGGAACCGGCGGTGACGACGGGATTTTCGAGCGGCGGGGCAAACATCAACGATCCCAGCGGAGCAGTGCCGCGGGTGTGGGCCACACCGCTTGCGGCAGCGGCCAGCGATGCAGCGTATGCGGCGCAACTCTACACCGGGTACCAGGGCGACGCATTGCAGGCGCACTTTTCGGGCGTGAATCCGTTCTTCAATGTAACGTATCAGGGGACGATCCGGACGAACGGCGGAATTGCGCTGAGCACGGTCATCAACACGGCGTCGACGCTGACGCTGACGGCGGCGAACAAGAATGTGATTGCCAATGCGGCGAGCGGGCCGCAGACCATCACGCTGCCGAGTTGCTACACGACGCTGCCCGACAAGGCGATGCCGACCGGGCTGGAGTTCACGATCATCAAGTCCGACACGTCGTCGAATGCGGTAACGCTGACGACGTCGGGTTCGCAGCTGATCTATAGCCAGGGAGCGGGCGCAGCGACGCTTGTGTTGTCGTCGCCTTCGACGCAAACCCTGGTGTGCGGGCCTGACTACAACTGGTACGTGGCGGGCACCGCGGCCGCAACGTTCTCCGGCAACGCGACCACCGCGACGGCTTTGGCGGCCACGCCCGCGCAATGCCCCGCGGGGACCTACGCCGGGGGCATTGCGGCGAACGGGACGGCAAATTGCCTGCAGTCGTGGCGCTTCACGTGGTACGGCAACTTCGCTGGGGCGTTTGGGACGTCGACGAACAACTCCCTCGGAGCGATCTGGTCGCCGAGCGCAGCGATTGCGATGACGCGGCTGGACATTGCGGTGGGCACGGCGCCGGCGGGGTGCTCGACGTGGCCGGTGATCGGCATTTACGACAGCACGGCGGCTGCGTGGCTGAAGACGGTAACGCTGGCCTCCGGGACCTATAGCTATCGCAACGCGGTCACCAGCGTGTCCGTGGCTGCGGGACACAACCTCTCCATGGGGGTGCAGACGGCGGGCGTGGGTTGCAGCACGACTCCGGGATCGGCGCAGCTGACCATGGAATACACGATGAACCAGTGAGCGCTGGGCATGGAGTTCGACTGGGGGAACGGCGATAAGGATAGCCTCACCCGTCTGGGCAAGAAGATGGATGAAAGCGCGGAAATGGCGCTGGCATTGACGGAAGAGGCTCTCAGGATCAGAGACCGGACGGGGAAGTCTGCCAAACTCACCGCCAACCGCGCGCAGCGGGCATACGCGCACGAGGCGCAGGGGAAGCATAGAAACATTGTTCTGAAGGCGCGACAAATGGGGGTGACCACGTGGATTGCGGGACAGTTTTTTCTGAAGACGATCACGCATCCGGGAACAGTGACGGTGCAGGTTGCGCACACGCAGCAGGCGGCGGAGCAGATATTTCGGATTGTCCAGCGCTTTCTGGGACAGCTGCCGAAGGTGCTGCGCGAGGGAGCGCTGAAGAAGGCGAAGGTGAGCAGGCGAGGAATCGTAATTCCGGAGCTGGACAGCGAATACCTGGTGGATACGGCGGGAAACCGGAATGCAGGACGTGGGCTGACCATCACGAATCTGCACTGCACCGAGCTGGCGCGCTGGCCTGGCGATGCAGCGGAGACGCTGTATGGGCTGATGGCGACGCTGTCGCCGGAGGGCGTACTGGCGATGGAGTCCACGCCGATGGGCGCGGCTGGATGCTTCTGGAAGGAATGGCATGACGCCGGGAAGACCAACACGAAGCAACACTTCTTTCCGTGGTGGATGGAGGAGGCGTACGTGGGCGAAGCAGTGGCCGTAGACGAAATGACGGAAATGGAACAGCACCTGATGCAGGAGCACGGGCTGAGCCGGGAACAGATTGGCTACCGGCGGCGGATTCAGGAGAACTTCCGCGGATTGGCGAAGCAGGAATATGCCGAAGACGCGGAAGCGTGCTTTCTGGCGAGCGGGGACTGCTTCTTCGAGACCAGCGCGATCGATGGGCGTCTGGCTGAGGCGCCGGAGCCGATGGAGCAGCGGATGCGCGGCGATCTGCAGGTATGGCTGCCGCCGCAGACGGGGCATACCTATCTGGTGGCGGTGGATCCTTCGGGAGGGGGAACGGAGGGCGACTTTACGGCGATGCAGGTGATCGATTTTTACTCCGGCATGCAGTGCGCGGAATTGAGGTCGCATTTGACGCCGCTGGAAACGGCGACGGAGGCGGCCAGGCTGGGGCGGGAATACGCCGGAGCAATGGTGGTGGTGGAACGCAACAATCACGGAGCAGCGGTGCTGGCCCATCTGGATACGGTTTGCCAGTACAGGAACATCTACACGGAGAATAGGGATCCGGGATTCCTGACAACTTCGATATCGCGCAACAGGATGCTGTCGGAATTGGGATCGGTGCTGGTGCAGGAGCCGAGGAAGTTCGCCAGCATGCGACTGTTGCGGGAATGCCGCACGTTTGTGCGTCTGACGAACGGGCGCACGGAGGCGCAGCCCGGCGAGCACGACGATCTGGTGCTGGCCATGGCGATTGCTCTGGAGGCGCGCGACAAACTGATGACCGGGAAGCGCGGGCCGGTGGGGATTCACTGATTGCGTTGAGGCCGACGCGATACGGCAAACGGGAAAAAGCACTACGATGGGCCATTCGGAGAAAACTTGGCGATTCAGGCAGTACAGCAGATCAGGAAGATGCGGGGCGGCGCGCAGAGCCATCTGATGTTGGGGGCGGACGGGAATGCCTGGGTGGTGAAGTTCCAGAACAATCCCCAGCATTTGCGTGTGCTGCCCAACGAGCTGCTCGCGACGCGGCTGGCGGGTCGCATTGGGCTGACCGTGCCCCCATGCGATGTACTGGAAGTGACGCCATGGCTGATTGAGCGCACCGCCGAATTGGAGATGGACCTGGGCGAGCGGCGGGAACGGTGCGCGGCTGGCTTGCAGTTTGGATCGCAGCTGGTGGGCGGCCTGATGCCGGGGCATGTGGCGGATTATTTGCCCGAGGAACAATTGACGGAGGTCCGGAATCTGCAGGAGTTTGCCGGGGCGCTGGCGCTGGACAAGTGGACCTGCAATGCGAACGGGCGGCAGGCGCTGTTTCATCGCAAGGCCCGAGAGAAGCGGTACCAGGCCACGCTGATCGATCAGGGTTTTTGCTTTAATGCGGGGGAGTGGCGGTTTGTCGATGCTCCGCTGCGCGGCGTGTATGCGCGGAATGTGGTGTATCGCGATGTGACCGGCTGGGAGAGCTTCGAGCCGTGGCTGACGCGCATTGAGGAATTCGAGGCGCAGGAGGCGTGGAAGATTGCGGAGACGATCCCGCCGGAGTGGTATGGGGGCGACGTGGCAACGATCGAGCAGTTGGTAGAGAGGCTGATCGAGCGGCGGACGCGGGTGCGGGAATTGATATTGGCGTTTAGGGAATCGTCGCGGGCGCCGTTTCCAAAGTGGGATGGAGTGCAGGGAAAAAGCGGGGCGGGTGTACACACGGGGCTGCGGTGGGACGATACTCTGCCTGGAAGGGTCATGTAGGCGGTGGGGGGAAGCTGGCGAGGGATGGAGTTTTTCGAGTGAGTGATCGGCAACAATTTGAGTTCTTTCTCGTGCGGTATGTGCCGGATCCGGTGAAGGACGAATTCGTGAACATCGGTGTGCTGCTGCGGGATGCCGGGCATCCCGAGACGGCCGAGCTGCGCTTCACGAAGGACTGGGGGCGGGTGCGCTGCGTGGATCCGGACGCCGATGTGGCCATGCTGGAGGCGACGGAAGCTGAGATGCAGCGGCGGCTCAGGGAAGATTCCGGGCCGCTGATGAAGGCGATCGAGGATTCGTTCTCGCATCAGTTACAAATGACGCAGCCGAAGGCCTGTCTGGCGGAGAACAGGGCGGCGGAGATGGACCAGCTGATGCGGCTGTATGTGGAGCCGCGCAGGGAGAAGATGCGGCAGGCGCTGAGCGGGCGGCAGGCGATTGTCCGCCAGATGCGGACGCAGTTTGAGCATGCGCATGTGTGGGAACTGATGCGGAAGCGCATTGCGGCGGCGGATTACACGCGGCCGGGCGATACGCTGAAGATCGACTGCGGGTATAAGCCAAACGGAGTGATCCGGATGTTTCACGCGGTATCGCTCGAGGGGGATGTAGAGCTGGCCAAGGTGCTGGCCTTCAGCGCGCCGGCTTTACGAACAGGGATGAGCCGCGTGGAGAATGCGGAACTGGAGCTGACGGCCATCGTGGAGCCGTTACGCAACAGCAACGGCGAGTTACCAACCGATGCGGATGCCGCGGCGCAGTACCGATTCGGCGTGGAGACGATGGAGGCGCAGCAGATTCGGGTGCTGACGGTGAATGATTTGGAACGCGTGGCGGATACGGCGCGGCGGGAGTTACGGGTTTAGGGCGGTTAGTCAGGGATTGGGAGTTGGAAGGCATGGCATTGCGCCATGCCTTTTCTATTTGGATTGAGAGAAGGAGCCAGGACGACGTGAAGACAAAAGAGCATTGGATCGAGGGGCTGGGAAGGCAGGCGCTGGCGCTGCTGGGGGGCGGGCGAAAGGGAGAGACGGTGGAGCGAAAGACGCTGGCGTTGCCGTCGGTGCTGTCGCCGTATGCGTTTCCGTCGCGGGCGCTGCCCAAGCCGACGCCGGCGAATCTGCGCAAGTTTGCGGAGACGCCGGTGGTGCGGCGCGCCATCAACCTGATCAAAGATCGCGTGGCCGCGATGGACTGGCAGGTACGGCTGAAGCGCGATCACGATCCGGAAAAGGTGGCGTTCGCGGCGAAGCGGGCAAAGATTCTGCGGCATTCGCTGGAGTTCCCAAACGCGTCTGATTCGTTTCGGACGCTGATCGAGCAGGCGATTGAAGACGCGCTGGTGGGGGGCTTTGGAGCGATTGAGATGGAGCTGACCGGCGATGCGGCCAGGCCCTTCGAGCTGTGGCCGGTGGATGGCGCGACCATCCGCATCGATCCCAGCTGGGACGGCAGCGCGGAATCCGTGCGGTTTGCGCAGGCGACGGGCCGGATGGGAGCGGACGCGGTGATTCCGCTCAACGACAACCAGCTGATCTACGTGCGCATGAATCCGCGCAGCTTTACGCCGTTTGGGCTGGGTCCGCTGGAAGTGGCGTTCGATACGGTGAATTCGTTTCTGAGCGCGCACCGGTTCGCGGGCAAGCTGGCCAGCAATGCGGTGGTGCAGTACGCGCTGTGGCTGAACGAGACCACGCCGGTGCAGCACGAGCGGCTGATCCGCTGGTGGCAGGACGAGATTGAAGGCACCGGGCGCGTGCCGCTGCTGAGCACCGAGCAGAAGCCTGAAGTGCTGCGCTTTGCCGCGGGCACGGATGCGGATCTGCGGCTGAGCTGGCAGGAATTCCTGATCCGGATGGTCGCAAATGCGTTCTCGCTGCCGCCCATGCTGCTGGGTCTGGAGCAGGATGTGAACCGCTCGACGGCGGACTCGCTGCTGGATGAGGCGTTTCACAGCGCCATCGTTCCGCTGGCGCGGCTGATCGCCGAGCATCTGTCGCGCGATTTGTTTGCGAAGCGGCTGGGGTGGCCGGAATTCGAATTCGTTTTTAACGATCTGGACGCAACGGATGAGATGGAGGAGGTGCAGATGCAGACCGCGCTGCTGGCTGCCGGCGTGCTGACGGTGAACGAGGTGCGCGCCATGCGCGGGCTGGGTCCGCTGCCGGAGCAGGCTGCGCAGGAAACCGCGAAGGAGGTGAACGGCAACGTCACGCTGAGCAACGAGGAAACGGAAGGATGACGGGAGAGCGAATGAAACTGGAAGCCATGGCAGTGATGCTGCCGGATCTGGCAGGCCATCCGAATCGCGCGCCCTTTACCGGGGTGCTGACCCTGGTGGACGAGCCGAGCACGAAGCCGCCGTCAGGAGCGCGCGGGCATCGCGTGATTTTGACGCGGGGCGCGGCTCTGGAGGCGCTGCCTTCCCTGCTGGGGATGGCGGTGGACTATACGCCGTCGTGGGATGGGCACGATGCGCGGCGTAAGTGCGGGATTATCACCCAGGCCGACGTGGAAGGAACGCGGCTGCGGGTGGCCGGCTATTTGTACTCGAAGGACTTCCCCGAAGTGGAGCGGCAGATGCAGCAATGTGCGTCCGGCGCGATGGGGATGAGCTGGGAGCTGGCCGATGCGCACGTGGAAGACATGCGCGCGGAGGTGTGGACGCTGACGCGGGCCACGTTCACGGGGGCGGCGATTCTGCTGCGCGACAAGGCAGCGTATCGCGACACATCGTTTGCGCTGGGTGCGGCACGGTGCCGGACCTTCGCCGCACGCTCTGCAAACCCGGAGCCGGCGGCGGCGGCGCGCACGCACAGAAATTTCCGGGATGGAGCGGGTGCGGCTTTCCGGATGAACGAGAAAGGAAAGGACACAACATGGAATCACAAACGGGCGACCTGCGGACAGGCGGGGATACGAACGCGATGAGCGAGAACCTGGAACGGATGGCCGAACGCATGGAGGCCGCAGCATCGCTTTTTGAGCGGACCGTGACGCAGCTCGAAGAGCGCGAGAGCGCGCGGACGGGCGAGGTGCAGAAGATGGTCGCCACCGTCGATGCGAGCCGCGAGAGCGAACTCCAGAAAAAACTGGAAGCCGCCGAGCAGCAAATTGCCGAGATGCGCGCGCAGATGGAAGCGCAGGTTGAGACTCGCGGTGAATCACGGATTGAGGCGCAGGCCAGGTCGGCGCGGAAAACCGTTCCTGCCGCCACGGCGCAGCTCCTGGCGAAGCAGGGCATCAGCACGCTGGAAACCGTGGAAGCGGGCGCACTGGATGCGGCGCTGAGCGGGCTGAGCCTCGAGCAACGAATCGCGGTGAAGGCGCAGCTGCTGCGCGCGGGCGTGGTCGGCTAATCGGCGAAGGGGTCCGCAGGTGAAGCCGGCCGAGCGCCGGCTTTTTGATTTTGGGCAACAAGTTTTCTCGAACGAAAGGAAGCCATGACAGCGAATTTCCAGGATATCCACGCAGCAGCCGATTACATTGGGCCAGGCGCGATTGAAGTTCCTCTTTACCAGACCGAGATTGTGGACATCGTCCGCAGACGCAACCTCTTCGGCCAGCGGATCAAGCAGGTTCCGGCCACCGGCCATCCGTCGCGTTACTTCGAGCAGACGGCAATTCCGAATCCGTCGACGGCGGGCTTCGTCGATCCGCGCAACATTATTGCGCCGGTCGTCACGCCCGCCCGCGTGGAGCGCAGCGTTCCGCTGAAGGCCATTGTGGCGCAGCTGAACTACAACCTGTTCGACATGGAACTGGGCGCGCAGCAGAAGCAGTTTGCCTATCTGCAGGCCAAGGACCTGGTCGACACCATCGATGGCGTCATGCTGGCGCACGATGTGGCGTTGTGGAACGGCAACGACACTTCGCTGAGCACGCCGACCACCATGCAGTACTTCGGCGCGGCCGCTCAGATTGCTGCTGGCGGGAACACCACGACCATCGGTACGACCGGATGCATCACCGACGGGCTGAAGTCGACGATTGCGCAGATGGTGGCGAACACCAGCTACGCGGTGCGGCCGACTGCTATCTACGCGAACCCGGTGCTGCTGGATCTGATCGATCGCGAGATGAAGTCGGAGTTCAACGTGGTGCTGAGCACGCGGGAGATCGCGGCCGGCTTCGTGGTGAAGATGCTGACCACGCAGGCGGGCGAGCTGCCGCTGATTCCGGACTGGTCGCTGGCTTACACCGGCACGCCGGGCAGCGGCAATGCGGTGCTGCCGGTGTACATCGTGACCGAGGACCTGATCGAGTACCACTGGCTGAGCGATCCGAACCCGCGCGTCTTCCAGCTCGGCGTTCCGGGCTCGCTGGCCGCGCAGCATGTGGTGGTGAAGTTCGGCGCACCGGTCGTGAAGGGCGCGAGCTACGCACACACCCAGGTGCTGGTCGATCGGTAGGCTGAACCGCTGCGCTGGAAACGGCGAAGCATGACGGGAAGGGCCGGCGTAAGCCCCAGCCCCTGCGAGCGAGAAACCGCGCTCGCAGGGGACGAGGCTGGGCCGGCTTTTCCTCTTTTCGATGGATGAGGAGAACCTATGGCTTGTTATCTGCAGCCAACCGAATACCAGACTTACGGGCTGCCCAGCGATGTGACCGGCGACTGGATCACCGCTGCGTCGTCGCTCATCGACGGCTATTGCCGGCGTGTGAGCCTGAATCCGACGCAGTATACGGAACGGATGCGCATCGTTGCGGGGTCGCAGACGGCGCGGCTGAGCTATCTGCCGCTCGTCGCTGTCGCTCCGGCGATGCTGCCTTTCGTCTCGATCCAGGCACGCTATGCCAGGCCGCGCCGCGGGGAAACTGCCGATGCATTTCAGGAATCGGTACTGTGGGCGTTTTCGCTGCCTGGTGCATGGACCACGATCGACCCCACGACCGTGGATTTTGTGGCGGAGACTGGAGAGCTGGTTTTTCCGCTGAGCGTCTTCGGCCTGCCCTACAACGAGGTTGAAGTGGTTTACACGGCCGGGCTGGCGACGCTGCCGAATGCCGTGCAGTGCGCGTGCGCGCAGATTGTGAAGAACGCGCAGGCCACGCCGGGGCTGAATGTGAAGTCGTCAAAGATCGACACGCTGCAGCTCCAGTATTTCTCGGGAGCGCTGCTGGACCCGACCGTGCAGGCGATGCTGAAGCCCTGGGTCGCCGTGAGGATGGGCTGAGCCATGGCCGATTTGAGCACGCAAAATTCCTGCGGCATAGCGCGGTGCGCGGCTACCGCCCTGCTGCGCGCGAATGGCGGGACGACCGCCTGCCTGCAGATGCCTCCCTTACAGAGCGATAGCAGCGATGCAGGGCAACTGGGGCTGAACGCTCCGGGATTCCTGTCGCTACCGTTGTCGCCCGTCGTATTTCGTAAAGCGCGGGTGGCGATGCAGGACGGGCAGCTTCCGAAATACGAGCTTCTGGTTTCGGCCGATGCCGTAATAGCGCAGGTGTCGCAGATCCAGGCCAGGTCCGCGCAGGCGCTGTTCGCGCAGGCGTGCGGCGTGGTGGTGGCCGGCAAGCTTTACCTGATCGAAGCAGTCTCCTCGTCGGAGACGCAGGGCGAAGCCTATTTGTACCGGCTGCTGCTGCAGGAAGCCTGCGGCGAATGGCCGGTGTAGCCGCCATCCTGACGCATGGCGCGCAATTTGTAACTGAGTGAGTGACCTATGCAGAATGCAAAAGACACGTTTTACATAACGCTGCGGAGCCGGCTGGCGACGGTGAATCCGGAGCGAACGATGATGGTGCGCGCGGTGAGCCGTCCCGGAATTTTTGTGCAGGATGCTGAGGCCCCAATGGCCCAGCCGTTGCTGGACGCGTTTGCTTTGAACTGGACGGCGCTGGCGGCCGATGTACAGCTGCCCGCCATTCTGACGCAGATGACCTGCGAGATCCAGTACGCGACGGCGGGAACGCAGAATAACGCGGGCCTGGACCGGGGGCGGGCGCTCGAGGAGATGGATTATGAGGTGCTGAAGATTTTGTATCCATATGCGTCACAAAAGATGAACTACACGCAAACGCCGGCGGCCGCGATGGAGACGATGGTGTTCTGGTCGGAGCCGGAGTTCGGCCCCGCGGTGACGATACGCGACCGACTGAACCGCACGGTCAAGGTCACCGTTTACGCGTTTCAGGAGCAGGCAGAGCTATGAGCACAACGGCAGTTACTCCTCTGCGCGCACTGCCTGCAATTGGGCGGCGGGTGCGCGGTTACTTTGCGCCGGTGGACCGGGTGCATCAGCAACCAACGATTTTCGATCCTTCGGCGAACGGACAGTTTGCGGCGGATGCGCCTCCCGCGCCATGGGTCGACTTGGGCTGGATTGAGAACTTCGCGCGCAAATCGGCGAGCAAGTTCGGCGGCATGGTGACGGGCAGCCCGGCGACGACACAGTTCCAGGTACGCGAGACGGTGGACGCGACGGTGTCGTTCCGCTTCAAGGCGTGGAGCAAGCTTTCCATGGCGCTGGCGGCGGGATCGGAGCACATGAACCTGATTGTGCCCGCCACAGGAGCCGCGGGAAACGGTTCGGGCAGCAAGGGTGTGGCGCCGGTGAAACTTGCGGCTGGATCGACGGCGACATTCCTGTCGCTCGCGGCCAGCGATGCTGATGGATTTGCAGCGGGTTCGCTGGTGACCGTCGATGTGGACTACGCGGGGCAAACAGGATATGTCGGCAGCGGCGTGTTTGCGGCCTGCGTGCAGAGCGCGGCTGCCGTCAACAGCGATCCGGATTACATCCGGCGCGTCTCGTTCAACGTGGCTCGGGTGGCTTCGCTGGCGACGGGCGCGACAAGCGGACTCGTGTTGGCGCAACCGCTGATTGCGGGCGTTCCGTCCAGCGCCATGTGCGTGCAGCCCATTTGCGGGTTCATCGATCGGGAAGGCGGCAGCTTCTTTCAGGAGTGGTCCGCACTCTTTTTGATCGAAGGCCAGCAGGGCGAGCGCATTTTCTTTCACTACCCGCGGCTGCAATCGACGGCGGGCTCGGCGGAGAGCGCGACAGCGATGACCGCGCCGCTGGAGCGCATCGCGCTGAGCGCATCTTTTCGCGCGCTGCCGGTCACCGATACGAATGACGGCGCGGCGGTTGTTTGTTTCCGCAGCTTTCTGCCCAGCGAAAGCACGCTGGTGTAACGCCGAGGAGGCCCAGGTTTGAAGCTCACCATTGACAATCACGACGGCAAAGGACCGGTGGACTACTCGCGGTCGGTCGTGGCGGGGCGTCCGTTCCGGATCGTGCGGCGCCTGAACGAACCGGTGACGTGTGCGTTCACGTTGTTCCCGGGGCAGGCGTTTGCGATTCCGGCGCGCAACGGGCGCGTGATCGTCGCTGACGACAGCGGCAATCTGCTGTTCACGGGATACATCGCGACGGAAGCGGCGCTGGAACTGGCCGGCCAGGGAAGTATGGGCGCGGTGTATCAGGCGCGAGTGTCGGCGATCAGCGACGACATTCTGCTGAGCCGCCAGCCGATACCGCAAGGTGGGGCGACCTGCGGAGCAACCGCGTCGGAGGCGCTGGATACGATGCTGGCACGGTTGCAAATTGCCGGCATCACGCAGGCGACCGACGCTGCCACGGGGGGAGTTTCGATTTTTCAGATGGAGACCGGCCGCACCTGGGCGGAGAACACCGGCGCTCTGGCCAATGCGACGCGCAATGCGTGGCGCCTGATGAACGGCACCCTCACCATGATTCCCGTGGGCAATGTCACGCATGTGCTGAATGAAGCCGAGGGCACGCTTTCAGTCAGCGATCTCAGCGTGGCCATGGTGAAGGCACTGGCCAACGATGTGACGGTCTGTGGCGAGACGGAGCCCAGCGCGTATGTGACAGAATTCTTCCAGGGTGACGGCGCCACGGTTCAGTTCGATCTGACGGAGGCGCCGTTCATGCCGCCGGCTGCGAAGCAGAAGCCGCTGACCGATTCATTTCAGGGGCCGGCGATCAATCCTCAGCTCTGGACGGTTTGCGATCCAAGCTCGGCGATGACGCTGACCGCCGCGGGCGTGACTTGTTATGGGGGCAACGGCAGTTGCGGGTCGGTCACTCTGTCGGCACTGTCGAATCTCGAACTGGGCGGGTCGCTCATTCTTGAGGTGGGCGGCGTGCAGTTTGGCCAGCAGACGATGGGAATTCTGAACGGCATCTATGGCGCCGATTCGAATCTGCTGGGCAACTGCGCGGCGGGTTTCGAGGTGACACAGCAAAACGGGGCCACCATCATCGCTCCCCTGATCAACGGAGTGGTGGCGGGCAGCAACTTCACGCCTGTGGCTGGGCATACGTACACGTTACGGTTACGTTTTTATGCGAACGAGGCGCAGCGTCTTTTGCAAGCGTACTACGCGATGGGAACCGACTTCGGAACGGAGAGATTTGGCGCCTCGTTTGTGAATGCGACGGCGACGGTGCAGATGGAGGTGCAGGACACCACCAACGGCATTGCGGGTGTGCCGGTGACGCTCTATGCCGGGAACCTTCCGGACCCGCCGCCGTGGTGCCTGTACACACCGCTCAATTCCGCGTATCTGCAGTGCAGCATCGGGAGCGTGAGCATCGAAGAGCTGGGGTCGGTGTGGGTGACGAGCACGCCGGTGAACGGCACCGCCTTCGTGCGGCGGCTGGGCACGCCGGCACAGGGCGCGGACTGCACCGTGGAACGCAGCGGCAAGCTGAAATTTTATCCGGCCAGTACACCGCAGGCAGGGGAGCAGATTGCGATTTGCTATCGCACGAGCAGGCGCGCAGTCGCCCGCATGGCCAGCCCGGCGAGTATTGCGTCGGAGACCATGGGGGGCACACTGCCCGGAACGGCGTGCTGGATGGGTTCCGTAATCAGCCCGGTTCCGCGCAGCTCTGCGGATTGCGAGAATGCCGCGAGCGCGATGCTGGCGATTGCGACCAGCCGTGCCGCTGCATGGAGCGGCGAATATACGACGTGGAATCCCGGACAGCAGGGCGACGTTTGGCCTGGAGACATGCTGGCGGTGACCGCAGCTTCGGCGGGCCTTACAGCCAACCTGGTGGTGCGCACGGTGGAGATCGATCTGGCCGGCACATCGCCGGCGCTGGTGAAGTACCGCATCGCGTTTGCGAATGACTGGGCGGACGAGCTGGCGATCCGAACCTCGACGGCGGTTCCCGCGGATGCGTGGCTGCCACAGCAGCCAGAGAGCACGCCGCCGCTCCAGAACCTGAACACCCTGGTGGTAACGCAGGTGACGGGCAGCAACATTCAGATTGTGGCCGGGGCGACGGCGCCGACCGGCGGGGGCTTCGAGATACGACAGCGCGACTGGTCATTCTGTGCAGGACCCGGGCCGGATCTGGTTTTCCGCACCCCGGTGCCCAACATTTCGATCCCGCGCCAGGCGGCGACGGAGCAGTACTACATCAGAATGTTCGACGGATCGACGCCGCCGAACTACTCGCGGTTTTCGAGCGCAGTGTTTGTGAATGTGCCGCTGTGACGCAGCGTAAAGAACGTTTAAGGCCAGGGCTCGTGAGTGATCCGGGCCCTGATTTTTCCGGAAGTGAGTCTCTATGAGTGAGTTTGAAGCGCAGGTTCTTGCCGACCTCTCGGTTCTGAAGAACCAGATGGCGGTGCTGGTGGGCGACGGGAACAGCGGCAGAATCGGGGCGATCGAGGAGCGCGTGAATCAGCATGAAGAGCGGTTTCAGAATGTGCGTGGAGTGGCGATCGCGTTTGGCTCGGTGCTGACGCTGGTGCAGTTTCTGATCGACTATTGGCGGAAGCGGTGAAGGCGGCGCAAGCCCTATAATCGACCTCGTGAAAACGAGTCCCCAAGTAGCTGTGGTGATGGGGTCGAAGAGCGACTACGAGACGCTCGCGGCCGCGGTGGAGGTTCTGCGCGAATTTGGCGTGCCGTATGAGGCGAAGGTGGTTTCCGCGCATCGCACGCCGGACCTGCTTTACCAATTTGCCGAGACGGCCGAGGCGCGCGGACTGCGCGTGATTATTGCGGGAGCGGGCGGAGCCGCACATCTGCCGGGCATGCTGGCGGCGAAGACGCTGGTTCCGGTGCTGGGTGTGCCGATTCCAGCGACCATGCTGCAGGGTCTGGATTCGCTGCTGTCCATTGTGCAGATGCCGAAGGGCGTCCCGGTCGGCACGCTGGCCATCGGCAAGCCCGGCGCGGCGAATGCGGCGCTGCTGGCCATCGAAATTCTGGCGACCACAAATCCGGCGCTGCGCGAGCAGCTGCGCGCATGGCGCGCAGCGCGGACCAACGAGGTGCTGGCTCAGGAATTGCCCGCATGACGGCAATCCTTCCAGGCGCGACCATCGGCATTCTGGGCGGCGGCCAGCTGGGGCGCATGGTGGCCATGGCTGCTCGATCGTTCGGCTACCGCATTCACGTGATGGATCCCGACCCCTCGTGCCCGGCGCGATTTGTGGTGGACGCCTGCTTTGAGGGCAACTGGGACGATGCGCGGGCCGCCGCCGATTTGGCGCGCGGATGCGACGTAGTGACCCTGGAGATCGAGCAGGTGGCGCTCGAGTGCCTGGAAGCGGCGGCCAAATATGCGCCGGTGCGGCCTTCCGCCGAGCTGCTGCGCGTGATTCAAAATCGCATCCGGCAAAAGGAGTGGCTGCGCGAGCGGGGATTTCCGCTGGGGCCGTGGCATGCTGCGCGTTCTGAACAGGATTTAGCCGAAGCGGTGAACTCGTTGGGCGGGCGCTGCTTTGTGAAGAGCGCGACCGGCGGATATGACGGACGCAGTCAGGTGAAGATCGGATTCGGCGACAGCACGACTCCCGCGGAAGCGTGGGCAATGCTCGGCCAGCAGCCGTGCGTGGTGGAGCAGGCAATTGAGCTGGACCGCGAGATTTCTGTGATGGTGGCTCGCTCGCCGCGCGGAGAGACGAAAAGTTTTCCGTCGGCCACCAACCATCATGAACAGCAGATTTTGGCGTGGAGCGTAATTCCTTCGCTGGTTTCGCCGGAGCTGGAAGCGCGCGCGCAAAAGCTGGCGTGCGATATCGCCGACTCGTTCACGCTGGAGGGCCTGCTGGCGGTGGAGATGTTTGTCACCACCGACGGCGAGTTGCTGGTGAACGAACTGGCGCCGCGTCCGCACAACAGCTATCACGCCAGTGAGCGAGCCTGCGTCACCAGCCAGTTTGAGCAACTCGTGCGTGCGGTGTGCGATTTGCCGTTGGGCGACGTGACGGTGGTGCAACCCGCAGCGATTGCAAATTTGCTGGGCGATTTGTGGCTCGATCATGCGCCACATTTCGATCGCGCGCTGGCGATTCCTGGCGTGCGCGTGCATCTCTACGAAAAACATCAGCCGCGCAAAGGGCGGAAGATGGG
>Ga0210391_10002076_pt1 | contig 17552 bp, 9 predicted proteins | sample IncBWC12OmetaG_FD_160573 | JGI IMG/M metagenome (GOLD analysis project Ga0210391, IMG submission 160573) | Forest soil microbial communities from Barre Woods Harvard Forest LTER site, Petersham, Massachusetts, United States - Inc-BW-C-12-O ... | reverse complement strand
GAGACCACCGAGGGATCTGTGGGAAGTTTTGCGACAATGTAGGTGCCGCCGGAAGTAGTGGTCTCCCAAGGCTCGATCTGGAAGGTACTGAAGCCGGTGGGGGGGCCTGGGGAGCCGTCCCATGGTGACATGGTTACGGACAGGTTCGTGTCGGAGCCCAAGGAGGCCCCATAGGTCTGCATTGGGTCGAGACGCGGCAGGTCCGAGGGATTGCGCTGCCATTGTGCCCAGAGCCGATCAACATTTCCATGCAACATGAAGAAGAACGGATCTTGCGCCGCAGTCGCCGGAGAGCGCATGGCGCCCGAGGTACCGCCGATATACGGATGCGACAAGTTGTGGGAGTAATCTTCCAGGGCCGACATGAAAGGAGCAGTAGAAGGAGGAAGAAAACAGCCAAAATTCCCACAAAAGGAAGTGAACGGGCCATACGGACTGCGTGCCAGGACGCTACTATCCGGTTCGGCGGGAGGCGATCCCGAAACGCCACGTGTGACAGGGGGCGGTGACAGTGCGGGCTCGAATGGCGTGCCGACACTCCCTGTGAGACTGCCCATGAAAGACAGAGAGGTAGTTGGATTCGTCGTCCAATCCCAATAGAGCAGTTTCACAGTCGGGTCGTACTGCTGTAGTAGAAGTTCGTATCGATTAACGTACTCACGGTGCCACGGCAGAAAAGCTAATGTTTCGTGAATGTTGCTGTACGAACCCATCTCACCGTGAACTGTCTGCTGTGTATGCCAGAAGTCCATTCCCATGGGAAATACATAAGCGGGGTTCGTCCCGATAGCCACAATGGCGTTCGCATAAGCGCTTTGCTCTGCTGCGCTGGCTGTCGCCCCGTTCTTTCGTGGTTTCGTGATCTCTGCGCCATACAGCAGCGTACGTGGGCCACCCGGCTCATAATCCACCCACTGCGTCGGCCACGAAAGTCCCGTGGATGCTTTTGCCCAGTAAAGCCGCAGGCGTTCTGTGCCGGTTGAAGCCGACTGGCTGTGATTACGAACCTCCACGTAGACGTAGTTCGGCGTGCTCTTTAATGGATCGCGATAGACGGGATTCTGGTGAGCCGGCAATGTCCACGGGGGTGAGCTTTCAGTGAACGGATACGGCTGGTAGCCCGGATCGGGGGAGTTTCGTACCCAGATGTCTTGCGATACCCACATCGGCCCAGTATCAGGATTGGGCTCGACTCCCGTATCAGCAGGGGTGTCCTGCATATAGACCGTCTGGGCAGTTGAGAGAACTGCCACAGCGAGGAAAAACAGGGTCAAAGAGAGGATCCGGCGGGGCATGGGCTGCCTCCTTAGCGCGCAATGGTTAAAAGATCCTTAGGAACTCCTGGTGAAAGCGCCCAGCCAACGCAACACTCTCGGGACAAATTCTGCAATTTGCTGAGGCTTAAGTGGAATCGACATCTTATTGGCCTCCTCTTGAGTAAAGGAGCAGGGCCGACATGTAGAGGCCGTACAGGATGTCCTATTAGTTCTGACCACGAGCGTATGCTCGCGCAAGATTATCAACTAGACGATAAATTTAACGAGGTGGGGGAGCGAGATCGGAATTTATCAGCAGGCAATAAACATTGTCAATGGCCTTCATGTGCTGACGGATATGGCAGCAATTCAACCAGCGCGCTGTTTGACCGTTGACGACCTCTACTGATTCAGCGAGGTCCACAGAACTTATGGATCGATCACGACGCATGATGCGACGGAGATATCAACCTACCCACAATGATGTCCCCGTTAATCATGGAGGGCGCAGATTCCACTTTCGGAAGACGGATTTTGCTTGCCCGGGTTATACCGAGGCTGGTCGGCCATGTCTTCTGCAACATAACGGATAGTCACCCATATCTTTCAGGATAGCCTCACAAAGCGAAAATGATCGCGCAATCCATCAAAATTGCCTGCAAGGACTGTACGTCATAGCAAATGCTTAAGAGGTTCGAAGCATTTCCTAACAATTTGCAGTGGCCATTGCGTTGCAATGCCTATCGGGTCGCTGCAGGCCTCCGACGCAGTAAGGCTACTGACCAAGTCCTCGCAATTGCCGTTCTGCCCGACACAGACTGGCCCACAATGTAGATTCGAATATAGGGAATCGAACCTACGTCGGAACGGACCACAATTTCCCTGAGATCCGCGGCCCTCGGAATCAGTCATCAAAATCGATCAGAATACTGAATATTCACCGATTTGTGAGAGGTAGAAGAACTTCAATCACGAAGGCTCTTTAATACTGGAGGACGACATGTCGGATTCGATGAAATCGAAGCCTGTCCCAGCGAATTATCAACGAATTGAAGGCAGCGAGCGTTTCCCGGCTTCCGGTGAGCGGCGGGTGGAGGGAGCCGACCCTAACCAAATCCTGCCCGTGCTCATTCGTGTAAAGGCCAGCGCAGGGCAAGCCGGCTTGGACCGGATTGCGGAATTCGTGCGCGCGAACGGCCTGGGATTGGTGAAGATGAGTGTTGAAGAACGGAGTGTAGTTGTTTGGGGCACGGTTGCACAGATGAGCGAGGTCTTTGCCGTTGACATCTGCATCTACGAATCCCCAACGGATAGGTATCGCGGCTGCGAAGGGCATCTACATCTACCGGTCGGCTTGGCAGAGATCGTGGAGGAAGTCCTCGGCCTGATTGAGCGTGAGATTACTGCCGTCGAAGTGGCAATCGGGAAGGCTCTGGGGCTAGGGGGGAAGGAGGGCTCGAGCGATCAACCCAGAATATATGATCTGATCGTTCCCTTGTCCGGTCCAAAAGGGGCCGTGAATCCAGCGGAGTTCAGCCTGGTACAGCAATTCGATTTGGGCTGGCTTCTCGATCCCGGCTCCCAGCGGATGCTCGACTACATGCAGGCGTCGCCGGTGGCCTTCCAAACGGTCCGGGTGATGAAGGTGTTTACTTGCGGAGGGACGCCGGAAACCGGGATCCCAGTCGACACAAATCCGGCGACTGCCGTGGGAGGCACGGTATGGCCGGCGGGAGCTCCCAGCGCATCGATCGACTGGACAGTGCCCTTTAATGCTCTTGCAGAACTCACTTCAAGGAACTTGGTTCCATTTGTTGTTCTCAGCTTCTTTCCTGACGGCATTTACAACGACACCTCCTATGCCGGAACTTCGCTTCTACCGATGCCAATTGGCCCGTCCAACGCCGACGGCATCTCGGCCAGCGACTGGACGGCCATCTGTACGGCTTGGCAGTCTCTTGTCGAAAGTTTTTTTACTGCGCTGATCGCCGATTCCCGGTTCGGCGCGACAGCCATTGCGCAGTGGTGGTTCGAAGTATGGAACGAACCGGACAACCCGCCTTTCTGGGGACCCGACGGCGGAACCGATAGTCTTACCTACTACCAGCAGCTTTACCAAACCACCTGCACAGCCGTAGCTAACGCCGTCACCGCGAAGGGTTACAACATTCGGCTAGGCGGTCCCACCATCATGGGGCCGAGCGTTCTGGGAGCCAACACCACAATCCCAGGCACAATGCCAACACTCATGTCCGACTTTATTGAGTTTGTAACCAGTGGCGATCTGAAGTGCGACTTTCTTTCATTTCATGGGAAGGGAGAATGGGACGACTGCCTGAACGGCTCCCCCGTCTTGAAGTCGGCATTAGATTGTGCCGACCAGACTGCATCGTTTGCGAAGACTAAAGGCCTTACGCCTATCACCGTTGTCAATGACGAGGCAGATATGCGAGCCAACTTCGATGTCCCCTTCAGACCGCGGATGACGGAGCAATTCCCGGCGTGGCTGACTGCGATGATGATCGCGTACGACTCGTTTAGCTCTGAATATGCGCCGATGCGATTCATCTCAGGCTCCGACAATGCGGAGTTGCAGCTCGTGGGTCTGACCCAGCAGATGGCGGGCGACGAGCCCACCTTTGGCGCGGCGGCGTTTGGCCAGCAACGCTCGATCATGACGGCGAGTTCCACGTTTAGCAAAGGGGCATGCCCACTCGATCTGCTGAAGATACCGGTCTACAACTTCTACGAGGTACTTCGGCTGCTCGGGGATCGGCACGGCACGTTTCTCTCAGGTGCAAGCAACTATTATCCACACAACTCTGACCTGTTCCACATCATCACCGTAGCTGGAACCCACATTGGATCAGTCTTTTGTGCGTACCCACCTGATCCGCCCAGCGGCCCAAAGCAGGGACCGTGGACGCTGAACTACTCTATCGTAGGCATACCCTGGCGTACTATCAATTGGTACCAGTTTCAGATCGACGGGAATTACTCGAACGGTTTCAGCACCGCAGACGGGCCGGCATCGGAGCCGGCTGTATCTTTTTGCAACCCCGATGACCGCAACCATTTTCCCGTCACCTCACTCCCTCTTCCGCTCACCGCTGCAGATGTAAGCGCAATACGGCAAGCTCAGGAACTCAGCGTGGTAACGTCCAAAGTTGGTGATGTGCTCTCGAGCGGAACGTTTCATGCCACCGTTAAAGTCCCTGCATACACAACTGTGGTGTTCTGGATCACGGAAAACACAGGGGACGTCCCGGACATACCTGTCTGGCAGGCTACCAATCCGTATTGGGTCGACCCCGTGGACTATGCCGGGGCGGCTTCCCCCTCGGACGTGATTCTCAGCTGGCAACCCAATCTAGACCCAACGTTTTACTCGTACGAGGTCAGCAGGGACGAACAGACAAACGTGATTTCGCCCAAACCGCTTCGATCAGCACTTTGGGTCGACACGAACCCAGGGTCTGGGTCGCACACATATTGGATTCAAGCCTTCAGCGCGTCTGGAGTAGCTAGCGGCTATTCGACGCCATTGACGGTTAACGTCTAGCGATGCCGACGTTCGCCAATCCAACTTCCTGATTGACCGTGCTCCAGAGTCAATCCGGAAGATCAACTTCCACAAGTTGACTTCACAATACCGATTCGCCCAATCTGCCCGAAGCCGGTTTCTGGGCCGTCCCTGCGGAGCGTTCAGTGTGTTTACGAGCTCGGCTTGAACCGAAATGACTCCGTGTAGCGCACTACCGGCTCACGAACAACACGCTGGTGACGTCGTCTTATTACACCCTGCAATCAGTGAGGGCCGAGTGTCTGAGAAAGGGCTGCTTACGATTCCGAATCACGCCCTGCATCTGCTACCATGAGCCGTTCGGTGAGGTGACAATGCCCCAATATGTGATCGAACGGGAAATTCCAGGCGCGGGGAATCTTTCGGATGCGGAGTTGCAGGAAGTTGCCCGAAAATCGGTGGCCGTGCTGAAAGGCATGGGGCCCGAGATTAAATGGCTGCACAGCTACGTGACCGGCGATAAGGTTTATTGCGTCTACCTGGCGCCGGATGAGGAAACGGTTCGTGAACATGCACGCCGCGGCGGGCTTCCGGCCAATCGGATCTCGGCGGTGCGAAGACTGATCGACCCTCACACTGCAGATTGAAATTCTCAATTGCTTGCAGATCGGACGGCGGGCCCAGGTCCAGAGTTAAGGGCTTCCTGGATGGCCTGTTCCATTGGCATGGCCCAGCCTTCCATCCACGCCGCCAGACCAGCATCATGCCCGAGCGTTCGCCGCGCGAATTCTAAGACCTTCTCCAGCTTATGTTGCTCAGCAGGCGTCAGCGGCGTGCCCAAGCGCTCGCGCAGGGCAGCCGCGGCTCCTGCGAAGCGCAGAGATTGAACCGCATTGGATTGCGCGGCCGAGTTTGCGGCTAGACACTCTAGCACTCTTGCGATCCCCCGCTTATGACCAAGATTCTGGAACATCTGGATACTTTCACCGTAGAGGCGGCGAGCCTCGTCATTATCACTCTGGTCCCAACTAAGACTGCCCAAATCGGATAGGGCGCTGGCGATTCCCCAGCCATCCCGCGAAAGGCTGAACGCCGCCAAGCTCTGTTCGTAAAAGGAACGGGCAGCAGTTAAATCGTTGCTTTCCCGGGCAACGTCTCCCTGGTAGTTGAATGTCCAGGCGATACCGGCCACATCGCCCGCCTCGCGAAACATCGCGAGGCATTCGTTGTAGAGTTCGCTGGCGCGCTCCGGATTGCCTTGGAGCCTGCTCACGTTCGCTAGATTGCTGAGGGCGCGAGCAACGTCGGCAGGATCTCCCTCGTCTCTCCAAATTGCGACACACCTATCAAAGAGGAGCGAAGCCGTGGCGAGTTCGCCTCGATCGCGAGCATTTACGGCCAAAGCATTGAGCGCAACTGCAACGCCGCGGTTATCGTTTAACTCGAGACAGGTCTCGAGACTGTCTTCGAACAATTGCTGCGCAGAAGCATAATCACCCTGCTCACCTGACAAAACGGCGGCAGCGAACAGCAGACGCGACCGCAGTTTCGGACGCGCAACAGCCCCTTCCAACGCGAGGACCTTGGCGATGCGGGCGCGGCCCTCGGCAAGATGCTCGCGCGTCTCCCAAAAGTGAAACAGCGCTGTGCTCAGGCGGAGTGCCCAGTCGGCGTCTTCGATTTTGATGAGATAGTCGAGGGCCACGCGGAAGTTATCGTGCTCAACCTCGAAACGATTCAGCCATTCCGGATGAGCGCCCGCTTCCAAAGCGCCTTCCTCAGCCAACACGAGGTAATAAGCGGCGTGGGACCGGCGGGTGGCAGCTACGTCATCGCTCCCAGCCAGGCGTTCGAGTGCGTACTCCCGGATGGTCGAGAGCATGACGAAGCGCGTTTCGCCCGCTCCGTCCTCTACTTGCTGCACGAGGCTCTTGTCCACCATGGAGGACATGCCCTCGAGTACGTCTAGACCCAAATCTCCCGATGTATCACATACGGCCTCCACCGCTTCCAGCGTGCAACCACCGAGGAATACTGAAATCCTCCGGAAGAGAGTTTGCTCGGCGGTGTTCAGGAGTCCGTAACTCCAGTCGACAGTGCCGCGGAGAGTCTGCTGACGGGTTGGCAAATCGCGGGCGCCGCCGGTCAGCAGGCTGAGGCAGCTTTCGAGGCGGGCCAGCATGGACGACGGCGAAAGGAGCTTGATCCGCGCCGCCGCAAGTTCGATGGCGAGCGGCAGACCGTCGAGGCGAGCACAGACGGCGGCGACAGCGGGTGCGTTGTCGCTGGTCAAGGCGAAGTCATGTTTTACTGCGCGCGCTCGTTCCACGAAAAGTGCAATCGCGGGAAGGCGTGAGAGCGCATCCAGCGCCGGCAAGCATTTCGAATCGGGAAGAAGTAGAGGCGGCACCGGAAATTCGTGCTCGCCGTAAACGTGTAGCGGAGACTGACTGGTGACTATGATCTTTAGCTTTGGACCCACCGAGAGCAAATCCGATATGACCGGCGCAGCCGAGACGAGGTGTTCAAAATTATCAAGCAGGAGAAGCATGGGCTGGTCCAGTCCGCCGAGATAGTCCTTCAGGCTTTCCTGAGCTGACTGATTGCCGGTCTCGCGCACTCCGACCGCTTGTGCGATGGCGGACGCGATAAGGCCAGGCTCCGCAACCACCGAGAGGGAAACGAAGGCAACGCCGGCGGGAAATTGGTGCACGATTTCGCCCGCCACCTGCAAAGCAAGTCGCGTCTTGCCGATGCCCCCCGGACCGGTCAGGGTCACGAGGCGAACATTCTCCCGGTCCAGGAGCCGGCGAAACGCCACTCCCTCCTGCTCACGTCCGATGAAAGCGGTACGCGGCACTGGGAGATTGCTGGGACGAGGCTGCACATGGTAGGTCGCCGCGTCAGCGAGCCGGTCGCGCACGGCGGCCAGGTCTCGGGCCAGATCCCGGGTCGATGCGTATCGTTGGTTCGGGTCCTTGGCAAGACAGCGTTCCACAATCCAAATGAACGGAGCAGGTGCCTGAAGCATTCTTGAACCAACGCGTTCCGGCTCGTCTCGGAGGATCGCGACCATGGTTTCCGCAGCAGTTTGCTTCTGAAACGCCGGAACTCCGGTGACCATCTCATAAAGCACCGACCCGAACGAAAACTGGTCAGAGCGGAAATCGAGTTTCGAGCCATTAGCCTGCTCAGGTGACATGTAGCCGAGCGTGCCCATTATGGCCCCGTCCCTGCTGATGGAGGTGGAGGCATCTGCCTCAGGATTCTCGACCGCAAGCAATTTTGCCAAACCAAAATCCAGGACTTTTGCCGCACCGTCCGCCGAGACCATGAGATTGTCGGGCTTCAAGTCGCGATGAACGATGCCGATTTCGTGCGCCCCCGCAAGAGCATCGGCAACCTGTGCCCCAATGCCAATTGCTTTGCGGAATGGAATAGGACCAAGGGCCAGCAAACCCCGAACCGTCTCGCCACGAACCAGCTCCATGGCGATGAAGTGCGTGTCCTCCACGCAACCGAGCTCGTAAATGGTGACGATGTTTGGGTGGTTGAGCGCGGACGCGGATCGGGCTTCTGTCTCAAAGCGCGTCAGGGCTTCCGCGTGCGAATGATGTTGTCGCGAAATCGTCTTGATTGCGACCTCGCGACCGAGACGTGTATCCCGGGCGCGATAAACCTCGCCCATACCGCCAGCCCCGAGTCGCTCAAGAATTTCGTACGCGCCGAGGCGGGATCCTCGCGACAGCGTCGACGGAACTGAATCTGGCGTGGGCGGCTGGCTCAACGAACCTCATTGGCGCAGCTGGAACAGCCAAAGCTGCCTGCTGCTTGACACGACGTGAGTGCGTGGAATGATCCGAATCGATGCCGCGACGGCATTGCGGCACCACCCCTGGATGAATGGGCCTATAATACCCACAATCTTGGGGGAATTCATGGATATTCGGACAATGCAGCGCCCATTGAAAGAGCAGTATCGCCAGAACCCGTCGAGTTCCCGAATCACTCTAAAGGCTCACGGCACTCAAACAGACGTCCCCATCACGTGCTCGGTTGACTTGGGGAGAGAGATATACAAAGCACAAGCCCACCAGGGAGTTGGGGGAGATGGCACTGGAGCCTGTTCGGGAGATTTACTGCTGGGTGCGATAGCTGCTTGCGCACAGATTACCTGCCAAATGGTAGCCGCTGCAATGGGTATACCCACGGAAGGCATAGAGGTTACGGTCGAAGGTGACTTGGACCTGCAAGGAACATTGGGAATTTCCAAAGAGGCGGCTGTCGGATTTGACAGCATTAGGATCAACTTCGATGTCCGCGCACCGCAGGCCACCAAGGAGCAGCTAAGCGCATTGCAGGAGAAAACCGAACAGTATTGTGTTGTGCTCCAAACCTTGCAGCACCCGCCGAAAATGGATCACAGGTGGGCGGAACAGCAATAGCAAAACGTTCAGCGTGCGTATCGTCCTTTGTCGAGACTTGATGCCAAGGTTCACGTGTTTTTCCGATTCGACGAAGGTCGGTAATACATCCGCCACATGGGATAAAATCCGATCAAACCCAGAACGGGCCCCGGTAGCAAAACCCACGTTACGCGCAATCCCAAGCGCCCAAGAAGCGATGTCGCCAGTGCGATCGACGCAATCGTGATGGCGAAGCCTACTGAACTCTGAATAGCCAGGACGCTTCCTACCAAGTCCGGCGGAGCCGCTTGGGCAGATAAAGCGGAAAACTGCGGCGAGTCCGCCACCACAGCAGCGCCCCACACCAGGAGAAGGACGACAAGAGTTTGCGGTGAAAGTTGTCTCCAGGCTGCGGCGGCAACCAAGCAGCAGGCTCCCGAGATGGTCAGTGCCAGGGTAGCCACAGGAACGCTGCCGATCTTGCGACTCATCACGCCCCCAACGACGCAGCCGAGCGAGCCGACTGCGATGATCACGAAGGCAAGTCCTGGGACGCTTAGTTGGGGAAGTCTGGCGTTCACGGCAGTCGCAACAATCAGGGGAACGAGCGTCCAGAAGGTGTAGAGCTCCCACATATGGCCAAAGTAGCCCAAGGCGACTGCGCGGAGGTTTCTTGACCGAAAAGCGGCCAGAACGCCTCCCCTCATTTGAGAACCTCGTGGCCGGAGCGCAAGGTGCGGACCGTCTCCCAAGACGAGAATGAGGAGCGCTCCCGCCAAAGCGAGGCCGGAGGAGGTAAGAATAACGATCTGCCAATTCCAGTGAGCTCCGAAAAAACGAACCCCCTGCGGAAGCGCTGTGCCGAGCGTAAGCATACCTACCAGGTAAGCCAGGGCTGAGCCAGTTCTCGCCGGCGCCCAACTTACAACGAGTTTCATGCCGATCGGATAGATGCCCGCCAGGCAGATGCCAACCATAAACCTAAAAACGGCTCCCGTGAGTAGGCCCTGGGACACGAGTGCGAAACCGGCGTTAAACATTGCTCCCAGGACAGCGCAAACGGCAAAGATCGCGCTTGCAGGAAATCGGTCGGCTAATCCGCTTAGTGAGAATGTCAGGGTTCCCAGAATGAAGCCCAGTTGGACGGAATTGGTGAGTAGCCCGATTCCCGAAACTCCTATTCCCCAAGCGTGCATGAGGTTGGGTGCAACGCTATTGGCGCTAAACCAGAGCGACGTTCCAAACAACTGCGCAATTGCGATTGTGGCGACCGGGAAAGAACGACGAAACGGCATCGTAATCTGAATCCACCATCAAGGGACGTACTCGGCAAGGAAACTATCGACGCAACGACTCTTCCAGTCAACAACTAGTCTTCCCAGTCGTTCTACCCGGCTGCGATTCGAGACTCTTTCGATAAAGTATCAACTCCCATTTGAATTCCGTTAGAACGCGCGTAAGTCCCGCACGGTGGCGCCGTAGAGAAGGAGCTAGTTTTGCAAGGGGAACGGGAGCATAACCGTTCGCGGCTGGGGCATGATGGAAATCCCGGTTCAAGGAGACAGGGCCGCTCGAGGAAGTTAAGGCATGAGCATGCATGTCATAGTTCGGGCGTCGGCGGTGATGCAGAGGTCCACGAGAGGTCTCGCCATCCTAGTACGGCGGACGCTCTGAACCACGACGCAGTTGCCGAACCTGTTCTTCCGCCTCCGCCAGCAGCCCAACATCTTCCTGAAGAAGCGCTTCCACTAGAAGTGCGAGCAGCAGCTTGCGCGGCAGATTTGGAGTGGCAAAATATCGCGCAACAGAGTCGGCGGCGGCCATTCTCCCCAACTCCTCGGCCGATACTCGTGGGGAGTAGACAAAACGGCGCTCCGCAGCGCGGCGCTCGAGTAGTCCCTTGCGGAAAAGTCGGACAAGAGTCGTCATCACCGTCGTATATTTGCTCTCCCGCGGCAACTGCTGACGGACCTGTTCAACGCAGCAATCGCCCGCCGACCACAAGACCTTCATGATCTCGCGTTCGAGAGGACCAAGACTCGCAGGGCTTGACCGTGGACGGCTGTGAAATCGATTCGGAGTTCGCATAGGCACCTGTCCGGACATTCTTCATTAGTTGAAACGCGGGAACGGCGGCGCAAAATGCCGTTCCCGCAATCGGGGGAGAGGCGAACCAGAAAGGGTCATCCGCCCAAGGTGTAAACGCTTAAGTTGTACACAACCAGGTTCCCCGGTTGCCCGTCTACCTGAAACACGACCTCGGTAGCGATGCCCCAGGAAATCGGGAAGGTCAGTGTGCTCATGCTGGTGCCGACCGGATATTGAACGGAACCCAGCAAAGCGCCGTTGTTATACGCGGTAATCTTTATTTGAGTTGGACCGTAGCCGGCGGCAACGGAGGCATTCACCAGCTGGAAGCCACGGGAATCGCTGAGGATGCCGTAGCAGACGTAATCGACCAGTTGACAGTCTTTGCTGCCGACGAAGGCGATGTCTTCGCCTTGTGGTCCTTGCCGATAACCCGGTCCTGCACTAGGCCATCCATAGGGATTCACATAGTAGAAGTTGCTCCAGTCAAGCTGGCCGTATCCGTCAGGCATGGGAGACGGGATATTGAGTAGAGGAAATTGTGCGAAGTTGAGCTGTTCTTGCGCACTGGCGACGGTCAATAGCGCGAAGAGGCATAGGATCAAACATCCGGTTGTGATCGTCGATTTCATATAGCTTCTCCTTCGTCCTGCGGTGAAAGGCGGCGTAGGAGCGTTGTTTCGCAGCCGGGGGTTGTGAGTGTCATCCGAGCGAGGATGTCTGGCCGGCATCCCTGAACTCGGACAATCTAGTTGCTTGGCTCTGCCAAGTCGTGGTCGAGCGATCCGAATCGAGGACTTTGCTCGTCCGAAATCTGTCCGGTCAGGATTCCCTGGTTAGGTGTGGTCTCGTACGCGAAGCCGGACAGAACCGTACTGGCGTGCAGTGTGCCGTACTGATCGATGTAGGCAGTTGTGCTTACCTTGGCCCAACCGTAGTGGGCGTTGTTGGCTGCATCTTTGAACTGCAAGCCCAAGTAGCGGTTCGGCAGATTCAACCATTCACCAAACACGGACGTGCCGCAAAAACCCCAATCGAGCCCCGCCATGACGGCCACGCCGCCGTAGAACCTCTGTCCGTGATTCACCGCCAAGCCGTTTTGCAGAGCCGCCGCATCACTGGCGGTGACACTTCCGGCGTCCGTCACTACCCCGCCGCCGTTGGCAGGAATGACGATAAGGGTCCAGGCATAGCCATCACCGAACTGGCAGTAGTCCTCTAGAAGGTGAGAGCGCAGCGTGAAGTCGGTGATTCCGTCCTGATCAAGGTCGATGTTATAGGCGCCACCTACGGGGATTGAGACGTTGACCTTGGTATAGACAACTTCAGCTGCGGCCCGTCCGACCAAGACGGTAGAAAGAAGAATGGCGGCGGTAGCTGTTAGTTCCATCCAGTTCATAACGCTCCTCGGGGGTTGAAGTGCGGCTCAGGGGAGCGTGCTGAACTTGCGGCGAGTGTGCCGCAGCCGTGGGTTAGAGACAATGCACTGGCGGTGACTTCTAGATAACTTGCGCCTGACCGCCGGCGTAAGCTATTCATTCTAAAAGGCAGTAACACTCCGCGCGAACTCTCGGCGAGCGGACAAACGTTTCTTGGAAGCAACGAGTACAGGTAGTACACTCGGTTGAACCGCGCTCACTGACCGCTCCCACCGCAGTCTTTCCATGAAAAACACGCTGCCAGATCGCGTGCGTCTTGGAACCATCGAAGTCGACCTTCGCGCCGGCGAGCTGCGTGACGGCGATCGTAAGGTTTGCTTACGGGAGCAAACGCTCTTCATTCTTCGCATGCTGGTCAAACGCCGCGGTGAGATCGTTACCCGCGACGAAATCAAGAAGAAGCTTTGGCCAAACGACACCGTTGTCGATTTCGACCAGGGAATTAACACGGCCGTTCGGCGCTTGCGGGCAGCCTTTGGGGACTCTGCGGAGGACCCCAAGTACCTGGCGACGGTAGCTCGGCGCGGCTACCGCCTACTGGTTCCCGTCGAACCGATAGAGAGCTCGGAAGATGCTTCGTTCTCGAGCAACATGGTGCAAGCCCAGGCGCCTCAAAGGAACAAGGTGACGGCGCGTGCACCGCTGGCCACAGCGGGGCTGATCGGAAAGAAAGTTTCTCACTACCGCGTGCTGGGAATCATCGGCGGCGGCGGCATGGGGGTGGTGTATAAGGCCGAGGACCTGAAGTTAGGCCGAAATGTTGCGCTGAAGTTTTTGCCGGAGGAGCTCGCGTGGGACGCGACTTCGTTACAGCGCTTTGAACGGGAGGCCAGGGCGGCGTCGTCGCTGGACCATCCCAACATCTGCACGATTCACGAGGTTGAGGATCACGAAGGACAACCGTTCATCGTGATGCCCTTGCTGCAGGGCGAAACCCTGCGTGATCGTTTGAGCGCGCTTGCCGCCCGCCAGAAAACGGTGCCAATTGACGACCTGCTGAATGTTGCGCTTCAGATATGCGATGGGCTGCAGGCGGCACATGAGAAGGGCATCATTCATCGCGACATCAAGCCGGCAAACATCTTTCTGACTACCTCTGGGCAGGTGAAGATTCTGGACTTCGGATTAGCGAAGCTGATCAGCGTGCCGAAGGAGGCCGGAAGCGACGGTTTGCGACTTGAGCCTGCCAGCAGCGTTACAGCACCGAGCCCTGCCGGATCCGTGCCCGTGGACGTAACGCTTACGCGGCTTGGCATTGCTGTTGGTACAGCCGGGTATATGTCGCCCGAGCAGGTGCGCGGCGAGAAGCTGGACGCGCGCACCGATATTTTTTCCTTTGGGCTAGTGCTCTACGAGATGGCGACTGGACAGCGTGCCTTTACAGGCGAGACCGCGGCAGTTGTCCACGATGCCATCCTGCACCTCGCGCCCGCCCCGGCGCGCGAGTTGAATCCCCAACTCCCGCCTGGCCTCGATGCGGTCATTAACAAGGTGACGGAGAAAGATCGCGGGCAGCGTTATCAGAGCTCGGCTGAACTACGAAGTGCGTTACAACGCCTGGCCGGGCACAACGGTCAGTCCAGGCGGCGCTGGCCTGTTTGGCTTGCCGCTTCCTTGGTGGTGCTGGTGGCAGGACTGGCGATCATCTGGTTAGGGTCACGCAGAGAGCGGCCACGTCCGGAATTAGCAGAGCGGCAGATCACCGCCAATCCTCAGGGAGACTACGTAACCGGTGCTGCCATTTCTCCGGATGGCAAGTATGTGGCTTATCAGGACCAGACAGGGCTCTATCTGCGTACCCTGGAGTCCGATGAAACCCATGCCGTTGCTTTACCCACCGAGCTCGACGGCCGGATTTTCGGTCTCCACTGGTTCCCGCGAGGAAGAAAGTTGCTCGCTAACGTAACCAGTTCAAGCGGCAGTTGGGACATCTGGGCGATCACGGTGCAGGATGATGCTGAGCCAAGGTTGCTTCCCATAATGGCTGAGGCTGGGCCACAGCTGCTATACCAGCGTGGCATGGACCCGGCAATCTCGCCAGATGGTCGAAGCATAGCCTTCACACGTTGGGAAGTCGGAGAGCTTGCACACGAAGTGTGGATAGGGGTTGATGGCAAAGCGCCGCGAAAGCTGGTTGGTGTGCAAGACATGGAGTATGTGTTTAGTCCGGCATGGTCGCCTGACGGCCGATGGATCGCATATGGCAGAGCTTGGAAAAAGGCTGATAGTTCCTATAGTTTCGCCATCGAAGTTCGTTCTGCCGACGGCGGACCGGCGAAAACCCTCGTCGCTGAATCGAGCTTGCCCAAATCCAATACCCTAATGTTCGGTGGGGGCTATTGGTTCAATGAAAGTTGGACTCCCGACTGGAGATTGCTCTTCTCTGTGACTGGAAGCTCGGAATCCCAGTCAAAGTACAGTCTGTGGGAGGTCAAGGTCGATCCGCGCACAACAGAAGTTGCCGGCAAACCTGAACCGTTGACACCGTGGAGTGACTTTGCACCCAGAAATCAGACCATCACATCAGACGGGAAGCATCTCTTATTTCTAAAAGAACGACTTTGGATGGACGTGTACCTGGGTGAGCTCAGCTCAGGCGGAGCTAACATCGAGGCGCCCCGCCGAATCACGCTCGATGACTGGGGAAGCGACGCCAGCGCCTGGTCGCATGACAGCCAGGCAATTCTTTTCGACTCCGAACGGAGTGGCCTGTCGGCGATCTTCAAACAGGACCTGAATCAGAACGTTGCGCAAACCGTTGTCCAAAGTAGTAGAGACGTGAGCGGCGGTAAGGAGAGCCCAGGAGGTGCTTGGATTTTGTACGCGGAGTCGGCAGGAGAATCTTCCGATTCGTATCGGCTGATGCGCCGGGCCACCGGCGGAGGGTCGCCAGCGACGTTGGTCGAAGCATTCGATTACGGGAGGGCAGATAACTTCTGGTGCTCGTCAAATCCAAAGGCCGCCTCTCCCTGTGTGCTGGGCCTTAGGGAGGGGGAAGATTACGTTTTTTACTCGCTGGACCCGGTGAGAGGAAAAGGGCGCCGACTAGGCAAGATCGACGTCATCGGCAAATTCATGGGATGGGGAGTCTCTCCGGATGGCTCACGCTTGGCATTGGTTGACCGCGATAAATATGGGAGGCGAATCGAGATCTTAACCCTGGCGGACGGAAGCTGGCGCGAGGTTACACTCGATCCTGGAGCTGGGAATCTTCAGTCGATAGCCTGGGCAGCAGATGGGAAGGGCTTCTTCGCGACGGCCTGGAGGCCGGACTCTTACGACCTGCTTTATGTCACGTCTGCCGGCAAGGTGAAGCTCCTGTTACACAACGGCCTTAGCCGATGGCTTCATAACCCGCTTCCGTCGCCCGACGGTAAGTATTTGTCTTTCTCCGCTCAGACGTGGGACAGCAACATCTGGATGGTTGACAACTTTTGATCCCTCACGCGCACGAGGAAATCGCTGAGCTAAACAATCCCTCGCCGGCCTTGAGCACAATTCCCATTTGCGCCATCGTATCCAGTTAGATCGAATCCTTTTTCTTTCGTTCCAAGCACTGGGGTGTTACGTTTCTAAGGCAGGAGGCCTCCTCTGATGCGCCTGACGAGTTGCTCCCTGCTGTTTCTCCTCGGCGTTTCCACTTTCGCCTCGGCCGACCTGAAGATCAAAACCCGCACCACCGTGATGGGACATACCACCGAGAGCACGGTGTACATCAAAGGCTCGCGCGAACGCACCGAGATGAGCTTTGGTGGACACTCTGGCGCTGTGACCATCCTGCAATGCGATCAGAAACGCATGCTCACGGTGGCGGGCGATCGCTGCACTGTCATCCCGATGGGCGGCAGCGAGACCTCGTGCCCGTCAACGCCCGACGTGCGAGGCATGGGCAAGGAGATGGGCGAAGCGGAGACGCCGCAACGTAAAGGCGGCGTAGTGACTATCACCCGCACGGCGACCGATACTGGCGAGACCCAGGAGATGTTCGGATACAAGGCGCGCCATATTCGCAGCACGATGATGATGGAGTCCACCCCGGACGCCTGCAACCAGTCGCACATTAAAATGGAAATCGACGGCTGGTACGCCGACATCCCGAACTTCACCTGTGCCGACGAGTCCTACCGCGCCATGGCTTGCGGCGGGATGGGCGGCAAGCGAGGATGCACAGACCGCATCGTGGTCAAAGGTAGCGGCGCCGGGCCACTAGGTTATCCGCTCAAACAGACAATGAGCATGGAGACGGGGCAAGGCAACTTCACCACCACGACGGAAGTGGTCGAGCTCACCAACACGAATCTCGATGCGCCCATGTTCGATGCTCCGCCGGGGTGCAAAGTCCAGGACGTGTCCGCGACGATGGGAGGTGCGGCGGCTGGAGGCGCTTCGGCGCCGGACACGACCACAACTCCTAAGCCCGCCGACAACGCTTCTGCTCCGAAAGCTGCTGCGCCGCCCACTCCTGCCGTCGCCCCTAAAGCTGCAGGCACGATTCGCGTCGGAGTGGTCCCCATTAAGGACGCTACCGGGCAATCGCTCCCGACCGACAATCTTCAGCTCGATTTGTTGAGTGAGTTCGCCCGGCATCAACTGGATACCGTCGTTTTGACCTCCACGGGGCCCTTGGCCGACGTGGAGAGCGAGGCCCACGCAAAGCAATGTGATTACTTCGTTTACACCGTTCCAACCTTGCTGAAAGATCCTGGGGCAGGAGGGCTTCCATCCAGTTCGCTGCCCAAGGGAACCTCCCTGGATCCGGCCAAATACCAGGCGCTGACGCTCATGACCTTATATAAGGTTGGAAAACCTGCGCCCGAGCTCAAAGATGCCCCCATGGCGG
>Ga0210391_10002075_pt1 | contig 17553 bp, 17 predicted proteins | sample IncBWC12OmetaG_FD_160573 | JGI IMG/M metagenome (GOLD analysis project Ga0210391, IMG submission 160573) | Forest soil microbial communities from Barre Woods Harvard Forest LTER site, Petersham, Massachusetts, United States - Inc-BW-C-12-O ... | reverse complement strand
GAGCACGGAGATCGGGATGGACGCCGCGACGGTCAGGCCGGCTTCGAGCCCGACATACACCGTGACCGCGCCAAACAGCAGCCCAAACACGCAGCCCAGAATCACCGCGCGAAAGGTTAGTTCCGGTCGCGTCTCACTGGCGGGAACAAAAGGCTGAAAACCTTGCGAAGTCGACAAAGAATTGACCTCCAACGACTTTCGGGGAAGCCTGAGTGTATCAGCCGGGAACGCCGCATGCAGTAGAGGATTTGCGCGCCCGCCACGCTATTCTGGCTTATGCCCGCTCGCAAGCTCTTCGCCTACGCGGCTATCTATATTCTCTGGAGCGGCTCGTTCCTCGCCATCCGCGAAATCGTCGCGGTCCTTCCCCCGTTCTTTTCTGCCGGCTTTCGCTTCACCGTCGCAGGTGCGATTCTGCTGGTCTGGGTCCACCTGCGCGACCGCGCGCCGCTCAGCATGCGCCAGTTCCTCTCGGCCGCTGCCCTCGGCTTTGTCATGTTCACCTGCCTCTACGCCGGGCTGTTCTGGGCGGAAACGCGCATTGCATCGGGCATCGCCGCCGTGGTTTCCGCCATGATCCCCGTCTGGATCTTTGCCGGCGAGCTCTTCGTCCTGCGCACCCAGCGCCCTTCCGCGCTGGCCATCGGCGGTATCGCCCTTGGATTCGGCGGCGTCGTCCTGCTCACCCTGCATTCCACCTCCGGCGCAGCTCACAGTTCCACCGTTGCGGTGCTGGCCACGCTGGCCGGAACCGTCTGCTGGTCGGCGGGAACGCTTTGGTCGCGTTACCTCACCCTGCCCACACCGCAAAAGGCCAATGCGGGATGGCAGATGTTTCTCGGCGGCTTGCTCCTGCTTGTTCTCTCGGCTGCATCGGGAGAGCTCCACAGCATGCCCGCGACCGCCGTGTTGTTCAGTACGCGGGTAGTGGTCAGCATGGCGTACCTCATCATCGCGGCGTCCATCGTCTCCTACACCGCGTACGTCTGGCTCATCGCCCACGACTCGCCCACGCGCGTATCGAGCTACGCCTACGTCAATCCCGTGTTTGCATTAATCCTCGGAGCCACCCTCGCCGGTGAGCGCCTCACACTGCTGCAAATGGCCGGAGCCGCGCTGGTGGTCGCAGGCGTCTTCGCAACGCTCAAAGGAAGAGGCGCTGCGGCACCAAATCGCGCAGAGCCAATCCTGCAGAATCAGCGAATGTAAGAATAATTCCCGCAAACGTTGTTGGAACTGTTCAGGGCTTCGAGCGTGAGGATGGGAATACTCGGCCCGGAAAAGAAGGCCACACGAATGCCGGAACCGGAGGCCCACGTCGCCATCCACTGCGTTTCGTCGGAGCCGCACAGGGTGTTCTTGTGCTGGAAGCGTTTGTCGGCGGGAATGCTGAGGCGGTAGAGATTGCCGCCGCCCGGCGTGCTGGGGTCGGCGTCAAACGCCGCACTGGCCTCAGCAGCCGTCAGGGCGCGAATCTGGGCGATCGTGAATCCCGAAAAGTTGATGATCAGCCGTGCATCGTCAATGGAGATGTCTCCGGTAATGGCTTTGGCCTCGGAACTGGAGGCGCGCCACGGACCTTTGTCCTGCGCAGCAGCCGGGAGCGAACAACAAAACAGCAGCACGAGCGCCGCAGTGAGGAAACGAAGGGTATTCATTCTTATGAGCATGACATCCGGACAGCACCGCGCGCAACGCAGCTTGGCTCATCAAAAAAGAGAGGCGGCAGGATGTTCTCCCGCCGCCTCTGTCTTTCTACACCCTACCCCCTACACCCTACTCCCCGTCTTCAGGCATAGATCCCGCGCTGCTTGATGGTGAACGCCACGCGATCGATCGACAGCATGTAGGCCGCGATGCGGTTGTTCACCCCGTGCGCTTCCGCATAGCGGGTTACATCATCGAAGGCTTCTGACAGAATGGCTTCCATCCGCTCGTTCACTTCCGACTCTTTCCAGAAGTAGCCCTGGCGATCCTGCACCCACTCGAAGTACGACGCTGTTACGCCGCCCGCGTTGGCCAGAATGTCCGGAATGATGAAGACCTTCTTTTCCGCGAGAATTTCATCGGCGACAGCGGTTGTCGGCCCGTTTGCGCCTTCGCACACAATGCGCGCTCTGATCTTGTCCGCGTTGCGGCTGGTAATCACGTTTTCCGTGGCCGCCGGAATCAGAATCTCGCACTCCATGGTCAGCAACTCGGCGGAAGGCATCGGCTCCGCCCCGCGGAAGCCCAGCACCGAACCGTTGCGCAGGCGGTGCTCCTGCAGCGAGCCAATGTCAATGCCGTTGGGATTGAACAGGCCGCCGTCGAACTCCGCGATACCGATGATTTTGTAGCCGCGCTCCTGCATCAGGCGCGCCGCATTCGAGCCCACGTTGCCAAAGCCCTGCACGATCACGCGGCAGCCTTCGCGCGCCATGCCCAGATACTTCAGCGCCTCGTCGCAGACTCGCGCAATGCCGCGGCCGGTGGCTTCCTTGCGCCCGCGCGATCCGCCGATATTCAGCGGCTTGCCCGTGACTACGGCGGTGACGGTCTGCCGCATGTGCATGGAGTAGGTGTCCATGATCCAGGCCATGGTCTGCTCGTTGGTGTTAACGTCGGGCGCGGGAACGTCCTTTTCCGGCCCGATGAATTCGATAATCTCCGCGGTGTACCGCCGCGTCATCCGCTCCAGTTCGCCCTGCGACATCTTCTTCGGGTCGCAGATCACGCCGCCCTTGGCGCCGCCAAACGGGATATTCACCACCGCGCACTTCCACGTCATCCAGCTGGCCAGAGCCCGTACTTCGTCCAGTGTTACGTCTGGCGCGTAGCGAATGCCGCCCTTGCCCGGACCCCGCGCCTGCGAGTGCAGCACGCGATACCCGGTAAACATCTCAATCCGCCCATCGTCCATGGACACCGGAAAATGCACGATGATTTCGCGAGAAGGATAGCGCAGCACGCGCCACAGTCCTTCATCGAGGTTCAGCTTGCGCGCAGCATAATCAAACCGGGCTGCCTGTGCTTCCCACGGATTGATCTCCTGCTCCAACGTCATTGTTGCCATAAAAGGAATCTCCACTTCTTGTACTGCCTGACTGCGTTGTCCCTGAGGTCAAAGTCCGTTCAATATTCCGCCAACGTCCGCGCAAAGCGGTGAAAAACCGTTGGTTCGGGCAAATAGCCGTTCCAGGGCCAAACGGTCCGAGTATAGGCCTGCCGCAGGATGCACGGCAAGGCTCCAAAAGTCGCACAGGGTTACTCCTTGAACCCCCAGGCTGGTGTGGCGTTGCGAGCATGGAGAGTGCTTCTCGTGGACCGGGCCGGGAGCTTCGCAGGGCTCGTCGTGTCTGCTATCGCGGGAGCGGCGCCGCATTGAAACAAAAGGAGATCCCGAGAGCAAGCCGATGCTCGCCGCTCTCGAGATCTCTTTGCAGTTGCGGGGCGAACCGGCCCGTCAGCCGGCGTGAACTGCTGCACCGGCCTTCACCACCGGCACCTGAATTTCCGTTACGTAGGTTTCATCATCCTGCCGCACCGGTTTTGCCGTGTGCAGGTATAGTTCGCGAATCGGTCCGGCGATCTGGTAATCGTTCGAAGCGATCCATTTCAGCAGTGCGTCATAAGCTTCCCGTAGTCGATGATAGGAACCGTTGTGAATCACGGCAGCCGCCGTGGTCTCGGGCAGATCGTGGACCGTTACACCGTCCGCGGCCGCAACGTCGTGCCGAAGATAAAATCCGGCTTCCGCGTCCACATCCTTTTCCTTGTATTCATGGTCGTGCCAAATGGCCACCGGCACCGTCACGTTCGCCATCGCCGGTCCCAGTCCGTTCGCCACCTTCCCATACAGCGAACCCACCGCCGTATAAGCTGCCACCACTTCCCGCACCGAGGCGATCTTCTGCTTCGGCAGATTCTTCAGAATCACTTCGTATTCCATCTCGTTCTCCCTTTCGATCACGCGAATTCGGCTGTTCAGCCGGCTGAGTCGATCGCCTTCGTCCCGCATGCGCTGCTCGAGCTCCTTCTGCTGCAGCAGCAGCATGCCGCGCATCTGCTCCGCGGTTACGTCCTCGCTCAACAACTCCGCAATCTCCTCAAGGCTGAACTCAAAATCCCTGAGTGCGAGAATGCGATGCAGTTGCGCCAGCTGCCGCACCGAGTAATAGCGGTATCCGCTCTGCTCGTCGACGTGGGCGGGCGTCAACAATCCTGCCTGGTCGTAATACCGCAGCGTCTTGATGGACACCTGCGCGAGCGCCGAGAAGTCACCGATCTTCAGCATGGATTGGTTATCCAGTCTCCGGCGATGGGAGAGTCAAGGCCCATTTTCAACTTTCCGCCCAATCTTTCGCTGGAGAAATTCATGCGCTTTGGAGACGGTCCACCGGAGTCGGGCGCATCCTCGATAATGGAGGGAGACCGATGCCCAAATTTTCCGCCGGAATCCTCCTCTATCGCCGTGCCGCCACAGGCCTTGAAGTTTTTCTCATCCATCCCGGGGGGCCGTTTTGGGCCAAAAAGGACGCCTGGTCCATCCCCAAAGGGGAATACAGCGATGGCGAATCAGCCATGGAGGCCGCCCGGCGCGAATTCCAGGAGGAGACCGGTTCGGCCCTGGCCATAGAAATTCCGGACGGGAAATTCCTGCCCCTCGGCGAAATCCGCCAGCCCAGCGGCAAACGGGTCACGGCGTGGGCCGTGGAGGGCGACTTTGATCCCGCCACCATGGTCAGCAATACCTGCCTGGTTGAGTGGCCACCGCGTTCCGGCCAGGAAATCGAGATTCCAGAGGCCGACCGAGGCGACTGGTTCGACCTGGCCACCGCTCGCACCAAAATCTTCCGCGGCCAGGAAGCGTTGCTGGATCGCCTCGCGGAAGCCCTCGCCGAGCGACGCCCAGAGCCTGTCCGGCGTTGACCTTCGTAACCTCACCACCCGCGAATTCCCTTGCCCCCATTCCCCCGCGCGTCCTACCCTGAAAATGGTGAAAGCTCTGTTCAACGCGAACAGAGCTTTTTTTGTGCGCTTTGCTTTGTGCTCTGATCACTGATTTCCCAGGCCCAGGCCTGGGCTACGCCGCTCTTTGAGATCACCGATTTTGAAATCCGAGCTCGTCATTCGTCCATAAGTCTTTTATTTACAAATACATACACAATAGCCGTGGAGATAAGTTTCGCATTTTCAAAGACTTAGCAAAGTTTCCATTGCTAAGTCAATTAGAATCAACACTTACAAAATACGACCTTTAGAATCAAACACTTAGCGCGAGGAAAATAGACTAATATCTTTAGAATCAACACTTACGCAAAAGAGGGGGGGAGGGGGGTATACCTCGACGGCCGCAACGTTACCGTGATCGCGCAGAGCGAGGAGGCGGTACATAGTGAAACCGCACTAAATAGATCTTCTCGCCCGCGCCATGCTTTGCCACCTTCAGCAAATCCAGCACGCCGAGAAATCCCGAAGCCCGCGCCAGCTTCGGCGTGATGTCCGGAAGCCCAATGGGCTCGATCGAATCAACTTCAATCACGCCCTCCTCCATGGGATAGCGGCTGCCCACTTTCACCCGCGCACTCTTCCAGATGCGCACGCTGCACGTGATCGCGCCGCTGCGGACGCCTTCACGCAGCCGCTTCGTGAACATCATGCCTGGGCAAGCTCTCCAATCGCGTGCACCAGCGTGTCCAAATCCGCAGTGCGCGTATAGACGTGCGGCGTAACGCGCACGCAGCTAATGTTCTCCCACACAATGCCGACCGTGTGAATCTTGTAACGCTCGAACAGCGCGCCCGAAACCTGTGCCGGCGTCATGCCGTCGATGCTCACGCCGCCAATGGCGCAGGAATATTCCGGCCGAAGAGAAGTGTGCAGCTTCACCTTCGGAATCGACTGCACGCGCGTTGACCAGTAATTCTTGAGGTAGAAAATTCGCTCCTGCTTGCGCCGCGATCCAATCCCTTCGTGAAAATTAATAGCCTCGCCTATGCCCTGTTCCAGCGGAAAGCTGCGGGTGCCGAGGTCTTCAAATTTGCGAATGTCGGCTGAGTGCGGTGTAGCGTTGCAGGTGAGCGGCCACAGCTTCTCAATCTTGTCGGCCTTTACCCACATCATGCCGGTGCCGATGGGCGCAGAGAGAAATTTGTGCAGGCTGGTCCCGAAGTAGTCGCAGCGCAGGTCGGGGATCTTGAAATCGATCAGCCCAAAAGAATGCGCTCCGTCGGCGATCACTTCGATGCCGTGGGCATGCGCCATGTCCGAGATCTTCGCAACTGGCAGCGTCTGGCCGACCCAGTTCACCATGTGCGTGACGTGAATCAGCCTGGTCCGCGGCGTGATGGCCTGTTCGTATGCCTTCACGATGACGTCGTCGTCCTCGATGGGAAAATCGAAGCTGATCTGCTTGTAGACGATGCCGTCGCGCTCGGCACGCTGCCGGTACGCCTCGATCATGTGCGGATAATCCTGCTTCGTGCCGATCACTTCGTCGCCCGCCTTGAGCGGCAGGCCGTAAATGATCGTGTTCAGCGCCTCGGTCGAGTTGCGGTCGATCGCAATTTCGCCAGGCTGCGCGCCGGCCAGCGCCGCCAGCTTCTGCCGCAGCGGCTCGCGGCCCTGGTCGAGAATCTGCCACATGTAATACGAAGGCCCTTCGTTGGAGAGCTGGTTGTAGCGCTCCACCGCTTCCTGCACAACAATGGGCGCTGGCGACACGCCGCCGTTGTTCAGATTGATGATGTCGGGATTCACCGAATAGGCGCGCTGGATCACACTCCAGTAGTCTTCGTCCTGCGCGACCTCAGCCGGCGCGCGTCCCACAACATTCCTGGCCGCGGCTTCAAACTCGGCGGCGTGAGCCTGTCGGAAAAGGGTGTTGACGGAAAATGCGCCCGCCAGCACCGCGGTCCGCTTGAGAAAGCCACGACGATCGCTCAGATTCATAGAGAGCAATGTAGGACGCATTGGGGTCGGGAAGCAACTGGGCGCACATCCGGGGAAGGACTTGTAGGATGGAACCCACTGTTCGCCGGTAATCCCGCATGACGCTGCAGAAATTGATCGCTTCGTTCGTATTGGGTGTGCTGATGATGCCAACTGCGGGATTGAGCGCGGATCTGTCTCCAGGGAAATGGAATCCCGACGAAAAGGCTCGCGCCGAGCAGGGCGAAAAGACACCGTGGCCGTCCAAGGCGCAAGTCGTTGAAGGCAAAAGCGGGCTGGTAGCTGGAACCATGTCGCCCATCGCGGTGCTGGCGGGCGTCGAAACGCTGCGCCAGGGAGGAACTGCCGCTGACGCCGCCGCCACCGTCGCGCTGACGCAAATCACTACGGCTTTTGGCTCCTACGTCTCGTATGCCGGCATCCTGCAGCTGGTTTACTACGACGCGCATTCCGGTAAGGTCTATGCGCTGAACGCTCCGTGGCACTCGTGGCGCGGCGAGACGGATCCGAAATCGATACCTGTCGCCGATTTGGAAGGGCTGCCGTTTGCGCGCACGGCGACGGCCGGCGCAGAAGGGCGCAAGACGCTGGTGCCAGGATTCATGGCCGGGATCGAGGCCATGCATCAGAGCTTCGGACGCCTGCCTTTGAACACGCTGTTTCAACCCGCGATTTGGTATGCGGAAAATGGGGTGACCGTTTCACCGCTGCTCGCCAAATATTTTTCTATGAACGGCAAATTCCTGGCGCGCACGCCGGAAGGCCGAGCCTTTCTCCGCCAAGCCGGCAACGCGCTGCCGCAGGCCGGTGACAAGTTCGTCCAGGCCGATCTGGCGAAGACCCTGCGCGGCGTTGCGCAGCACGGCTCCAGGTACATGTACACCGGCGCGTGGGGAAAGCAGTTTGTCGCGGCGGTGGCGCGCGAAGGTGGCAAGGCAAGCCTGGCCGACATGAAGAGCTATCGCGTGGAGTGGCAGGAACCGCAGAGCACAACCTTCGCGGGCCACACCGTCTATGCTCCCGGAGTGAATAATCCCAGCGGATGCGCGATTCTCGAATCGCTGAACCTCGCGGAGGCGATGCACCTCGATCAGATGCGTCCTTACTCTGAAGATCCGCAGGTTTTCCGCGCGCTCTCGGGGATCGTGCGCTTTTCTGATATCGACGGCGTGCCGCAACTGACCCCGTGGAAGCAATCGAAGGGGATCAGCGTGGTCGCCGCGGATCGCGTCACCAAACCCTATGCGCAGGCCCTGCTTCCCTTGCTGACCGACGCGCCGGGCGAGCAAACGCCGACGGATTCACATCACAGCGACTCGGTCGTAGTAGTGGATCGCTGGGGCAATGTTGCGGCGCTGGTGCACAGCATCAACACCGGTCCATGGGGAGACACCGGCATCGTTGTCGGCGGCGTTCCCATCTCCAATGCAGCGGGATTTCAGCAGGACCGCATCGCGGCGATTCCGCCCGGTGGCGCAATTCCACAGGATGAAGCGCCGGTGATCGCGCTGTCCGGCATCGGGCCCGGCGGCAAGCCCACGCTCGCCATCGCCACCATTGGCGTATCTCTGTTGCCGGAGACGGTGCGGTTGTTGGTGAGCGAGCTCGGAAATCATCTCGACCCGCTCACAGCGATGGCTGCGCCTCCAATGCTGCTGAACTTCGAACCGGCAAAACCCGGCGAAAAGGCCGAATCGCGGCCGGATTTGATCCCCGCTGATGCTTATTCGCCGGAATTTCTAAAAACCCTCAGCGGTGCGGGATTCCGTGTCGAAACGAAGTCGAAGTACGAGGTCTTCGCCGTGAAGGGAACCGCCGTGATGGGTGTGATCGACCCCGAAAACGGCACACTGCGCAGCGTCGAGAAGCCGGAGATTTTCGGTTTTGCCACAGCTTTCTGACCAGGGTCTGCCGGCGCGCCCTGTTCTACTATGAAAACGATGAGGCCATCTCTCCCCGATCGCGCCACGTTCCTGCGTCTGGCCCGCACGCACACGCTCGTTCCGCTCTACCGCACGCTCACGGCCGATCTCGAAACGCCGGTCTCGGCGTTTCTCCGCATCGCCGCTGCTGAGCCGGAATGTTTTCTGCTTGAATCCGTTGAAGGCGGCGAACGTCTCGGCCGCTACACCTACATCGGGATCCGGCCCAGCCGCCGCATCGTTTCGCACGGCACAGAAATTGAGATTACCGAGCATGGGCGCACGCGCCATGTTTCCGGCGACGTCTTTGCGCTGCTCCGCGATGCGCTCGCCGGGCACACACCCGCGCGCGTGCCTGGCCTGCCGCCCTTTACCGCCGGAGCCGTCGGCTTTCTGGCCTACGATGTGGTGCGCCAAATCGAGTGCCTGCCCGACGACACCACCGACGACCTTGGCCTGCCGGATGCCTGCCTCATGTTCTTTGACGAGGTGCTGGCGTTCGATCACGTGAAGAAGGAAATTCTGCTCGTCGTAACCGCTGACCTGCGCCGTCTGAAGCCGCAGGCCGCGTATGCTGACGCCCTAAAACGGCTGGATCGCCTCGAGAAGCGTCTCGCGCAACCGCTGCCCAAGCTGAGCGCGAAGAAGTCGGCCGGCAAACTTCGCGCTGCCTCGCGGACCAGGAAGGCGGCCTTCCTGAAAGCCGTCGAGCGCGCCAAGGAATACATTGCAGCGGGTGACATTTTTCAGGTCGTCCTCTCGCAGCGCCTCGATTTCGAGCCCGGCGTCGATCCATTCTCCGTCTATCGCGCTCTGCGCATCGTTAATCCGTCGCCTTATATGTACTTCTTCCGCTTCGGCCGAAAAAAGCCGGGATCAGCGAAAGAAGAAACGACGCACATTGTCGGCTCGTCGCCCGAGCTGCTGGTCCGCGTCGAAGGCCGCCGCGTCGAGTATCGCCCCATCGCGGGAACGCGTCCGCGCGGTGCTACGGAGGCTTTGGATTTGGAAGCCGAACGCGAGATGCTGACCGACGAGAAGGAGCGCGCCGAACACGTAATGCTCGTTGACCTGGGCCGCAACGACGTAGGCCGGGTCAGCGAATATGGCACGGTGAAGGTGACGAATTTCATGTTCGTCGAGCGCTACTCGCACGTCATGCACATGGTCAGCTCGATTGAAGGCAAGCTGCGTCCCGAACTGAGCGCCGTTGACGCGCTGCGCTCCTGCTTCCCTGCCGGAACGCTGAGCGGCGCGCCGAAAATTCGCGCGATGGAGATTATCGAAGAGTTAGAGCCCACCAAACGTGGCATCTACGGCGGCACCGTGCTCTTCGCGGACTACTCCGGCAATCTGACGTCGTGCATCGCGATCCGCACGCTTCTGGTTGAGGGCAAACAGGGATACATCCAGGCCGGCGCGGGTATCGTCGCCGACTCGGTGCCGGAAAAGGAATACGAAGAGAGCCTGAATAAGGCGAAGGCCGTGGTGCGTGCGGTCGAGCGAGCCAGGGAAGGCTGAGCCTCATCCCGCACGATCGCGCGCGAAGCACGTTTGCCTGAACGGCGAGTTCCCTATTGCGCCAGCACCCGTTGCGTTCCGGCCCCGCCTACCGAGCAGGAATTCGCGCCTCGATCGGCGATCCAGAAACTGCCATCGGCAAACGTCACCTGATCCAGCGTCACTGTCGCCACGCCGAACAGATATCCGTGTCCAGGCAGCGTGATCCGCGTCAGTTGATCGGCCTCTTTGTCCAGATCGCTGGTTCCGGAAAAGCTGAGCTGCACCTCGAGCGGCCGAGCATCCAGCGCATAGACATTCGTCTTGATCTTCAGGTGCGCGGTGATGGAAGCGGAGCGAATCGCCTTCCCGCTTTGATTACGGAACTGAAGATTCAACGCGCCGTCGCCGCTGTTGCGGCTGCCGACCGGCAGAAGTCCTGCGGCGGGTGCAACGCTGGCGCTCTTCAGGTAGAGCGGGCAGCCGGTTTGGTTCTTCCAGTCCATCTGCGATTGCAATTGCACACGTATCTGCGCGGCTTGGGTGCGGATCTTCGCCTCAAGAGCCGGATCCGGTTGCGGATTGAAGGCTGGAGCCTGATTTTGCGCGAGAGCCACCGGCGCGGCGGCCAATAAAAGGACGGAGACGAAGAGCTTCATTGCAGCACCTCCGATGCCCATGAGAATACCACCGGGACGCAACGATAATCGCCCCAGAGATACACTGAATCTGAGATGGTCTTCGTCCTCGACAACTACGATTCCTTCACCTTCAACCTCGTCCAGTACATGGGCGAACTCGGCGCCACGCTCGACGTTCGCCGCAACGACGAACTGACCGTGGAGGAAGTCGCAGCGCTGCATCCCGACCGCATCGTGCTGTCGCCTGGGCCGTGCACGCCGCAGGAAGCCGGGATATCCATTGACCTGATTCGCGCCATGGCCGGGAAGGTCCCGATTCTCGGCGTGTGCCTCGGCCATCAGGCCATCGGCGCGGCCTTCGGCGGAAAGGTCGTCCGCGCACCGAAGCTGATGCACGGCAAAACCAGCCAGGTGGAGCACGACGGCAAAACCATCTTCGCGGGCATTGCCTCGCCCATGACCTGCACCCGCTACCACTCGCTCATCGTTCAGGAAAAAGGCCTGCCCGCCGACCTTGAAGTCACCGCCCGCACCGCCGACGGCACCATCATGGGGCTGCGCCATCGCCGGTTTCCCGTGGAAGGCGTCCAGTTCCACCCGGAGAGCGTGCTCACCGCCGACGGCCAGCGGCTAATCCAAAATTTTCTCGAGCTATAACTCGCTACATCTCCTTCATGCGCACCAGCACGACGGTGATGGCCGCGCCCTGGCAGATCACCAGAATCAGCAACTCCAGAAGAGGCCGCAACCCACCTGCCATCGGCACAAAAACCAGGCCGCCCCAAATCGCCACCGCCGCCAGCGTTGAGAGGATGAGGTAGATGCCGCCCATCCGGTTCGCCTTGTACCATAGAGCCTGAGAGGACATGGTTCTGCGGGTCCGCAACCCGTACCACGGGTTTGGGGGCACCTTGCCCAGAATGAGCGGGCAGGCTATCGCCACCACCAGCGCTGGCAGAACGATGATCAGCCCATAAACATAATGCGGTACCGGATTCGTCACAGCAGCAGCATAGCGCGGATTGTCGCACTTGCCGGGTTGGCATGCGCTTGCACGGGTTTCGCGCAGCTTATCCCATTGCCTCCGGACCAGTTGCCGGGGAACCAGCCGACCCCGGCTCCAGTGGCCGCCAAATCCGTGGCGGCACGGGCCTCCATCGCTTCCGTTTCCACACAGGGCGTCTCGGTTTCCGGCTCGCTGTCCGTCAGCGGCGGCCGCGCCAACATCGGCAACGACGGCACCATCACAGCCGGCGACAACGCTGCGGACATCGCGCTCTCGCGAGGCGGCAATCTCAAGGTCTGCGCCACAACGAAGGTCCATCTCTCGACCGACTCCACGACGCCAGGCAGTGGGCTGATGTTCGCCCTCGACCGCGGCGCGCTGGAAGCCCACTACACCCCCGGCCAATATTCTGACGTGCTGCTGACGCCCGACCTCCGCATCCTGATCTCGGCGCCCGGCCAGGCCAATCTGAGCATCCGCGTCAACGGCCAGGGCGACACCTGCGTCGACAACCACGGCGACGAAGCGCCTTATGTCCTGGCCAGCAGCCTGTTTGAAGGCGGCGCGTATCGCATCCAGCCCAACCAGCGCGTCCTCTTTGAGCGCGGCAGCCTGCGCGACGTGGTCGACAACGAGCAGAACCCGTGCGGCTGCCCGCCTGCCCAGCCGCTTTCCGTAGCCAATGCCGGTATAACCAACGCGAACCCCGCCCAGCCCGGCCAAAAAGTGAGTTCCACCGCCGAACAGAACCCTTTCCCGCTGGCCGAGAGCGAAGGTCTGAAACCGGCGCCCCCGCTGCCCACCACGCCTGCGGTCCCTGTTGGGCAGGCGCACATTGAAGTGTCCGCGCCCATCGCTTACGACGCCAACAATCCCAACCCGCCGGCCGCGCCGCTGCCCGGTTCGAACAGCGCGCCCATCCCTGTGCCGACTTCAGCCATCACGGTAGCCCAGGCGCCCCAGCCGCCCGCCCCTCCGCGCACCGGCTTCTTCCACCACATTGGGCACTTCTTCCGGAAGCTCTTCGCCGGGTAATTGAGGGCTCCGGCGGCACCGGCTCATCCCCCTGCGATAAAATCAAACTTGCCGGAGTATGCACCTGCGCGGACCCCTTCCGGTTCGCCACCCGCGGCCTGTTTCCGCCGCCACATTCCGCATTCAATTTCTGCGAGGAGCTTTACCCTTATGGCGATTCCCGCCACACAAATGCGTCCGGGCATGATCATCAAGCACAACAACGACCTCCACTCCGTCTTTTCCGTGGAGCATCGCACCCCCGGCAACCTGCGCGCCTTCATCCAGGCCAAACTCCGGAACATCCGGACCGGCGCGATGTTCGTGGAGCGCTTCCGCTCGCCCGATCCCATCGAGCGCGTCATCGTCGACGAAATCCCCATGGAGTTCCTCTACAACGATGGCGACGACTACTACTTCATGAACATTGAAGACTACGAGCAGATCAACCTGAAGCACGACACCCTGGGCGATGCCGTCGAGTACCTCATCCCCAACCTGCAGATCAAGGTATCGTTCCACGACGGAGTCGCGGTGGGCATTGAACTGCCGCAGACCGTCACGCTGACCGTGATCGAAACCGAGCCGGGCCTCAAGTCCGCCACTGCCTCGTCCGTCACCAAGCCGGCGAAGACGGAAACCGGATTGGTCGTCTATGTCCCGCCCTTCATCAACGAAGGCGAGAAGATTCGCGTGGACACGGCCGAAGGCGCCTACCTCAGCCGGGCATAGATATCATTCGCTATCAAAAACAAAGGCGCGGCTTCGGCTGCGCCTTTTTTTTGCGGCGACGTTTCTGGCACTTATTTGATCATCATCACGGCCACAATTTGCCCATCGGCCGTCTTGTCCGCCGTCGCAAAGTACTCTACTTCCGCGGTCATCCCTTCCAGGTCCTCGCAGGGGTGCACTTGCCCTTTTGGAGTAAAGTTCGCCGCGCTGTAGCTCACCTTGTAGTAGTTGGCCGCGTAGACCGAATACTTACGCTTCGCGCCTGTGACCTCGAAATCCATCACCGCCGGATAAGTACAGGTAACGCCGTGAATCACGCCGCGCGCCACCAGCATTTTTCCGTGCGGCTCTTCGGCAACGTGTTTCGGCGCAGCCGGCGCCGAATCTCCGCTCGCATCGGTCACCTCAACCGCATCGCCTCCCGGCTTGCTCAGAAGCTTCACCGTCGATTGAGCGGCCGCGCCCGCTTGCGCCGTCGCGCCTTCACCAGTCTCCTGCTTCATGGTCGCCAGGTATTGCTGCACCTGATCGATGCGTCCCTGCACGGCGGTCGCGTCCTCCGGTGTTTTCGCCATCTCCTTCGCCATCTGCAGCACTCTCAGGCTGTCGTCGTACCGCCTCATTTCCATCAGCAGGCTGGCGGCGTTCAGCCGGTAATCGAGGTTGCCCGGCTCCAGACTGACGGCCGTGACGCTGAGAATGTGCGCCTCGTCCAGATTCTCGCGCCTCCTTGCATACAGGCCTGCCAGGGCATCGTAAGCCGGAGCAAATCGGGGATTGAGCTGGATGGATGCGCGCAGGCTGGCCTCCACTGCCGGATTTGTTGTGCCGTCCATCACCGACAGTGCTCCGAAGTAATACTGGGCGAGATAGCTTTTGGAATCCAGCGCCACCGCCTGCGCGTACCACTTCTTCGCCTCGTCGCGGTGCCCATCGCGAAACGCGATATAGCCCAGCGTCTCGTGCGCCAGCACATTCTTCGGTTCCGCCTTCAGAATGGCGTCCAGCAGCGTGTGCGCATCGGCGGAGCGCCCATCGTAGGCCAGCAGATCGGCGCGAAACGCATCCGCCTCCGGAACGGTGATCGACGTAACCGTCATGGACTTTGGATCGATCGGCGCTGCGGCGCTCGATAATTTCAGCTCGCTGTACGACATGCGATTCGTATAGTTCTCCAGCGTCGACTGCAGCTTTTTCAGGTCTCCAAATGCCTTTTGTGCCGCCGTTACCGGATCCACATGCTGGTTGACAAGCTGCACATAGTTACCGATCCGATCGACCTTGTCGTTGAAATCGAGCGTGAACAGGTAATGAGTCAGCGCCCACGATTCCGAATAAAACACTGACCCCTTTTGTTCTTCATGGTAATACGGCGAATCCGCGTCCACCCGAAACAGCGTGTCCAGCGGGATCAGCTTGCTCTGCCGCAGATAATCGAGGTCGTCCGGGCTCGGTTCGCCGAGCAACACATCCTTGTCTCTGAACTCGGTGTTTTGGAAAAACTCCGCCAGCCCCTCGTTGAGCCACAGCGGCATGCCATCCGTGCCCAGTTCCAGGTGCGTGTATTCATGATAGACGGTGGAGTACGGGTGCTCTCCTTCAACATCCAGGCGCATCGTGATGTAGTCCTTATCCGGCGCCTTCAAAAAATATCCACCAATCTCCAGCTTGCCCTTACCCAGATACTCCTTAGGCTCCAGCAGCTCAAAATCCTTCTTGCTCCTCACCGCTATCACCACGATCGGGGACACCGGGTCGACGTTGGTTTTCGGAAACATTTTTTGGTAGACCCAGCGCATGCGTTCGAACTGGTCGAGCACATGCCGGCCTTCTGATTCACCCGCGTTCGTCACCACCAGAAAGTGATCGGTGCGCACTTCAATCCACGTGGACCCGTTGTCGCGCGCCCACACCGGGGCCGCAACCATCAGCAAAAGCAATATCGATTTCCGCAACATATTTTGTGACGGATCGTATCATGGCTCTCTAACTTGGGATAGTTGATTCAGGTAACCCTCCCCTAAGTGTTCGTTGTCCGCCTTATCTCGTGGTGGATTGGCGGGCATGGACGCCGCAGAGGGTCTCCGCCGCATTCGCATCGTGGGCTACAGCATCCTTGCCCTCGGCCTTCTGCTGGACGCATTGGCTCTCGTCGGTTGCCTGTCTGCGTGGGCGAATCACGGATCGCCCGCCCTCCTCGGTTTCGGAGTCCTCGGCATCGAAGTCTCGGCCTTCGCCGCGGTCATTCTGTTGGGCGCGTGGATTGTGGAAGGATTTGTGGCCGCGCAAAACCCATCGAGCGAGTAACCGCGCCTCAGACATCCGCCTCGTCCGTTAAACTGGAAGAGGACACCTTTTCCGCGAAAATGACCCTGCTCAAAGCCGTGCGCGGCACGCGCGATCTTCTGCCGCCTGAAACCGAACTCTGGAACCGCGTGGAAGCGACGGCGCGCCGCGTCTTCGCCCGCTACAACTTTGGCGAAATCCGCACGCCCCTCTTCGAAGACACGCAGCTCTTCGCTCGCGGCGTCGGCGAAGAAACCGACATTGTTTCCAAAGAGATGTACACGTGGGAGGATCGGGCCCGCGCGCAGTCGGAGAAACCGCAGTCGCTCACCCTCCGCCCGGAAAACACCGCCGGTGTCGTCCGCGCTTACATCGAGCACAAGCTGGGCGAAACCGGCCTGCTCCAGAAGCTCTATTACATCGGTCCGCAGTTCCGCCGCGAGCGCCCGCAGAAGGGGCGTTTCCGGCAGTTCTGGCAAATCGGCGCAGAAGTGCTCGGGCCGCCCAGCGCCGGTTCCGAATCGCCGCTACGCGATGCTGAGGTCCTCGAGATGCTGGCCAGCCTGCTCGACGAACTGGGCATCACGGGCTGGACGCTGGTCGTCAATTCCGTAGGATCCTCGACCGATCGCCCGCGCTATATCGCCGCCCTGCGCGAGGCGCTCCGCGACGTCGCGCCAAAAATGTGCGTGGACTGCCAGCGCCGCGCCGAGACCAATCCACTGCGCGTGCTCGACTGCAAAGTCCCTGAGGATCAGCCGATCATCGAGACCCTGCCGCGCATCGCCGACTACCTGGACGACGCCTCGAAGGCGCACTTTGCAGCGGTGCTGGCTGCGCTCGATGCCTGCGGCGTGCCGTACACAATGAATCCGCGCCTCGTCCGCGGGCTCGACTACTACACGCGGACCACCTTTGAGTTCACGCATGGCGACCTGGGGGCGCAGAATGCCCTGCTGGGCGGCGGACGCTATGACGGCCTCTCCGAAATGATCGGCGGCCCCAAAGCCCCCGGCATCGGCTTCGCTATGGGCCTCGACCGCCTGATCCAGACGCTGCAGGAGGCGGAGAAAAAGTCCGCCACCGGCGCGGCTGCACCTTTGCTGGCCGACGCCTTCATCGCGCCACTCACCGAAGCGCTGAGCGCTCCCGCCCTCGCGCTGGCTCGCGAACTCCGCCGCGATGGCCTGCGCATCGAGCTGGGCGACGGCTCGTTCCGGCTGAAGAAATCCTTCGAAATCGGCAATAAGCTCGCCCGCAACATCGTTCTGCTGGGCGAAGACGAGCAAGCCTCCGGTATCCTGACAGTGAAGCACTTCGCCACCGGCGAGCAGACGAAAATCCCGCGCGGCGAGCTCGCGCAGGCGATCAGGAACAGTTAGGAATATTAATTTTGCTGGACTTTCTAGGCACAAAAAAACGCACACACACCTGCGGCCAGCTCCGCGCTGCCGACGCCGGCCACACCGTCACCCTCATGGGATGGGTCAACCGCCGCCGCGACCACGGCAACCTCATC
>Ga0210391_10002074_pt1 | contig 17556 bp, 15 predicted proteins | sample IncBWC12OmetaG_FD_160573 | JGI IMG/M metagenome (GOLD analysis project Ga0210391, IMG submission 160573) | Forest soil microbial communities from Barre Woods Harvard Forest LTER site, Petersham, Massachusetts, United States - Inc-BW-C-12-O ... | reverse complement strand
CGCGAGCGGTATCAAGACGAACGTGTCGCTGTTCCGGCGAATCTTGGCGAGCGAGGATTTCGTTACGGCCGCGATTTACACGCGCTGGCTGGATGATTTTCTGAAGCGTCCGGCGGAAGAAGGTGCGATGGACGATGCCGCGCGCGATGCGGCGCTGATTGCGACTGCGCTGTGGCACCGGTCGCGCGGCGCGGCGAAGAACTCGAACGGTCAAGCAGCCGTGGCGGCGGAGCCGGTTTCGAAATGGCGGAGCGAGAGCCGGCGCGAGCAAGTGGCTCGGGAGCCTGGCGCGTGATTTTCGAGATCGAGCTGGCGGGCAAGAAGCACCGCGTCGAGGCCGCGACGCGAGGCGAGCGCGAGCAGTGGTCGATCGATGGGCGCGCGCTCGAAGCCGATGCGGTGGAGGTGTCGCCCGGCGTCTACTCGATTCTGATCGATGGCACGTCGTTTGAGGTGCGCGTCGAACCGTTTGCAGGGAAGCTACGAGTCGCGGCAGGTGGAAGGGAAGTCGAAGCGTCGGTGCGAGACCGGCGCGAGTGGCAACGCAGAGGGCACGGCGCGGCCGAGACTGCGGGGCGGCAACAGATCCTGGCGCCGATGCCGGGGAAAGTGGTTCGGCTGCTGGTGGCGACGGGCGATGAGGTCCAGGCCGGACAAGGCATCGTCGTGGTGGAAGCAATGAAGATGCAGAACGAGATTCGTTCGCCTAAATCAGGAACGGTGGAGCGGCTGGCAGTGATCGAGGGCCAAACCGTGAATGCGGGCGAAGTGGTCGCGATTATCGCATGAAATTGGCGCGAGTCTAAGGGTTACTGATACGTATCAAGCGCATTTACCCTTAGGCGCGGTGTTCCTGCCCGATACTCCCTCACGAAAGAAGCGTCTGCGAAGCTGAAGACACTGAAGGTCATCCAGCTTCTGATTCGACGTTTCTTGGGGATCAATCATGGGTTTGCATGTGCACTTCGCCGTAGTGGCGATGTATCTGGTGGTGGGAATTGTGCTGTTGGCGTGGGCGATTGTTTGCGCCGCGACGGCCGAGCGGCTTGAGAAAGAAGGGCTCGCGTTTCGGACAGCATTTCTGATTTGCGCGATGTTCACACCGATTGCGGGGTTGATTGCGGTCCGTGTGATCGCGACCCAGCGCGCGGCACGTCCACTGCCGGCGCGTTCTCTGCAGAGCTAGTTTCTGACGGCGAGCGCACGACCGTCCTCGCGCTCGCTTTTCCAATCCAAATTGTGGTGCTGATTATTTCGCGGCGGGAAGCTTGCCGGACGATTCGAGGATCTGCCGCGCAAGGTAGTTGGTGACCGTCACGTCGTCGCGCGCTTCGATCATGTAAGCCGTGCGCAGAAGCTGTTCTTTGCGGTTGCGCAGCATGTCGCGAATGGACTGCTGCACCTGTGGATCGGAAAGTTCCCGCTGGCCGGAGGGCTCTTTCGCGACGAGCTTCAGGATGCGGTAACGGCCATTGGCTTCGACCACCGGCTGGCTCACGTCGCCGGGTTTCATCGTCAGCACTGTTTTCTTGAGAATCGGATCGGACTGGTTCAAGCGAGACTCGGGAACGAAGCCAAGGTCGCCGCCGGTGGTAGCGGTGGAATCCTCGGAGTAATCCATCGCGAGTTGTGAGAAGTCTGCGCCGCCGGCGATTTTCTGCTCGAGGAGCGCCACTTTGCGCTTGGCGTCAGGCTCACTCTGCGCTTTGTCGTTCTTGCGATTCTGCACGCCGGGATCGGGGTGCGAGGTGACGACGATCTGCGCGATGTGATATTCCGGCTCGACCACGTTAAACTGCGCGCGGTTCTTGTTGTAGAAGTCCGTGACGTCCTGATCGGTGATGGAGATCTTGGCGACGACTTCGCGATTCAGGAGCTTCTGCACGGAAAGCTGACGGCGAAGATCCTGTTTCAGATCGTCGACGGTGATGCCGCTCGCCTGTAATTTCCGCTGAAATTCTTCCTCGGTGTAAGGGCTCTTCGATTCGGTGAACTTGTCTTCCACCTCAGCGTCGCTGGCGAGCAGGTTCAGCTTGGCGGCGCGCTCGAGAAGAATTTCGTTGTTCAACAGCTCATCGAGAATGCTGAGCTTGAGCGAGAGAGCTTCTTCCTGCGAAGGAGCGGGACCTTGCGCGTTGACGCGCGTGCGGAAATACTTCTCCACCTCGGCGCGAGGGATGTCCTTGCCGTTGACGACCGCCCAGACGTCCGGTCCCGGTGCGACGTCTTTCTTGCAGCTGGCGGCGAGCAAACAAACCGCGACGACCGCGACGACCAGGAATTTTCGAGTCAAGCGGAACTCCTTCGGAGGAAGCCGGTGCCAGGTGGTTTGCTAGGCAGCTTTCGTTACGCGGCCGGAGCGAATGCAGGATGTGCAGACGCGAACGTGCTTGCGCGAGCCGTTAACGACCGCGCGGACGCGGCGCAGGTTCGGGTTCCAACGCCGACGGGTGACGTTGTTCGCGTGGCTGATGGTGTTCCCGTAGCTGGGTTTCTTGCCGCAGAATTCACATGCCAGTGCCATTGTACTGTGACTCCAAGAGCTGAAAATTGTGGGATACAGAGACTTCTTAGAATAGCAGAGATTGGGCGGTGCCGGAAGGGATTTAGGGGCGCGGCAGGGAGGCGATTCCGGGTTCAGGACGAAACGAACAAGGCTGCTTTGGGGGCCTTGGCGAGGCGGGAGTGGAGGTCGGATTGCGGCGTGGTGGGTGGGAGTGTCTCCCGTTGCGTAGGAGGCGTTCCAGCGTGATACTGATACACCCAAAAGGGGTTTGGGCGGCGGGACGATATTCTTTTTGTGGAACTGGGGGAGGAAGAAAGTGTCTGACAATAATATGAACGAGCAGAAGAGCATTCTGGTGGTGCGGGCGCCGCTTTCGAGCGATGGCTTCGTCTCGATCCATTTTTCGAGCGCCGATGGGCGCCTGATGAACGATCGCGAGTGGTGGCACCTGAAGCAGGTGATCGAGCTGGCGAGCCGCGCGTTCGTGAAGGAAGAGAAAGAACGCGCGACGGCAGCGGCGGCTTAATTCGACGGCAGACGTCGGGCGAGGAGCTATTCGGCTTCTTGCGTGACGATGTGAACGTCGACGGCGGGCGCTTCGCTGAGAAATTTGTTGATGGCGTTCATGTAGCGAAGCTTGCGCCAGCCCTCTGTGGCTGTGCGGCCGAAGACGACCTGCGTGACGTGCTTCTCGCGCACGAACTGCGCGGTGGCGCCGGCGACGCTGTCGCCCTTCAGGCGCACGGCCTTGGCGCCGAGGCTCTCGGCAAACTGCAAATTTGCTGCGAGCGATTTCTCCTCCTGCGCCGTAACGTCATCGTCGAGATCGACGTGAACCGCGTATAACTCCGCATCCATGCGCCGGGCCATGCGAGCCGCGCGCGCCAGCAAGTACTGAGCCTTCGCGTTTGAGCTGATGCAGACCGCGATGCGCTCGCGAACCGCCCAACTTTCGCGGATGTCCTTCTCCTCCATGTAGGATTCAAGGTTCCGGTCAACCTGTTCGGCGACCTGGCGAAGCGCAAGCTCGCGCAGAGCGATCAAGTTGCCGCGACGGAAGAAGTTGCCCAGAGCCTGTTCGACTTTCTCCTTGCCGTAAACATCGCCCCGCCTCATACGGTTTTGGAGCGCCTCGGGCGTGAGGTCGACCATGACGGTTTCGCTCGAAACTTGCAGAACCCAGTCGGGAACCGTTTCGCGGACCGCGACGCCGGTGATGGCGCGTACGGTGGGCGCGATGCTTTCAATGTGCTGGATGTTGACGGTGGAGATCACGTCGATATTGGCGTCGAGGATTTCGAGAACGTCCTCGTAGCGCTTGCGATTTTTGCTGCCGGGGATGTTGGTGTGGGCCAGTTCGTCGACCAGGACCACGGCGGGATGGCGGCTAATGATGGCTTCGAGATCCATCTCCGCGAAAAGCGTGCCTTTGTAATCGATCATGCGGCGCGGGATGGTTTCGAGCTGCGAGGCAAGTTCGGCGATGCCGCGGCGGCCGTGCGTTTCAACGACGCCGATGACAACTTCCTCACCGCGGCTGGCGCGGCGGATGGCTTCGCTGAGCATGCTGAAAGTCTTGCCGACGCCGGGCGCATAGCCGAGGAACAGCTTCAGCGAGCCTTTCGTTTTCTCCTCGGGCGCAGACTTCTTCAACCATTCTTCGGGCGTCTTGGGCATGCGGGATATTCTCTTCTGCGGCTGCGGCGCGGGCTACGATAGAATCCCAGCGTGCGTCCGTCACATGTCGAAAAACTCGTGCGAATCGCGATATCTTTGGCGATCGTCGCGGGGATTTCGGTGTTCTACCGCCGCGTCCTGCCCGTAAACGCTACCACGGTTGCGCTTACTTATTTGCTGGCGATTGTAGCCGTGTCCACGGCTTGGGGCCTGACCGTGGCTGTGGTGATGTCGATCGCGGCGATGCTGAGCTTTAATTATAACTTTCTGCCGCCGATCGGGAAATTCACGGTCGCGGACCCGCAGAACTGGGTGGCGCTCTTCGCTTTTCTTGCGGTATCGGTGCTGGTGAGCCAGCTTTCGAACCGGGCGAGGCAGAAAGCGGAGGATGCCTCCGCGCGCCGGCGAGAGATCGAAAAGTTGTATCTCTTCAGCCAGGGACTACTCGAATTTGGGAACGTGATTCAGCTGCAGAACCGGATACCGTCGCAGATCGTGGAAGTTTTTGAGGTGGGCGCCGCGGCGCTGTTGCTGGCGGACAAGCAGAAGGTATACCGGTCGGGGCCTGTAGTGCCGCAACTCGACGTGGAAAGTTTGAAAGCAAACGTGCTGCGCGAGGAGCCGTACATCGACGTGGCGAATAGCTTGAGTTTTACGCCGGTGCGGATGGGGATGCGGCCGATTGGGTGCCTCGGAATCACGGGGACGGTATTGACGCGGCAGACGCTGGAGGCGATTGGAACGTTGACGGCGGTGGCGATTGAGCGTGCACGGGCCGTGGAACAGCTTGGACAGACGGAGGCGGCGCGAGAGGGTGAGCGGTTGCGGACAGCGTTGCTCGATTCGGTGACGCACGCGCTGCGGACCCCGCTGACGTCAATCAAAGCCTCGGTGACGAACCTGCTTTCGAATCCAAATGTGTCGGAGAAACAGAGAGCCGAGCTGCTGACGATCGTCAACGAAGAGACGGACCGGCTAAACCGGTTGGTGGGCGAAGCAGGCGAAATGGCGCGGCTCGATGCAGGCGAGGTGGAGCTGAATCTTGCGCCGAATTCGATTGGCGACGTTGTGCACACGGCTCTCGAGCAGACGGCTACGTTGCTTGGCGCACGGGAGGTGCGCGTTAAAATTCCGGACAACCTGCCAAACGTGTCGGTGGACCTAAAGCGCGTCACCGATGCACTCGTTCAACTCATCGACAATGCGCACCGGTATTCGCCGGCGGACCAGCCGATTACGATTAGCGCCGAGACTGCAGGAGACTTCGTGGTGACGAGTGTGGCGGACCGCGGCGCAGGGATCGATGAGCAGGAGCAGGCGCTGATTTTCGAGAAGTTCTATCGCGGAAAAGACCAACGATTTCTGGTGCAGGGGACGGGCATGGGATTGCCGATCGCAAAAGCGATCATCGAAGCGCATCGCGGAACGATTTCGCTGACCAGCCAGCGCGGGCACGGGTCGGTGTTCTCGTTCACGGTGCCGATCGATCGCGGAAAGGCGGGGGCGTGAGCGCCGCAACGGTCTTAATCGTCGACGATGAACCGCAGATCCGGCGGACGATGCGGACCACGCTGGCGACGCACGCCTACACGGTGATCGAAGCGCTGACCGGAGAAGAGGCGCTGGAAAAGATCCGTACAGAGCAAGTCGACCTGGTGTTGCTGGACGTGAATTTGCCGGGGATATCGGGCATCGAAACTGCACGCGAGCTCCGCCGCGCAAGCGATGTGCCGATCATCATGTTGAGTGTGCGGAACAGCGAGCGCGACAAAGTGATGGCGCTCGACGCTGGCGCGGACGATTACGTGGTGAAGCCGTTCGGCGTAGAAGAACTGATGGCCCGAATCCGTGCGGCGTTGCGGCGGACGGCGCCGGAAGAAACGACTCCTCCGTTTGCTTCAGACGAACTGTCGATCGATTTCGAGAAGCGACATGTGATGCTCGCGGGAAATCCCGTGCGGCTAACGCCGAAGGAGTTCGAACTGCTACGACAGCTGGTCGCCAATCAGGGGAAGGCGCAAGGGCACCGGCGATTACTGCAGGCGGTGTGGGGGCCGGACTACGGTGACGAGACCGAATACTTGCGCGTCTTCATCAACCAACTGCGAAAAAAAATCGAGCCCGACCCACGAAATCCGCGCTACATCCACACCGAACCCTGGGTGGGGTACCGGTTTGAGCCGCCCGCGGCGAACGGCAAAGAAAAACCACCTTCGAAGTCATCCAAATAAATCGAACGAATTAGTGCTGCAGCGGGTGCACGGCGTCGAGCTCGAGGTTGAGCTCGAGGACGTTGACGCGCGCTTCGCCGAGGAAGCCTAGTTGGCGACCCTCGGTATGCTTGGCAACGACGCTGCGAACGTCGGCCTCGCTCATGCCGCGTTCGTGCGCGACGCGAGGAATCTGAAATTCGGCAGCGGCGGGCGTGATGTGAGGGTCGAGCCCCGAAGCCGAAGTGGTGACGAGGTCGATCGGCACTTTCGCGTTTGGATTTTCAGCCTGCGCTTTCTGGACATCTCCCTCCACGCGAGTGATCAACGCGCTGTTCGTCGGGGCGAGGTTCGATGCACCACCACCTGAGGCGTCGGCGTCATAGCCCGCGGTGCCTGCAGCGGAGGGGCGCGAACGGAAATATCCGGGCGAGGAGAATGCCTGGCCGATGAGGCTGGATCCGACGGTCTTGCCGTTGATCACGATGAGTTCGCCGTTGGCCTGGTGCGGAAAGATCACGCGGGCAAGGCCGGTGACGGCCAGCGGATAAAAAATCCCAAAGAGAACGGTGGTTGCGACGGTCATCCAGATTGCAGTGAGCAGATTCTTTTTCATGTGCGTGTCCTATGCCAATCCCACGTGCGTGATGATCAGGTCGATGGCCTTGATGCCGATGAAGGGCGCGATGATGCCGCCGAGGCCGTAGACGAGAAGATTGCGGCGCAAGAGCGCTTCCGCTCCGACCGGGCGATATTTCACGCCGCGAAGCGCCAGTGGAACCAGCGCGATGATGATCACGGCGTTGAAAATTACGGCGGAGAGAATCGCGGACTGCGGCGTTTTCAGCGCCATCACGTTCAGGACGCCGAGCTGCGGCAACGTGGCGGCGAACATTGCGGGGATGATGGCGAAATATTTCGCAACGTCGTTCGCAACGGAGAATGTTGTAAGCGCGCCGCGCGTGATGAGCAGCTGTTTGCCGATTTCGACGACTTCGATGAGCTTGGTCGGGTTCGAGTCGAGGTCGACCATGTTGCCGGCTTCCTTGGCGGCTTGCGTGCCGGCGTTCATCGCGACGCCAACGTCGGCCTGAGCGAGCGCCGGAGCGTCGTTGGTGCCGTCGCCCGTCATCGCGACGAGCTTGCCTTTCGCCTGTTCGCGGCGGATGAGGGCGAGTTTGTCTTCGGGCGTGGCTTCGGCGAGGAAATCGTCGACGCCCGCTTCGCGTGCGATAGCCGCTGCGGTGAGCGGATTGTCGCCGGTGATCATCACGGTACGAATGCCCATGCGGCGCAGGTGATCGAAGCGCTCGCGCATGCCGCCCTTCACGATGTCCTTCAAATGAATTACGCCTAGAACGCGATCGTCTTCCGCAACAACGAGAGGAGTACCGCCCGAATTCGCGATGCGTTCGACGGCTTCCTTCACTTCCGGCGGAAATACGCCGCCCGCTTCCTTCACATAGCGGATGATGGCGTCGACGGCGCCCTTGCGGATTTTGCGGCCATCGAGATCGACGCCGGACATACGCGTGACGGCGGAGAAGGGAATGAAAGTGGCGGCAGCGGAAGCGAGTTCGCGGCCGCGCAGGCCGTATTTATCCTTCGCGAGAACCACGATGGAACGGCCTTCGGGAGTTTCGTCGGCTAGCGAGGCGAGTTGCGCGGCGTCCGCGATTTCCTGTTCACGAACGCCGGGAGCGGCGACGAATTCCGTGGCGTGCCGATTGCCGAGGGTAATGGTGCCGGTTTTATCGAGGAGCAGCGTATCAACGTCACCGGCAGCCTCGACGGCGCGTCCGGACATGGAGAGAACGTTCTTCTGCAGCACACGATCCATGCCTGCGATTCCGATCGCGGAGAGCAGGCCGCCAATCGTGGTGGGAATCAGGCAAACGAGAAGCGCGACGAGAACGAAGACGGATTGCGGCGCGCCGGAATAAATCGCCATCGGCTGAAGCGAAACGACCGCGAGCAAGAAGATGATCGTCAGGCCGGCGAGAAGAATGTTGAGCGCGATTTCGTTGGGCGTTTTCTGACGCGAGGCGCCTTCGACGAGCTTGATCATGCGGTCGAGAAAGGTTTCGCCCGGGTTCGAGGTGATGCGGACTTTGATTTCGTCGGAGAGGACGCGCGTGCCTCCGGTGACGGCGGAGCGATCGCCGCCTGCTTCACGAATCACCGGAGCGGATTCGCCGGTGATGGCGGATTCGTCGACAGAGGCGACACCTTCAACGACTTCGCCGTCGCCGGGAACGAATTCACTGGCCGCAATCATTACGAAATCGCCGGAGCGGAGCACCGAGCCGGGGACGGATTCGATGGAGCCGTCAGCCTTGATGCGGCGCGCGATGGTTTCCGAACGCGCTTTGCGGAGAGTTTCGGCTTGGGCTTTACCGCGACCTTCGGCCATGGCTTCGGCGAAGTTGGCGAAGAGCACCGTGAACCAGAGCCACAAAGTGATCTGAAGCGAGAATCCGAAGCCGCCCGCACCGTGAGCGAGGCCACGGATAAGGTCGACGCTGGTGAGGAGGGCGCCGACTTCGACGACGAACATCACGGGATTCTTCGCGAGAGTCCTCGGGTTCAGCTTGACGAAGGATTCCCAGATCGCAGGGACGACGATCTGCTTGCCCCAGCGGGATTTGTCTTTCGGGTTCGAGGAAGTAGTCATGGATGTTTAGAAAACCTTTCCTGCGTTCATCATCAGGTGCTCGAGAATCGCGCCGAGGCTGAGCGCGGGGAAGAAAGTGAGCGCGCTTACGATCAGAATCACGAAGACAAGAAGCGAGCTGAAGAGCGGCGTGGTCACAGGGAACGTGCCGGCGGATTCGGGTACGAATTTCTTTTTCGCCAGGCTTCCGGCAATCGCGAGAATCGGGACTACCGCGAAGAACCGGCCGAAAAGCGTCGCAAAGCCGATCGACGTGTTGTACCAGAGCGTATTGCCGTTGAAGCCACCGAACGCCGAACCGTTATTGCCGGTGCCGGATGTGAAGGCATAGAGAATTTGCGACAGGCCGTGCGGGCCGGGATTTGAAATCGAGCTGACGCCGAATTTGGCGACGACGGAGATTGCGGTCAAGGTCAAAATGACGAGCGGGAAGATGAGCACGGAGAGCATCGCCATTTTCACGTCGTAGGCTTCGATCTTCTTGCCGAGATATTCGGGCGTGCGGCCAACCATCAAACCCGCGATGAAGACGGACAGAATGACGAAGACGATCATTCCGTAGAGTCCGGAGCCGACGCCGCCGAAGACGACTTCGCCGAGCATGATGTTGATGAGCGGAATCATGCCGCCGAGCGGGGTGAAGGAGTCATGCATGGCGTTCACGGCGCCGCAGCTTGCGTCGGTGGTTACAGTGGCATAGAGCGCCGAATTGGTTATACCGAAGCGGACTTCCTTCCCTTCCATGTTGCCGCCGGCCTGCGTGGCGGAAACGGACTGATCGACGCCGTGAAGGAGCGAATTGCCCTTGGCTTCGGCGGTGTATGCGGCCGTAGCGCCGGCGATGAAGAGAGCCACCATTGCCGCCCAGACGGCCCAGCCGTGGCGCTGCGAACCGGTCATGCGGCCGAGCGTGTAGGTGAGGCCCGATGGAATCGCGAAGATCAGGACCAGCTGAATGAAGTTGGTGAGCGGCGTGGGATTTTCGAACGGATGCGAACTGTTGGCGTTGAGGAAGCCGCCGCCGTTGGTGCCAAAAATTTTGATGGCTTCCTGTGACGCGACAGGACCTTGCGGGATCAACTGCTCGCGAACCACCTGTGTGGTGGTTTTACCATCGGTTCCGGTGGTCTGAACGGTTTGCGGGTCGAGGACCTGCGCCGTGGTGTAGGGATTGAGATTTTGAATGACGCCCTGCGAGACGAAGAAGAGAGCGATCGCCAGGCACGCGGGCAAAAGCACCCACAGAAACGTACGAACAAGGTCGACCCAGAAATTTCCCATGGTGTTGCTTTCGCGTCGCGAAATGCCGCGAATGACGGCGATGGCGAGCGCGATGCCGCAGGCGGCAGACGCGAAGTTGTGATACGCGAGGCCGGCCATCTGCGTGAAATAGCTCATGGTGACTTCAGGAACGTAAGACTGCCAGTTGGTATTGGTAGTAAAGGAGGCAGCCGTGTTGAAGGCCAGGTCGGTGCCAACGTTGGCGAGACCCTGCGGATTCCAGGGCAGCGCGTGCTGCAGCCGTTGCATCGCGTACAGCACGACCATGGATACGCCGCTGAAGAGCAGCATCGCGATGGCGTACTCGGTCCACCGCATTTCGCGGTTTTCCTCTACGCCGCAGACGGCGTAAATGAGGCGTTCGATCGGCCGGAGAACGGGATCGAAGAACGTCTTCTCGCGCGCGAAGACGCGCGTCATGAAGACGCCGAGCGGCTTGGTGATGAGAAAGATCACCAGAACGAAAAAGAAGATTTGAAACCATCCGTTCGCGGTCATGGTCAGAACCTCTCCGGCCAGAGAAGCGCCGCAAACAGGTAGGCGAGAATCAAAACGCAAATTACGAGCAGGACGATATTTCCCAACATGTGAGCTGGCTCCCTACTTCAGGCGATCGCACCCGCGCACGTAGGCGAGAGCGACCACGAAAAATCCGAGCGTTACGAGCATGAAAATCACGTCTTGCATGACTAGACCCTCCATGCGGAATTTCTTTTGCTAGTTGGAGACGCTTGCGAGCCGGCTGAGAATTTCGAGTTCGGCTACCAAGGCCACAAGCCCGCCGACCGCGACGCCAACGTTCACCAGCGCTTCCGCGCGAAAGGACCCTGGAAATCTTCCCGACTGCGATTTGTCCGAAGGGCGATCGTTCGACCGAGACGGCGGTCCGACTCGAGACAGGTGCTCTGCCAGATGTTTTTCCTGCCGCTTCATCTTGCGGTACTCGCTATACAGGTGTGAAAAAACGTAACCGTAAAATCCCAAGACAACGATCCCGCTCAAAATGCAAGCCACGATGGTCAGCATGTTTGCCTCACTGCCCAGGCACCGGGGCCCAAACTCAACCGGCGCGGAATGACTCGCAACATTAGTGTTGCGGCCATCAGGAACACGTGAAGGAGTTATCAGGTTTTCGTAAAGAGCGGCGGCCTCGCGATGTAAAGGAGCCGCGGCGGAAGACTGGCCTCTCCTGCTACGAGAGGGCGGCCCCTCCCTGCTACAAGAGGCCTGCCCTTCCGCCGCGGTTTCCGGGGTGGGTGAAACGAGCCTTAAACCGGACTAGAACTTCACCATGATCGAAAGGTCGATGAACGATTCGTCCTTGCGAAGATCGGGGAACCAGACGCTGCTCGCGCCGCCACCGCACGCAGTTTCGGCAGGACCGAGTGCCGTCTGGCCGGACGAGGCGCCGCTGCTGCAGACGAAGTACTGCGGCGAGCCGTTGTTCCCGCCCGGAGGCGTGATGCCGCCTCGGCCCGACCAATACGGGACATTGGCGTGGCGGTAGTCGTACTCGGCGCGGAACGTTATGTACTGGCGGGGCATGTAGTCGAACGTAATGGATGAATCCCACGCTTTGAACGGGTCGCCGGGATTGCCCGTGAAGTAAGGTGAATTGCTCGCGGCTGTAACGGCGGTCTCGCCGTTGATTGGCGGGATGAGCACCAGGTAGCGGCCAGGGTTATTAATTTTGCCGCCTCCGAGCGTCACTCCGAACAAATCGTGGTGGAACCACCAACGGTTGTAGAGCATGTAGCCGAGGAAGCTCTGCTTCGGGCCGCCTTTATGATCGCCGTAGCAGCTCACACCTCCGCCGTATTCGCAACCCGCATCTGCGGTAAGCGAGAAGGCCATCTTGTCGAGCGTGTTATCCGGGCGATCGAAATATTTCACTTCGACGCTGTTGTCGGTGTGAATGCGCCTGCGAGTGGGAATGAAGAGGTCGTCCGCACCGAGGCCATAGTTGTTTGAAATCACGTTGAGCCACGGCTTAGGCGTCCACTTGATCTGGCCACCAAGTCCGGGGCGGTGATTGGCGGAAGCGTAGGACTGCCAACCGTTGATGAACCAGGGCTCGATCTTCAGGTGCGCTGTCGGAAAGATCTGAACTCGTACGCCCTGGAAGAACCACGGCGTGTTCGAGGACACATACGAGGGTTGATAAGCCCAGTTGTCGAAATTGTAGTAGCTGAATAGGCCGATGTAGGAAAGGAAGATGCCAGCATCGACGTTCACGCCGTTCAGTACGTCGAAGTGATAGCCACCGTAGGCTTCGGAAAGGTACCGGTAGGCACCCGCGAGGTCCCACTGGCCGTGGCCAACGCTAGGGTCGTTGCGCGGCGTCGTAACCGAGTACATGCCCAGCTGCGTCATGAAGCGGGCGCGGACGTTGTCATAGTGGAAGTCTCCGCCGATACCGAGCTGCTCGAGCTGAACTTCGTACGAGCGGAACAGTTCGCTCGACCCACCTATCGTGTGATCGGTCGGGTGATTGAAGTCGGCGACGTAATTGACGTCCGCGCGAATTTCAGGCGTAAAGAATTTCGTGTCCCAAAAGATTTCTTTTGTGCGTGGGTTGCCGTTGAGCCAGGTCCAATCAGCATCGGAGAAGGGCTCGATCTTTTTGTTGCCCGCTGCGTCGCCGTCGGCCGAGGTTGTGGCGAACGTGGCGGCAGGCGCGAGGGCCACAGCGGGAGGCCCGGTTACAGCATTGGTCGAAGGGGTGCTCGTCGAATAGGCCGAAGACGACGATGATGACTCCGTCGATCCCAAATCTGCAGAGCCGTTCTTCGCCGTAGACGGGGCGGGAGCGGCTGCGGCAACCGTTTCATGCGCGCGCGATGTTTTCAGTTCGGCTTCTAGCTGATCGATGCGTTTGCGCATCGCTTCGAGCTCGTCCTCAATTTGTGAAGAGGTTCGCGAAGCCGTTGTATCCGAAGAAGTTGAGGGCTTCGCGGACGGCTGGTTCGTGAAAGAGTTTTGGGTTATGGGTGGAGTGGTTGCGGATTGAGCCCGGACGGAAATCGCCCCGGCCAGGAGCAAAACGGGCGAGCAGAAACGAAACGCACGGGAAAACAATTTCGACATACATCCCCCTTGAACAAAGGCGACCGCGGGAATTTTCCGTTGGTATCAAAATTTGTAATCGAACCGATGTAAGGAATCTATAAGGTTTCCGTAATGGAGTCGTTGTTCGCCTGTTGCCCTACCTCCTTCGCCCCGGGGCGGGCCTTTACGAACTTCTTAGGCTTTCTTCACGCGCCACTTATCTCGCAAGACCTAACTTGCAGGTACACCTCCCAGCTTGTACAGGCGACTGGAGCAAGGAGCCGATGCGCGATCCGACCATCCTTGTCGTCGATGACGAGCCACAGATACGCCGAGTGCTGCGCGCGACACTTGCGAGCCACGGCTACGTGATTTTAGAGGCATCGAACGGCAACGACGCAGTTCAGGCGGTGATGCTCGAACACCCGGACCTCGTGCTGCTCGATATGAACATGCCGGACATGGACGGACTTGAGACGTGTGGAAAACTCCGGGCAACATTTTCGGGGCCGATCATAATGGCCACGGTCCGCGATTCGGAACGCGACAAGATCGCGGCGTTCGATTGCGGAGCGGACGACTACGTAGTGAAGCCGTTTGCGATGGGAGAGCTGCTAGCCAGAATTCGAGCCGCGTTGCGGCGATGTCCGGCCGGTGTGCCGCTGAAGGTAGCGACACGCGACCTTGTGATCGATTTCGAACGACGTCTCGTCGAAGTCCGCGGCGAACGCGTCCATTTGACGCCAAAGGAATTCGCCGTGCTTGAAACGCTGGTTGCGAATGAAGGCAAGCCGGTGCCGCATAAACGCCTGTTGCAGACCGTATGGGGTCCGGATCATTGGGAAGAAACAGAATACCTGCGTGCTATTGTGAATCAGCTGCGAAAGAAACTCGAAAAGAATCCGTCACAGCCCACCTACATCCTCACCGAGCAGTGGCTTGGCTACCGCTTTCAACTACCTGAGTCCGCAGCCGAACAGCGTGCACGGCGCAAGACGTAGCCGTCCACTTGAACGTGTATAGGCGCCCCGCCCGAGTCGCACGAATCCGTTCAATAGAAAAATTTCATCCAAATCCAGCGACTTTCCTACGCCGGGATCACGACTTTCTTAATGCCGTCCTCCTAACGTTTGGACAACAAACGGGGGTGCGGCGATGAAAACTTTCACGATTCGTGTGGCACGGGTGTTGTTCGGCGTCCTTTTGCTGGCGAAACTTTGGTCGGCACCGCTGGGAGCTCAGTCGACGTTTGGAAGCTTTCGCGGAGAAGCGATAGACGCGACGGGTTCGGCGATCCCGAGTGCGACGATCAAACTGCATGGCCTCGACGACAACTCGGACCGCCAAACCATAAGCGCGCAGGACGGAACATTCGAGTTTCAGAACGTGAAGCCCGGCCACTATCGAATCGACGCGCACAAGGAAGGATTCGCCGACGCGAGCGCGCCAGACCTGGCTCTCGACGCGCGCCAGGATCTGCGAGTGACACTCACCTTCGCGGTCGCCTCGCAGTCACAAACGGTGGAAGTGAGCGCCACCGCGACGCAAGTCAACACCGAAAACGGCACGCTGTCCGCGACTTTACAGAACGAGGCAATCAGCCAGCTTCCTCTGAATGCGCGCGCGGTGTCGACGAGCCCGTTGGCGGCTCTGCAACTCTCACCCGAGGTTCAGTACGACGCGCAGGGAAATATCTCGGTGGGCGGCGCAACCTCGTCGATGCTCGGATATTCCGTGGACGGCATCTCGACTGCAAACGTACGGCAGAACGGGGCGCTGCAAGACGCATATCCATCGTCCGAAGGGATCGAAGAACTAAAAGTAACGGCATTCAACAACAATGCGGAGTTCGCTCAGGTCGGCGACGTGACCTTTACGACGAAGAACGGAACGAACCACTATCACGGGAGCCTGTTCGAGTATCTGCAAAACGATGTGTTTGACGCGAGGCCGCTGAACTTCAACGAGAAAGCACCGAAGATGTTCAATACCTTTGGCGGAAGCCTTGGCGGCCCACTCGAAATCCCAAAGCTATTTCACGGGGGCGACAAAACCTTTTTCTTTTTTGACTACGAAGGAAACCGCAGGAGCATCTCGACAACCGAACAATATCTGGTTCCAACGGAAGCGGAACGTGCAGGGGATCTGAACGGGTTTATTACGCCATCGAATCCAACGCCGTTCACGAATCCTTTGACCGGCCAGCCTTCAGCCGCGCTAATCGATCCGACGACGCACCAACAGTTCATGGGTTGCAACGGCAACCAGCCCAATGTGATCTGCAGCTCGGGCGCTGGAAGCCGCGTCAGCCCTGTGACTGAATCGTTGTTGCAGTACTATCCGCTTCCCAACGTTAATTTGGCCGAGTCAAATCCCTCGTTTAATTACGAAACATTGATTCCGACGCCGTCATCCACGAACGGATGGGACGTGCGGATCGACCGCACCCTTACTGACAAGCAGCAAATCTTCGCGAGATTCAGCTGGAAGAATCTTTTGACCGACGTTGCGAACCCGATGCTCCCTAACGACGAGGATAGCGAGCACAACCGGAGCTTGCTGGTTTCATACAACTACGCGATCAGCAGCAAGTGGGTGAACGAGTTCCGTTTTGGCTACACGGACGCGTTGACCAACGTGAATTTTCCGATCCTCGGCAGCGACGCGATCGCGCAGCTGGGCCTCGAGGGCGTCGACATCAGCCAACACCCGGCGGGCGAAGCGTTTCCGTCATTCAACTTCAGCGATGGCACAGGATTCACGCCCATCGGACGCAATCGCGCTGGTCTGACGCAATCGAAGACACTCGAATTCACGGACAACCTGACGTGGCAGAAAGGAAAGCACACGTTCCGGTTCGGAGCGGATTTTCGGAAAGTGAAGTATCAGGATCTGATGTTCTTCGAGCCGTCGGACGACTACGGTCTCTTTACGTTCAATCAAGGAGTATTCAGTGGAAGTGCATTCGGCGACGCGCTTCTCGGTTTACCCAACACTTCATTCTTCGCGGTTACAAGTCCGCAGGTTCACGCGCAAGCCTTGCAGACCGGACTGTACGCGCAAGACGAGTGGCAGATCAGCGACCGGCTGACCTTCAACTTCGGATTGCGGTGGGAGCTCCTTCCCCCCTTTGTCGAGAATATCGGCGACCTGGGGAGTTTCGATCCGCAGCTGAATGCGGTGCTGGTTCCAGACGCGCTGACGAAGACGCTCGCGGCATCGACCGCATACCAGCAGGTGTACGCGGGCTTCCTGGAATCCTTCAATGCGTGTTCCCTGGGCCAGGGCACGCCGTGCAGTAACGTGCTGACGGCGAGCCAAGCCCATCTGCCGGAAGGTTTGCGCCAGCTGTACAAGCATGATTTCGATCCTCGACTGAGCGTGGCCTTCCGGCCATTCCGGGACAATCGCACCGTGTTGCGCGCGGGATTCGGAATCTTCACGATTTCGACGCTGGGACCGATGTCATTCAACAACGCAGGCAACCCGCTGTCGGTGGTTCACACGTATGCGAACAACGTAAACGGATCGCCACAGTTCCAATTTCCGAATACGGCTCCGCAGAGTCAGTCGATCGTTTACGGCGGCGGCACCCTGGACCAAGCGAACGATCCGCAGTTTCGCGATCCTCAAGCGGCGCAGTGGAACGTCACAATCGAACGCCAGCTGGGACAAGACCAGATGCTTCGCCTGAGCTACGTAGGAATGAACTCCTACCGGCTGGCGGTAACTGAAGATCTGAATCAAGTCCAGCCGAGCACGACGCCCTATTTGCCTGCCACTACGCCCTACCCAAATTGGTTCACACTGCTGTCGACGGAGAACGCGGGATTCTCGAATTACCAGGCGCTGCAGGTGGAGTCGACGCGGCACATGTCAAAAGGCGTGTTCTTCCAAGCGAATTACACGCTCGCAAAAAATTTGAGCGACGCACAGGGCGACGCGCCGAGCGGCTTCGCGAGTGAAGTGGCATACGGACTCGCAGTTTCCAACCGTTTCGATCTCCCGGCGAATCGAGGCAACGTGGCCGGCACGCCGCGGCACCGGTTTCAGCTCAACGGGATCTACCAGTTGCCTTTCGGCGCGGGTCGAAGATTTCTAAGCGGTGGAGGATGGGCAAACGCCGTATTGGGAGGGTGGGACGCAAGTACCGTCACGCT
>Ga0210391_10002073_pt1 | contig 17557 bp, 41 predicted proteins | sample IncBWC12OmetaG_FD_160573 | JGI IMG/M metagenome (GOLD analysis project Ga0210391, IMG submission 160573) | Forest soil microbial communities from Barre Woods Harvard Forest LTER site, Petersham, Massachusetts, United States - Inc-BW-C-12-O ... | reverse complement strand
AGACGTTGTTTTTTGGCCCCCCGTCCCCCTTTGGGAAAACAGGTTTTCTGGCAAAAAAGGCAAAAACAAAGGGCTCAAGAATGCTTGCCAAATGGATTCCTTCGCCTGATCAATTCGCGGGTTGTAGAGGCCTGCGCGGGCCATACGTGAGCGATCTAATCGTTTGAAGGGGTCAGCCAGGAGGTCAGCCGTCCCCGCCCTAATCGCTGGGAAAATGGGCTATACTGGCAGCTTGGTTGTTGTGTAGGGGAAAGGAGGGGGTGGGGTCAGATCTGCCGGCCATTGACCCCGCTAGGGCCTCTTGAGTGGGTTATTGTGTTGGTTTGTGGGGGTCAGGGGGGATAAGCTATGGGTCTTTAATGTGTTGTTTAACTTGTGACCAATAATCATATTCTTCCAATGGCCTGAATTGTTCATTGCGGCCGCGATCTTCATCAGCCTTTTCCAATACGGAAAGAATTTCGTCACAAAGGATAGTGCCACATTCTTTTGCAGCCCAGCTTCTTATCTCCATCCCTTGTTTGAAAGAACCTTGCAACTTCCCACCTGTAGTTATTGAGATCGCAACAAATAGCTTCTCAACTAATTCCTTCGCTTTTTGTTCCGGGCTTATATCTTTATTCTCTTTAGGCATTTGTCTTAGGGATGAGGGGGGAGGAGATGGATCGAGAGGGAGGGGAGCTCTTCGACGTTCTTCGGGTTGCGGAATTCGAAATGGGGACGGACAGAGGGGACGAGACGGTATTTTAGACGGGCGGTTAGTTTTGGCTTCTTACTGGCGCTATCCATAACTATTTGCCTTCCATTGAATACCGTATCCATCACAGGTTGATTCAGGACATCCTTAACCGTATCCATAAGGTAGTGGCCCCTCTGGAATTGAACCGTGTCCATCTGGCCTCTCAAGGTATCGACCCCGGTGATCACTTCGTAGACATACCCTCCATCAGATAGTTTGTCTTTAAAACCAACACCTTGTGCTATTCCTCCCAAGTCATTGACCAGAAATCGAAGCGCCATCGTGTCTCTTTTGACAATGGTCGGGTTGGTGGTCGGCTTGGTGTGGACGTTCCAGATCAAATACCCTAAGAAGATGACCCCCATCCCTACGATGATCGGAAGGGCATACTTTTTATACCAGGGCTCCTTTGGGGTCGGGGCTGCATAAATCTCTTGGACTGATTGTTCGGTTGGTTCCATAATTGAAAACGTTTTGGGCGAAGATAGGGGATTTAACGAAATAAACGTTATTCATAACAAAATAATCGTTACGTTTGCAAAATGAAGCAATGTTTGTTCTGCAAAAAGCCGATCAAGGACACGCCGGGGAGGCGACCCAAAAAGTACTGCGACGACAATTGCCGTCAAAAGCATTTTCAGGCCAAGCGGCGGAACAATAAGGCAGCCGACCCCTTCTCCAAAAAGAGTAAAAAATCTACGAAAAAAATCAAAGGCGACCTTCAAAAAGCAGAAGATGGGAAGGTAAAATTCGTCCCCAAAAAAACAGGGAAAACCACCCTCGTAGAACCCACTGAACTGGATAGTAAAGTCGATTTCAAAGTCGGGGTCGATACCTTCGATACCGACAAGTCGGATACCTTAGCCGACGAACCGAAGATGTGGCAGGATGGAGAGCCGAATCCTCCATATAAATTTACGCCTGCTGTTATTTATGATGCAAATGGGAAGGCTATGACCGAAGAGGAGATTGCAGCCGAAATGAATAGATTATCGGGGCTTCCACAAAAAGGTCACAACCCGAGGAAAGTAGTCAATCCGGATGCCCCCAGGACCAAACAAAAACTGGAGCCAGCGGAGGGGTCAAACGCCTTCTTCCTGAAGTACGGGGCTTATTATAAAAAGGATATACCAAAATGACATCAAGGACTATTATAGTTTATCAAGAAAGTGGTTCGTCGTTATGCTTTAACCTGATTCATCCTGAGTTTACCGAGTTTCGCTTAATAGTTGCCAAGTGGATTATTAAACTTAAAAAATGACAAGGGAACAAAAGATTAAGGCCATCGAGCAGGTGTGCGATACAGTCAAGCAATTGGGACCTCTTATCATAAGAGCATTCACGCCGCCGACAGACGAACAGTTGATGCAGTATTTGGCAACATTATCGAACATTGAGGTGGAAGGAATATACCATTATGGTTCCAAACAGGGAAGGCGGCTCGCTAAAATAGAATGCATGAATCGAGGGATCATAAAGGAATCGTTTTTTAAACGCCTGTTCTCAAAACTTAAAAAATGAAGTATCTGGTAGTTATTTTCATTTTGGCGGGGTGCGCAGGCAAGCCGAAAGTCGTAAAGAAGGATAGTGCTCGGGGACCTGTGGCGTTGCTAGCTGTGGGGGGTAGTGGTACGCTAACGACACCAATCGGAATCCGAGGTGATACCCTTTTTAACGTTATTACAAGAGATACAGGTGGGATTACCTCCATTCACGGTTTCACTGGAGGATTGGATATAAGCATAAATACAGATACTGTATTACACTTTGATTCCGTAGGTCTGTCTTATAAAACCATTTGGCATTGCGATACAATCTGGGTTCATCACAAAAAACATTCAAAACTTAAAAAATGACACCAAAAACTATTGTGGTTTATCAAGAAAGCGGATCGTTATTATGCTTTAATCTCATTCATCCTGAGTTTACCGACATTCGTTTAATAGTTGCTAAATGGATTATAAAAATTAAAAAATGAGCGATTTAGTCCTAGCACTCGAACTATCTTTGTTGGCGCAATACGGGCCACCGCCCCCGCCGAAACCTTTATCTCCGATTGCCCAAGAGCTTTTGGATTACGTCAATTCACCGGAGTACCGGCAATTAGAAATAAAAGAATTCAATGAGAGACGATCTTCAATATGACCTGTGCCCCGGATGTGGGGAAATTCATCCAGCACAATTGGGACTTATTCCGATGATCAACCATTCGTGCCCAGCGAACACTTATACTTATCGAATGTATGGAGGGGCTGCTGTTATGAGAATGCTGAATGATTTATTTATGTCGATGGATGGGAAAAGGACTTCTGTTATGCAGCCATTCTACGACCTCTTGAAATTCGATACCTTCAAGGCTATGCCCAACTTTGAAACGGCCTCCTATATGGACAAATTTATTTACAGCGTAACCAGGGATATGGATGTTGCCGCCATGAAGCGGCTCCGGGCCTACGTTGAACTGGAAGAAGATTTTAACGCAAAATATTGATCATGATTGATGCGACACAATTAAGGATAGGTAATTGGTTACTGGACGAGTTTGGTAATCCAGATACAGTAACGTCAGATTGGTTCGGAGCCTTCAATATGGGGTTTTCTAATGTGATTGACAACCAATTCATCCCCCTCACTTCGGAGATATTAGAAAAGGCTGGATTCCAATATCGTGGCGATACGACCCCTAAAAGATGGAACAAGCCGATGAGTGGATTTCATTCAACTTGGTCGTTGTATGAATTTGACGGGAATATTTGTTTCAGCCCATACGAATGGAACTACACCCTGAAACTAAAATATGTCCATCAACTTCAAAATCTTTTCTTTGCCCTAACCTGTGAAGAATTAACCATAGACCTTAGTATAAAATATTGACTCCATCATGGTAGACGTTCACACCCAGATAGGGGATGTTTTTTTCAGCAGCCCGAGAGGGGTCTACCGGATGGCGGTATCGTTCATAGGCTGGCAGCGATACTGCTACGGGATGTTCTGGGAGTTCTCCTATTGGTATCGAGCCTATGGGGTAAGCTCCAATGAAATGCAGTTGAAAATTAGGATCAAAAAAATCAAATGAACTTCAACAAAATAATTCAGGCAACCCGAAAAGGGGCTATACGACACCATGCGCAGGTTGAAGATCATGTAAATCGGGTAATGAAGGCCCTCGAATGGTGGGAGAAAAAAACGGGCACGAAGGAAATTAATTGTTCTGTCGTAGTAAAGTATAAAAAGAAAAGTTGCATGGTTGTCGCGTATAACCTTAATTTCCCTCACTGTTATTTCAAGCTGCAACCAATGAAAGGATCAGATGACATCGGGTACGGCTGTGGGATGGAATTTTCGGTAGAACTTTAAATCTTGGAAATAATGGAACAGGAAAACGATCCATTCAAAGTATCTAAAGGCATGTTTGATAACTTTGCTATGATGATCCCAACTTGGCCGTTTATATCATTCAAGGAAAGGAAAATAGCGAAGCGGAAGAAAGTGCTTTGCTTTCTGATCGGCCATCGGTGGGGGTTCGCTGGTGTTACATCCGTTGGCCCCGGCTGGCCTATGAAATGTAAAAGGTGCAGAAAAATGAAATGGTTCCACAAGTACCCCCTTCGAATGAGGATTGCCAAGTGGATAGACAAAGCACTGGACAAAATTTGGACCCCACTATGCAAGATCGGAATCCACCGATTCAAGTCACACTACGGCTTCCAAGAATATTCTTTTGGCCCCGGCCCATCGACCCCAACAAAAAGGTATGAGGTTTTAAAATGCTCTTGCTGCAAGAAAATCAAAACAGTAAATTTATAATAATGGCTAATACCACAGAACAAAAACAATCAGAAGAAAAAATTTCCGACTACAGCGACTACATTGAATGCTTGGAGAACAGGGTGATAGTTCGCGGAGCAACGCCACAGGAGATATCAGATGGTGGCATTATCATCCCGCCAGCGGCTCAGACAAGACCCAAGCAGGGAGTGATAGTAGCGCATGGACCTGGCCCCGGCAAAGCTCCGGATGGGAAAATGACCGTCCATGTAGGGGACAGTATTCTGTTCGATATGTTCGCCGGGATTGATATTGAAATCGGAAAGGAAAAGTTGTTGCTAATGCGGGAGGAAAATATTTATTGCATCTTAAAAAAGAAATCGAAATGACCTACGAGCAGCAGTTAAACAAAGTCTTGGGTATGGTCTTCGAGGTTTATAGAGGTACGGAATTAAAGCGCGAGGATGGCTACTGGATTTGCCTCGGCGAAAAGTGCCTAACGATCAAAGATTGTGATGCAGTAATTGACCGGGCTGGTAATGCTCTAGCTTCGTCTGTAAATAGAAAAACCCCGGAACAATCCGGGGCATAGTCCAAGTCTACAATTGGCACGCACAAAGCATCAAACATTATTTAATAGTCTCGATAATCCAGAAGTCGCTGGCCAAATCTGAATTGGTCAGATAAGCGGCTGGGATTTTGAAATACCCATTGATCCCCCAATCTGTATTCCAGCTATTGGCACAAAGGAATTGATCGGTGGTTTCATCATACCCCACTGTGACCACGGCATGACCTCCGATTACGGATTCACCGGAAGCGGGCATGGGTACGATGCCAGTGCTGGCCACTTCAGAACTTTCAAAACTATCGTACACCGCAAAACCATAAGCTACTGGATGACCCCCTAAAAGCGCCTGAATGATATTGGCTTTATTAGAACTGTTGACCCGGTAATATTTGAGAGCAGTGAAATTGATGGCTTCGGCGATAGCGGCAGCAGATGGTTCTTCCGCGAATTCGCTTACATTGTACGGCCAGATGTTTTCGGTGCAGACGCCTTTGGTGTTGAGCACTTTGATCCCATCCCGGATTTGAGCGCCGGAATCGGTGCTGACGGTTCCCTCAATATACCGCTCAAAGTAATAAATGAATAGCCGAGAAGGCATAAAAAGTTTGGCGGTCGGATCTGCTGTGGCGCTTTTATTCATTAGATCAAATTCCACCAACCGAGCAAGAGCGTTGGCCGTACAGCTTCCGAGTTGCCCCTGGTCGTATATCGGCGGCATGTTGTAATGGCCGATGAGTTCTACTGTCTTGACGACGGGTTCTACCGCTGAAAGAAATTCTGATGCAGAATAATCTCGCTGGTCGGGAAGGTCAGGCTTCCACCCATAGCGTTTAATTTTTCGTTGTTGCATGTTTTATTTTTTTTAAAGTTAATAAGTGGCGTCTTCATCCCGGCGGCGGAAATAATCTCTCGCGTCATCGCGCAATTGGCCACATCGATCAGTCAATTGATATAGTCCTTGCCAATCCCGTTTGATATCCAGATCAGGGTTAAAATGAGCCCCTACTAGAATCTGTCCCCGATCCTTATAGCCTCGAACATTTCTATTCCCATGCCAATGGTGAAGAATAGTGCCGTCCATGTGTCCTACATTCCGACGAACGTATCGTTCTGCTCGCGCCTGCCATTCTTGAAGCCAGCGTACACCTGTTGCGCCCAAAGAACGAGGCATGGTACGGGAATTCAACATCCCTATCAATGCGTAGGCCATGAAAGTATCGCCCCCTCCCAAAATCCCCCAATCAATCAAGCCCCCCAAATCGTTAATAGCTTGTCGCCTCGCTGCCCATGCGAAACCCGGATGCCAATACGATACTCCTTCTTTCGAAGGTAAAGCATAATCTCCCTCCTGAACACCCGGTGGCATTTTTATTGGGTGCCCATTTATCCCCACTGGAATTGCTGTTCTGTTTTGAGAATAGCAATACATGAAACTCTTGTAGGTTTTCAGCGTTTCGTGCTTGTATGAAAGGTCTTGCGCTTCAGAGAACATTTGTAAGACATGAAAGTGCTGAAGCTGCTGTAGGCATTCCCCCACCCAATCATGCCGGCCAAAAGTGATGTCAGGATCGATCCATGCGACATACTTCCAATCCGTAGGTATGTGCTGAATGCCGATGTTTAGCGCGTTTTCTTTCAGCCATATTTCGCTTTTTGTCCGAAGGGGCACCACTTGCAAACGACCTTTGAGTTCTGGTAAATGCCCCTCTAGTTCTCCTTGATCCAATACATAAGCCCGTTCACCGAAAGCCACTTCTACCAGTGTCACACGGGCGCGATCATCCGTAGCATGTTTAAGGAATTCAAGCAGTAACTTCCAGCGGGAACGATACCGCTCTGGATTTGAAACAGTAACTACAACATCAAGATGATCTTTGATAATATCAGGACGATGAAATGCTGCCGGGTGGCTCCAAGAATGTAGTGGCATCTGAATTGAATTTTAGACTATTTTAGTTGAAAAATGGATGGGAATTAATTTGGCGAATTAGAAACCATAAGGTACAAAAAATACTTGGTTGATGTGTATTAAATTATGGGTTCATGGTTCTTGAGATGGAGGGTATTTGGCGAGAAGATTTTTAATTTGAACCCAACCTTGCATCTGTTCCAGCATTTCCCGGTAACCCTCCCGCTCCTTTTCCAAGGCCTCTACTTTAGATCGGAGAGCGGTGTTTTCGGCTCGGAATTTGTCAATGCATGTTTGCTGATCATCTGCTACATCGACGTACATTTGGATGACTTCGTTCGTTTTTGCAACAATGAATTTTGCCAATCGGATAGTTGATGGTTGCCGGATGATATGATTGATGGTCTCGTTTGTATCCGGTGGTAAAGACGCTATTCTGATTTCGGCAATAACCTGTTTCCAGTATTCCTCCGGCACTTCCTCTCCGGCTGTAGACGTGGGGGCGGATGGCTGGCGATCATCCAAAAGCGCATCATATAAGATTTGAAAACAACTCGCTTTTGTTCCGATATTCAATTCATACATAGCCCGGTTCATTCTTTCCCGGTAAAACTCTATTTCCTTTTGCAACTGCACTTCCAAAATATCGGAAACCGTTTCATCCGATGTGGCCTTCTTTTCCGGCTCTATTGGAGTGGGGGATGGGGGCGCTTCTTTTCTAAAATCTTTGTTATCCATTAGAGAAATTTTTATTGTAATCTTCCATAGTTTTTACACATCCCACGCACATAGGTTGAAATAAATCAGTCTGGGCGGGGTGGGCCTTACCGGGCATCTTTACCCCCCACCCAAAACCATGAATAGCCTTTATCCTTTTTTCCAGTTCATCGAGTTGTCTACCCCATTCTGGATAATAATACGAGGCTTCGGTCCTATCCCCTTTGCTCTGCATTGTGCCGCACATACATTCTCCTGACCTGCAAAGATTTACGGCGACCTGGCATCGTTCAATAGAATTGCCCGCCAGATATTCTTTCAAATTTGGCTTGGACCAATTCAGGATTAATGAAAGCCACATATCATTTGGACGCCTGGGTGTGATTTTAAAAGGCGAAGTCATTCTTTTTTTCCTGTTTTCCGATTCATCGCGACGCATACCATTAATAAATAGGATTGGGAAATTGCGTTGCCGCTTTCTGATATTTGCTGCGACTACCCTTTCAAAATGATCCTGCTTCAAAATGTGGTAAGAAATTGCATGAGAACTAATGCCAACACCAAAAAACCCCTTGCGAGTAAGATAGCGGATATAGGAATCACCGGCGTCCGCCTCCAAATAATTATCCTTCAAGTGCGCCACTGTTTTGCGGGCAAAATCAGTCGTCTCCGGGATTCCTGTTCTTGTGTTCCCATGAATCACAAAATCGAATTTAATGCCCAGTTCACGAGCCACGTGATATGTAGTCAGACTATCATCGCCACCGCTAAACATCATCACGGTTGCCCTTGGCTTGAAATCTGCTATCGCCTTGTCGTATATTTCCTTGCTCCCTAGTAATAAATCATTCATGTCTATAAGTTTACCGGTTATTTCTTTTCTTCCTCTTTAACAGGCAGGACGGGGGATGGGGATTCGAGTGGTGACAGGCGAAGCTGGTTATCTATTTCGGCGGCAATAAGCGCCCCGGCCTTGACCAAATCAGAAATTCGCGTTCCGGGTTTATACCATTTTTCATCCCACGGCCAAAACTCTTGTTTGGTGATAATTGCGCATCTAGGTGCGCCGGTACTCATATATGATTCAGGCCATGCATACACGGCAGCTGCCATAGCCATTTCGCCCTGCTGATGCGTCGCATCATGCTCGGCAGTCCAACCTTCAACCTCGACCTGCCGCCTCCTTTCCTTGGCAATCAAATCGATACCGCTGATCTTTTCTTTCCCCTCTATGGATGAAGGGGATTCGAGGGCAAACTTTTCTTTAATTTGGCGAAGGAGATTTATTTGACCTGTCCAATAATTACCGGATGTTCCATTTTCGGCTTCGGCCCTAGGCTCACAAAATTCTATGTTTTCATTCAGCCACTCTATAAATTGTAGATTACTCATTTGTCTTTCGGTTGTGTTGTTTAGTGGATGGGGGTTAGACGGTTGTAATAATTGGCGTCCCTTTTGGAAAATCAATTTCGTATGGTTCTTCGTCTTCTGAATATTCCTGAACCGAAACCGGCTCCACGGCATAATCAGTTGTGCAATAGTCTTCCTCAAGTTGATAGGCACTCCATACCTCACCGCCTTCTTCTTCTCCCCACCACACGACATTTTTTGTAAGTTCCTCCGGGGGTAAAGAATTAGCGAAGTCTTTCAATTGCTGCCACGTTAGCGGCTTTCTTTCTTCAAGTTCTGTCTCGTTGCGCATAATACTTTTATATTTAGACTTGGGGGTTAATGATAGAAGTGTAACGGATCGACAAAATTGTCATACTCTCGCTCCTGATTGTGTTTACAGGATTGGCAGTAATGGTCATTAAGGTTTCGGCCTTTATATGGTCTTGCTGTATCATATACCCGAGCCGAAAGACTGGTCAACGATTCGTCGTATTCCCCGCCGATATGAGCTATAATTCTCTTGCAATTATCGCAGGTGATTATCCCGTTCATCCCCCTTCCGCCTTCTATTTTTATCATATACTTGATTTTATAGTTTACAAAAACCACCCTGTTTTACTTGTCCCCTGGGATGGGAGGAAGGGGTTGCCAGTGGGTCGGCTTATAGTCGCTGTCAAATTCAGGGTCACCGTTAATATCGCCGTAACAATTGCACCACGCCCAGCCGGAACCCTCATCGCAGTCGATATAACAGTAAGCCATTACCCCGATTTTGCCATCCAAAATAACCAGTACATTTTCGGAATAGTCTTTTCCTTCAACCGTTGCAGGCATTTCGCAACCCGGCTTTATCTCTATCCATCCGCTCGGTGAAGGGTGGAGATGACGGTAGGCCCATTCGGCTCCTGCAATAAAATCCTCTTGACGGATATGCGAGACCAGTTCCGGCTTCCGGTTTGTCGAATATGCAAATGCCTTATTCAGCAACAAAAGAGCAAACTCCTTCGGAATTTCTATCTCCTTTGAACTATCTGTAGGGTTGGTCATGGTGGTTAAGTTGAAAGTTTTGAAGGCTTGAATTTATTTTTATCGTACTGGGTAGTAAAAAGTACGCAATGGTTCAACGCTCTCGTCGCGCAGTAGAACATATCGAACATTGGCTTACCCGCTTTTTCGGATGCCTCGTAGTTGAAACCGGCGAACATGGTCTCGCCCTTGAATTCCACCCAGTCGAATATGATCGGCAACTTGTCGGTCATCCGCTTTATCTTCGGCGGCAATTCACTTTCCAATTGTTCTTCTGTCATGGCTTAGTGTTTATTGGGTTAGGGGATTTGTTAATTTCGATCTCTCCAATTTTCTTCTATTGACTTATAAGAGCTTGATCCAAGACTTAATCGGGTCTGCCCCGTATGGCCCGGCATACTCTGCTCAAGCCTTAATGATGAATTGTAATCGCATTGCCGTGAGCATACCCATCCGCCATAGTAATTCAATTTGGCCGGTAGATTTGTATCTGGATCGGAAACAGCACTCATTTGCGATCCATCCCCGTTCAATAATTTTCCGCAGCCCCTACAATTACAAGTTTTTCTCATGGCTTTTGTGTGTTTAATAGTTTAGTGATCCTTTTGCGAATTCATCATCATCGTCAAAATGCCGCTCATAATCATCCTCCACGTCATAACAACTATCTTCGATTTGTTCGGCGCAGTTATCGCAGAAGCCAGCATAAGGCCCAAATTCATAGCTTGTGATCCCGGCGCAGAATACTCCGCAATGATGACAATACCATTTGCTTTTGTCCAGGCACTCGCAGCACAGGTATTCCACCTCCTCGCCGTCTGGAAAATCCGAATCCGTCCGGGTACACTTTACTAACAAATCCTCTCGCAATTGCCGTTTACATTCGGCGCACTCCCATTGCTGTCTTTCTTCTGTAGGGCTATTGCTTGTCATTGGTGAGGGGTTGAAGGGTTCATAAATGGCTTGCTGATCTGCCAAGCTCTTAACACATGGTGATACGCGAGGAATATACCGCGTGATGCATTTAACAAATTATCAGCTAGCGCAAGCCGATTCCCGGCCAAGTCTTTCGCGCCGTCAGCCTCAATCTTTTTAGACAATTCAAAAAGAAAATCTGTCAGCGCATCGTAATGTAAATCCCCGATCATCTCCGCCAATTTTTTCATGTCCCCTTCCCCCAGTACTTCTTTCTTATGTTTTGAACAATCGCTCATACAGATTTATTTTAACTGTTCATTTTTACTCTTTATTGGAGGGGTAGGGATTTGCCGAATTGGGTTAAGACATATACAGTATCGGACTCTAAATGCTTCCATCTTTTTACTATTAACTTATTCAGCAGCGCAGTCAGGGTTGACGGGTTGATGTGTATATTTTGAAATGAGAGAAGTGTTTTGCTAACCCTTACATAACCGCCGGGGCGATTATAAATAGAATAGCCGTTTTGCATTAGCCGTATCACCTCCTTTTGCTTCTCTGATAGCTTTACATTATCCATGGGTTTATAGTTTGATGCCTTTAAAATGGTGGTTCGTTTTCGTAAATATTGCCGACAACTTCTAGCATTTCGAGGTCATGCTTTCCGGCCCAGTTTTTAGTTATCGGGAAGCTATTAAGACCGTCGCCACGTTCGAAATAGAAGCCGGTTATTTGTACTGGCCATCCTGTGTCGAGCGTTCTTTCAACAGTCCCGAATCTGCAAATTATCTTTATGTGGGTATGATTGGCAGTCACAATAGACAAAATATCCCCTTCGTATATCTCTTTGCCGTTCTTGTCCTTCAGGCCTGTAAACTGCATCAGTATCACTCCCTCTTTTGAAGCGGTGGTTGAAAGTGTAATATTGCCGTTTTTACTAACCCATTGCAGCCCTACAGTCGGAGCGCCGGGCCATATCATGATCACCTTACACATCTCTTTTTCTGAAACGGACCAACATCTAAATTTTATCTCTCGTTGCATAGTTTTACTGTTTTGCTTCTATGGGTGGGTGGAATAATAAAACCCACGACTCTTTCTCACACTATCTGGCACATTCGTAATCACACCAGGATTATAAATATCCCGCCCCCTTAGTTCAATCACCAACGAATCCAGCCTCTCCCTGGTTTCTGTCAATAACCGGGTTAAGGCGGCGTTCTGAAGGATAAGGCTATCGATTTGCTTTTGCTGCCAGAAGATCAAATAGTAGGGACTATCGAATGCCCCCGGCTGGTAATTAGCTTCGTCTACAACAAGAGTAAGCCCATGAACAATAACCGTATCGTACTTTGGTGGATTTTGGATAAGCAGATTCCAGTTATTTGGTTGCCAAGCGAACTTACCATAAGCGGTATCTACCTTGGTCGTATCAGTGCCATCAAAAACAGGATAATATTCCCATTCATACGTCGGCGGATCCGTGGTAATTTCCACTTGGAGGCTGTCGTAATTAACACCTGGCTTTCGCGTTTTTGTCATCTGCCCCATCGCCCCGCTTCCTGCCAGAAGAAAGAAGAGAAGTATGAGTTTTATTTCGAAACGTTTCATTGATTTGCTATTTAAGTAGGGTCAGGAACCGTTGGGCGAATGTCTTGGCTATTTCGTGGAAGGTTCTGATCAAATCGTCTTCCGGACGACGGAAGGGGCCGTAAGCGGTTTTCAGATCGTACCAGATGATGGTTTTTGTCCCCGTGATCTTTCCTGATTCAGGGGATGTGATGGGAGCCCGCTTGACTTCAGATGCTTCGACTTCCGCTTGTAGAATACCCCCGTCGCGGCCTTGGTAGTGGAGGATATAAACTTTGGCCCCGATGGCATGGGTCGGAACGGGCTGCTTGACTGAACGCTTTTTTGTGGACATATTTGTGATTTTAATTTGCTTTGGGATATTTTTTCCCGCAGATGGGGCAGTACGTCATAAATAGATGTGTTCTTACTGTTTTGGCATTTTTAGCCTTAGACCCATCCTTTGTTTTTGGGTGGTACTCAATTGAAAATGGTAGGCTAACCGCATTCCCGAGTGCTCTTTTGGCTCCTGCTGGGACAAGCACAATGTATTCGTTGTCGAACCCTATGTGATCGAAGGAGTACACATTCTCCACTTTGATGCCATTTTTCAAGTGCTCTTCTAATTTTTTTGCAACTTTTTTAAGACAGGTACACATTAGGTGGTAATTTATTTATCAACTTCAACGTATTGCAGTAGTACTGCTGGTATAAATCTTCGTTCAGTGCGGTGAATGCTTGGGTACATTTGAACAAATCGATCTATCACAAGGCTAAAGCAATTCAATTCTATCAAGTCCAACGACAAATTATCCAAATTCGTATGACAAGATGGGGGCCAAAAGCATAATTCAATCCAGTTGAGCGGGTGTACCATGACTGAGCGAAAAATATTTTTGGGTAGGATGTGAGCAATCGAGAATTTGTACATCGAATTGTCGAAAGCGCATGTCCGACCCCCGCAATGGGCGCAAATGCCCGTCATTTCTGGCCTTATATCCCTGAACCAGCGATCCAAAACGGCCTTGGATACCGCGGCAGGACGCTTTTCCGGCCCGTCGAAGCCCTTGATACCTCTTAGTTGATCAATCCCCATTTCCTTCACGCTTATTTTTTTCCTCTAACGCCTGTGTAGCATATTCCCCTATGGAATCATACTTTCTTCTTACCACAATAACCTTGGCGTCTTCCAAGGCTTTGCTGCGGAGCAATTTAATAGAGTTGCTTTTCTCTTTTTTGGGCTGCTTTTTCAGTTTTGCCATGCACAAATATATTCATATCTTTGGAATATTGGAAAAATATTTTAATATTTGTGTTTAAATCGTTTTTTATGACGCAAATCGCTGCTATCTGTCTGGCTTTATTGCAGGGGGAAGTCCTTACTATAGGATCGGGCTTTAATAAGCTTCACTGCACCAACCTACCAAGAGAACTGTCGCGTTCGGTAGAACAGAAATTTGGTGTAGAGATCAGCCGGGATAAGACAGCATTCAAGTCTGTTTATAACGGCAAACCAGGGTACTACTTTCGTTATCGCCTTAACCGAACGGAAAAAAATGCCCCCGGCATCGCAAAAATGGTAGAATACTGCAAGAATCAGATCGATGCTGTCCCCAAAACCGACAAGCAATCAAAGGCTTACAAGGCGCTCAAACAGGTGGAGATGTTCCCGGTTGTATAACGTTCTGAAATTTCAATTACCATGACACTATATCAGAGGTTGATTGCCTTTTATAAGATTGACAGTTTTCGCTTTAAGGAGCGAGACAAAAATAAAATTGGGGTCCGACTGAGCAACCTGTGGAAAGAACTTCATCCAAATGAGCCCTTGCCACCAAGAGTGCAAAGCATCGAAGATTCTGGCACTTATTTGGTCATCGACTATCCGGAGAGCTTTGTCACTATGATCGATCAAATGTTGCGGAATGTCCATCAAGAAATATTAGAGGCTGCCAGGGAGCGCCGCAGAACAAAGAACATCCCCGCCGTCACGCCGGCCCCTATCGCTCCCCTTCCTAAAATCCGCAAACGGATACCGATCAAGCAGAAATAAAAATAATTTTGGCCGGAATGTGAATTTGTTGTTAGCTTTATAGTGCTTAAAAAATAATTAGCGGCAGTATGGACAAAATGAATTATATTTGTTTCGAGTGCCTGTCTCAGGGCGTCTTTTTCATACTAGCATCTTCTTATTTTTAAGCAACTTCCGCTTGGTTCGCCCGAGCGGATTTTTTTATTTTCATATCCCTTTAAAAGATTTAATTTTTATGGGCAGCACAGTTTATGCCGAAAAACTAACAGGCCCACGATGGCAGAAAAAACGGTTGAAAGTATTTGAGCGAGATGAATGGGCTTGCGTTTATTGTAAAGACACTACATTGACGCTTCATGTGCATCATGAAAAATACGAAGGCGAAAATCCTTGGGATACTGACGATGATTATTTAAAAACAGTGTGCGAAAAATGTCATTCATTCATTGGATTTATTCGGGCCGGAAATGTAGAAATGGTTATAGATCGATTGACCAAAATAAAATCTATAACTAACAGGGATAATTACTTGTTTGCATTTTCTTTCCATGACAAAAATGGAAAATTTGTCGGGTTTGCTGCTGATTATAATGGGGAATGGATGTTGTTGCCTTTTCTTGCCGACCCACATGTGAAATTTATCAAGACCTTTTTAGAAACCGTATAGTCAACTTTTATAAAAAGGTCTTTAAACGGTTTTATGCCTGATCGAATGTTGCTTGCGATCAAAATAAAAGGTTTCGGTATATTAGACTTAAGCTGGTATTTGAAAAGTTGAGTGAAACTTTCCGGCTGAACAACAAATAAACGCAGTGAGAGCAATGTCCCAGGGTTGACAACTCTCGATCTGGAAAAAATGGATTTTGTTAATCTGTTGCGGGGATTACAGAGACCCCGGTGTCTGATATACACAGCAAAAGGGAAGCAACAATGTCACCTCCCTTTGAGTTATCTGTGGAAGAGAACTTAGAGTACCGGAATGCAGGGATGCACAAAGGTACAAAAAATCCTCTTCCAGAGATATAAAACCCTTACTATGCTTTAACGATAAAAGCGTAATAAAATGAAAAAGAACAAGTTGGAAAGGGTTTTCGTTAACCCGTTCACTGAAGCCTTTATGCCAACGTGGGAATTATGGAAAGAATATAAACAGGAAGAATGGAAATTTCAATACAAGTCAGTTCTTTCTGAACAAGCGGCAATAAATCTTTTGGTTCGCCTAAGTTCCGGAGACGAAAAGATGGCGGCAGCGATTATTCGCCAATCGATGGAAAACAGGTGGCAGGGCTTATTCCCATATAAAAACTTAACATCAAACGTGAAATCCAATGGACAAAAAACTGGAAATAATAGCCAAACAACCCGTGAATCCGTTAACAACGCTTATGATAAGCGCTTTGGCGGAGGGGGACAAAATAGCCCTGTCAATGGCACTTAAGCCATATAAGTTGCCGAATGGGGCCACGAATTATTTGGAAGTATTAAAGGTGCCATACGAAGACCGAATACAGGGATTGATAGCTAATATAGGCTTTGAGACAACGCATAAACTGATGGGAGCGGCTATAACAATAGCAATGGAAGGACTGAATCTTAGTAAACCGTTGAGTGGAGATCAAATTGTGGATTTAGTAGATGCGATTATTGATTCTTCTGTGGAAGATCAGTTGGCATTAGAGGATCTTATCTTGTTTTTGCAAAAATTAGTTAAAGGGGAATTTGAGGATACAAATAGCAGGATGGATATTCCAATCTTTATGAGGTTGTTTGAAAAGCATCGGCAAGAACGGCATAAAGCGTTAAAGAGGTACAAATATGAGAAAGATGTGTATTACAAATCTCTTGGTCGTGGCGACATAGGGAATGTTGAAATTGGCTCCAAAGAAGACCCTCAAACTATTTTAGATTTAATGCAAACGCTTTATCAAAAAGACGACGAGTAATAATATTATTTTTTAAACCTTTAAATATTTTGTATGAATGATCCAGGAATTTTAATGTATACGAGCAATCGAATGTTTGATAAAAACGTAAAGTTTATCAGCAAAGACAAAATTATTCAGACAATAGAAAGCCATTTTGATACGACCATCGAAGATATGGCCAGTCATAGTAGAAAAAGAACTGTTGCTTATCCCAGACAGATGGCGATGTATTTTCTGGTGAAGTATACACAGCTATCTTTGGAGGCCATCGGCGACTTATTCGGCGGACGGGATCACACAACAGTAATTCATGCGAGCCGAGGTATCAGAGATTGGATGGACGTGTATGAAAATGTTGCCGTTGAAGTGAAAGAGCTTACTCAAAAAATCTACGCATGAATATCTACGTCAATGATGATGAGGATACCAGGCAAAAACTTGCAGAGGCGATATTCCTTCTATATCGACTTAGAAAATCAACGAAGCGTTGGACTGATGTGTTCGGTTACGAAGCAAAAAAGGAAAAGCAGAAGTGGGAGGATCAATCCGATGAGTTTTTAAATCAACTGATGCGCGAATCGAAGGAGCTTGATGCTAAAGAAAAAATTAAAGTCGTAGAAAAATGATACTTGGATTCAGGACAGAGTTTAACGGAAAGCCTACCGGATTTGTGGAGAAGATTATATCTGGGGTCAAGATCCATTCGATGCGTGAAGGTAATCGTTGGAGGATTGGGATGCCAATACAGTTCGCTACTGGCGTAAGAACAAAGCAGTATAATCAGTTCAAGGAGGGACGATGTTCGTTTATTCAGTACGTTACATTGTACCCGAAATACAAAAGGGCAATGATGGGTACACCATCTAAAAGCTGGCTGCCGAGCAATTATTCTCTTTCGAATCAGCAGATCGAGTTACTGGCTAAAAATGATGGCTTCGATTCTGTCGAAGATTTTTGGGAATGGTTCGGCGGGGAAGAAAAAACGTATCAG